>Ga0116152_10003081_pt1 | contig 13444 bp, 12 predicted proteins | sample AD_UKC119_MetaG_FD_89894 | JGI IMG/M metagenome (GOLD analysis project Ga0116152, IMG submission 89894) | Active sludge microbial communities of municipal wastewater-treating anaerobic digesters from Hong Kong - AD_UKC119_MetaG | ecosystem: Engineered > Bioreactor > Anaerobic > Digestate...
AGGATTTCCGGTAACATTGGCATCAACAGTGAAATGGTTGATATGAATCATCGGAACATCAGCCGCTCCGCTAATTCCAGTTAACTTGATAGAATTAGGCTTGTAATCAATGGTTCCGTTTAGTTGCGAAACATAAATGCTGGAATCTTTTTCAGCTGCAATATTTTGTAAATTCAAAGCAAGCTGCGAGTTATCAAGCATGGTTTGTATATATGCATCAGTGATGGAGTCAGGCACAACGCCTTTTGTTGAAAATTCAACTTGCACACGGCCTGACAGATTCTGAACCATCGAATCGGGAATAAACCGGGCTGCTTCTTTTAAGTTGATGTCAGCATTTGAGTGAAGTTTGAATTCGGGACGATCGAGATTATTTACTGATCCGCTTAAGGTAAAATGACTGCTGTCGGTACTGAATTTCAAATTCCTGAATGCAAAATAAGAATCAGCCAGTGTTCTTTTTTCCCCATTGTTCACTTCTCCCTGCATGGAGATATTACTTAATTCCGGGTAATCAAGGTATTTGATTTTTCCGTCGGAAAAACGAAAGGCGGCATCTACTGCAGGTAGCTCCGAACTTCCTAATTTTCCTTCAATACTGGCATCGGCAACCAATATCCCAGATGCTTTTCTGATTCCGTATTCTTCAAACAAACTGTCGGGGATGTATTTTGCAAGTTGACCTAAATCTAGCTTTTCGGCCTGAATCAGCAGATTTGCCCATAAGGTATCAGCAATGGCTACCTTGCCACTCGCATTAATCCTGGCATCGTCGTCAATGTCAACAGTAACGCGGTCGATCTTTAATGAATCATTATCATAAGCTCCTTTAAAATCTAAAGTCGTTTCGTGCATTAAATGGACATTTGTTTCGGGATATCTCAGATCGCTTAAAATTGCTTTCATTTCTCCGGCTCCAGCATAGCTTGTATTGTTTGCATGCCCTGAAATATTCAGCGACTGAAGTTTAAGGTTGGCAGTAGCAAGTTGTTTCTCATCATTATAAATACAAGTAAGGTTTGTAACTTTGAGTTCTTTCAGGTTGATACTGATTGTATTCGCTGTCGTGTCAAATTCAGTATGCTGAGTTGTATCGTTTAAGAAATCGAGATTGGAATATCCACTTGTATCCACTTCGTAAAATACTTTGCTTTGATCAAATTCTACTCTTCGTATATCGAAAAAGCCATGAAGCAGTGGTTTCACATCCACGGAAATAAAAAGTTTACCGGAGTGAAAAAGTGTATCGTTTGCAAATTCCCCGGCATTTTCAGGGGCAAACACTGTAAGTTGGTTACATTCGATAGTTGCCAAAGGGAAATTGCGGATCAGTGAAAAATCGATTTTTTCCACTTCAATGGGAATATTAGTGGTTTTTCCAACTTGATCCAGCGCTAACCTGGCAATTTTATTCTCTGAAAATGCGGCTATAATTGCCAAAATAACAATCAGCAAAAACAGGCTAAGAATAAGGTAAATCAGTATTTTTACTATTCGTTTCAACATTCGGGTATACCTAAAACTTGATTTGACAGAAAGATACTCACAAAATAAATATTGGTCAACCGATATTTATGTTCATTTTAATTATTCCCTAAAAAATAACGCAAGATTCACCCATTGTATTTTATTCACAGTCAACACTTTTGGAATAGAAAGCATGCGCCTTTTAACTTATCTTTAAATCATTTATTTTAAAGTGATTAAGAGCGACCATCCGTTTAAAATCCCTTATTTTTGATACGCTTTTCGAAAAATCAAAAAAATAATATAAACATGAACATTAGCGCATTACAGAAAGAAAGGGCGAAGTATCAGCCTAAACTTCCAAAATCACTTCAGCAAGGTACCGCAATTGTAGTTGAAGGTGAGAAAACCGAATCAGTTGCCGACCAGAAGGAAATAGCAGCCCTGTTTCCAAATACATATGGAATGCCTTTGATTAGTTTTGAAGCCGGTGATAAAGCTACTGAAAACGAACCTTTTAATGTAGGTGTAATTTTGTCGGGGGGTCAGGCTCCGGGTGGACATAACGTTATTTCCGGTATTTTCGACGGAATCAAGAAAATCAATTCTGATAGCAAATTATTCGGATTTTTATTGGGCCCCGGCGGATTGATCGATCATAAATACAAGGAACTGACAGCTGATATTATTGATGAGTACCGCAATACCGGTGGTTTTGATATCATTGGTTCGGGACGCACCAAACTCGAGGAAGAAGCACAGTTCGACAAAGGTTTGGAAATTGCTAAAGATCTTAACCTGAAAGCATTGGTTGTTATTGGAGGCGATGATTCGAATACAAACGCGTGTGTTTTGGCCGAATATTATTCAAAAATCAATGCAGGTGTACAAGTGATCGGTTGTCCGAAAACCATTGACGGCGACCTGAAAAACGAAATGATCGAAACCTCTTTTGGTTTTGACACAGCAACCAAAGTGTATTCTGAATTAATCGGAAACATTCAGCGCGACGCCAATTCTGCTCAAAAGTACTGGCACTTTATTAAATTAATGGGACGTTCGGCTTCCCATATTGCACTGGAATGCGCTTTAAAAACGCAGCCTAATATCACTTTAATCTCAGAAGAAGTGGCTGAAAAGAAACAAACTCTGGGTGAAATTGTAGATTATATTGCCGGGATTGTTGCCAAACGTGCAGAAAATGGTGATAGTTTTGGTGTGGCTCTGATTCCGGAAGGATTGATCGAATTTATTCCGGAAATGAAGATACTGATCTCTGAACTGAATGACTTACTTGCTGAGGGATCTGAATCAGAAAAGGAATTCCAGATGTTACGTAAAAGCCATCGTAACGAGTGGATTGAGGGCCAGTTAAGTAAAGACTCAGCAAAAGTTTTCAAATCGCTTCCTTCGGGAATTAAAACCCAGCTTTCACTCGATCGCGACCCGCATGGAAATGTTCAGGTATCACTGATTGAAACAGAGAAATTATTAGGCGAAATGGTTAAAACCCGTTTAGATGCCATGAAAAAAGCAGGACAATATGTAAGCAAATTTTTGACTCAATATCACTTCTTTGGATATGAAGGTCGTTGTGCGGCTCCATCGAATTTCGATGCCGATTATTGTTACTCTTTGGGTTACACAGCCTCTGTGTTAATTGCAGCAGGTAAAACAGGTTATATGTCATCGGTTAGAAATACAACCGCTCCTGCCGACGAGTGGCTGGCTGGTGGTGTTCCAATTACCATGATGATGAACATGGAAAAACGCCATGGTCATATGAAACCGGTTATTCAGAAAGCACTGGTTGAGCTGGATGGCGCTCCATATAAGTATTTTGTTTCAAAAAGAGGAGAGTGGGCGTATAGCACCAATTTTATTTATCCCGGGCCAATCCAGTATTTCGGGCCTACTGAAGTATGTGATCAAACTACAGAAACGCTTAAATTTGAGCAGGGATCGAAGTAAGGAAAAAGAAATGTATATAAGCCCTTCTGATTCTTCAGGAGGGCTTTTTTTGTATTAACTTTGTTTAGCATTTGTAAAACAATAAATTAGAGCTACTTTGTGTTGTGTTAGTAATCTCATATAAACTTAAAATCAGAAAAAATGAAAAGGTTGTTGGTTGTAACTCTTGGGTTGTTTATGTTGGCATCATGTCATAATTATAAAAAGGATGCGGAACGTTTAATGATTGAACGTGATAGCCTGAATGTTCAGGCTGCAATGAAGGATTCATCCATTGTAGATTATTTGAGTGATTTTAATGAAATCACGACCAGGCTCGATTCCATTAAATCCATAGAAAAACTGGTAACTGTAACTAAAGCTGAGCAGCGCGAAATGAGCTATTCTCAAAAACAAAAAATTTTAGAAGATATTGACCTGCTAAATGATCTGTTACAGAAAAATAAAGATCAGGTAAGTGCTTTGCAGAAAAAGCTGAATAACTCAAATTACAAGGTTGGAAAGTTAAATGCAACCATAAAGGAACTGGAGTTAATGGTTGGCAATCTTCAAAAACAACTGGAAGAAAAAGATACTGAAATTGCCCGGCTGAACTTGGATGTTCAGAATCTGACAAACGATATTCATCAACTCAACGATAGAATTGCAGTAATAGAAGATGAAAGTCAGCAAAAGTCAAATACCATCGATATGCAGATATCGGAGATGAACAAGGCTTATTACGTGGTTGGAAGCAGCAAAGAGCTTAAGGAAAGTGGTGTGATTGATCGTTCTGGCGGCTTCCTGGGCCTTGGCAGAACATCAACTATTCGTGAAGATTTTAATAAAGATGTGTTTACCGGTGTTGACAAACGGGAACTGGAATACCTTCCGCTTAATGTGAAAAAAGCCGATGTTGTTTCGGTTCATCCGGCAGGTTCATTCCATATTTCGGGAGAAAAAACCGCTGATACTTTGTATATCGACAACCAGGCTGAATTCTGGAGTGTGTCGAAATACCTGGTTGTAATTGCGCAATAAACAGAACTTAAAGATACAGGGGAGTCCTTCTGGTTCAGAAGGACTTTTTTATGCTTCACTATGTAGTTTTTTCAGTAACCAGCTCATGTTTTCAGCTAATGTTCGAATGGTATTCATTCCTTCCACATCGTTGAGCACGTCGCCTGGATCGCGTCCGACTGCCAGATTCCAGTAACTGGAACCCGGTACGATCATCTGGTTGATTAAAAAGAAATTATTGATGGTTTCGAAAGCGTGCAAGGCACCGGCACGTCTGACCGCTATTACACCGGCACCTACTTTCCTTTTGAGCAGGTGTCCGCTGGCACGGGTTACATAACCGGCCACATCGATTAGTGCCTTTACTTCGGGAGTTACATCGGCAAAGTATACCGGAGAACCGATAATGATTCCATCGGCCTCCACCATTTTTTCGATACAATAATTCAGGTGATCGTTTTTAATATGGCATGTGCCATCCTGTTTATCCTTACAAACACCGCAGGCCGTACACCCATGAACGACTTTGTTTCCAAGCTGTATCATTTCGGTTTCTATTCCATTGGATTCGAAAATTCGGAACATCTCCTGTAAAAGAAGAACGGTGTTTCCATTTCTGCGCGGGCTTCCGTTAAAGGCTACTATCTTCATAATCAATGCTGAATGCGTTAATGTTTAAATAATCCTGACTTAAAGTTGTTATGAATTTGAATGAGTTGGTTTTAAACTTTTGTGTTTGTGCCAATATTGTTGCCTCTTTTTCATCATTTTATCTGATTCATTCTTTCTATGTTAGCATTTATGCATTTTCGCATTCATGCATTTTGTCTTTTATTGGTCAAAAACAAAGGAAATAATGTTGGCTCCCATTTCAAGTGCTTTTTCACGTAAATCAGCGGGGTCGTTATGAACATCCGGATCTTCCCAACCGTCACCCAGGTCGCACTCGTAGGTGTACAGGCAAACCAACCGATCTTCAATAAAAATTCCGAAAGCCTGCGGAGGTTTGTTGTCATGCTCATGGATTTTGGGTAGACCATTCGGGAAATCATATTTCTGATGGAAAATAGGATGGGAGGGAGGCAACTCCACCAGTTCTTTATCGGGGAAGACCTTTTTGATTTCACGCCTGAAATATTCATCCATTCCGTAGTTGTCGTCGGCATGTAAAAAACCTCCTGCTTCCATGTAGGTACGAAGATTCATGGCATCGCTTTCAGAAAAAATAATGTTGCCATGACCGGTGAGTTCAACATAAGCATAATTGAATATTTCCGGGCTTCCCACTTCGATTGTGGCAGGTTCGGGATTAATGTTGGTATTCAGATTCTGGTTGCAGAATTTAATCAGATTGGGTAAAGCTGTCGGATCGGAATACCAGTCGCCGCCGCCACTGTATTTGGCAAGTGCAATTTTTACGCTTGTATTTTGTGCACCGGCTGCCAAACTTAAAATCACTAAGAAAAAAATCAAACGAAGTCGCATGTTCTAATTTTTCCGAAAAATACAATATCACATTGAGAAGTGAAAATACCTTTGGCTTTAAGAAGAGAACTTTATTTTAGTGTATTCAGTATAATTCCCAGTACTCCGATTACCAGGCATAAAGGCGAAAACAATTTTGTGTCCCACTTTCCGAATTCGGTTTTTTTCACGCTTTTAAAGAATCCTACATATTTAAATTCACCAACGGCCCGTAAAAGGAATATTCCCGGAATCATCCAGCTTCCATATTTTATAATCCATTCCGGAAAAGTGTATTCGATAAGCCCGGATTCAAATAGGTAGAAAATTCCGAATGCAGTTAGTCCAATTCCGACAATGGCCGTTTCAGCTTTCCCGGGATTGAAGACTTTTTCTCCATTTTCTTTCGTAGGCAAAGACTGATCCAGTCCAAATTTTCCTCCGGCAACCCAATTAAAATGTAGTATTCCAAGTCCAAGTAGGATTAAGCTTAATAATATCGATATAATCATAATTTATGTTTTAAAATTGGTGCTAATGGTCACTGTATGAGTAGTGGTAGATTGTGTGATAATTTTCCGCTCAAATCGCGAAGCAGTTTGAGCGGAAGACAAATCCTGATGTTTGTCACATAGCCTGCATTACTTATGCAAAATGTGTGTGCCGACGTATTTGGTTTCCCTTCTATCAAAAAGAATTTGTTCAATTTACGTTTTTTGCTTTTTTACCCCGAACAAAAAACGAATAACAGGTATACGCCTTATGATTTCATAAAGAACGAAAGTTGTCAGGATTGTAAGAATAACAATGATTGAATATTTAACCGCAACGTTTGCCTGTATTTGGACAATATAAAACCCGACAATTGTATTGAGTAGTAAATGAAACAAATAAAATGGGTACGAAGATTGAGATAAATATTTTAGCATGTGATTTGATTTATTCAAAAACTGGTGTCCGAAAGCAAGAATAGCCAGTAGCCATAACCACCTGTTCAGTACTCCTGTTACTAAAATAATTGTTTGTGATGAAATAAAAGGATAAGAAAGCTGGCGGGCAATTTCACATGCTATTCCGGCAATCAGGATAAGCGTTGCATATTTATCGATATGTTGCTGGAACCGGCGGTCAGACATAAACACGTATCCCGTAACAAAAAAGATAAAGTAAAAAATGGGATTTTTATCTCCAAGCATGTTCATTTTTGCAGATAAAGCAGACAGGGTAAATAAAGCAATAATGACTATAGGAACTCTAGTGACATCCAACAATTTTTTGATGGACTTTTCGCTGCCATTTTTCCTAAATACCATAAAAAAAGGCAACCCAACCATTGAAAATACAAACAGGTAAATAAGAAACCATAAATGTGCAGGGGTGAAATGACCATCCATTCCTGTTAAATCGGGCGTAAATTGCCAAAAATTTGCATAGCACTGCCAAAAATCAATCTGGGTTCCATTATAAACCTGATGAATATAAATTATGAGCGGAATAATCAGAATCAATCCCGAAATAGCTGGTATCAGTAATTTCAGGAAACGCTCTTTCGTATAGAGCCAGGAACTGCGCTTTTGCAATGAGAAATAAGTTGCTGCTCCCGAAACATAAAACAACAGCGGCATATGAAACTGATGGATCCATCCTGCAAAACGATTTAGAAAAAAACTGTTGGTGGCATCTTTCACATACATAACCACCTGCGGTTCGTGATTAAAAATTAGTGCGCTGTGAAATGGCACGAGTAAAAGAACAGCCAATATTCGGAGCCAATCGATATCAACTCTGCGTTTGTTTAATGTTTGACTATCTGCATTCATATTTGTCTGTTTTCTGTAATATGCTTACAACTGTGGTGGTATTGAGGTCGCGGCGGTCCCGAGTACTCGGGATTGTCCGACCGAAACTGAGGTTGGCGCGAGATTCGACTTGTCGAATCCGCACAAACCCCGACCTGCCTTATACCCCGCTTTAGGGTTAGTATTTTATTCATTGTTCATTTCAAATGACATTTCATATCCGGTGTTAATATGAGGATATAAATCAATTCTGTCTTTTAGCGTAGTATTTCGGTTTTTTAATTTGGTGCACATCGAAAAATAACAGTCACATGTGCAAGAGTGTAAAATGCTTACGTTTCATTTTCGCACCAAAGTTAATATTTGTATTTCTGTCCAAAGTTATCTTAACTACTTGCATTGTCGGCTGTTATAAGTTAAAAACATTTTTTTCCAATTATTTTTGTTATCGATACTTTGTTTACTGTTTGAATGCTTTTATTGCATATTCCAATTGAACATCTTTCTCATCTAAAACATCTTGTATATTAGGAATTACTTCGTAATCTGGTTTTATCTGGTAACCAATTTGCATTCCTTCAACATCAGTTTGAACTGTTTTTCGGGCAATATTAACTGTTAAATGAGAATTAGGTAAAGTAAACAATTTACTGTTGTCATTACAAGAAAATGAACCACCTGGTTCTTCTCCAATTATTTCGCCTATTTTGTAATATTTAATTAAAGATATAAAATGCCCGGTAGTAGAAAAACAAGCACCATCAGTTAAGAATTTAACATCTCCGGTAAAAACATTTTCGTTTGGTTTTAATTCAGTAGAAAGTTCGGGGTAATTTTCTGCATTTTCAGAAAAATAGACAAAAGGTTTATTGATAACATAACTTAACAAATAAGACGAATAATAAGGATCGCCTCCAAAATTACCTCTTAAATCAATTATTAATTTTGTAATAGAATTTGATTTTATTTGGTTGAATGAGCTATCAATAAAAGCCTTAAATTTATCGAAATCAGAATACATAAATGAATATATCTTTAAAAATGCAATTTTATCATTCACCATTTTAAATTTAAATGGAAATTCGGGAGTACTATTTGAATATATTTCATCAAATAATAAATTATTTTTTTTCGCTTTTAAACTTGTTTGGATTGTTGAATTATCAGATTTTTTAACTTGTAAATTAAAATCTTCAGGACTTTCAATATAATTATATGCAAATGAAAAATTTAAATTTATCTTGTATATTTTGTGTGATTCATTAAAAGCATCTGATGAAAAATATGACTTTAATTCTTTAATTATTTCGTTGACACTCATGGAATTGACAGATAATATTTCGTCACCAGCAGAGATATCTTGATTATCAGATAAATTTTCAATAACGTATGCCTTATTTTCAATTATTTTTACTTTTAATGGCATAGATTTTCCATTTTCTTTAATGGCATTCATAAAATTTTCACTGTATATCATCTCTGTATGCCCGCATTTAACTTGTGTTACTAATGGTTTAATTATTCTCATAAACTCAATTGTTGTCATTTCCTTGTCAATTTCATTTAATGCATTGTCGAAAATATTATCAAATTTGTCCTTATCTAAAAAGGTATAAAGTTGTGGATGATTTTCTTCAAGTTGCTTTTTTAAAAACAACAAATCGTCTTTAAGCTCAGCTACTTCAATTTTTTTATCGAATTTAATTGGGTTGCAAATACTTTGAATTTTTTGATATGCAGCAATCTGTTTTTCTTCTACTTTGGACAAATTAATTTTTATTGAAGAAGCATTACCGTTTAATAAATTATCATTCTGGTTTATTTCTCCTGTGAATAATAAATCATATGAAGAAATTGAAAATTTGATGCTATTCCCTTCAATATAAATATTTTTAAAAGTGGAATGATCTTCGATACTATCTCCTTTTACAACAAACATAGAACCGGTAAGAACCGAATCTTCTTGCCAAAAATAAAACACTAAATTCATAGAATTATCAGGTGCAAAATCTCCATACCAATAGCCTGACAAATAGTCGTTTAAAATTGTTTCCCCTGTATTTTGATTGTTTTTACAAGATTGTAGTGTAATAAGTAATATACCTATTAATAAGATGTAAGATGTTTTATTCATGTTTTTAATTTTTATTGTTTTTAATGGTAAATTGAATGAGTAGTGGCAGTCTCGAAAGCCTTCGGGAGCGTGGTAGTTCCGGGTCAAATCGCTACGCTCCCGATAATAATCGGGATGAGCGGGTTACGAACCTTGAAATTTGCCATCATTTACACGGGTCTGGTAAAATTAATCCTTACTGTTAAGCACTTCCCATTTTTTCTTATTGAAATACCAAAATATCAATGAGATAATTAATATAAAAGCACAAAAGATTGGAACTTTAAACGATTCAATCAATCCACTCATCACTAATTGAGGGGAGATGTCGGTTGCTTTAACCACTGTTTCAAGTGCTTCAATCATTCCTCCAATTTGATTAAGAATTCCTGAGATAAATACAATAACTCCCAAAACTAACATAGTATCAACATTGCTTTTTTTGATGCTTTTCTTTTTCTTTAGATAAAGTTGGAAACTTAAAAGTGGTCCGTAAATGAGCGCTCCCAAAACAGATAATCCGATTAATAATAAGGTAAAACCGCCAAGTGTTGTAAATAAATATTCGAACATTGACATAATTGATATTTTTTTAGTTATACATTCAAATGTTTCAAACCTAAATTAAAAATCAATCCCAGGTTTTTTATTTATCTGATTAACCATTTTATACATACAATTAGCAGACAAAGCTCCACTACTGAAAAAAATCAAATTTATTCTGCAAATTATATAAGTAACAATGCGTATTAGCTAAATTTATATCATAATTATGGTATAATGCTGACATTTGTTTTAAAAACAATGAATCTTTCAGTTAAAAATATAGCCCGATTATCAGTACACATTATTTTTTGGTTTTGTGCATGGTTTTTTTTCTTCTTTTACTATAAAAGATATAGTGAAATTAACAGCTATACATTTGGGGCATCCATCATAAACTTAGTAATAGCCATTACCACGGTTTATACATTTAATTATTATCTTATTCCAAACATCCTTCTAAAAAACAATAAAAGAAAGTTCTTTGCAATTGCTTTTGTAGCCATTGTAATGTTTTTCTATATCCAGTTATTACTCACTTTACTTTTAGTTATAAAGTTATTATCAGATGGTTACCGATTATTTCCTGAAATGCTTGATATTGTGATGCTCTTTTTTAACCTGTTTTTTGTGGTTTTCGTTGCTATTGCCATAAAGTTTTACAAAAGATGGAACGAGAAAGATTTTCAAGAGCAAAAGGTGCAAAAAGAAAAAGTGGAAGCAGAACTTCAAATGCTGAAAACACAAATCAATCCGCATTTTTTATTCAACACACTTAATAGTATCTATGTGTTAGCAATGAAACAATCGGAACTAACAGCAAATACAGTAATGAAACTTTCAGATATTCTGGATTATATTCTTTACCAGATTAATACACCTAAAATTGCTATTTCAAATGAAATAAAAATCATAGAGAATTATATCGAGCTTGAAAAAATCCGATTTTCAAATAGGGTTGACCTTAGTTTTAATACCGATTTAAAATCACAAGGCATTCAAATTCCACCTATGCTAATAATCCCATTAATTGAAAATGCATTCAAACACGGAGTTGCAAAATCCATGGAAAAATCATGGATTAAAATTTTTATTAAAGAAGCAGGTGAGGAATTAAATATTCTTGTTGAAAATAGTAAAACACAAAGTAAAGCAGATGATAAAACAGGAGGTATAGGATTAATGAATGTTAAGAAGCGCTTGAACCTACTTTATCAGGAAAAATACCAACTCAATATTTTTGAAAAACAGATGCAATATACAGTATCTTTGACTATACCAATAAAATAGGAAATGATTAAATGTCTTGTGGTTGACGATGAGCCTTTGGCTCGGGAGGCTATAATAACTTACATAGGAAAAATGCCCGACCTGGCACTTGTTGGCGAATGTGAAAATGCCATACAGGCAATGTCAATATTACGCGAAAATCATATTGACCTTATTTTTCTTGATATTGAAATGCCAGAAATTGATGGAATATCATTTCTGAAGCACGTTAAAAATAGTCCCGGTGTAATATTTACGACTGCTTATCGCAATTATGCTGTAGAAGCATTTGACTTAGATGTTACTGATTATTTGTTAAAACCAATTTCGTTCGACCGCTTTGTTATTGCTATTAATAAATTTTACGAAAGAAGGAATAGTACTGTAAGTCAAAATGAGACAAATAAAGCCAATCGAAATTTCATAAACATTAAAGCCAACCGAAAAACCTATAAAATTGATATTGAAAAAATTGACTACATCGAAAGCTTGAAAGATTATGTAAAAATAATCTGTGCTGATGAATCAATTATAGCATACGATTCTTTATCAAATCTGGAAGACATTTTAAAGCAATTTGGTTTTATTCGAATTCACAATTCTTTTTTGGTTGCAACTGATAAAATTAAATCATTCAATTCAGAATCAGTATTTCTTGAAGAAAAAGAACTTCCAATTTCAAGAACCTATAAAAAATATGTTTTATCGCAATTGGAAAGATAGCAACATCATAAGTTGTTAGCTGCTTCGTAAGTTTAGCTTGCCGTTACCGGTCACTTGTAAGTTGTCGTTGCGGATTTCGGAGAGCGTTCCTGTCCGAAGGACACGGAACTGCGAAACAAGCCCCGATAGCTATCGGGGCGCAGTTGGCATACCACCGAACCCGCCCTGCAATATGTACTGTGTTGTGTGCTGTTTTTTATTTTTCTTAAATGATAAGAGTCCTATTTCTTAGTTCTGGATTGTCTATGGAGTTACCAATTCCGCTAACTTAGCAGCAATGTCTGCCATTGATTCCTCAATAGTACTTAGACCACTGCGTGAGCCGAGTAAAGGACTTACTTCACGTAAATCTTCAAAAGTCGTGTTGTGGACAACTGGAACAAGTAAATCGCGAGCTAAGAGAGCAGAAAGTTCTTTGTCGGCAATTCCTTCTCCTTTGACACGTTTAAGAAAAGAAGGAGTAACCAATACGATTCCAACTCGTGATTTTGCCAATCCTTTATCGATTTCACGGAGTAGAGATGAGCCCAACAAAACATCTTTTTCACTGAACCATACTGAGACTCCTTTAGATTCTAATAAATCGTGTAATTCTTTAGCTGCATCTTTGCGGTCATCCCAAGCATGACAAAGAAAAACATCTCTCAAGTCTGGTAAATCCGAACGTTTCTTAACATTTTCTCTGATGGGGGTAAGAGTTCGAATTTCAGCAGGAGAATATAGAATGGTAGAACCTGCTGAAGACCAACGCGCTTTAGTCCTACTTTGTCCGCTACTGCTACTACTACCTATTGATTTGTTTGAGTACGAAGAATAAGGTGAAGAATAAGAAGGAGAAGAATAAGAACTGTAACTACGACTATATCTACTTCCACATACTGGGCAGTTTGCTGCTCCACTTGCTGTTCTATGACCGTTTCTCGGTGCTGTACATCTTGACATATTTTTCAAATTTAGGTTGTTTTACATTATGGTTTTTATCTCAAAGAGTTAAGTATCAGATTTATTATCTCAAATATTTAAGTCGATAAACTTTCCTTACATAGTCCAATTGTTCTGCTTTAAAATTGCACACAACGGTTGGTGTAAGTTTTTG
>Ga0116152_10003082_pt1 | contig 13442 bp, 9 predicted proteins | sample AD_UKC119_MetaG_FD_89894 | JGI IMG/M metagenome (GOLD analysis project Ga0116152, IMG submission 89894) | Active sludge microbial communities of municipal wastewater-treating anaerobic digesters from Hong Kong - AD_UKC119_MetaG | ecosystem: Engineered > Bioreactor > Anaerobic > Digestate...
CGTGGCCTTCAACAGGAGCCAGGGCGTGGGCTGCCAGGCGAAGCCCAGGTCGCCGATATGGACGTCGTCGCCCTTCGAGCCCAATCGATCGAAGAACTCGTAGCGCGCGACGAGATGGAAGCCGCGCAGGATCTCGTAACGGCCCTGAACGAAGATGCCGGCCATGTCCCGATCCGGGATCGCGCCCCGTTCGTACACGGCCTCCGTGAGCAGCTCGAATCTGCCGACGTGCACCTCGGCATCGAGACCGACCAGCTCGGTCCATTCCTTCTTCCGCATCGACGCGAGGAAGGAAGCGCCGACCGACCATTCGCGACGCGGCCGAGTGAATTGGATGCGGCCGCCGACGCTCCGCGAGGTCGGGGGCGGCGAGTCGCTCGGATCGATCGGATCGAGGATCTGTCCGTAGATCCAGTAGTCGACCGAGCCGGCACGCGGGAAGAACGTGCCGCCGATCGTGAGGCCGGTCTGATGATCGTCGAACGCGGCATCGAGCATCACCGGATCGGATGCCGTCCACACGAAGGGCTCGGCGGGAACGAGATTCCATCGCCCGATCGGCGTCTGGAACTTGCCGAAACGGATCGACAGGCGATCTCCGAGGCTAAGCTCCCCGTAGAGGCGCTCGATCGTGAAGGTCGGGTCCGACTCGGTCTTTCCGCCGATCTCGTGCGAGAAGAGATTCCCGATCTCGATCTCGGAGAAGACGCGGAAGACGTCGACGGGCTGGTAGAGCATGAGCAGGTTCGCGCTGTCGAGGTCGATGTTCGGGGAATCGCCTTCCGTGCGATCGAACTCCGCGGTCGTGAAGCCGCCGACGTTCAGTCCCGTGTTCCCGAACACGACTCCGCGACCTCGCTGGTACGAGATCGGTCCGATCGGACTCTTCTCCCAGAAGGTCAGACCCGTTTCGGGAAGCGGCGCCGACCTCGGCGACCAGGGGCCCTGCTGGGCGGAAGCCGGCGCGGCCAGCAGAATCGAGACGAGCGCGAAGATTCCGATCGATGCTAGGCCGACCAGGAAGGAAGGACCGAAGAAGCGAGCATCCATCTCGATCCAGCGTCGACGGGGGAGTCGGAGCATGATGTGGCGATCCTAACTCCGGCATCTCTGCGAAACAAGATTCTGATCTTCTCATCGTTGTTAGTTCTCCTTCCCGGAGTGCTGATGGGACTGCTCGCCGAGAGGGATGGTCGAGCGTCGCTGACCGAGATCATCGGCCGCGAGCTCGCGAGCGAGGCCGAGCACACCGCCGGCCGGATCGAGACGCTCGTCCGGCTGGAGCAGCGGACGCTCGAGAGCTTCGCGCGACAGGAGATGATGCGGGAGATCCGCGTACTCGATCTCGACAAGCGGATCGCGAAGGCGCTCTCGACGCTCCAGAGCGGCGGGACCGCGCGCACCGGCTACCTCGTGCTCGATCGCGACGCTCGGGTGGTCGCGGCGACCGATCCCGATTGGATCCGCGCGCGCCCCGACTGGGCCTCGGCCGCGACGATCGAACGCGCACTCAGCGGCGTACATACCGACATGGGTACGAGAGGCCTGCTTATCGCCACGCCCATTCCGGATCCCGACGCCCCCGAGCACCGACTCGGAATCCTCGTCGGACGCCTCGACTGGTCCCTCCTGACCGACGTGTGCGACGAAGTGCAGGACGAGCTCTCCTCCCGCGGACTCTCTGCGGAGCTATTCGTCGTGAGCGAGCCCGACCGGACGATGCGGTCCTGCACGCGAGCAGGACACGAGGACTTCGATGCGACGCGGGCGCCGAGGATCGCCGCGGCGTTCTCCCCGTCTTCGGGCTACGTGGTCGACGTCGAACGGGAGCTCCTGATCGGCCGGTCGAGCTTCGACACCGGCTCGACAGCCTGGAAGCTGCTCGTCGTCGAGCCGCTCGCGCGCGCGCTCGCGCCCGTCGTCCGACTCCGGAATCGGCTCATCCTCACGACCGCCCTCGCGCTCGCCGCGGCCCTCGGCCTGGCGGCCTACGGGGCGGAGCGCGTGCTGCGCCCCCTGCACGACCTGACCCACGCGATCCGGGACGTCGGCCGCGGCGTCCGCCCGAGAGCGCCCGTCCCGGTCCGCTCGGACGACGAGGTCGGGACCCTCGCCCGCAGCTTCAACGAGATGATCGAGGAGATCGACGAGGCGCAGCGACAGCTCGTAGAGGCGGAGAAGTTCGCCCTCGTCGGCGAGCTGGCCGCGGGCGTCGCGCACGAGGTCCGGACCTCCCTCGGCGTCCTGCGCAGCTCCGCGCAGATCCTCGCGCGTTCGGCCGACCTGACCGCCGACCCGAACGCACGCGAGATGCTCGGTATGGTCGGCGAGGAGGTCGACCGCCTGAGCCGGGTCGTCGACGACCTCCTCACCCTCGACCATCGCCGCCCCCTCGACCTCCGGCCGGTCCGGCTCTCGACCCCCCTCGATGCAGCGATCGGCTTCGTGATGCCCCAGGCCCGGGAGAAGCGCGTCGAGCTGCAGCGGACGGGTGTCGAGCACGACGGGGAGGTCGTCTGCGACGCAGAGGCGCTCCAGCAGATCTGCTTGAACCTGCTCTCGAATGCGTTGGCCGGACTCGAACCGGGAAATCGGATCGAGGTCCGCATCGAGCCCCCCGACGATTCGAGTGCGAGCTTCTGCGTGCGCGACGACGGCGCGGGCGTGCCGCCCGAGCTGCGGGAGCGGATCTTCGATCCCTTCGTGACGGGGCGGCGCTCGGGCGTCGGCCTCGGCTTGACCTTCGTCAAGCGCGTGGTCCACTCGCAGAACGGCACGGTCGAGCTCGTGAGCGTCCCCGAACCCGGCGCGTGCTTCCGGGTGACGCTGCCGCGCGCGGCCAGGGCAGCAAGGAAGACGAGGGAGGAGCGATGAAGCGGATCCTGGTGATCGACGACGACAACCGCACGCGCCGGATCCTCCAGATCTTGATCGAGCGACTCGGCCTCGAGTCGATCGCGCTGGAGAACGGAAAGGCGGCCCTCGCGTTCCTTCGCGAGGAGACGGTCGACCTGATCCTGACGGACCTGCGCATGCCCGAGATGGATGGGCTCACCTTCATGCGAGCCTTGCGCGAGTTCGATGGAGACGTCCCGGTCATCGTGCTCACCGCCTACGGAACGGTCTCCTCTGCCGTCGACGCGATGAAGCTCGGGGCGATCGACTTCGTGTCCAAGCCCTTCGACGTGGACGCCCTCGAGGTCCTGATCCAGCGAGCGCTCACCAGCTCCCGCCATCGCGCCGAGAACCTCTTCCTCCGCGAGCAGGCCAACCGGGCGCCCGATCTCCACGAGATGGTCGGCCGCGCACCCGCCATGCAGGACGTCTTCGAGCTCGTGCGCAAGGTCGCGCCCACCCGAAGCGCCGTCCTGCTGACGGGGGAGACGGGAACGGGCAAGGAGCTCGTGGCTCGCGCCATCCACAAGCTGAGCCCGCGCGAGGACGAGCTCTTCGTACCCTTGAACTGCTCCGCGATTCCGGCGGAGCTGCTCGAGAGCGAGCTCTTCGGCCACGTCAAGGGCGCCTTCAGCGGCGCACTCGCCGACCGGGTCGGCAAGTTCCAGGCCGCGGACGGCGGCACGCTCTTCCTCGACGAGATCGGGGACATGGACCTGCGCCTGCAGGCGAAGCTCCTGCGCGTACTCCAGGAGGGGATCGTCGAGCCGGTCGGTGGGAACCGTCGCATCCGCGTCGACGTGCGGATCGTCTCTTCGACGAATCGCGATCTCGACGCCTCGATCGCCGAAGGCAGCTTCCGACAGGATCTCTACTACCGCCTGAACGTCTTCCGGATCGTCCTGCCGGCGCTGCGCAATCGGAAGCAGGACATCCCGGAGCTCGCAGACTCCTTCCTCGCGCAATTCGGGGCCGAGCTCGGCAAGAAGAGGCTCGCCCTGACGGAGGAGGCCGTCCGCGCACTCGTCGCCTACGACTGGCCCGGAAACGTCCGCGAGCTGCGAAACGTCGTGGAGCGGGCCGCCGTGCTCTCCGACGATGCCCGGATCGACCGCGCGCTGGTCGACCGATGTCTGCCCCGATCCGACTCACCCGAGCCCGAGGCCGAGAGCCGGCTCGCCGAAGCCGTCGCCGCCGTGGAGCGTCGCACCATCCTGCGCGCCCTCGCGGAGACCGGCGACAACAAGGTGGCAGCGGCGGCGCGGCTCGGGATCGGCGAGCGCACGCTCTGGACGAAGCTGAAGAAATACGGGCTCTAGCCCGACGCCGTCCATCCGCAGCTGCCGGTCGGCTACGCGCAGCGTGCGCCCTCGCAGATGACGATTCCTTCATCCAAGTCCGAACGAGAACAGGACGGCCGGGTCGGGTGCCGAAGAGGCTCGTGAGCGGATCGGCGGGCAGCCCGCCCTCGAGCCGCCCGCCGGCGAAGGAGAGAGCGAGATGAGCCCCGAATCGATCACGAAGCGCGTCCCCCACATCGTGCTGGCCTACTGGATCATCAAGATCGCGGCGACGACCCTGGGCGAGACCGGCGCCGACCTCTTCTCGATGACCCTCGACCTGGGCTACGGCGTCACGATCGCGATCTTCATGACGCTCTTCTTCGTCCTGCTCGGGATCAAGCTCCGGATGGGACGCTATACGCCGCTCTCGTACTGGCTGCTCTTCACGTCGACCGCGATCGCGGGAACCGGCATCTCCGATTTCATCGATCGGACGCTCGGGCTCGGCTACGCCGCGGGCTCGGCGATCGTCCTGGCCCTGCTCCTCGTCACGCTCTTCGTCTGGCATCGTGTCGAGGGCACGATCTCGGTCGAGCACGTCGCGACGCCGCGCGCCGAGATCCTCTACTGGGTCGCCTTCCTGATCGCGAACACGCTCGGCACGGCCGCCGGCGACTACCTCGCCGACGACCTCGAGATCGGATTCCTCGCGAGCGCCGGCTGGATCGCGGGCGTGCTCGTCCTGACGGCGCTGGCCCACTACCAGACCCGGGCGAACGGCGTGCTCCTCTTCTGGATCGCCTTCGTGCTGACGCGCCCCTTCGGCGCGACCTTCGGCGACCTGCTCACGAAGTCGCCGGCCGACGGCGGGCTCGGCTACGGAACCGTCGTCGCCTCGCTCGTCTTTGCGACGATCCTCGGCGTGGCGCTCGTGCGCGAGAGCCGCGAGGAGCGGAAGCTCACGCGCCTCGAGACGAACGGCCCGAGCCCGCAGCTCGCATCATGACGCGGCTCGCGACGCCGCATCCCGGGCCTCGAGCTCTTCCCATCTCGCGGTGAGCCGCGCCTGCTCGGCCTCGGCCGCGGCGAGCGCCTCGCGCAATCGAACGACCGCGTCGGCCTCGCCCCGATAGGTCTCCGGGTCGGCGAGCCGCGTCTGGAGCCCTTCGATCTCGGCCTCCGTCGCCGCAATCGCGTCGAAGATGCCGTCCAACTCCCGCCGCTCGGCGTGCGAGAGCTTGCGCGGCTTCTCCCCCGCTCTTGACTCCGCCCCTTCGCCAGCCATCGCGCCCGCGCCCTCCGCGCCTGCGCTCTTCGAAGACGAACGCGCGGTCGAGCGCTCGTCTCGCAGCGCCGCCTCGCCCGCCGCGACCCGCTCCCGGTACTCCGACCAGCCCCCCGCGTGCAGCGTCATCCGCCCTTCCCCCTCGCAGGCGAGGATCGAGGTCGCGACGCGGTCGAGCAGCCAGCGGTCGTGACTCACGACGAGCACGCTGCCACCGAAGTCGACGAGCAGCGCCTCGAGCGCAGCGAGCGTGTCGACGTCGAGATCGTTGGTCGGCTCGTCCAGCAAGAGCAGGTTGCAGCCCTGCGAGAGGAGCCGCGCGAGACAGACCCGCGCGCGCTCGCCGCCGGAGAGCTCCGCGACGGGCAGGCGTTGTCGATCGCGCTCGAAGAGGAAGCGCTCGAGATAGCTGCCGGCGGAGAGCGTCTCCTCACCGATCCGGATCTCGCTCGCATCCCCGACCGCCGCCTCGCGCAGGCTCGCCTTCGGATCGAGGTCGCTCCGCAGCTGGTCGAGGTAGCCGATCTTCGTGTTGCTCCCGACGACGATCTCGCCCGCCGAGACCGGCAGCCGGCCGAGCAGCGCGAGCAGCAGGCTCGTCTTGCCGACGCCGTTCGGGCCGACGATGCCGATGCGCTCGCCGGGTCGAAGCGCCAGGTCGAGCCCCGCGACGAGCGTGCGGCCGTCGCGCTCGACGACGAGGCCGCGGGTCTCGAGGATCGTCTTGCCGAGGCGCGCGGCATGGGCCTCGAGCCGGGCCGTCTCCTCGCGACGCGGCGCCTGCTGATCGAGGGCCGCCTCGGCGCGCGCGATCCGCGCCTTCTGCTTCGTGCCCCGGGCCTTGGGCTGGCGCCGCAGCCAGTCGAGCTCCCGGCGCAGGAAGTTCTGGCGATTGCGCTCGACGCGATCGGCGTGGGCCTCGCGCTCGGCCTTCGCCTCGAGGTAGCGCACGTAGCCGCCGTCGTAGTCGTCGAGCCGACCGTCGTGCAGCTCGAGGGTCCGGGTCGTCACGGCGTCGAGCACGCGCCGATCGTGACTGATGAGCAGCACGGCGCCGGGGAAGCGATCGCGCAGATGCGTCTCGAGCCATTCGATCGTGTCGAGGTCGAGGTGGTTCGTCGGCTCGTCGAGGATCGCGAGGTCGGGCTCGGCGACGAGGATCCGTGCGAGGGCCACGCGTCGCGCCTCGCCACCCGAGAGCGCATCGACGGATCGCGAGGCGTCGGCGATCCCGAGATGGCCGACGATCGCCTCGGCCTCGTGCCCGCGATCCCATCCCCCGGCCCGCTCGAGCGCCTCGGCGGCCTCGGCCTGCTCGCGCGCGAGACGCGCCTGCTCGCTGGCGTCCGTCGCCTGCGCGAGCGCGTCGGTCAGGGCGTCGTAGCGCGTGCGCGTCTCGTTCCAGGCCGTCAGGCTCTCGAGCACGACGTCGCGCACGCTGCGGCCAGCGGGAAAGCGCGGCTCCTGGGCGAGGTACTCGACGCGTGCGCCGCGTCGCCGGGCGATCTGGCCCTCGTCGGGCTCCTCGAGGCCGGCGAGCACCCGGGCGAGGGTGCTCTTGCCCGAGCCGTTGCGACCGACGAGACCGACCTTCTCGCCGCGTCGGATCGTGAGCGAGACGCCGTCGAAGAGGGTGCGCGCGGCGACGAGGCGGCGGAGTCCGGTTGCGTCGAGGACGGGCATGGGGCGGGAATGTCGCGCACTCCCGCGCGCGGGGCTCGCGCCTTCGCCCGCTCGGGCGGAGGCGGGCGCGGATCAGCCGCGGATCGCGCGGATCGCCCGGTCGTATTGCTCGGCCGAGTAGCCGCGCAGGATCTGCCCGTCGAAGTCGAGTACGGGCACACCGCCGCGGCCGCTCTTCTCCCGCAGCTCCCGGGCATAGCGCGGCTGGTCGACGTCGCGGATCTCGTAGTCGACCCGAGCGCGGTCGAGGTGCGCCCTCGCCTTCCGGCAGTAGCCGCACCAGGTCGCCGAATAGAGGATCACGCCGTCTCCGCCGGCGAAGGCGTCCATGCGGCGACCCGACGAGCCCGAATCCCCCGCCAGCAGGATCTCCGCCGAGCGCGTCGCCGAGAGCTGCCAGCTGCGGCGCGCCTCGAGCGGGGTGAGCGGCGGGGGCTGGCTCATCTCGACATAGCCCACGCGATCGCGCCAGGCCGCCGGCACGTCGCCCAGGCGCTCGACGAATTGCACCTGTCCGCGGTCGTCGATGAACTGGTAGTAGACGCGCAGGGAGCCGTCGGGCCCGATCGACTGCATGTCGGGATCGCGCGGGCTGGCGTCGGCGGTGTCGTCGGAGTCGGCGAGCGTCGCAGCCTCGGCGGCGCCGGCGCCCGGCGACGACGCGTCCGCGGGCTGCGCCGCGTCGGCCTCGAGCGTCGCCTCGAAGTCCTGCGGCAGCAGCGCGCCCGGATCGAGGTCGTCACAGCCGAGCACGAGCAGCCCGATCCCGAGCATCGCCCCGCCGATCCATCCGCCGCGCCCGCCACGCCTCGCCATCGCCACCCCGTTCAGGGCCCCACGCCCGTCCCGGGCCTGTCGGACGAACGCCGCCCGGGCCTTAGGCGGGGGCCGGGATCCGCGCGGACCCACGTCCTACGGCGCGAAGCGCGATCCGGGCCCGGCGCCGCCGGGTGGCGCCCGGCCTAGAAGCGCGAGAAGACCTCGTTGCCGAGCTTCTCGAGCCCCTTCGTGAGTCCCTCGCGGTCGAAGGCGGGCGGCGGCAGCACGAGACGCGACACGCCCTTGTCCTCGCATCGCTTGATCTCGTCGGGCGTGAGCGGGCAGCCCGTCGTGATCTCGATCTCGCCCGGATCGCGGCCCGTTCGGTCGCACTCGGCGCGGATCTCCGCGAGGCAGACGTCGAGGGTGTCCGCGCGGGCGGGGAAGAAGCCGTCCCCCAGACGCGCGGCGCGGCGCGCTGCACCCTTCGTATGCCCACCGATCACGATCGGCACGCGACCACCGACCGGCTTGGGCCGCGACTCGACCGGCGGCCAGGCGTAGTGCGCGCCGTCATGCGCAGAAGGACCGTCGCTCCAGAGCGCACGCAGCGCCCCGATCGACTCGTCGGTGATCGCGGCGCGATCCTCGAAGGGGACGCGCAATGCCTTGAACTCCTCCTCGAGCCAGCCGATGCCGACGCCGAGGGTGAAGCGACCGCCGGAGAGCACGGAGAGGGTGGCCGACTCCTTCGCGACGTAGAAGGGATGGCGCTGGGGCAGGATCACGATCCCGGTCGCGAGTCGGATCGTCTTCGTGACGGCGGCGGCATAGCCGAGCCAGACGAAGGGGTCGGGGATCGGCGAGTCCTCGGTTCCTGGCATGCGGCCCGTGCTGCTGTACGGGTAACGCGACTCGTAGCCCTTCGGCACGACGACGTGCTCGACGGTCCAGAGCGACTCGACGCCGACCGACTCCGCGGTCTGCGCGAGGTGGACGAGGTTCTCGGGCAGGCCGAAGGGACCCGCGTTGGCGAACATCAGACCGAATTTCATGGGGGCTCCTCGAGCGGGGCGTCCGCTGATCGACGGACGACGATACCCGAGGCCGGCCGACCGGAAGCCGACCGCGCGTCCGCCGCGGGACCGATCGGAAGCCGAGCGCGTAGCCGCCTCAGGGCCGGCCGTTGCCCCGCCCGCGGCCCGGATTGTCCGGCGGCAGGAAGTCGCGGGGCGGCGGTGGACGCTCGGGGCGCTCGGGTCGGGCCGCCGGACGGTCGGGGAGCTCCGGGCGCGCGGGACGCGTCGGGCGATCGATGCTCGGACGCGGGACGGCGGCACCCGGCGCGACGTCCCGAACCGCCTGCCCCGGCGCGTTCGCGCGGGCCGTGTCGCTCACGGCCTGACCCGGGGCGTTCGCGCGCGCCGCCTCGCTCACCGCCTGACCCGGGGCGTTCGCGCGCGCCGCCTCGCTCACCGCCTGCCCCGGGGCGTTCGCGCGCGCCGCCTCGCTCACCGCCTGACCCGGGGCGTTCGCGCGGGCCGTGTCGCTCACGGCCTGGCCCGGCGGTGAGCCCGGTCTTCCCTTCGTCTGCGCGGCGTCGCCGGGCGAGGCGCCCGCGGCCGGCGCGCCCGCGCTGGCGTTGGATGCAGCCCGATCGATCGACCGCAGCAGCACCCGCTCCGGCACGCGCACGAGACCCACGGCGCGCAGCACGCCGCGCTCGGCCGAGGCGACGCCACGGATGCGCACGCGATCGCCTCGTCGCACGGACGCCGTCGCGGCCGGATCGGGGAGCACGAAGCGCAGGCCGTGCACCTCGAGCCCGAGCGCGTCGACCGCGGTCACGTAGCCCTCGAGGTCGAGGATGCGCCAATCGCGCTCCGCGACGCCTTCGCCCGGCGCGCTCCGCACTCCGTCGAGCGCATCCGGCGGCGCCCGATCGACACGCGACGCGACGATCGCGCCGTCCGCCCGCCGCAGCCCGCTCACGGCGACGCGTTCGCCGACCGCGATCACCGCGCGATCCGCGTCGGGCAGACCCGAGAGCAGGACCCGCTCGCCGAGCACGCGCGCCGTGGCGTCGTCGCCGTCCGCGAGGGACGCGATCGGCCCGACTACCGCGTACTCGACCGAGACCGTGGCCGCCCCGCGCGATCCACCGACGCCGCCTTCGGCGAGCCCGATCGTGACGAGCTGGCCGACGGCGAGGGCGGCGAGATCGGCTTCGCGATCGTCGAGCGTGACCCGGACGGACCCGGCGAGCTCGACCTCGACGCCGTTCAGGCAGACGCTGCCGAAGGCCGTGATCGTGCCGACGAGACCCGAGCCGCCGATCCCGTCCTCGGGGTCGATCGTCGGGCCCCGACCGGAGCCGCCGATCCCGTCCTCGTCGCCAGAGCCGGGCGGGGCGTGACCCGAGCCGCCGATGCCGTCGGCGCCGCCGGTCGGGCCGCGCCCGGAGCCGCCGATGCCGTCCGCCCCGTCGGCGAGCGAGAGCAGCGTCTCGGTCGCGAAGGGCTCCTCGGGACAGGTCGCCCGGGCGAGGTCGATCGGCGCGAGCACGGCGACGAGCCCGAGCAGCACGGACCCGACCGCGAGCCGGGTCCCCTGCGTGCGCCCGAGGCGTCGTGCTCGCCTAACGCTCGTCATCCCGCCCTTCTCCGCCGTCGGTCTCCGCCTCGTCGTGATACACGAACACGCCGAACGTGATCCGCCGCCGCGGGGCTGCCACGTCGACCTCGCCGCGCGCGCGCCGCTCGGCGTCGGCCTGCTTGAGCGACCGGGCCCGCGCATTCACCCGTTCGAGCGCCGCCTGCCCCGCCTCGCCGGCGAGCGCCTCGAGCTCCTCGATCGCGTCCTCGGGCAGCGAGCCGTAGTAGAGCGCGCGCTCGAGGAAGGGCGCCTGCGCGCCCTCGAGGTTCGCGGCGGCGGCGGCGAGATGGTCCCGCAGGTTGCGACCGACGTAGTGGGCCTTCTCCTCGAATCCGTGAACCGGCACGAAGGCCGCCACGTTCAGCACGACGGCGCCCTCGTCGTCGACGTGCACGACGCCGAGCCGCAGCCACTCGTCGAGCAGCGAGCGCGGATGGATGTCGACGCTGACCGACTGCACGAGGGCGTGGAAGCCGGGCTCGCCCTCGCTCTCGGCCAGGCGCGAGAGCGGCCGCGGGCGGCCGGCGGCGTCGGTCCAGGGCGGCCCTCCGGTCCAGCGCGCGACGACCTGCGCGCCGAGGGTGATCGCGGGGGGCGTGCCGGCCTCGCCGGGGGCGGGCTCCTCGAGCATCCGCTTCACCTCGCGGCGATGGATGCCCGTCAGCAGGCTGAGCCGGCTCAGCGTGACGCGCTTGTCCTCGAGCGCGAAGTCGCTGGTCGCGACCTCGACGTAGAGCGACTTGAGCACCCGCGAGAGCACGGGGTAATGGATCTGTCGCGCGACGAGCAAGCGCACGAGCGGACGCAGCATGCGTCGCAGCATCTCGACGACGATGCCCGCCGCGTCCGCGGCCTCCTCGGCGACGCGCGCGTCCCCCTCGCTCATGCGTCCCCTCTCGCACCCGGGCCAGGCTTCATCGCCGCACGCTCACCGTCACGCCCAGCCCCCAATCCGGCGACCCCTCGCTCAATCCGATCACGACGTAGGGCGCGAGGTTCGTCGCGGACGTCACGTCGAAGGAGAAGAAGGGGACGAGGTCGTGCGCGTCCGCCGCGGCATTCGAGGTCGACTCGAGCCAGTCCCAGGCGAGCCCCGCGCTCGTCCGCTCGCCGAAGGCAATGCTCGCCCCGAGCGACGTATAGAAGCGATCGCGGAGCCCGGCGCTGTCGTACCACTTCCGCCCGAGGCTCACGAAGGGCGTGACGAGGCCGATCCGCTCGAAGAGATCGATCTGTGCGGCGAAGGCCACGTCGCCCGTGCCGAGGGCCTCGCTCGTCTCGGTCGGGAGCGTGAGTCGCCCGGTCAGCTCGACCCAGGGCATCCCCTCGAAGAGGGGATCGACGAGATAGCCCGCGCTCACCTGCATCTGCCCGAGGCCGACCGTGACGTCGGAGTCCGTGCCGGTCCGGCCCGTCGTGCCGCTGCCCGGGTCGATGCGGACCGGGCCGTCGCTCGCCAGCAGGGGCAGGATCAGGCGCGCCCGGAAGCGGCCGAGGTCCCCGGTCACGCCGAGCGGCACGTAGTAGAGCGTCGTCGGCTGGTCGAGGCCGTAATCGCCCCGACTCACGTCGAGTCCCGCCGTCCACTTGAGGGCGACCCGCGGCGGCGGCGAGGGCTCGGGCGGATCGATCGCCCGCTCTTCGGAGCTCGAGGCCGGCGCGTTCCCCGCCGCCCCGGACGGCCCGGACCACGCGGCGATCGGGATCGCCGCCAACACGAGCAGCAATGCGCGCCCGCGGATCCCGGACCCGACGCCGTCGAGGTCCACCCGCTTCCGACGAAGTCCGCGCCTCCGATGCGATCGCGCCGGTCCTCGCCGATCGTCCCGGCCCGGGGCGCGGACTCGACGGGGGACGGGGCGGACGAGAACACGCATGGATCGGTGAGGCTCCGTCGATCGCGGGATCGCGTCGCCGCCGACGTGCGCGGACGCAGTCGGACTCGGCGATCGCATGGATCGCGAGTATGGACGAAGGCGACACCAGACGGGACTCCTGCGCATCGCGAGGGCGCACGCGAGCGCCGCCGCATCATACCATCGCCGCGGGGCGATCCTCCCTCGTCCGACGGCCGTCTGCCCTCCGCCTGCCCCCGACTCGCACGCGACCTGCGCGCCGGACGGCCCGCTATCGTCCGCCCCGCTCCGCGCCCTGCCCCAACTCCAGCGAACGGGATCCCGACGATGTCCAACGACCAGCCGAGCCACACGAAGAACGCCCTGCCCTCCCGCCCGCGCGACGCCGCGAGCGTTCCGCGCTGGCACGACGAGTTCGAGGTGGTCGTCGTGGGCCTCGGTGTGGCGGGCGGGGCCGCGGCGATCGAGGCGGGACGGGCCGGGGCGCGCACCCTCGTGCTCGAGCGCCAGACCCGCGGCGGCGGTGCGACGGCGCTGTCGGAAGGAACGATCTACTTCGGCGGCGGCACGCGGGTGCAGAAGGCCGCCGGCTTCGAGGACAGCCTCGAGAACATGCTCGCCCACGTGCGCGCTGCGGCGGGCCCGACGAGCGACCCGGAGAAGGTCCGTCTCTTCTGTGAGGGCAGCCTCGACCACTTCGCCTTCTTCGAGTCGATCGGTGTCGAGTTCAAGGACACCTTCTACGCCGAGAAGGTGATCTTCCCGCCGACCGACGACTGCCTCATCTACTCGGGCAACGAGGAGGCCTGGCCCTTCTCCGAGGAAGCCAAGCCCGTGCCCCGCGGCCACAAGCCGAAGAAGGAGGGCAGCGCCGGCGCCTACATCATCGAGCAGATGATCGCGACGCTGGGCTCGCTCGGGGTCGAGATCCGCAACGAGACCCGGGTCGAGACGCTCGTGCGCGACGCCGCGGGCCGCGTCGTCGGCGTCGTGACCCGCACCCTCGAAGGCGAGGAGCGCGCGATC
>Ga0116152_10003083_pt1 | contig 13439 bp, 10 predicted proteins | sample AD_UKC119_MetaG_FD_89894 | JGI IMG/M metagenome (GOLD analysis project Ga0116152, IMG submission 89894) | Active sludge microbial communities of municipal wastewater-treating anaerobic digesters from Hong Kong - AD_UKC119_MetaG | ecosystem: Engineered > Bioreactor > Anaerobic > Digestate...
AACATCGAGGCATTAAAAAAACAGGTCAGATAAACGGCACAAGCCAATCGGCCCGGCGCAAATTGGCCGCATGCTGTCCAAGGGCAGAGTCTGTCCTGATTATTTACAATAATGCCGCGATCCAGAATGTTCGTAACTGCGTAGTGGCTTCTTCAAAACTGAGCTCGTTGCGCAATAGAAAATCCGGATTTATGGTGGCCTGAATGGAAGCCTGCACCACAGCTGTCAGCAGGACAGGATTGATTTGCTGCAGTGTTGGCCGTTCTCTTTTGGCAATAATATACGTTAAAAATTCCTGAATGAGCTGGGAACGGAAGCGATCCAGCCGTTCCCACAGGAAAGGATAGTGAACCCGTAGATCATTCAGGCTGAACGGATTGAAAATAAACTGTCCATTGGCCAGCAGGGTTTGGAACAATTCCGACAGGGCTTCTTCATCAGGCAGATTGCGCGTCAGCAGGGTCTGAAAGAATCGCTGCATTTCCTGCATAAAAACGTCCAGGGTGGCAGAGATGATGGCTTCTTTGCTGGGGAAATAGCGGTATAGCGTTCGTTTACTGATGCCGGCGGCAGCCGCCAGTTCATCCACGGTCAAGGAATAAAAACCTTTGCTGCCGGCCAGATCCCGGCAGGAATGAATAATTCTGTCCCTGATTGACATAATTGTCCCTCCGCTACACAATTTTTTTCTTGAACTTCAGGGTGCTGATGGTCAGGAAAAAAATCGAAAATACCAGCAGCGCCGTGACTTGTCCAATAAGATAGGAAAATCCGATCCCCTTGAGAATGATTCCACGGATAATATCAAGATAATAGGTAAGGGGTATGAGATCACTCAAGTAGTAGATTAAACGCGGCATGGCAGCCCGCGGAAACATAAAGCCCGACAGCAGGATACTGGGCAGCATGATAAAGAAAGACATCTGAAAGGCCTGCATTTGGTTTTTGGCAAGATTGGAGATCATCAGACCCAGGCCCAGTGAAGCCGTAATAAAAAACAGCGTCAACAGGTACAGCTGCAGCAGACTGCCTCGAATCGGCACGTGAAAGACCAAAACGCCTGCCAGCAGAGCCACCGTGATCTGGATATAGCCCATGGCAATGTAGGGCAGGATTTTGCCGATCATCAATTCCAACGGTTTAATGGGTGTGACCAGCAACTGTTCCAACGTACCACGCTCCCTTTCCCGAACGATGGCCACTGCGGTGAGAATGACCATGGTCATGGTAACGACGATGCCCAGAATGGCAGGCACCATATAATAAGCGGTGATGCCGTCGGGATTGTACCAGGGCCGTACCCGGATATCATAAGGCAGTTGCCGGTTGGGCATTTTTTGCAGCAATACTTGCTGGGATTTAATCAAACCAATCGAGTTAGCAGTGGCAATGGCCTGATTGGCCAGCATACTGTCACTGGCATCCACCAGCACCTGCACCTGGGCGGGGCTGCCACGATGAAGACTGCGGGCAAAATCAGGAGGAAAGATGATGCCGACTTTTGCCTGGCCGCTGTCGATGCTTTGGGTGACCGCTGCATAGCTGTTGACAGACAAGGTGACATCAAAATAGCCCGAGGCCGTGAAAGCTTCTAACATGTCCCGGCTTTGGGGGGACAAAGATTGATCAAAAACGGCCGTGGGGATGTGTTTAACTTCTGTCTGAATCGCATAGCCGAAAAGCAGCAATTGAATGAGCGGGATCATCAGAACGATCCCCAGCGTCATTCGATCTCTGCGGATTTGGAGCATTTCCTTTTTTAATACAGCCAGGATGCGATTCATGATGTAAGTCCCCCTTCTTTTCTTTGTCGGGCAATATGGATAAATACATCCTCCAGGGAAGGTGTGATCTGCTCCGGGACATATCCACAGTTTTGGCGGAGCAGCGCGATGTCTTCTTCCTGAGCCAGCAGAACATGGAGATGGGAACCATGCAGGCTGGCCTCCTGCACATAGGGAAGCGAGGACAATTTATCCAGGTGATCCATCGGCTCCGGCACGGTCAATGAGACCATGCACCCGTTTATAAACTGCTGTTTTAACTGGTCGGGAGCATCCAGTGCCATCAGCCGCCCTTGATTGATAAAGGCAATTCGGTCACAGCGCTCGGCTTCATCCATAAAATGAGTGGTAACAATCACGGTAGTACCCTTTTCCGCCAGTTGCTTAATAATTTCAAAAAACTGCCGGCGGCTGGTGGGACTGACTCCGCTGGTCGGTTCGTCGAGAAAAATCAGTTCCGGCCCGGCAATAATTGCCGCGGCCAAGGCCAAACGCTGTTTGTAGCCGCTGCTCAGGTTGGCCACCAGCGCCTTTTCACGGCCGCCCAGCTCAGCCAATTCCAGCATTTCAAACATTCGCTGCCGGCGCTGACGAGCGGGTATGCTGTAAATACCGGTATAAAAGTCAAGGTTTTCAATCACGGTAAGGTCATCATAAAGACTGAACTTCTGTGACATATAGGCGATTTTCGGTTTGATTTTTTCCGTTTCCTGCAGCAGGTCATAGCCAAGCACGGTTCCGCTCCCGGAACTGGGGGCAAGAATCCCGCATAACATACGAATAGCAGTTGATTTACCGGCGCCGTTGGGCCCCAGAAAGCCACATATTTCACCAGGGATGATATCCATGGTAAGATTGTCTACAGCAACAAAGTCTCCAAAGCACCGGGTAAGGTTGCGGGTACTTATTGCATATTCCATCGTTCCGCTCCCCCTTCCGCCCATCCCACGAAGATGTCCTCCATGGCAGGCAAGACTTCCTGAATGGTTGCCTCCGACAGATGCTGGCGAAGGAGGTATTGTTCAATTGCATTACGGCCTTGTTCACGATCGCGCACGATTACACGTACCTTGGAACCCATATAGGAGACATCCAGTATGCCAGGCAAATCATGCAGGCGCAGGGGATGTCTTTTCTGCAGATGAATCTCGAGAACCGGATAGGAAAACGAATTTTTTAAATCAGTCGGGGATGAAACCAAACGAATTTTCCCGTCACTGATAAAGGCGACTCGCGTACACAGTTCCGCCTCGTCCATGTAAGGCGTGGATACTAGCAAGGTCATTCCCCGGCGGTTTAGATCATAGAGGATTTTCCAGAATTCTTTGCGTGATTCGGGATCGACTCCGTAGGTAGGTTCATCCAGGATGAGCAATGATGGGCGGGTGATCAGGGCGCAAGTCAGGGAAAGCTTTTGTTTCATCCCGCCGGAGAGCTGATCGGCCAGACGATCTTTAAATGCGATGAGGTTGGTAATGGTTAAAATTTCTTCCGCTCGCTGTTGGATTGCAGAGCGCTTTAGAAGGTACATGCTGCCGAAAAAATAGATGTTTTCCATGACCGACAGATCTCCATAAAGGCTGAAGCGCTGCGGCATGTAACCCAATTGGTCCCGATGTCGGTCAAGCTGCTTAAGCGGTTGGCCCAGCAGCAGAATCTCGCCTTCATCAGGAGGGATTAAGCCGCAAATCATTCTCAGGAGGGTTGTTTTGCCGGCTCCATCCGGTCCCAGCAACCCCATGATATCACCTTTATTGACCTGCAGATCGACCTTCTCGACGGCGGTAAGGTTTTTAAAATGCTTGCTTGCCTGGCTTACGCTGATCATGGCTTACTCTCCGCGATGAAATAAAATATCGGCAGGCATGCCCGGTTTTAATATGCCCTGCGGGTTTTTCAAACTAATTTTTACTGCAAAAACCACGTTGGTTCGCTCTTGCTTGGTTTGAATCGATTTGGGCGTGAATTCACCCTGGTTGGCGATGTGGGTGACCTGACCGGTGTACACGGTTTGGTCACCGCTTACCGTTACATCTACCGGCTGACCCAGTTTTACCTTGGGGAGATCATCCGTCGGGATATAGACTTCCACCCAGAGGTCGTTGAGATTGGCAATCGTGAACAAAGCACTTCCCAGCGCAACAAATTCACCTATTTCATAGTTTTTGCTGAGAATGACCCCATCCTGTGGTGCATATAGCTTCAGATCTTCCAGCATCGCCTCAGAGGCTGATAAAACTGCTTTGGCCCGATTTACCTCAGCGCTGGCTGCGGCGACTTGTTGGGGACGGTTGCCAGCCTGTAAAAGATTAAACGCAGCCTGGGCTTGAGACAACTGCGCCGTTTTTTGTTCGGCACTCAGCCGTGCCGCTTCAACTTGTGTCTGGGCAATGGCACCGGCCGCAAATAAGCTTTCCGCCCGGGCCAGGTCCTGCTCAGCCTGCGCTTGGCTGCGGGAAGCAATCTTCAGACTGGCCTGGGCCTGCTCAATTTCCTGCGTCCGGGCGCCGGATACCAGATCACGAAGTTTGGCTTCCGCTGCCAGGACACTGATGGCATCTCGTTCCCGTTGGGCGAGCAGGTCATTACGGGACAACTCTCCCAATAACTGACCTTGCTTGACGGTATCACCCTCGACAAACGACAGGGTTTTGATGGTGCCGGCTGCTTTGGCATTGACATCAGCCGAGGAGGCCTCGATGGTGCCGGTGGCCTGCAAAAGCTCTTCATCCTGGTGCAGGAATAAACGATAAGCATAATAGCTGCCTCCTGCGACCAAAAGTATCAGCAAAATGGCGAAAATCTTTTTTTCGAGCGGCATTGCGTTTCCCCCTATCCTTATGCATACCCAAAGTATACTAATGACAACAAATTAGTTTACCTGGTGTCAGCATAGCATCTCTGATTAGCTTTGGCAATCACCGGATGAAAAATGATTGTAAGGGTTTTCAATCAATGAAAACTGATAACGGGCAGGAATTATCACACAGAGAAATATATTTCGAATATTAAATATCCAATGTGCTATAATATGCTTAATATTATAAAAGCGTTGAGGAGGTAGAAAATGGCTTACGATACGTTAAAAGCGATACCGCGACGGATCAATTACACGGCAAAATATCAAAAAGAACGGGCTGCATTGGAAAAAGAGTTTCAAATGTATTTGGATGAATGGAAAACTTATCCCATCATGGTCGTCAATTATACGAAAAAGTACGGTGACTTGCCGGCGTTGCATCATAAACCCTATGGGACGTGGGAGACTTTTTCCTGGAACCAGATGAGCGAGATCATGTTTGCGGCAGCTTCGTCGTTGCTCAATGCCGGTATCAAAGAACAGGACCGGGTGGGAATCTTTTCCGCCAATCGGGCCGAGTGGCACCTGGCTGATTTGGGTGCCTTGCTGATGAGATGTGTCACCGTACCGATTTATGCTACCAATACAGAAGAAGAAGCAGCTTATATCGTTGATGATGCAGAAATCAAAGTGCTCTTTGTCGGACGGCAGGTCCATTATGATAAAGCCTATCCCCTGCTGGAAAAATGCCCGTCGTTGGAAAAGATCGTAGTTTTCCACCGCGACACGAAAATCCACCCAGACCCACGGGTTATTCTATGGGATGATTTTCTGGAAGAGGGCAGGAAAACTTCCAGAAAAAAAGAAATAGAAGAAATCATGAACAGGGCCGGATATGAGGATATGTGTGAAATTATTTACACTTCCGGAACAACCGGTGAACCCAAGGGGGCTGTGCATACCCATAAAACAATGATGCATAATGCCTGGGGCGTGGGGCGTTATACTGAACTGGGCTGCTTTGTGGAAGGAGATTCGTCCATGTGCATGCTTCCCTTGACGCATGTATTGGAAGGTTCCTGGTCTTTTGGAATCCTGTCCATGGGAATGCAGCTGTACTATTGCGAGGACCACAACGAAATACTGCAATATCTGGCTGAGGCGAATCCGACGGCGATGAACGCTGCCCCGCGTTTGTTCGAAAAAATTTACGCCACTCTCTTCACCGGTATCAGGGATGCTTCTCCCATGAAGCAGAAAATATTCCGCTGGTCATTGGCGGTTGCCAAACAACACGGAGATTTGGTGTTGGCGGGCATCCAGCCCGGTCCGCTTCTGGCGATGAAAAGAAAACTGGCGGACAAGTTGGTGCTGCATAAAGTGCGGGCTCTGTTTGGCACCGGTTTTCATCATTTTAACTATGGCGGAGCCCCTCTCAATCCAGAGATCGAGAAGTTTTTCTTCTATTGCGGAGTGCTGGTTACCGGCGGATATGGACTCACCGAAACGTCACCGGTGCTGGCAATGAACGGTACCCATTGCTTCAAGTTCGGTTCAGTCGGGCCGGCTGCTCCTTTGGTAGATATCAGGATTGATCCTGAAAGCGGTGAGATACAGGCCAAAGGGCCTAATGTGATCAAGGAATATTATAAAAAACCGGAAGCCACCCGCGAGGCGTTTACGGAAGATGGCTGGTTTAGAACCGGTGACATCGGTCGATTCGATGAAGACGGCTATCTGTATATTACCGACCGATTAAAGGATCTTATAATAACTTCCGGCGGAAAGAATATCGCTCCGCAATTAATTGAAAACCTGATGGCGGAAGATCATTTTATTGAATATATTGCTGTGGTGGGTGATGGGAAAAAATATGTTTCCGCCTTGATTGTTCCGTCTTATGAAAATCTAGAGCCATGGGCGGCAAAAGAGGGAATCACCTTTGCCAGCCGTGCAGAGCTGATTAAACATCCACAGGTAATCGCCTTTTACGAAAAAATCATCACTGCAAGACAGAAGAGCCTGGGGCAAGTTGAGCGCATCAAAAAGTTTACGCTGCTGGAACATGAGTTTTCGCAGGAAACGGGTGAAATTACACCGACCATGAAGGTAAAACGCAAGGTGGTAAGAGAAAAATACCAGGACTTGATTGATGCCATGTACGCAGACGAAAAATAAACGGTAGCGACACTGCCGGGGTGAACAAAAAGATCAAAATCAAAGGTAAGCAGGAAGCCCGTGATGGAGGCGGCACGAAGAACGGGGACACACCCTTTGGGGGGATGTTCCCGTAACAAGTACGTCTCTTGAACGGGCTTCTGGTGTTAAACGAAGCGAGGGGTTTTTTAAAAGGACTGAGGAGGTTAGGAAAATTCTGACCTTCTTTTACACTCTTTCCGGGAATCAGCTCTGCCAAGACAAGATTTTAACCCCATGCGCAGTGTAACCGATGCTGTTTATTCAACATATAATAAGCACAAAGCACAGATTTCGCTGAGCCTTCAGTTTCGGGCGGGGGAGGGGGTAAAAATGGCAACAGATCAATTTGAACATGCAACTTTTTATTTGACTCGCAAACAAGTAAATGAAATCAAGGAACTGGCCAAGCAAAACCAGATTTCACGCAGCGCACTGGTAAGAATGATAATTAGAGAATACCTGGCCAAACAGGATGGAGATAGAGATAAAAAGCAATAAAGAGGGGTTCGTTTTGGTGGTGCAAAAGAATACGTAAAAAGGTGTTTTGCTTAAGTTGAGCAAAACACCTTTCGTATTTTCACCGAAAAGTACAAGTGCTTCATTCCGATTTGAATGGGGCGTCTCGATGCGTAATAATAGAGTTAAATATGTATACAGAATACCGGCACAAAGGTATACAAAATCCCAAATGCAATCAGATATAATGGTTTTTGATGACCTTAATAATACAATAAGGAGGAAAAATAATGACAGCCAGTTCTTACAATCCCTATGAGAATGCGCAGGCACAGTTTGATCGGGTAGCTCAAGTCATTGGCCTTGACCAGGCGACTTGTGTTCTGCTGCGCCAGCCCATGCGTGAGTTCCACTTTACCATACCGGTGCATATGGATGACGGCAGCACAAAAATATTCAACGGTTATCGGATTCAGCATAATGATGCCCGGGGTCCGGCCAAAGGCGGAATCCGTTTTCATCCCCATGAAACGGCAGATACGGTTCGGGCGTTGGCTATGTGGATGACCTGGAAATGTTCGGTTGTGGATATTCCGCTGGGCGGCGGCAAAGGTGGAGTCATCTGTGATCCGCGCAATATGACGGAAAATGAACAAGAAAGACTGTGCCGCGGTTGGATCAGACAACTGGCCAAAGTAGTGGGACCGGTTATCGATGTCCCCGCACCGGATGTAATGACCAACGGCAAGCACATGCTGTGGATGCTGGATGAATTCGAAGCCATTCATGGCGGGCGTTATCCTGGTTTTATTACCGGCAAACCGGTTGGCATGGGAGGCTCATTGGGAAGAACGGAAGCAACTGGCTATGGCGTAATCTATACAGTACGGGAAGCCCTCAAGGAAATGGGCTTGAAGATAGAAGGCAGCACCGCCAGTATTCAAGGCTTTGGCAATGTGGCCCAATATGCGGCGATTTTGTTCCAACAGCTGGGGGGCAAGGTAATCTGTGTTTCCTGCTGGGACAACCAGGATAAAAAGGCCTATACTTATCGCAAGGCGGACGGTCTTGATGCCCAGGCTTTGTTGGGGATCGTGGATTCCTTCGGCACGATTGACAAACAGAAAGCACAGGATATGGGCTGCGAAATTCTGCCAGAAGATGCCTGGATCAAAGAAAATGTTGATATTTTAATCCCGGCTGCCCTGGAAAACCAGATCAACATGGATAATGTTCACAGCATCAGCAAACAGGTTAAAATCATTGCGGAAGGGGCCAATGGTCCAATTAATACGGAAGCTGACGAAGTGGTCAGGGCCAGCGGGATTTTTGTTATTCCTGACTTTCTTGCCAATGCCGGCGGGGTGACCTGCAGCTATTTTGAGCAAGTGCAGTGCAATAATAATTTTTACTGGGAAAAAGACGAAGTTTTGTTAAGACTTGACCAAAAGATGACCGCAGCCTTCAAAGCCACGAAGGAAACTGCGGATAAAAACAAGCTTTACATGAGAGATGCAGCCTATGTCATCGCCATCAACCGGGTTGCGCAGGCGGTAAAGATGAGAGGCTGGGTATAATCGGGTAAAATATATTGTAGAGAAAAACTACAAGGCGGGGATGATATGAACGAGCGGATGCATGACGGTGATTATTCTCTCGACAACCTGAAGGAGAGGGCCAAGGAGCTTAATTGTCTTTATCAGGTGGATGAAATCCTAAACAACCGTCATTTGTCCCTGGCGGAAATTTTTTCCGCCTTGGTCAAGGTCATTCCCTCGGGCTGGCAATTTCCTGAGTTTTGCAAGGTTTTAATCGTGTATGAAAACCGCCGCTATTATACTGAAGGTTTTTCCGCCTCTACGATTTCAGAAAGCTGTGACATCAAAGTAAACGGTAAGGTAATTGGCCGGATCGAAGTGGTTTATGTCCGCAAGGTAAACAAGAGCGAGGAAGGTTATTTCCTGGACAAGGAACGGAAATTGATCAGAACGATTGCTGACCGTATCGGCCAGACCATCTTCCAGCGTTATATGGGACAATTGCTGCGCCAATGGGACAATTCCCGCCAGGAACCATTGGCGGGCAATGCCAAGCGGGAATGGATGGTGATCGTCGATTTAATTGGCCGAAGCAATCAAAATGCGCTCTTGCATATTTGTCGCAAAATGGCCAATCATCTATATCTGAGCGGTGTCAAGGAAGCAGAAGAGGTCCTGTGGGATTTTGGTTCCGGCTTTCGAGGCGATTATGCCGGAGAAGTCAACTACCCCAGTGAGAAATTTCCCTTGGGCAATCTGCAGCAAATCAGCCAGAAGATTTTTCGCATTGCCGAGCAGCATTTGAGCGATGATGAGATTAGCATTCGCTTGAAACAATGGATTGAAGAAGAAAAAGCTTTCCCGTTAATCAAGGCAGTCGATCGTATCGATGTTTCGGTGCGGGAAATTGTCAAGTTGCTCAATCGTTACAAGAATAGTTATAGCGACACCAACCGGCCGGATTTTCCTATGGAAAGATGGTTGGTTGTTGCGCTTATTCAAAGATTTTTATCTGAAAAGCTGGATTTTATCAATATCGCCCGGCAGCATCTGGAGATCATTGATTTCTATGCCATTGTCAACCAGCTGATTTTCCCCGAAGGAAGTCATGGCAAAATTGGAGGCAAGGGCACCGGGCTATTTCTGGCAGAGCAGGTTCTGGCCAAGGCCCAGGAGGAAAACCCCCTGTTAAAGTCCGTGAAGGTCCCCCGCACCTGGTATATCAGCACCGATGAGATCAAGGAGATCATACACTACAACAATCTAGAAGAACTGAATGTGCAAAAGTATAAAGATCTCTACGAAATCAGGCTCGACTACCCCAACATTATTCAAATCCTGAAGAACGCTGAATTTCCCCAGGGTATCATTAAGAGTTTGGCCATGGCGCTGGACGATTTTGGTGACGTCCCCTTGATCGTACGCAGCTCCAGTTTACTGGAGGATCAGATGGGGGCAGCTTTTTCCGGCAAATATAAAAGCCTTTTTCTGGCCAATCAGGGCAGCAAGCAGGAGCGTATGGAGGCGCTTGTCAATGCGATCATGGAGGTCTATGCCTCCATCTACAGTCCCGACTCGATTCAGTATCGCTCGGAAAGAGGGTTGCTGGATTTCAATGAAGAGATGGGTATTCTGATTCAGGAAGTGGTCGGCCGACGGGTGGGCGTTTATTATTTACCGGTTTATGCCGGAGTCGCCTTCAGTCACAACGAATTTCGCTGGTCGCCCCGCATTAAAAGAGGAGATGGCTTGCTGCGTTTGGTCATGGGACTGGGAACCCGGGCAGTGGACCGGCTGAGTGATGATTTTCCGGTTTTAATTTCTCCCGGACAGCCTGGACTTAGAGTCAACACCGTTCCCCAGGAGATCCAACATTATGCTCCCAAGAAAGTGGATTTGATCAATCTGGAAAAAAATACGTTTGATACCGTTGAAATTGCTGCGCTGGTCAAACAGTTTGGGCATGACATCCCACAATTGCAGCAGTATTTTTCCATTTACCAGCAAGACTATGTAAAAAAGCCGCTGGCTTTTGAGATTGATTGTGAGAATGATGAAGTTTTGCTGACTTTTGATGGCTTGATTGCCGATACAACTTTTGTCAAACAGGTCAAGCTGATCCTGGAAGTCTTGGAGGAAAAGCTGGCTACGCCGGTTGACATTGAATTTGCCAGCGACGGCGAACATTTTTATCTGCTGCAGTGCCGGCCGCAAAGTTCGGCCCCCTCGCTGGCTCCTGCGCCCATTCCCAAAGAGATTCCGGCCAAGGATATTATTTTCTCTGCCCGGCGTTATATATCCAACGGCACGGTCAATGATATTTCTCATATCGTGTATGTTGATCCCAACGAATATAACCGGCTCACGGAGCTGGAGGACTTGGTCAATGTAGGCAAGGCTGTCGGCATGTTGAACCTGCTCTTGCCCCGCCACCGGTTTGTCCTGATCGGACCGGGCCGCTGGGGAAGCCGCGGAGACATTAAAATGGGCGTTCAGGTGAGTTATGCTGATATCAACAATACCGCTGCGCTGATTGAAGTCGCCCGCAAAAAATCCAATTATATTCCCGAGCTCTCCTTTGGGACACATTTCTTTCAGGATCTGGTCGAAGCCCAGATTCGGTATTTGCCGCTCTATCCGGATGATCCGGGAATGGTTTTCAATGAACGGTTTTTGCGGCGTACGTCCAGCATTCTGGCAAAGATTCTGCCCGAATACGCCAGGCTGGAAGAAGTGATCCGGGTGATTGATGTCCCCGCCAGCACCAATGGAAGAATCCTAAAAATTGTCATGAACGCGGACCTGGAGGAGGCGCTTGCCTATCTGGCTGAGCCGGCCGGCATGATCGATGCGGCAGCTCGGGACGGCCTGGGTGAAACATGGACGGCCAGAGCAGAAGGAGACTATGTTGACGATCGCTTTTGGCGCTGGCGCTATTATATGGCAGAACGTCTGGCGGAAAGACTTGATTTTGACGCATTCGGAGTGAAAGGGCTATATTTGTTTGGCAGTACCAATAACGGCACTGCCGGTCCGGGCAGTGATATCGATCTGCTGGTTCATTTTCAGGGCAATCCCGTGCAACGAGAGCAATTGAAGCTCTGGCTGCAGGGTTGGAGCATCAGTCTGGCGGAGATGAATTATCTGAAAACCGGCTATGCCACCGACGAGCTGTTGGATATTCATATCATTACCGATGAAGATCTGGTCAATAAATCGGCCTTCGCCATCAAGATCGGCGCGGTCACAGATCCGGCCCATCCTTTAAAAATAAAGCAGGACTATTAGTCGGAAAATAACATTGTTGTCATCCTGAATGAAGTGAAGGATCTCATCAGGAGATGCTGCTTAGAGATCCTTCGCTAACGCTCAGGATGACATGAAAAATGACTTTAGGGGTTGTGTCAGACCGTCTTCAGTAAGAAGTCAGTAATTGCCTGACTGGTCTCTGCCGGCTTTTCCAGCATTACATAATGGCCTGCCTCCGGGATCACGACCAGTTTTGAGGAGGAAATATGTTCATGCAGGAATTCCGAGTATTTCAGAGGGGTCAACAGGTCATCCTGGCCCACGATGATCAGGGTAGGAACTTTGATCTGAGCGAGGTCAGCGCTGCGGTCGTACTGGTCACAGGCTAAAAAATCATTATGGATTATTTTTGGCCCCGCTTTTTGCAGGGCTTCCACTTCTTTTTCCCAAATGGCTGCCGGGGTTGCCGTAGAAAACCCGATTTTTAAAAATTCCAGCTTCATTATGCCGGCCTTCAGCGCTGCCAACGCCTGGGGCAGGACCCGCAAACGTGCTCCTGAGCCAATCAGGATGAGACCGTCGACTTGTTTGGGATAATCCAGCGCAGCCGTAATGGCCATGGCTGAACCCATGGAGTGTCCTGCCAGCCAGAGGGGACGAGGCAGGTTGAGCAGTGCTGGCAATTCGCTGATCAGCCGGGCGCCGGCATCCACCGTTGCCAGCAAATCTCCGGCAGAAGAGCCGTGCCCTGGCAAGTCGATGGCGATTCCAAAGAAATCAGGGGGGAGATGAGTTAACTGTTCTTCCCAGATGTGACTGTCGCCCCCGCTGCCGTGTACAAACAGGATACTTCCCTGGGCGTTGTCCATTCTGCTGGATTGGTAAGCCAGCAAACTTCCCTCAATCTTTATATGCTGCATGTCTGCCATCATCCTTTTCATTGCTTTTTGTAAACAGTATAAAGGATTTTGACCGGGAGCAACAGCGGTTGTCGGTATCACTCCCGCGAACGGTTTCAGGCACTTGCGCCAGGAATGCGTTTAAGCGGTGAGATGCATGGCAATAATTGAGCATGAGGAGGGATGGACCGATGTTCAGAAAAATAATGATATTCATTGTCTTGCTGGTTTTTGTTTGTTCAGGTATTTTTGTTGCCTCGGCGCAGGAAAGCCGATTAGATCATTCCGTGCTGCGTTTGCATGTCGTAGCCAATAGTGACGCACCCGCCGATCAGGCTTTGAAAATGGCCGTCAAGGATGAAATCGTACGTTATCTGCAAGCAGAATTTTCCCATATTAATGATGTTGATGAAGCACAGGCAATGGCCCAAAAAAATCGTGGCCAAATAGAAAGCATCGCCCAACAAAAAATCAAAACCAGCGGGTATGATTATCCGGTTGAAGTAACCATTGG
>Ga0116152_10003086_pt1 | contig 13430 bp, 9 predicted proteins | sample AD_UKC119_MetaG_FD_89894 | JGI IMG/M metagenome (GOLD analysis project Ga0116152, IMG submission 89894) | Active sludge microbial communities of municipal wastewater-treating anaerobic digesters from Hong Kong - AD_UKC119_MetaG | ecosystem: Engineered > Bioreactor > Anaerobic > Digestate...
GCTCGGGACCAGGGACGTGTTCCTGAATATTGCAGGCGGACTGAAAGTAAGTGACCCGGCTATTGACCTGGCAGTGGTTGCGGCAGTGCTCTCCTCAAACCTCGACATCCCCGTTGATCATCATATAGCTTTAGCAGCCGAGGTGAGCCTCTCCGGCGAAATCAGACCTGTAGCCAGACTTGAACAACGGATCACCGAGGCAGCAAGAATGGGATTCAGTGAGATTGTGATCTCCGGATTCCACAGAGACACCCGTGAAGTACCCGGCCTGAAGATTTCGAAAGTATATAAGGTTGAAGGACTCGTCAGACTGCTCTTCTCCTGAATTTACCAATTGTACAGACTGTCTCCTGCTTCCGGGCCTCAAACTGCCGACTGCCAACTGGTACTGCCGACTGGTACTGCCGACTGCCGGCTTAAAGATCAGTACTCCCTCTGCCTGTAGGAATTGACCTGTTGCTCCCTGTTGACCTTGTCACAGTCAAGCTCAACATTGAAGCCCGGCGGAGCTTCAAAATCCGTCGTACCTATAATGGCAAACTCCTCATCGGCCAGCAGCCTCTGCAGGAAGAGTCCGAATACCGGCAGTGCCATGTTGGCCCCCTGACCCATGGATAGGTCCTCGAAGTGGATAGCCTGATCCTCCCATCCGGTCCATACACCGGCAACAAGGTCAGGCATCACACCCATAAACCAACCGTTGGAGTGATTCTGTGTGGTGCCGGTCTTCCCTCCCATGGGATTGTTAAGCTTATAGGTGAGTCTGAGTCTCACCGCCGTTCCGTTGGTGACAACACCTTTAAGCAGTGATGTCATCAGGAAGGCATCATCCTCACTTATTACCTCGTCAATATAGGGATTGAAGGTGGATATGATGTTTCCGTTCCTGTCCTCAATACGTGTGACATACAGCGGGCGGGTGTATACTCCCTTGTTGGCAAAGGTGCCATAGGCCCCCACCATCTCCTCCAGGGAAAGATCAGAGGTACCCAGAAAAATGGAATAGACCGGGTCAACAAAGCTCCTGATGCCCATGCGGTGCATGATGTCAACCACTGCCTGCGGTGAGAACTGCTTCATCAGCCAGGCAGAGATATAGTTTTCTGACTGGGCCAGGCCCCATTTCAGGGTCACCATCCGGCCGTGGTACTCCTCCGGGCCGGAGCTCCTTGGCCTCCATGAGACCGAGTCCCCCGGCAGCTCAAATGAACGCGCCACATTCTCAACCTCAAAGCAGGGTGAGTAACCATCCTGCATGGCCAGGGTATAGAGGAACGGCTTAATGGTTGATCCCACCTGCTTCTTCTGCCGGGTAACGGCATCATACTTGAAGTACCTGAAGTCAGGCCCGCCCACATACGCCTTTACCTGGCCCGTATGCGGATCCATGGCCATGAAGGATGATCTGACAAAATACTTGTAATACCTTATGGAGTCAATGGGGGTCATCACGGTATCAACCTCCCCGTTCCATGAAAAGAGCTTCATGGGTATTGGTGTATTGAAGGCCAGCGTAATTGAATCCTCGGGAATGCCATTGCGCCTCATGCTCTGGTACCTGTCGCTCTGCCTGACTGACCGGTCCATTATCTGCTTTACCTGTGCGGAGGTGAGGTCATTCGACCATGGCGGATTCCTGTAGTTTCTGGCCCTCTTGTCAAAGACCGGCTGGAGGTTTTCCGAGAGATGCTCCACCAGCGCCTCCTCGGCATAGGTCTGCATCTTCGAATTAATCGTCGTGTAGATCCTCAGACCATCACGGTACAGGTTATACGGTGTTCCGTCAGGCTTGACGTTCTTCTGGCACCATCCGTATAGCGGGTCATTCTCCCAGCGCCAGAGAGCATCATTGTACTGATCCTCTGACCAGAAACTCTTCCTCTCCGGCTCCCTGCTGTTCATGGTTGACCTTATATATTCCCTGAGATAGGTAGCCAGGCCTGTGTTGTGGCTGTCCTCGCGAAGATCTATCCCCAGGGGCAGCTGACTGACCGAGTCAGCCACCGCATGTGATATATATCCGTACCGCTCCATCTGGGAGATGACCACGTTGCGCCTGCGCAACGCTGACTCCTCATTGCGAAGGGGATTATAGGCCACCGAATTCTTGAGCATGCCCACCAGCATGGCAGACTGCTCTATGTTAAGCGAGTCAGGGGTTGTATTGAAGTATATCCGTGCAGCCGAGTTAATGCCAACAGCATTGTAGATGAAGTCAAACACGTTGAGATACATGGTGATGATCTCTTCCTTGGTGTAGCTCTTCTCCAGCTTCACCGCCGTCTGCCACTCCTTGAATTTAGCCACTGCCAGCTTTGAGGCACGCACAATCGCAGGGTCATGGGAGAGATCCCTGGGAAGGAAAAGGTTCTTCGCCAGCTGCTGGGTAATGGTACTGCCTCCCCCGGTGTTCTGACCCAGTATGATGGTTTTGACCAGCACCCTTACCAGCCCCCGGAAATCTATTCCGGAATGCCTGTAGAACCTGATGTCTTCCGTGGCAATAAGAGCATCAATCACGTACGGTGATATCTCTTCATATTCCGTCCAGGTACGGTTCTGGATATAAAACTTGCCCAGCAGCACATCATCTTCCGAGTAAACTTCTGCGGCGAGGCTGTTGTCAGGGTTCTCCAGCTCCCCGAACGAGGGAATGGGCCCAAGCCTGTTGGCAGAAATAAGGATGAACAGTGTCAGTACCAGCAGTGCCGGCAGAGATATTATCACCCAGAACCAGATAATGTTCTTCCGGAATTTCTTATCCCTCATGATAGCCTCATTATAAGGGCGCTAATTTAATGATTAATACAGAAATTTTTCCAATAATTTTGAAGTTAGTGCCCTTATTCATTTACTTTGCCCTGTTTTTAAAAAATCTCGGATGGCAGAAAACCTGGTAATTGTTGAGTCACCTGCAAAAGCTAAAACAATAGAAAAGTTCCTCGGAAAGGATTTTTCTGTAGTATCAAGCTTCGGGCACATACGTGACCTTGTAAAAAATAATCTTGGGGTTGAAGTAGAGAAGGGGTTTGCCCCTGTCTATGAGGTGCCCGAAGACAAGAAGAAGGTGGTGGCCGACCTTCGCAAGCTGGCAGGCCAGGCAAAGACCGTGTGGATTGCCTCTGATGAGGACCGTGAGGGAGAGGCCATAGCCTGGCATCTTATTGCCGTTCTCGGGCTTGACCCCGAAACCACGCGCCGCATAGTGTTCCATGAGATAACCAAAGAGGCCATCACCCGCGCGGTGGAGTCGCCCCGCCAGGTTGACATGAACCTGGTCAATGCCCAGCAGGCACGCAGGATACTGGACAGGCTCGTAGGCTTTGAGCTCTCACCCGTGCTGTGGAAGAAGGTACAGCCCTCTCTCTCGGCCGGAAGGGTTCAGTCGGTAGCCGTGCGCCTGCTCGTTGACCGTGAGCGTGAGATCATCAATTTCACGGCTGACTCGGCTTTCAGGGTTACGGGTTCATTCAGCGGGAAGAACAGTGAAGGGACCGATGTCCAGCTTAAGGCTGAGTGTCCGAAAAAATTCAGCACCGAGGAGGAAGCCAGACTCTTCCTGGAAAAATGTGATGAGTCTGAATTTACCGTTGACAATATAGTGGTTAAGCCCGGCACCCGCTCGCCGGCGCCACCCTTCACCACCTCAACCCTTCAGCAGGAGGCTTACCGCAAGCTTGGCTTCTCGGTGGCGCAGACAATGTCAGTGGCACAGAAGCTTTACGAGGCAGGGAAGATCACCTACATGAGGACTGACTCCACCAACCTGTCGTCCCTGGCACTCAACACTGCCAGGGAGGTCATTACAACTGAATATGGCGCCGGCTATTCCCGTACACGTCAGTTCAAAACACACTCGCGCGGCGCCCAGGAGGCACATGAGGCCATCAGGCCCACCTACTTTGACAGGAAGGAGGTGCCAGGAAGCAACAATGAGAAAAAACTTTACGAACTGATATGGCGCAGAGCGATAGCCTCGCAGATGGCAGATGCCCGTACTGAAAAGACTACAATCAGCATTGGCATGTCAGCCTCCCCGGTGAGCTTTACTGCAACAGGCGAGGTGATACTGTTTGACGGTTTCCTGAAGATATACACTGAATCATATGACAGTAACACCGGAGAGGACGAGAAAGCTATTCTCCCCCGCGTTGACAGGGGAATGAAGCTTACTCCAGGAACCATAACGGCGCTGCAGCGCTTTACCACTCCCCCGCCACGCTATACCGAGGCCAGCCTGGTAAAGAAGCTGGAGGAGCTGGGGATAGGCAGACCATCCACATATGCCCCAATCATCTCAACAATACAGTCAAGAGGCTACGTTTCACGTGAGGACAGGCCGGGAGAAAAACGGTCCATGATACAGCTTACCCTGTCAAAGGGAAAAGTCAGCCGTAGTGAAAAGAGTGAGATCGCCGGCAAGGAGAAGTCAAAACTTTTCCCGAAAGACATAGGCATGATAGTCAATGATTTTCTTATTGCCAATTTCCCTGACATCCTTGACTACAACTTTACTGCGGAGGTGGAGAAGGAGTTTGACGAGATAGCCTCCGGAGAGACGAAGTGGGATAAGATGATCTCTTCCTTCTACGGACCCTTCCGCAAGACCGTTGACGAGTCGCTTGCAACACGTGCCCGCCAGACAGGCGCCAGACAACTGGGTACTGACCCTGCCAGCGGCCAGCCTGTGTCAGTGAAGATGAGCCGCTTCGGACCGGTGGTGCAGCTCGGCGAAGCCTCACCTGACAATAAACCTCGCTTTGCGAACCTCAGGCGCGACCAGCTGCTGGAGACAATAACCCTTGATGAGGCCCTCTCCCTCTTTGACCTGCCGCGCACTATTGGCACTTTTGAAAATGATGAGATGACCGTGGGGGTGGGCAAGTACGGACCATATGTAAGACATGCCGGCAAATTCTATTCACTCAGGAAGGGAGTGGATGATCCCTATACCATTACTGCAGAGAGAGCCATTGAGGTTATAAAGGAGAAGAGGGAAGGGGAAAAACAGAAGGTGATAAACGAGTTCGGTGACATAAAGGTGCTTAACGGCCGCTACGGCCCCTACATCTCCCATGACAACACCAACTACCGCATACCGAAAGGGAGCGATCCGGGTAAGCTTACCCGTGAGGAGTGCCAGGCCATCATAGAAAAGGGCGGCAGGCCAAAGAGCTCCAGGGGCAGGAAAAAGAAGTGACCTTATATATAATATGATCGTATGATCGACCTTAACCAGTATCTTGATCCCGTATGCCTTGACCGGCCCGGGGTGGAACCGCTGAAAGGATCCTCGGCTTTCCCGCATAATGTGGCTGTCAACACCGGGAATGAGCCCCTCGCCGATCCTGCTGGGCTTGCAGTGGCAATAATAGGTGTGCCGGATGACCGCAATTCATCAAACGCAGGGGCCTCACAGGCGCCTGATGCCATAAGGAAGAGCCTCTATTCATTCTCCCGTCTGCCGGGCAGGCTGAAGGTTGCTGACCTTGGCAACTTAAGGCCGGGGGCATCGTTTGATGATACCATCGCCGGGCTGTCCGACGTGCTGCTGGAACTCCTGTCAAAGAATGTGGTGCCTGTAGTCATAGGAGGCACCAGCGCCCTGATGCCTGCCATTGACAGAGCCCTCTCTGCCGGGAAGGAGAAGTGGTCATTGGTCTCCGTTGATTCACGCATCGACTTTACGGCGGAGAAACGATCACCGGATTCATTAAACTGGATGAATGACCTCATCTACCGCAGCGGCAGCTGCCTCTCGCACCTGTCAGCCATAGGCCATCAGACCTATCTCACTGACCAACAGGTGGTGAACAGGTTCAACCGCAGACACTATGACATGATGCGTATTGGTGAGGTGCGGGCAGCGGTGCATGAGACCGAGCCCCTCTTCCGCGACGCCGCTGCCGCAGTGTTTGATATAGGCTCGGTGCGCCAGTCAGATGCCCCCGGCGCCATCCTTACCTCAGCCAACGGCTTCTATGGTGAGGAGATCTGCCTGCTTGCCAGGTACGCCGGCCTCTCTGATAACCTTAAGATCTTCTCGGTGCTTGAGGTCAATCCCACCCTTGACAACAGGATGCAGACCTCCCAGCTGGCAGCGCAGCTGATATGGTTCTTCCTCGAAGGCTTCTCACAGAAACAGTATGAGGTCACTTTCCTTTCAGACCAGTCAAGCAACCGCTTCACCCGCTATCACGTTACCCTCAGTGACCTGGAGGGGGAAGCCATCTTCATCAAGAGCATGATCACCGACAGGTGGTGGATAGAGATACGTGACACCCGCGGACAACAGCATTACCTCGCCTGCTCATATGAGGACTACCTCATGGCCAACCGTGACCAGGTGCCGGGAAGATGGACGCGGGCACTGCTCAGATATGGCCATTGAATTTTGGCCTCAATTTTGTAGCATGCATATTTTTTATTTATTTTACCCGTTATAGTGAAGGGCTCACAGGCGCACCCTGAATATGAAGAAAATAAGGATACTCATCCTGGCATTGATCCTCCCGTCCGCCATCTTATGCGGTCAGCAGGATCCCGTGCTGAGCAATTACATGTTCAATACCCAGACCTATAACCCCGGCTATTCGGGAATGTCCGGGATGATCACCGCCACCGCGCTCACACGCCAGCAGTGGGTAGGCTTCCCCGGAGCGCCCTCAACAATGATATTCAATGTAAACACCCCCTTCAGCCTCTTCGGCCTTCGCAGCGGCGCGGGCCTGCTGGTTGAAGCTGATAAATTTGGCTTCAGTAATGACATCGGCCTCAGCCTCTCCTACTCTTACCTCTTCACACTGGGCACGGGCACTCTGGGCGCAGGCATCAGCGCCGGAATGCTGAACATGACCATATCGCCCGAGTGGTATATACCCTCCGGCCCGGGCCATACCCCTCCTTCCGGAGATCCCCTTATCCCGGAGAATGACGAATCATTTATCGCACCTGACATATCTGCCGGAGTATATTACCAGGGAATCAATTATTATGCCGGCATATCCGTGACACATCTTAACCAGCCCAAGGTTAAATATTCGGAAACTGCCACTTACGTTAGCCGCCAATACTACCTTACCGCCGGTTACTACTTCCGGCTCCCCAATCCAGCCTTCGAACTTATACCATCAGTTTTTATTGTAAATGATGGTGCCACCACACAATATTTAGCCACCGGCATGGTTAGATACAATAAAAAGATATGGGGTGGCGTTTCTTACAGGATAAGTGACGCAATCACAGGATTCGCAGGCATAGAATTATATAACGGTTTAAAGGTTGGATATGGATACGACTTCCCGATATCGGAGATCAGAAAAGGAACCAGTGGCTCCCATGAGTTTGTGGTCTCCTACAGCTTCGATCTCGGGCTCGGCAAAAGCGTCACCCGTTACAGGAGTATCCGGTTCCTCTGACAAACAGAAGAAAATAAATTTACTTGCATATTTAAATTAATGAGTATATGAAAAAGGTAACCCTTTTAGCTCTTACGTTAACCCTGATTCTGAGTAGCTGCGGCTCATACGAGACCGGTGAGCTGACAGGTGTTCAGGGAAGGAAGAAGTTCTATGAGCCGGAGCCGTTTGAGATGGCCTTTATCCCGGCCGGTTCCTTTGTGATGGGACCAAGTGACCAGGATCCCCTGCGTGCCATGAACAGTCTCTCCAAAACAGTAACGGTAGAAGCTTTCTGGATGGACCAGACAGAGATCACCAATAATAAATACCGTCAGTTCACTAACTGGGTGCGTGACTCCATCCTCAGAACCAGACTGGGAGAGGAAGGTCTTGAGGGTTACGAATTTTTCCGTACTGACGAGGAAGGTAACATCATTGAGCCATACGTCCTGAACTGGGAAGAGAGGATTGACCTGAGGGATGAAGAGATCCAGGCCGTGGCAGAATCAATGTACTATCCTCCGGAGGAGAGATTCAATGCCAACAAGCAGTGGGACACCCGCCTGCTGAACTACTCATATTTCTGGGTTGACTACAAGCAGGCAGCAAAAGCCAGGTACAACTACAAGGAGGGAAGATATGAGGGCCAGGTCACTGACCTCGAGGGAAACACCACTGACGTTGTTGACCGCTCCTCATTCATAATGCATCACGTTGTCAACATCTATCCGGATACTCTTGCATGGATCAGGGACTTCACCTATTCATTCAATGAACCCTGGGCTACCTTATATTACTGGCACCCGGGATATGATGACTACCCTGTGGTAGGAGTGTCATGGATGCAGGCACGCGCCTTCAGCGTCTGGCGTACCAACTTCATGAATGAGCACCTGCGTGCCCAGGGCATCGCAGACGTTCACAACTACCGCCTCCCGCTGGAGACCGAATGGGAATACGCCGCCCGAGGTGGCCTTGACCTGTCAATGTATCCATGGGGCGGACCATACACCCGTAACTATGAAGGGTGCTTCCTTGCAAACTTCAAACCCCTTCGCGGCAACTATATCGATGACGGAGCAGTTTACACAATCAAGGTGGCCTCCTTTGAACCAAACGAGTACGGCCTCTTTGACATGGCCGGCAACGTTGCCGAATGGACTTCATGCGCATACCATCCCTCATCATATGTTTTCACCCACGACCTTAATCCTGACTATGAATACAATGCCCGTCCGGATGATCCACCCGTGCTCAAGCGTAAGGTCATCAGGGGAGGCTCATGGAAGGATATTGCACTGTTCATGCAGACATCATCAAGAGATTATGAATACCAGGACTCAACAAAATCATTTGTAGGGTTCCGTAATGTCAGAACTTATATCGGAGTAAATAACTAATACTGTTAAACCTAAAATTTAATTATATGGGCCTCTCGGAAATTGTTCATACAAGTAAGTGGAAAGCTTTCATGTCCAAGTTATACGGCTGGGGTGCCTCGGTCGTGATAATCGGTGCTCTCTTCAAGATCCAGCACTATCCCTTTGCAGGATTACTTCTCTCTGTGGGTCTTATCACAGAAGCAATCATCTTCTTCTTCTCAGCCTTTGAGCCTCTGAAGGAGGAGCCTGACTGGAAACTGGTCTATCCCCAGCTTGATCCTAACTATTCAGGCGAGGATATCGGTTTTGCAGCTGTTGGCGGCGGCGGCGGTGGCTACGGCGGCGGAGCAGGTCTCTCACAGTTCGACAAGATGCTGGCTGACGCGGGCATCACACCCGATGTGTTTGACAGACTCAGCTCAGGGCTGAAAAAACTCACTGAGACCACCAACAACCTCAACTCCATGGGTGATCTGGCAGCTACCACCAATGAGTATACCGGTACTATCAGGAAAGCGAACGAATCACTTCGCAACCTGTCAGAGTCAGTGCTTCAGACCGCAAGGTCCATGAATGACACCAGCTCAGTCTACCAGGCCATCGGTGAATCATCAAAAACCATTGAGACCGGCGGACGCAGCTACCAGGAGAAGCTTGAGGCCCTGAATAAGAACCTCTCCGCACTTAATGCAGCCTATGAGCTCCAGCTCCGCGGCGCCAATGACCATGTTAAGAGCAGTGAAACAATCTACAAGGGCATGGAAGGCCTGATGAAGGACCTGACCGGTTCAGCGGATGACACGAAGAAATACCGTGAACAGGTTGCCAGACTGAATGAAAACCTCAGCTCGCTGAACAATGTCTACGGCAATATGCTTGCCGCAATGAACGTGAAATAATGTTGAGTTCATCAATATATCTGAAAACTTTTAAACTATCCGCAAATGGCTAAGGGAAAAGAAACCCCGCGGCAAAAGATGATCGGGATGATGTACCTCATCCTGACAGCGATGCTTGCTCTTAACGTTTCAAAGGAGGCGGTTGAGGCTTTCAAGAAAGTTGATCTGAGCCTGACCAAAACCACCGCGAACTATATCAAAAAGAATGATATAACCTATGCAGCTTTTGATGTGGCAGCGGCAGAGAATCCCGAGAAAGCAGGAGAATGGAAAGCTAAAGCCTACGAGGTAAAGGCACGTGCCGATGAGGTTTTCAACTTTATTCAGGATCTCAAGATTGAAATCATAACCACGGCAGAAGGCCCGGAGTCAGAAGCACTGCTTCCTGATAACCAGATAGATGTCACCAAGGTAAAGAAGATAGATGAGAACAATGTTCCCTCTGAGATACTTGTAGGAGCAAACCAGGCTGGCAAGGGAAATCATCTTAAGGCCCTTATGGAAGATTACCGCTCTTTCCTTGTTGAGACTCTTGAAGGCAAGGATCTTTCCGCCGAGAAATCAATACTTGACATACTCAATACCGACGATCCGGAGAACCTTGAAGGTACCGGGAAGGAAAACTGGGTAAATGCCAACTTCCAGACCCTGCCGCTTGTTGCTGTGATCACCATCCTCTCAAAGATGCAGGTAGACGTCAGGAACGCGGAGACTGACGTGCTTAACTTCCTCTTCACCCAGATCGATGCCGGATCATTCAGGTTCAACAAGATCATTCCCACTGTTATTCCCAACTCAACCTATATCATGCAGGGTAATGAGTACGAGGCCCGTGTATTCGTTGCAGCCACTGACACAACCCAGGACATGGAGATCTTCGTTGGTCCCTATACTTCAACCACAAACGCTGACGGTTCAGTATCATACGAGCCGGGCCCGCAGGCCACACAGCTGCCCGTTGATGAGTCAGGCGTTGGTGTCTACAGGGTAAGACCCGGCTCCATAGGTGAAAAGTCCTGGGGCGGAGTAATCAAGATGAAAGCTCCCGATGGCACCATGCGCAGCTATGCCTTTGATTCCAGATACTCGGTGGGCATGCCTAACGTTGTTGTCTCTCCTACAGCCATGAACGTCCTCTACCAGGGCATACAGAACCCTCTTGACATATCTGTGCCTGGCGTGGGATCAGACAAGCTTACCGTCCGCATGACCAACGGTGACATAAAGAGAGGCAAATACAAAAACTATCGCGGTGAATACGTTGCCCAGCCCCGTACCGTGGGCCAGAATGCACAGATCATTGTCTCGGCCAACATCAACGGCAAGGTACAGACCTTCCCGCCGGTGGAGTTCAGGGTAAGGCGACTGCCTGACCCCGAAGCCCGGTTCGCAAACATGAAGGAAGGAAATGTGCTCCGCAGCGTGGCCGCCGCACAGCAGGTGGTAACAGCCGTGCTCGAGAATTTCGAGTTTGACCTCACCTATACCGTCACCGGCTTCACCGTCTCAGTCAATGACAAGGGCTATGAGATCACGGCCGAGTCAAACAGCAACAGACTTACCGACAAGCAGAAGGGGCTGATAGGCAACCTGCACGCCGGACAAAAACTGATAATAGAAAAGATCAAGGCAGTAGGACCCGACGGTAGAACCAGGGACCTCAACCCTATCATTCTTAAGATTAACTAACAACAGAAGATACAACCATGAACAGAAGAATTCTGGCAGGCTTCGCAGCCCTCCTGTTCTGCACAGGAGCAATGGCCCAGTCATTCGGCGACATCTACACCAAACAGATGCCCGAAAACCAGAAGGTCAACTATACCTATCTGAATGAATCAGACGTGATATGGTCAAAAAGACTGTACCGCATAATTGACCTGAGGGAGAAGATGAACCTGAACCTCTACTACCCGTCACTGAGGTACGATGCGGCAAATAACAGGTTCACATCGGAGATGTCTGACGGCAGGATGAATTTTTCAGGTATCCTCCTCAATGAGATACTGGCAGGAAGAGTCACCCCTACTGACGGCGACGCCATGACCGTGCCCACAACCTATAATGACATAGCCGCGAAGATGAACCGTGATACATTGACTATCACCGTCATCAACGCTGAGGGAAGGGAGATAGACTCCACTGTGACCAACATGGAAAACCCGGCTGACATCAAACAGCTGATGGTCCTTGAAGAATGGTTCTTCGACAAGAAGCACTCACGCCTTGACGTACGCATAATTGGCATCTGCCCCATCTATATGGGATATGACCAGATCACCTCGAGGCTGGTGAAGAGACGCCTCTTCTGGATCAGGTATGAGGATGTCAGGCAGGCTCTTGCCACCCATGAAGCCTTCAACTCCTTCAATGACGCACAGCGCATCTCGTTCGAGGACCTGATGCTGCAGCGCAGGTTCAATGGCTACATTGTGGCTGAATCAAATGTCTATGATGACAGATCAATAAACCAGTACAAGATGGGCCCTGCCCAAATCTACGAGGCAGAACGTATAAAAAACGAGATTTTCAATTTCGAACAGGATCTTTGGGAATACTAGGCGGATAATCTGCCTCCCTGGCAGATAATCTGTATCCATTAATGGCAGCGGCGGGTCTCTGGCCCGCCGCTGCCTGTATGATCACAGGTACTTATCCCCGGTCTCCCGGCCCACATCATCAAGATATTTCTTGATATCCTGCTCCTGCTCGCGCGAGACTATCAGCAACACATCCCCGCTGTCAATTATAATGTAATCATCCAGCCCCTGGATCACAGCCACCTTGCCGGCCGGAAGACTGATTATGTTGCCCTCCGAATTGTAGGTAAAGGCACGAGCATTAACCACGGTATTGTCATTCCTGTCATGATCAGAATGCATATATAGTGAACTCCATGTGCCGAGATCAGACCACCCCAGATCAGTGCATATCACATATACATTGTCTGCCTTCTCCATTATGCCGTAATCAACAGAGATGCTGCTGCACTGGGCATAGGCACGGGTAATAAACTGCTTCTCTGCCGGTGTGTTGAAAAGCTCCCTCCCCTCGTTGAAGGTATGGAAGATATCAGGCAGATGCCTGTCATATGAATCCAGAATGGCCGATGCCTTCCAGATGAAGATCCCACTGTTCCAGTAAAAATCACCACTCTCAATAAAGACTCTGGCCATGGCCAGCTCAGGCTTCTCCGTAAACGCTTTTACCTTGTGCAGGTTCTCATAGCCGCTGACAGGCTGCCTGGTGTTAGCCTGTATATACCCGTAACCTGTCTCGGGCCTGTCAGGCTTTATGCCCAGAGTAAGCAACGCATCATTCTCATCGGCGAACCTGAAAGCCTCTTCCATCACCTTCCTGAACTCCTCCTCCTTCTTTATCAGGTGATCGGACGGTGTCACCGCTATCACCGCATCAGGATTCTCAGCCAGTATACGGAAAATGCCATAGGCAATGCAAGGGGCTGTATTGCGCCTCAACGGCTCAGACAGAACATGGCCGGGATCAATGCCAAGCTGACTCACAACAACCCCGGCACTGTCCTCATTCGTTACCACATAGATGTTTTCCGGTGGACAAATCGTACTGAACCTGCGGTATGTCATCTGTATCAGCGTCTCTCCCGTGCCGAGGATATCAAGGAACTGCTTCGGGGTCTCCCTCCTGCTCAACGGCCAGAAACGGCTTCCCACACCACCGGCCATGATCAGTAAATAGCGATTCTTCATATGTTAATAATTTGATTTCAA
>Ga0116152_10003087_pt1 | contig 13429 bp, 10 predicted proteins | sample AD_UKC119_MetaG_FD_89894 | JGI IMG/M metagenome (GOLD analysis project Ga0116152, IMG submission 89894) | Active sludge microbial communities of municipal wastewater-treating anaerobic digesters from Hong Kong - AD_UKC119_MetaG | ecosystem: Engineered > Bioreactor > Anaerobic > Digestate...
AACATCAATATTGAGTTCAGAGGCACCCACGAGTTCTTTTGAACTAATATTAATCTCTGCCCCGCCAACATCGCCAGTCATTCCGGCGCTGAAAACCTTATTCACTCCAACAGCTTTAATCATCTCTGACGAGAAAAAATCAAGCGAAATGTTTTTGTATTCCGGATCTTCTGAAGGCACCGGAAAACCATTTAAACTGGTGAAATTAAAACGATCACCCAATCCGCGGACGAATACGTTTTTAACGCCCTCCTGTTTTGAGATACCGGACACCTTTGTTACAGCGGCTTCCGCATCGCTGGCTCCTTTTCTTGAAATTTCCTGCGCTCCGATGGCTTGCGTTGAAATTACAGCGTTTTTCTGCTCTACCAGAAGCATGTTCTCCGATTCGCGGTTGGCCTTGGCCACAACTTCAACACCTTCAATTTCGAGTGTTGCCGGTGCCAGTTTTACATCTACCACGATTTCTTCTCCCGTATTTACTTCAATTTCTTTCTCCTGGCTGTCGTATGATATAAAAGAAATTACCAGTGTATAATTACCGGGAGTAACACTTGAAATCACAAAGTTTCCGTCGAAATCGGTGATAGTTCCCGTGGTAGTACCTTTTAATAATACGGTTGTTCCAATGAGTGATTCGTTTGTTTTTGCATCCGTAATGGTCCCTTTGATGGTTCCGGTCTGTGCAATAAGAAGGATTGATTGAAGGAATAACAGACTTGAAATAATCAGTCGTTTCATTTTAATATGCAGTGTTTAAAAAATTCGTATCATCTATTGATCACTGCAAACCAACCCCATTTATGTTACACCCTGGTTACACAATCTTTAAACTTGGATTACATTGTTTTAACGGAATTGTAATAAAATAAAGACAAAAAAGCCTTTGATTCTGAAATCAAAGGCTCTATCTGATTTTAAGCAGAAATTCTATTTCGCCAGGGTAAAGAGGAACTCGATTCCTCCTTCCGTACGGTTTCGTGCTGAGATATTCCCTTTATGTAATTGTATGGCATTTTTTACGATTGAAAGTCCAAGGCCAGTTCCTCCGCTGTCGCGTGTACGGCCTGAATCGATACGGTAAAAGCGTTCAAAAATTCGTTGCAAGTGTTCTTCCGGAATTCCAACGCCGGTATCGGAGTAGGTGAAATAATGGAATTTATTATCCTCGAGGTAATTGTTAATCTCAATCTGGATATTTTCCCCAGCATAATTAATCGAGTTCTCGATCAGGTTCTGAAATACTGATGACAACAGAGAATCATTCCCATTCACAAAAACTTTTTCGCCAATGGTCATTTTACACTTAATATTTTTTGAAACCAGCCTGTTTTCAAGATTTTCAATCACATCGGTTACGATGTTTTTAATATTAACCGATTTGAACTCAAATAGCTCTCCGGCATCTTCAATATTATTCAAAAGAGAAATATCGTTTAACAACAGATTCAAACGCTCGGCCTGTAAATTTGCGCGGCCAATAAAATACTTCTGTTTTTCTTTATCAATTTCCGGGTTATTCATTAGAGTTTCCAGGTACCCTTTAATCGACGAAAGTGGTGTTTTTAATTCGTGCGCAATGTTCGATGTTAGCTGTTGTTTTAGCAAACGCCGCTTTTCAGGTCGTGTAATATCAGTGATCAGTAATTCGAAACTCTTGTCAGCAAAAACAATACACAAAATTTTGAAGTAACGATCGCTCTTACTGATGGTATATTCCACTTGTGGCAATTCATTATCCAGAAACTCAGTATCCTTCTTCAGATTTTTATCAAGGAAAGTATTTATCTTTTTGAATTCGGGAATTGCGAAAACGTTTTCAGCTGTAATGGTTGAAGTACTTGAAATAATACTCACATACTGTATAAAATGACTGTTGGCAAGCATTCTTTCCCGCTGGGGAGTAAAGAAACCTATCCCTTCATTCAGGATATTCATGTGGTTTGATAAACGCTCTTTCTCCAAGGCTACTGAATGGTTGGCATCTCGTAATTTATTGTAAATTTTTACAATCTGAGAACCGATCTCACCCAACTCATTATCCGGGAATTTTCCTTCTTCATCGTTTATCGGTTCATTATGAGCCGCCTTTATCGCAAAGTCTTTGAGTTTTGTAATGGATATGGATAAACGTTTAGTCACTTCATTGATCACAAACCAGATAATCAGAAATATTCCGGCAATAACAAAGATGAAAAGACGCGAACCTTTTAAGAAATTTTCTACTTCCACATTATACAACATGGCTGTTCTCACAAAGTAGGAATCATAATTTTGGGCATAATAATAAAAATCCTTCCCGGTTGTTTCCGAATGCCTGATATTGGCTCCTTCTCCTGAATAGAGCGCTTTTTGAATTTCCGGTCGCTCGAAGTGATTCTCCATTTTTTTGTAGTCGTATACGAAGCTGTCATACAAAACCACACCTTTTTTATCGATTATTGTGATACGGATATTTTGTTGAGGAATCAGCACTTTCAAAGTATCGGCTTTGTTGAAATCACCCGAATTCATCAAACCAAAATGCTCGATGTAGTTGTGTGTTACCTCGGCGACATCACGAAGCGTATTCTCAAGTTGCCCGGCTTTGTAGTTTTTTTCGCGTTGCAACTGGTACAATAAAATTGCCACTGTAAACAGCAGAAACACTGCTATAAAATAGTAGAAAATTTTTCTTCTGAATGATTGCTGAATTGGCACTTCTATACTTTTTAATTGTTATCTATTGATTTTAAAGGCATATCCAAAACCTGACTTGCCTTTGATATAATTTCCATAGTCACCTATTTTCTTACGGAGCCGTGCGATGTTTACATCCACATTTCGCTCGGTTACAATTACATCATCGCTCCAAACTCTGTCAAGAATATCTTCCCGGGGGATATATTGTCCCTGATGTTTTAATAATAATGCCAGTATTTCAAATTCTTTTCGAGTCAGACTTACTGCTTCGCTGTTGATGTAAACCATTTTGCTGTCAACATCTACTTCCAGGTCTTCGATCTTATAAATGTTTGACTTTGCATTCTCCTGTTTTCCTCTTTTAAGCACTGCCTTTATGCGGGCTGCCATTTCTTTTATCGAAAATGGTTTCGAGATGTAATCATCACCTCCCACATTGAACCCGGTAAGAATATCGTTTTCTTCGGTTTTTGCCGTCATAAAAATGATGGGGATGGAAAGTTGCATTTCTTTTCTGATCCGGGAAGCCATCTTATAACCCGAAATTCCGCCCATCATCACATCGAGTAAAATCAAGTCGAATTGTTCCAGCGGCAATTTCAATGCTTGCTCTGCACTGTTTGCCACCGAGGTTTCGTATCCTTCGCTCGAAAGATTGAACTCCAGAATTTCACATAAATCCTTTTCGTCGTCAACAATCAATATTTTCGGGTTGGCTTCCATTGAATAGTACTTTAATTTTTAATCCCAAAGTCTTCATCCTTTTGTGCCCCGGATTAGTCCAGTTTTTTGGCATGACGGATGTCTTTCCCTTCAATTGAATAAATAGCTGCCTCTGCAATATTGGTAGCCTGATCGGCAATACGCTCAATCGAAGTCAACATCCCGTTCATATTGATAAAACTAGTAAGAAGTTCTTTGTCTTCTTCTGTTTGTGTACTTCTTTTGATGGCCTTTTTCAACATTTTACGGTTCAGGTCATCAACTTCCGAATCATTCTTAATCGTCCAGATGGCATAATCCCTGTCGTCGGTTGTAAAAGCCAGTAATGCCTTGTTCACCATATTGGCACTTTGAGCCACCATACTTGCGACCACTTCCGACAGTTCAAGATATACTTTGGGCGTTTTAATTTTATCCAGAAATTCCTGCACATTAATCACCATGTCGCCAATCCTTTCCAAACTGATTATGATTCTGTAACACGCGAAAAGCTTTCGTATCTCCGATCCAACCGGTTGAAACAACGTGATGGTGTTAATGATCTTATCACTGATCTTCATTTCCAGCTTATCGAGTTTCTTCTCGTTCTCGTTTAATTCTTTTGAAAGCGTTTCGGAAAACTTACTTTCCCCGCTTGACACAAAATTTTCAAGTAAATCGAGTTGATGAAGCACCAAATTGGCGAATGCTTCAAAATCACTCATTATACTATTTATGGCTTCATCTTTTCTAACTGTCATGATCCCTAATTTTTTTGAAGATAACTAAATTAACCAAATTTGCCGGTCAGGTATTCTTCGGTTCTTCTGTCCCTTGGTTTGGTAAACATGTTCTTGGTTTTATCGTATTCCACCAGTTCTCCCAGGTACATAAACATGGAATAATCGGAGATCCTCGCGGCCTGGGCCATGTTGTGCGTTACCATTATAATGGAATATTGTTCTTTCAGCTTCACCAGTAAATCTTCCACTTTGGCGGTAGCTACCGGGTCTAGAGCAGAAGTTGGTTCATCCAGCAGAATTACTTCCGGATCAAAAGCCAAAGCACGTGCGATACACAAACGTTGCTGTTGTCCTCCAGACAAGAAGGTTCCTTTTTTATGAAGGCTATCTTTTACTTCTTCCCAAAGTGTAACGTCTCTTAACGATCGCTCGACAATATCATCACGTTCTTTCCTTTTCAGGCGCATTCCGTTTAACTTGTATCCGGCAATTACGTTGTCGTAAATACTCATGGTTGGAAAAGGATTGGGTCGCTGAAAGACCATTCCGGCCATTCTCCGTAACTGGATAGTAGGCATGTCGGTAATGTCCTTCCCGTTCAAAATCAGTTTCCCTTCGGTTTCAATATTTTCGTACAGTTCGTGCATTCGGTTTATCGCACGCAACAAGGTACTTTTTCCACATCCGGAAGGCCCCATGATAGCAGTTACGGCGTTTCGCTTAATATCCACCGAAACGTCTTTTACTGCATATCTGCCTTTTTCGTAGGAAACCGACAGATTACGGATTGATAAAACAGGATCTTTTATATTTACAGTATTCTCACTCATTTTTGTCACTATTTTGTTCTGGCTGCAATTCTTTTTGAAACCAGATTCAACCCAAGAACCATGATCATTAATAACAAAGATGAACTCCAGATCAGGTCCACCATATTCGGATCATTATAGAACTCCCATATCATCAAAGGTACGGCACTTGTTGGTTTTGTAATATCCAGATTAATCATTGAACTTCCGAGCGCTGTAAGCATCAATGGTGCGGTTTCGCCAAGTATTCGTGAAATCCCCAGTAAAATTCCGGTTAATAAGCCACTGAATCCGGTTGGTATCAACACCTTTAAAATTACTTTGTAATAGGGAACTCCCAATGCCAGCGCTGCCTCCTTAATGCTTTGCGGAATCATTTTTAGCGTCTCTTCGGTTGACCTTATGATCATCGGTAACATCATAATCGCCAACGAAACACTCCCTGCCAGTGCAGAATAACCGTTTGTTATTGGCTTTACAATCCAGATGTAGGCAATTAAACCTAAAACAATGGAAGGTATTCCCTGTAAAATATCGGAGATGTTCCGGGTAATGTTTGCCAATGTTTTCCCGGGATTCTCATACAGATATATTCCGGTTACAACTCCAACCGGAATGGCAATTATGGATGCCATGATTACCATGATTAAGGTTCCGGTGATACCGTTGACAATCCCTCCCGGAATGATTTCGCCGTTATTCAGAGCAGTCATCGCCTCGAAGGTATCCGGAGGAGTTTTAATGATAAAGTCGAGACTTAACTGACGATACCCCTTTGCAATTAATTCGTAGATAATCAATACAATCGGAGAGATCGTTATTAAAGACAAAACAACAACAAGAATTTTAACAGACTTGTCTTTGATTGACCTTCTTCGAAGGTTTGTATTTTTTATTTGAGTAGCAACTTCCATTACGCCATTTTCTTTATAATGAGTTTACCAATGGCATTTATAATTCCGGTAATAAGGAATAACAGAAGTCCGATAGCAATTAGCGAACTTAGTTTCAATCCGTCGGCTTCACCAAATTGGTTGGCAATGACCGACGCCATGGTATTTCCTGTTCCAAAAAAGCTTTCCGGAATCCGGTTGGCATTTCCAATCAGCATCGTCACCGCCATTGTTTCGCCAAGAGCACGACCAAATGATAAAATGTAGCTGGCAATAATTCCCGATCGCGCCGAAGGAACCGTAACATTGAAAATAACTTCCAAACGGGTTGCCCCCAACGAATATGCCGCTTCTTTCAGTTCATTAGGTACCATCGAAATAATTTCGTTACTCAGTGAAGTGGCGTAAGGAATAATCATGATAGCCAGTATTAGGCTGGCTGTAAATATCCCAAATCCCTGGTTGGGTAATCCCAAATCAATCAAAAACGGACGCAGTACATAAAATCCCCAAAGGCCATATACTATTGAAGGAATCCCTGCAAGCAAATCAACCATTGTTCCAATAACAGCGGCTACTTTTGTTCCCCTGAAATATTCACCCAGAAAAAGAGATGCTGAAAACGATAAAGGCAAACTGATGATTAATGCAGCCACAGAAGTAACTATCGTTCCGGCGATAAATGGCAAAGCCCCGTAATCTTCCTGACCACTTGTTGGATTCCAGGTATTAGACCAGATAAATTTAAATCCAAAACTTTTAACAGCCGATACTGATCCTTCTACCAGTGAGTAGATCATTCCACCAGCAATCAATAAAATAACGAAAGAAGATAACAGAAGAATTGTCTTTGTGACTTTATCGCTGTTCATTTTTTTCCTAAAAAGGATTAATGGATACAATTCAAAATCCCGAACCACAGACCATTGGTCATGGTCCGGGATGAATGTTATAATGACGTATTATTTAAGAAGTGGAGTTCCTTCGTATGTCACGCTGCGAAGAATTGCCTTTGCTTTTGCAACTGCATCCGCAGGAAGCGGGGCATAATGTACCTTCTCGGCCTGTGCTTGAGATTCCGGACCTACAAGCCAGTCCAAACATTCAACTGTAGCCAATGCCTGTTCTTTGCTTCTACCGTTGTAATTTTGCTCTTTGTAAAGAATGATCCAGGTAAAACCACTGATCGGGTAAGAATCAGGATCTGAAGAATTGGTCAGCATAATTCTGGTATCATCCGGAATCGCACCTTTCGCTGCGGCGCTAACCGATTCGATCGATGGTAAAATGTAATTACCCGAGCTGTTCTGAACTTTTGCAGTCTGTATTTTCTGTGCAAACGCATATTCTGAGCCAATGTATCCGATAGCTCCTTCGGTTTGTTTAATGGTACCTGCTACACCGGGATTTCCTTTTGCTCCCATTCCAACCGGCCATTGTAAATCTTTACCAGTTCCTACCTGATTTGCCCATGCAGTGCTAACTTTGCTCATGTAATCACTAAAAATCTGAGTCGTTCCACTACCGTCAGACCGGTGAACAAATGTAATGGCTAAATCGGGAAGATTCAGTTCTTCGTTGTTGGCAGTAATGGCCGGATCATTCCATTTTGTGATAGTTCCCAGGAAGATTTTCTCCAACAGAACATCAGAAAGTTTCAGATCTTCAACACCGGGAAGGTTGTATGCAATTACCACGGCTCCCAAAACAGTTGGAATGTGAACCACTTCAGCAGGCATTTCAGCCAGTTTAGCATCATCAAGATAAGCATCAGTAGCACCAAAATCTACCACTTTATCAGTTAAACTGCGAATTCCGCCACCAGAACCGATGCCTCCGTAAGTGATCTGTACACCTGTTTTTTCAGTATACTGTTTAAATACCATGTTATAGTATGGCATTGGGAAAGTTGCCCCGGCGGCTGTTAAAGATAGGCTCGATTTGGTATTTGCCGATTTGTCATCACCCTTATTACTGGTTGAATTTGAACAGGCTCCCAATACGAACAAAGCCAAAACTATAATTACTAACTTTTTCATTTTCTAATCTTTAATAGGTTAAAATTTAAATTCAAAATTCAAATATGCATATGTTGTTGCTGGTATCGATCCGTCAGCCGGATTCCAATACCTCATGTTCGGTGAAATTTTAACTCCTTTAACCGCATCATATTCAATGCCCGCAAGTATCAGTTGTCCGTCCTTACTGTATTGCCATGGATTGGTTTCACCAGCCAGCGGTTTTGATTTCAAATCATCAAATCTGCCATAAAGCTTGATTTTCTTACCGGCCATATAGGTGGCGAAAAAGGAGGTACCATAGATATCCTGACCTTCTACCAAGTTGTAATTCTTTTGGTAGTTATACTCAGCAGCTACCATCAGTTTTATCCCAGAATAAGCTAAAAAAGTTGCAAGTGATTGCTGTTTAACATCCTTGCCATACGTATCAACGAATGCACGGGCCGTAACACTTTTAACAGGGTTAACGGTAATACCTAAACCCGGACGAACGAAATCATCTGCCTGAATAAGTTTATATCCTTCTCCGTTTATGATTGAGAAATCAGCACTTATGAAATCAGCAAACTGGTAATCGATATTGAATCCTAAGTCAGCGCTGGCATTGAATTTATATGCATCCTGGAATGATTTTTCAACGTAACGTAGTCCCCAGATTTTTTCAGATACTTTAAATTGAGTTGTTGAGATCATCCCGAAGGATGCAGTAAGATTACTCTTCTTATATTGTACGTATGCATTTTTGAGAAACGCTGTCATTTGAAGTCCTCCTGCTTTTGGATCACCAATGTCCAATACTAATTTAGCGTACCATTCTGGACTGAAATTATATTCGTAACCTAAATATGCTCTCGTAATTTCGAACGATTTGGTTGATTCACCATCAGAAAAACTGGTATTAAAATTGGTAAATATCAATGCTAAAGGCTTTCCATTTGGTTTAAATTCTTCTGTTTTCTCCTGGCTAAAGGCAAAACCTGCTACCAATAAGAGTAATACAGTAAAAACGGTTGTCTTTTTCATTTTACTTAAGATTGAATTTTAAAATTTTCGGGAGCAAAAGTGGTGGTTCAGGATTACAGTGGCATTAATAAAATATTACAAAACGATTAAATTTAATGAATACCTAGAACGCAACACGCTGAATAATTGAAAGATGTACATTATATTATCATGTAACAAAATTGCAACAAAAAAGCCGGACTGAAACTGCCCGGCTTCCTGATATACTTAAAAAATATTACTTCAATTGTCGGGTAAACTGGATAAAATCGCGTTGCGCTTTTACCAAGTTAACCGTGTGCAACATTAACTGTTCAATCTCGGCAAGCATTTTAAAGAATAACTGCGAATTACGCGTGTTCACCTGTTTATTTTTAATGCGTTTAATCTGGTTCTTTTCCATCTTTTTCAGATGCTCCAATATCTGATCACGCTCTTTAATAAGTCCTGCCAACTCATCAAATTTTTCTTCTTTCACCAAATGCAAGGTATAATTATAAAACGCATCAACTTTACTTACCAGAACATTCAGATTATCGATTTGCTCAGGTACAAACGGTTTATGATTGTTCTCGACATGTCTTACCATTGGTTCGAGCATATAATAAACCGCATGTGACATTTCGCGCTGATGTTCGATCATTTGTACATAAAAATGGCTGGTTTCAAGTGTCCCGTTGGCAAGCTTCGAAATGGTGCTGTAAACTTTCTCTTTATTTCTTTTTGATTTTTTAGAAAAAGCGACAGAGGCTTCCTCAGCGTTTCTTAAGCCATTACGATCTTCATTGAGGAAACTTTCGATACCATTCGTTAAAATCTGGTTGCTCGACATTATTGCCTTTAATACCTGTTTTGAACTTTTCTCGATTATCTGCTCGTTTGCATCGGTTACACTAATATCTTCATCGTCATCTGCAGCCCGGCTTCTGGCACGTTTCTTAAATAAAACATGCGTACGAATTACCATAATAACTGCTATTGCGATAAAAATAAAGATCATGAAACTACCACTCAATGAAATTAAGAGCGCAATAATTGCCGAAACCGTAAAAGCTATCAGTGCTGTTAAAAACCAGCCGCCAATTACTGAGAATACACCTGAAATCCGGTAAACAGCCGACTCACGGTCCCATGCACCATCTGCCAGAGAGGTACCCATAGCAACCATAAATGTTACGTAAGTAGTAGATAGCGGAAGCTTTAATGATGTACCCAAGGCGATCAGGATACTTGATACCACCAGGTTAACGGCTGCTCTGACTTTATCAAATGCCGGGGCATCTTCATCATCATCATTAAAATATGAGTGAGGTTCAAACCTCGTATTTACCTTGTTTGCAAACGAAGAAGGAACCAGTCGCGCAAGCGCATTGCCAAAAGAGGTAGTCGACCGCACAAGGAACCTGGCTGCCATCGACGATTCAAAACGCTCTTCACCTTCTTTCTGACGCGACAAATCAACTGTTGTGGCTACTACCGATCTTGCTTTTTTCGAAACGATCAACGTTATAATCATTATCAAACCGGCAATAACCAACATATATGATGGTGTTCCCACTTTCCCGGCCAACATAGCCATCCCGAAAGAATCAGGATTTGTGGCACCCGCAGCGATCCAGGCTTCAAAGGAATTATAACCTGCAAGCGGAACACCAATGAAATTAACCAGATCGTTACCTGCAAATGCCATAGCCAGGGCAAAAGTTCCTACAAGAACTACAGTTTTAAGTATCTTGATATTAAAAATCCATCGAAGAAGCTGCATGGTTACTGTCCAGAAAATGAAACTGTAAACCATGATCAGGAAAGTATGCTCGCCCATCCATTCTTCAACTGTTACTCCACTTTCCAAAGTGATGTCGGCATAAGACGAACCGTGAATCCCTTTAATCAGCATAAAATAAGTAATCACAGTAATGGAGAGACCTCCAAAAATTGCACCTGCATATTTCATCATATTGCGATACCTGAACGTAAAAATCAGTCGAGTCAGATATTGGACAAGTGCTCCAACCGTAAAAGCAATAAACACCGAAACTAAAATTCCGGTAATAATTGCCAGGGCTTTACTCGAATTAATATACTGAGCCAGTTCCATTATAATTGAACCCCCACCGGCTTTAATTTTAACTGCTGATACCGCCACTGCTGATCCCAATAATTCGAATACGATGGAAACTGTTGTGGATGTTGGCATTCCAAAAGTGTTGAACATATCAAGCAGGATCACATCTGTGATCATAACCGCAAGAAAGATCACCATGATCTCTGAAAAGTAGAACATCTCAGGATGAAAAATTCCTTTTCTGGCAACCTCCATCATTCCATTTGAGAAAGTGGCTCCAACCAAAACCCCCACACTGGCCATTAAAAAAATGACCCACTTGGGTGCAGCTTTCGAGCCAATCGCCGAATTCAGAAAGTTCACCGCATCATTACTTACCCCAACAATCAAATCAGAAATTGCCAGTGCAAATAATACGATTACAAGAATTAAATAAAATTTCTCCATTATACTGTATTTAATAAATTCGCAATGCTAATAACTTGATTTTCTTACAGAAAAAATCCAATGTTGAGATGGATTCAAATGGCATAGATAAGGAGGTAAAATGGAAAACTGATTCAGCATTTGCTTATCGAGTTTGATCATTTAGTTCAGAGTTTAAAATTAGGTACTTCCGCTTATTTACAAAATCATTTTTCATATAAATCATGTCGAAACAGAATAAAACTTGTTTTCATCTATTCTTTTGAGATGAAATCAGCTCTTACTTTTCTGTTCCCTTTGAATAAAATTAAGCCCGGCAAAGATAGATTCTACTATTTAGGCTTCTTGTTATGTATACATTAAAAAAACATTATCCTATTATGAAATTACTGTTAATCAACAAGTAAGCTGATTTTAATACCTGAATTGCTTTTTATCTTCGAAGCCAGTTTTATTTTAACCGAGGCAATCAAGAGATTTAATAACAAATGAAGACTTTTTCATCGAAAATTCTATCAACCATCGTTTCGCTGGTTTTAACCCTCCTGGCCGTTGGAATGATGGTGCTAATATCTTTTAATGATTTATCGTTACCCTTAATCGGATTAGCTGCTGTCGTATTCTTCGCAGTCTCTTATTTTGCTATCATGTTTATTCTCCGTAAATACATTATAGATCGTATTAAACCCATTTACAACACCATCAGAAACCTTCCGCTTAGCGGCAGAAAGCTGGATGAAAAAGTACTCGATCCAAACAGTCTGCTGTTGAATGTAAAAAACGAAGTGGAAGATTGGGCCAAGACACAGCTAAAGGAAATTGAACGATTAAAAGAACTGGAAAAATACCGGAAAGATTTTGTGGGAAATGTATCTCACGAACTAAAAACGCCCATTTTCAACATTCAGGGATATGTACTTACTTTATTGGAAGGTGGCCTTGAAGACCCGAAAATCAACAAGCTTTATTTGAAACGTACCGAAAAAAGTATCGATCGAATGGTTTCGATCGTTGAAGACCTGGAATCCATAACCAAACTTGAATCCGGAGAATTAACCTTGAATATGATCCGTTTCGACATTGTGAAAACAACTGAGGAAATTATCGAAATGGAACACTGGCAGTCATACGAAAACAACATCAGTGTAGAAATCACTAACAAACCGGATCGCCCCATATTTGTACGTGCCGACAAAAAACGCATTCTTGAAGTACTGAACAACCTGATAGTTAATGGCATTAAGTACGGGAAAAAGAACGGGTATGTGCGTGTTTCCTTTCACGATTTGGAAGACCATATTATTGTAGAAGTTAGTGATAATGGAATTGGAATTGATAAAAAAGACCTTCCCCGTGTTTTCGAGCGTTTCTTCCGGGTAGATAAATCACGTTCCCGCGAACAGGGGGGAACCGGACTGGGCCTATCAATTGTTAAACACATCATCGAGGCACACAATCAATCTATAAATGTGAGAAGTGTTCTCGATCGCGGAACTACCTTTAATTTTACACTTGAAAAAGCCAAATAATCGCCTAACTTTGTGTTTATTCTGAGTGTAAAGAAAGATTAATTGTTTCTTAACAAGCGATTATTACTTTTACCATAATTTTGAACACTATGAGCGATAATCAATTTAAAGTTCTTCTGGTTGACGATGAGTTAGATATACTCGAATTCCTGAGTTACAATCTCGAAAAAGAAGGATACGATGTTTTTACAGCAAAAAACGGCCTTGAAGCCCTGAAAATTGCAGAACAGGAAACACCGCACCTGATCATTCTTGATGTGATGATGCCAGAAATGGATGGTATTACTGCCTGTGAAGAACTTCGTAAAATGCCTTCGCTCAGTGGTACTATTATCGCATTTCTAACTGCACGCGGCGAAGATTATTCTCAGATTGCAGGATTTGAAGCCGGTGCCGACGATTATATTACCAAGCCGGTTCGTCCGAAAGTATTGGTAAGTCGTGTAAAAGCACTCTTGAAAAGATCAGGTGAAGGAGCTCCGATAATTCCTGAAGTGGTAGATACTAATACCATATCAATCGGAAACCTTTTAATAGATAAGGAACGTTACCTCATC
>Ga0116152_10003088_pt1 | contig 13429 bp, 11 predicted proteins | sample AD_UKC119_MetaG_FD_89894 | JGI IMG/M metagenome (GOLD analysis project Ga0116152, IMG submission 89894) | Active sludge microbial communities of municipal wastewater-treating anaerobic digesters from Hong Kong - AD_UKC119_MetaG | ecosystem: Engineered > Bioreactor > Anaerobic > Digestate...
CACATCAGTTCGGGCAAACCCACGTGTTTTTCCACGTAATCGATATGCGAAATGTCGTCAAGATTAATTATGGCGCCCAGGTCTTTTGCCAGCTGAAATTCATGAGCCGGTGTATCATTCGAAGTCAGCATGATTTCTTCACCACTCATCCCGACGCGTCGGGCAAGTTCGAGTTCGGCAGTCGAACTACAATCGATTCCAAAACCTTCCTCACGCAAAATCTTCATCAGGTAAGGGTTCGGAGCAGCCTTGATGGCGTAATATTCCTTAAACCCTTCGTTCCACGAAAAAGCGGTTTTAAAAGCCCGTGCATTTTCGCGGATTGCCTTTTCATCATAAATATGGAAAGGTGTCGGATGATTTTCAATGATCGCTTCGATCTGTTCTTTGGAAAACGGTAGCTTCTTGTCTGCCATGATGGTTTTAATTATAAGAGCAGCAAAATTACACTTTCTATCTGATTTTTATAGAATTAATCTAAATAAAGAATTTTCGAATTAACCGGAAATTTACATAATTGCCGAGTCACACGCTTCGGGCTGTTAGCTTTGAGCTTTTTATTACAAACAGCGAATATTCAGAATAAAAAGATAAAATAAACAGCAAAAAGAATCACGATAAAAATCCAGGTGAAAATTCGAACGGAACCTATTTTTTTAGATAGAAATTTTTTCATCATTTCGTATTTGGTTTATTCCTTCAGTCTCATTTTTTGTATCTGCTTTAATGCGCTAAGCGCGTTGACACAATTTTCCCTAATGGCAGGTGACTAATGACTAACTCCCTTCCACCAAACTCATTGCTGCCCGAATTCCGTCGGCGGCGCTTGACACAATTCCTCCGGCATAACCACTTCCTTCGCCAATCAGGTACAGGTTTTCAAACCCTTCGCACAAGCCGTTTTTTTCGCGGATCACCTGGATAGGTGATGACGTTTTGCTTTCGAAACCGAGTAAGTTCCCGTCCTGAAAACCGGTCATTTTGCGGATAAAATCCTGCAGGCCTGCTTTCATTGACGGAACCACGGCTTTTGGGAGCAGTTCCCAAAGTGGCGCGGGTTTTAGTCCCAGAGGATAACTACTTTCGAAGCTGCTTCCTTTTTCTTTTTGGTTCAGAAAACTTTGAATGCTGCAAACCGGAGCTTCATAACCGGCTGAAAAATTGTAAAACTTCTCTTCGTATTGTTGCAAGAGTTCGATGGCTTCAAGCGGCGAAACGGTTTTCCCGGCCAGCTCGTCGGGATGAATGCCGGCCACGCAGGCAGCATTGGCAAAATTGCCGTTTCGTTTGTAGTAACTCATCCCGTTTACAATGTTATTGTTCGCATAAGCAGTGGCAGGAACCACGGTTCCACCCGGGCACATACAAAACGAAAATACCTGGTGATTGCCGTCGGCAGGAGAAGTAAGCCGGTATTCCGCAGCTTTTACTCCGGGCAAGGTTGGCCTGCCCCACTGTGCACGGTTGATGGTTTCCTGTTTGTGTTCCATCCGGCTGCCAATCGCAAAATTTTTGGTACGAAAAGGCACCCCACGCCGGATCAGCATCCGGTAGGTTTCCATCGACGAATGACCGGGTGCAATAAAAAGAGCATTGGCTTGTAAGGTGCCTTTCGAAGTTTGTACTTCTCTTACCTTCCCGTTTATGTGAATTATATCTTCGAGCAACGTTTCGAACAAAAAAGTACCGCCCAGGTTTTCAAAAGCTTCGCGAAGATTTTTAACGATCTTCCGCAGGTTGTCGGTTCCAAGATGTGGGTGTGCCATGTAAACTATCTCGGCCGGGGCGCCGGCTTCCACATAACTTTTCAGGATAAAATGTTTTTCTTTTGAAATATGTTTTGAGCGTGATGTGAGTTTTCCGTCAGAAAAAGTTCCGGCACCGCCTTCGCCAAACGCATAATTATTTTGTGCGCTGAATTCGCCGGTCCGTTCAAAATGCTGAATATCTGTTCCACGTTGTTTTACATCCGAACCACGTTCGATCAGTGTTACATCAAAACCGGCTTTCTGCAAAATAAAAGCACTGAAGAAACCAGCCGGACCACTACCAACCACCACTATTTTCTGTTTTCTTTTTTTGAATGGAATAATCAGTTCTTCCTGTTCCGGGGCATCGCTTCCTTTTATTTCAGGAGAATCAACCAGTACTTTTATCAGCCAGAATATGTTTTTCTTGTTTCGTGCATCAAGGCTTTTGCTTTCAATATTGAACGTGAAACTTTTCAGATTCAGTGTTTTTGCAATCTTTCGTTCCAGTAGTTCATTCGTGTAATCTGTCGGTAATTTCAGATTGATCGTTTTAATTCCCATCGCTTTTCTGCTTTGCTCAAAAATATGGATTCGACCTATGATTTGGAATAACTTTATCAAAAAATTTGTTTGCCTGTAACTCATTAGCAGTTCAAAGCGTCAAGTGAATGTGAAAAAAATCACCGAGAGGTCCAGGTGAAGAGATGAAAAGAACCATTCACCTTCTTAATCGGCCCGTTTGTCGATAAAATTTCAGGCCTTTCAATGGTTTTCTTCACCTTTAACATGAAAACAAAAACAATGTCCAGCTATGATTAGTCTTAGTAACGTACACAAGTCGTATGTCACCGGTCAAAACTCACTTCACGTATTAAAAGGAATTGATCTTACTATTGAGCAGGGAGAGTTTGTTTCCATTATGGGATCTTCGGGTTCAGGGAAATCAACTTTGCTGAATATTCTGGGAATCCTTGATAACTACGACGAAGGTGCTTATTATCTGAACGGGGCGCTCATTAAAAACATGTCGGAAAAGAAAGCCGCCCAACTTCGTAACGAGCTGGTAGGTTTTGTCTTTCAGTCGTTTAACCTGATCTCGTTTAAAAATGCCATGGAAAATGTGGCGCTTCCGCTTTACTACCAGGGAGTAAACCGTAAAAAACGCAACAAGATTGCGATGGAATACCTCGACAAGGTAGGTTTACTTGACTGGGCCACCCACCTTCCCAACGAGATGTCGGGAGGTCAGAAACAACGTGTTGCGATTGCCCGCTCACTCATTTCGAAACCAAAAATCATTTTTGCAGATGAGCCAACCGGAGCACTTGACACAAGTACTTCTTATGAAGTAATGGAGCTTTTAAAGGAAATCAATGCTGATGGTATTACGGTTATCCTGGTAACTCACGAGCACGATATTGCTGCAATGACACAGAAAATCGTTCGCCTGAAAGATGGAAGGATTGACCAGATTATCAAGAATGGGGAATTGAAAAATTTCAAGCATCAGTACGCCAAGGAACTCGAAACTGCCTAGTTGCAGTCATCGGTCTCAGTCATCAGTTCTCAGTTCACCGAACTTTGAACACTAAACTTTAAACTAAAAACAATGTTCGACATCGATAAATGGCAGGAAATCTTTGCCACCATCCGAAAAAATAAAATGAGGACTTTCCTCACAGGATTCAGCGTAGCATGGGGAATTTTTATGCTGATGATTCTGTTGGGATCCGGAAACGGGCTCAGCAACGGAGTATCCGAAAATTTTATGCGCGATGCCATTAATGCCATGTGGTTATGGAGTGGCCGTACCAGTATTGCACACCAGGGATTAAAAGAAGGTCGTGAAATTCGTTTTACCAATGCCGATTATGATATTCTGAAAGACCTGGAAGGAATTGAACATACTTCCGGTCGTTACTACATTGGCGGCAATCACTTTTCTTATGGGAATGAATACGGTGACTATACCGCTATTACCTGTCATCCTGATTTACTGGATGTTGAATCAATTGAAATAGTGGAAGGTCGTTTTGTTAATCAGGTTGATATTAATGAAACCCGAAAGTCAGTTGTTCTAGGAAAAGATATTTACGATGCGCTTTTTAAAGGGAAAGAAGCGATTGGTGAATACGTTCGCGTGAATAATATTCCTTTTAAAGTAGTTGGAATTTGTAAGGAAGGCGGTGGTACCCGACACAGAAATGCCTACATTCCGGTAAGTACCGGGCAGAAAGTTTTTAATGGCTCAAACCGCCTGCACAATTTTGCTCTCACCATTGATGCAAAAACCATTGAAGAAAGCCAGGCCATCGAGAAACGTGTTCGTGAAACACTGGCCCGCAAACATAAATTCGACGCCAGCGATGAATCTGCAATGGGTTCATACAATAAACTGGAAGATGTGATGCAGACGATGAAAGTATTTCAGGCAATCAACATTTTTATCTGGATTATCGGAATCGGAACTTTGATCGCCGGGGTGGTCGGAGTTAGCAACATTATGCTGATTGTAGTAAAAGAACGTACCAAGGAGATTGGTATTCGCAAAGCCATTGGTGCGAGCCCGGCTTCCGTTATTGGATTAATCCTCTTGGAAGCTATTTTAATAACAACTGCAGCCGGTTACATCGGGCTGGTGCTGGGAACCGGACTGATGGAAGTGATCAATATTTTTGTTGAAAAGCAATACGAAATTTCTGCTGCAACCAACGGTGGAAATGGTGATACAATTTTCAGAAATCCAACAGTGGATCTGGGAATTGCATTAACTGCAACCCTGGTACTAATTATTGCCGGAGCAATTGCCGGATATATCCCGGCTAAACGTGCGGCAAAGATCAAACCCATCGTCGCATTGCGTGATGAATAACTCAGTACTTTAAATTTTAAACTCTGAACTGTCATGTTTGACTTAGATCTTTGGAAAGAAATATTAAGCGCCTTAAAGAAAAACCGGATGCGCAGTTTTATGACAGCCTTCGGTGTATTCTGGGGGATATTCATGCTGATCATCATGTCTGGTGCAGGAAAAGCACTGGAGAACGGGGTAATGGACGGGATCAAAGCTTTTGCTTCCAACTCTGCATTTTTCTGGACCGAGCGCACCAGTGTACCTTATAAAGGATTTCAGCGTGGAAGAAACTGGCTTTACAATAACAACGACATTGAATACATCAAAACAAATATTAAGGATGTTGAATACATTTCTCCCCGTTTGTTTGGTCCAAATGCCAATTCTGGGGATAATACAATAAGAGGTAAAAAAACAGGTGCCTTCAATATTTATGGCGAGAACCCGGAATTTTTCAAGATTGATCCCTGGACTCCATTGCAAGGTAGACTAATCAACGAAATAGATGTTTTACAAAGCCGTAAAGTAATAAACATTGGCGAACGTGTAGTTGAAGTAATGTTTGATGAGGGAGAAGATCCGATCGGACAGTACCTTAAAATTAACGGTGTTTATTTTCAGGTTGTCGGGGTAATAAAAGGTGAGACTCGTGTAAATATTAATGGTGGAAGAAAAACCGAAACGATTTTTATGCCCTTCTCAACCATGCAAAAAACCTACAATTTCGGCGATGATGTTCATTTTTTCTCTATTACATCTAAACCGGGAGTTCCGGTTAGCAGGGTAGAAACTCGTTTAAAAGAGTTACTAAAAAACCGGCACAGTATTGCTCCTGACGACCTGCAGGCAGTTAGCTCTTTTAACATTGAACTGGAATGGAAAAAGTATATGGGATTGTTTACCGGTATCCAGCTGTTAACATGGATTGTTGGCATCGGAACTCTCATGGCAGGTGTAATCGGGGTAAGTAACATCATGTTGGTGATCATTAAAGAACGTACGCAGGAAATTGGGATTCAACGTGCTATTGGTGCCACTCCTGGTAAAGTGATTCTTCATATTGTGGCCGAGAGTGTATTTCTTACGGTAATGGCAGGTTATATTGGGTTGGCGCTTGGTGTTGGTCTGCTGGAATTATTAAATATGGCACTTGAATCTTCTGCAGGTAATCCAGACGATATTTTCTTCAGACATCCGGAGGTGAGCTTTCAAATGGCAATTGGAGCTTTAACTGTGCTAGTGGTTTCAGGTATTTTTGCTGGCTTGATTCCTGCACGCAGAGCGGTAAGTATCAAGCCGATTGATGCGTTGAGAGACGAATAAAAAGGATTAAGGATAAACGATAAAGTATTAAGATTTAGAATTAACTGAAAACAAAAAACAATAATCAAAATGAAATGAGCATGGAATTCACTTCAAAAGAGATATTTAAATCTCATGCGAATTCCATACGATACCGCTAAAAACAAAAAATTATAATCGTATGAAAAAGGTATTTAGATTTTTAGGCATTGCAATTTTAATTGTTGCATTTGGAGGAACACTTTTCTTCCTGTATAACAAGTCGAAAAAGAAAACCGATTTTTTTGAGAACAAGAATCCGTTTTACAGCGATGTAGTTATGAAAACTGTTGCCACCGGCTCAGTCGTTCCTCGTTACGAGATTGAAATCGTTCCGCAGGTTTCGGGTATTATTGACGAACTGTTTGTAGAACCAGGAGATCGGATTTCAAAAGACCAGGTGGTTGCCCGGATCAAAATCATTCCGGACATGGTAACCTTAAATGCTGCAGAAACTCGCGTCAATCGGGCAAAAATTAGTTACGAAGACGCGCAAATTGATTACGACCGTCAGCAAAAGCTTTTTGATAAGAACGTGATCTCGTACGAAGAATTCAAATCATCAAAAGTTGGGTACGATTCGGCTAAAGAAGAACTTGCAGCTGCTGAAAATAATTTGGAATTGATAAAGAATGGTGTAACAAAAAAGGCAGAAACAGCTACCAATACATTGGTTCGCTCTACCATTAATGGAATGGTACTGGCTGTTCCGGTAAAAGAAGGTAACTCTGTAATACAGGCAAATACGTTTAATGCAGGTACAACCATTGCTTCTGTGGCAGACATGCGCGATATTATTTTTGAAGGCAAAGTGGATGAAACCGAGGTTGGCAAAATCAGGGAAGGAATGCCGATCGAACTGGAAATTGGTGCAATCGACAAAGAGAAATTTGATGCAGTACTTGAATACATTTCACCTAAAGGAGTGGAGGAAAACGGAGCCATTCAGTTTGAAATTAAAGCGAATGTACAGTTAAAAGAAGGACAGTTTATTCGCGCTGGTTACAGCGCTAACGCCAACATTGTTCTCGAACGTAAAGACAGTGTGATGGTTATTCCGGAAGGATTGCTTCAGTTTGACGATGATTCATCGTATGTAGAAGTAAATATGGGAACCAGCGAAGAGCCTAATTACGAAAAACGTAAAGTAAAAACAGGCCTGTCTGATGGTATTAATATTGAAATTACTGAAGGATTGAAAGTTGATGATAAAGTGAAGGGTGAAAAGATCGATCCGAAGAAAGTAAAAGAAGGTGAAGCGAACCAAGGTTAATTTTAGGGATTTCAACAGGGTTTACGTAAATTAGTCGCAAACAAAAAACAATAAAAATGAAGAATTTTCTCACCTTACTTGTTGTGCTGGTTTTTCTGGCAAATGTGCAGGATTCTTTTGCACAGGAACATTGGGATCTTAAAAAATGTATTGATTACGCCATTGAGAATAATATCCAGATAAAGCAACAGGCATTAAATACAGAACACAATAAAAACCTTGTAAAGCAGGCAAAAGAAGACAGGCTGCCAAACCTGAATGCACAGTTCGGTAACGATTTTAGTTTTGGACGTACATTAACTTTTCCTGAAAACACATATGTAAACACCAATTCTATGTCTCTTTCGGGTAGTTTGAGTTCAAATATTACTGTTTTCAACGGCATGCAACTTACCAATACAATTCGTCAACGAGAGCTTGACCTTCAGGTTACGCTACAGGAGCTTCAGAAAACCAGAGACGATATTATGTTGGCAATTGCTGCAGAATATTTGCAGATTTTGTTTGATGAGGAAATATTGGCTGTAGATTCAGCAACTATTGCAGTTACCCAACAACAGATTGACCGGACTAAACAACTTGTAGATGCGGGTAGTCTGGCAAAAGGTGCGCTTTTGGAGATTGAAGCACAGCTGGCCCGTGAAGAACTTCAGTTGGTGAACGATCAGAACAATTTGCAATTGGCCTATCTCAATTTGTACCAGTTTCTGGAACTTCCGATGACGGAGAGTTTTAAGATCGAAAAACCAAGACTTCCTGAAATTCAGTCTAATCTTACCATGATAAATGCATTAGATGTATTCAGTAATGCAATAAACATCAGGCCTGAAATTAAAGCTGCTCAACTACGTGTTGAAAGTGCCATAAAGCAACTTGATATTGCAAAAGGCAACCAATATCCGAGTCTTAGTTTTGGAGGTTATTACAATAACATTTTTAATAACAAGGATTCAAGAAATTTTAGCGAACAGGTAAGCAATAACAGTCGATCGAGTGTAGGATTAACGCTTACTATCCCTATATTCAATCGTTTCCAGGTTCGAAACGGTATATCCAATTCCGAGCTGCAGATCGAAGACTACAAATTCCGGCTTCAATCGGCACGTAATGTTCTTCGTAAGGATATTGAACAGGTTTACACCAATGCATTGGCAGCATTTAACCGATATATTTCTACACAAAAAGCGGTTACTTCTATGCAGGAAGCTTTCCGGTATACCGAAGAAAAATTTAACGTGGGAATGATTAACTCAGTCGAATACAACCAGAGTAAAAACAACCTTACCCAGGCACAATCTAATTTGTTGCAGGCTAAATACGATTACATTTTCAGAACGAAAATACTTGATTTCTACAATGGTGTTCCTATCACCTTGTAGCCAAATCATGCTTGAACATTGTTTTTTGTGCCCCTGGCTTAATTGTCGGGGGCTTTTTTGTATATGATGCCAACGTCATGTTTTTATGCCCAAATGTTTCTTGGCATTACAATTTGAATATCTTTGCGCTTACCTATTAACCATTATCTAATAAACTATTTATGCGGAATCTGTTTTTATTTCTGCTAGTGGTGCTTGGAACATCATTTACAGCAACTGGATTTGTAATCGATCAGAACGACACTACTGTTAACACATACAATGGTAAATTTGTGTACCATGTTAAAAAGGCAAAATCGCCGATTGTAATCGATGGTGTAATAGATGAACCGGATTGGAAGACAGCGCAAAAAGCCGATAAATTTTATAAAGTTTTGCCTGTCGACACCGGTTTTGCCAGCCAGCCGTCGACCATGTTAATGACTTATGACGACAAGGCGCTTTACGTTGCGCAGATTTTTTATGATACCATTCCCGGGAAGCGGGTGATGGAGTCCTTCAGAAGGGATTTTTCTTTTGGTAATAACGATAACTTACTTATTTTCTTCGATACTTTTCGCGACCAAACCAATGGATTCTCATTTGGCGTTTCCGCTTCCGGGGCGAAGTGGGATGGAGCCATGAGCAATGGTAGCGCGGTTTCGCTTGACTGGGATTGTAAATGGGAATCAAAAACCAAACAGTATGATAATCGTTGGGTAAGCGAAATGCGTATTCCGTTTAAATCACTACGCTATCCTTCAGGCAGCCAAACATGGTATGTAAATTTTAGCCGGCTTGATCTGAAATCAAACGAAAAATCGTCATGGGCACCGGTTCCCCGGCAGTTCCCGACAGCATCACTGGCCTATACAGGGGTCATGAAATTTGAGGAACCTCTGCCAATATCAAAAATGCAATTTTCATTCATCCCGTATGTTTTCGGAGGTATTTCCAGGGACTTTGAGGCAGGAACCGGAACTGAATACCGAAAGGATTTTGGTTTTGATGTTAAACTGGGGCTGTCGTCTTCAATGAACTTGGATCTTACTTATAATCCCGATTTTGCCCAGGTAGAAGTTGACCGTCAGATTGCCAATATCGATCGGTTTGAGTTATTCTTCCCTGAAAAGCGTCAGTTCTTTCTAGAGAACAGTGATTTGTTTGCCAATTATGGTTATCACTCTGTCACTCCGTTTTTTTCCCGCCGCATTGGGCTTGATGCTCCTGTTTTGGCCGGAGCAAGGCTAACCGGTAAAATTGGTAACGACTGGAGAATTGGTTTTATGAATATGACCACACAAAAAACCGATGATTATCTTTCGCGTAATTTTACGGTTGCTTCCATTCAAAAGAAGGTATTTGCACGATCGAACTTTGGCGTTATCATGGTCAACAAAGAATACATTAATGTTCCTTCAGATACCAGTATGTATAACCGCGTGATCGGTTTTGATTACAACCTGGCGAGTGCGGATAATTTCTGGACCGGAAAATTCTTTTACCATTGTTCATTTCAACCAGGTGATCCTGATAAACAATATTCACAGGGAGCTTCCATTTCTTACAATACCAAACACTGGAACTTAAACTTATCTGAAACATCGGTAGGAGAAAATTACCGTGCTGAAGCCGGTTATGTGCAACGGACAGGATACAATTTTATTGGACCAGGAGTGGGGTACAATTTTGTTCCGAATAAGAGAGTGGTAAGCCACGGTCCTTCACTTCAGTTAGATAATTATTACGACCCGGACTACAAAAAAATGGAACATGAATACAGGGTTTCTTATGAATTGCAATTTCAGGATCGTTCCGAACTTCAATTGTCGTATCTGAATTACTATGTTGAACTGCAAAATGATTTTAATCCTACCAGCGATCAGAACCATTATTTGCTCGCAGGATCTGATTATAACTACGGAGGATTCTCTCTGGAATATGCTTCAACCAGGAAGACCTTATTCAACTGGGAAGTTGAACTTGTGAAAGGCTCTTTCTACAGTGGAAAAATTCAATATGCGCAAGGAGAAGTAGGTTACCGTTTCCAACCCTACGTAAACCTGACCATGAACTTTAACTACACTGATCTTGATTTGGGCGATCCGTTTAAACGTGAAAAGTTTATGTTGATCGGACCAAAAATGGACATCACATTTTCTGATAAAATTTTCTGGTCAACCTTTGTTCAGTACAATGGGCAGATTAACAACCTAAATATAAATTCTAGATTTCAATGGCGTTACCAGCCTGTTTCAGACATTTTTCTGGTGTACACTGACAACTATTTTACGGATTCATGGCTTTCAAGAAATCGTGCAATTGTGCTAAAAGTTACATACTGGTTCAATTAATATTCCGAACTTAGAAAGTTGATCTTATCGTAAGGTTAAACCGCTATTGAGATCATTTGTAAATTTTCCACATCAAGAAAATAGTTTAACTTTGCATGCCTTAAAAACAATATGACAATTAATCGATTAACATTAGTATATTACTAACAAAAAAGAATTAGAAAAAATGAAAGTAACAGTAGTTGGAGCAGGTAATGTAGGCGCGACCTGCGCACAGATTGTGGCTGAGAAAAACATTGCACAGGAAGTTGTCCTTGTTGATATTAAAGAAGGAATTTCAGAAGGGAAAGCTCTTGATTTGTGGCAAACAGCACCTATTAACTGGTATGACTCACGTTTGATAGGATCAACCAACGATTATACAAAAACCGCAGATTCTGATGTGGTTGTTATTACTTCAGGAGTTCCGCGTAAACCAGGGATGAGCCGTGATGATTTAATTTCCATCAATGCCGGTATTGTAAAAAGTGTAACTGAGAACGTGGTTAAATATTCTCCAAAAGCAAAAATCATTATCGTTTCGAATCCACTCGATGTAATGACTTATGCTGCTTATGTCACTTCAAAAATGCCAAAAACACAGGTGATGGGTATGGCAGGTATACTTGATACTGCCCGTTATCGCGCGTTCCTGGCAGAAGCATTAAATGTTTCTCCACGTGATATTCAGGCATTACTGATGGGTGGCCACGGTGACACCATGGTTCCGCTGCCACGTTACACAACAGTGGCAGGTATTCCTGTAACCGAACTGATTGACGAAGAAAAACTGAATGCCATTGTTGACCGCACGAAAAAAGGTGGTGGCGAGTTGGTTAACCTGATGGGAACGTCAGCTTGGTATGCTCCGGGTTCTGCTGCTGCTCAAATGGTGGAAGCTATTGTAATGGATCAAAAACGTATATTCCCATGTTGTGTGAAGCTGGAAGGTGAATACGGATTAAATGACATGTTTGTAGGAGTTCCGGTAAAATTGGGTAAGAATGGTGTGGAAGAAGTGATCGAGGTAAAACTGAATGACGATGAAATGAAATTGTTGAACGACTCGGCCAAGGCGGTTAAAAGCGTTATGGAAGTTCTTGATGGAATGAATATTTTGTAGAAAAACAATAAATACAAAACTGAACGGTTGACCCAAAAGAGTCAGCCGTTTTTGTTTCTTTACTTTATGAAAATTAAAGTTCCCTTAGAAATCATTGAGCTTGAGTCTCATAATTATCATTTGCTTGTTTCGTCTCAATTTGCTGATGGAAGCGAAGGGAAGTGGGTTATTGATACCGGAGCTTCAAAATCGGTTTTCGATCAGAATCTCCCTGATTTTTACAAGTTACTCGATGGAATTCAGGAAGAGTTGCATTCTGCCGGCTTTCACGATGAACCGATCAAAAGTTCATTGGCGGCGCTGAATTCATTTTCACTGGGAAAAATGAGAATCGATGAAATGAAAGTAGCCGTAATCGATCTGTCACACATCAATGCCCTTTATTCAAAATATTCTCAACAAACAATATGTGGGTTACTGGGTGGTGATTTTCTGATTAAATATCGTGCGGTGATCGATTACCGCAAGAAAATGCTTGTGTTACAAAAATAATCGTTCGAATTCCCTTACTGTTCTTGGGATAATAAAATCAATATAGTCAGCAAGACCATTTTCCCTGAAAAGCTCAGGATTCCAGTCTGTTTGTTCAAGCATCTTATCAACACCAACCCAGACGAAAACACATGCACTGAATTTCCCATTAGCCGTTTGAACATCAACTTTGACACATTGGTATTCATCACCCTCAAAAAAACGAAGAATTTCATAAGATCGATTATCCAAATTCAATAATATTTTCCCATTTACCTGTGAGCCCGGTCTCTCAACAATAGCCGGATAATCGGCGTCTTTAACTGCGCAGCGATGATACCCGTTTAGCATTGCTTCTTTAGTCTGAAAGGAACGTCCGGTAAGTCCCTTTACTATTTCGGGGAAAAGCAGGGAACCATAAACAAAAACATGTTGCATAAAAGGTTGAATTAAAATACGATATTCCAAATTTACAAGCTTCATTTTTGCAAACCTCAAGTATTTAGGTATATTTGCTCCGCTTTAAATTAAGCATCATTAAGGTCTTCAATCTTACTTATTTAGGATCAGACAATTGCATTATGAAGATTGGAAAGATAAATATCTCGAAACAGTTGGTTGTGAAATTGGCAGTATTTATAGTGCTGACAGCCGCAGCTGTTTTAATCGATGCTTATCTTGATAAAAATCCGGCTGGCTTTGATAATATTGAAACAAGTTCAAAAACACAGTCTCCGTCTCAGGGAGAAGTGATGGTTTTGGCACAGGTTTTTTCAACTTCGGCTAAAACACTGGTACAAAAAGCTCCCGAACGTACTTTACATGGAAGTACTCACGATAAATTTTTACGTAATTACCACTCGGTAAGAGATTTCCAGGTTTTTAAGGCCGAGGTAATTCATCAGACCACACCGCTCATTACATC
>Ga0116152_10003090_pt1 | contig 13425 bp, 3 predicted proteins | sample AD_UKC119_MetaG_FD_89894 | JGI IMG/M metagenome (GOLD analysis project Ga0116152, IMG submission 89894) | Active sludge microbial communities of municipal wastewater-treating anaerobic digesters from Hong Kong - AD_UKC119_MetaG | ecosystem: Engineered > Bioreactor > Anaerobic > Digestate...
AAAACTGAAAAAACAGATCATTGCAGAGGCTAGATAAATGATAATTCGTTTTTTCATACTCATGTTTTTATCTGATTAATGTAATATTCCCTTTTTTAAGTATATATTCTTTATTGTTGCACTTCCCATCCAAATAATAATCATAAACGCCAGGAGTGCATTTTTCACCTTTAAATTTACCATCCCAGCCGGATTGTGTATTTGTAGTTTCAAATAGAAGTTCCCCTAAACGGTTATATATCCGGAATGTAAACGTTTCTAATATTTCACTTCTTACGTATAAAATATCATTATTTCCATCTCCATTCGGTGTGAAAGCATTTGGAATGTATACATAAGGTTCTTCGCAGATCCTTTCTGTTACAAAAACGGTTACTGTATCTGTTTTAAAGCATCCGAAAGTATCTGTCACTTTTAAGGTATACAAAGTTGTAACTATGGGCTGAGCTGAAGTATTATGTTCAAATGGGGTAGTAAGGTGTAATGCAGGTGTCCACGAATACTGATACTCATGGTCTGTGAGTAGATTGGATTCTAATAATGTTGATTCTCCTAAGAAAATGTATGGATCCAGACACCATGCATTAAAAGTGTTTAAGAACGTTCCTGACTGAACCGTCACTGGGATGGAGAGCTGTTTCTGACAGTTTTGCGGGCTTGTTACTGTAACTGAAAAAGTTGTTGATGTGGGAGGATCAACAGTAGGAGAGCTACTATCAGCTCCTGAAAGGATGTATTCAGAAGGGCTCCATACAAATGTGCAGTTGTTTGGATTGACGGTTAAATTGATTTGAATCGGATCTCCAAAACAAACAACCAGTGGCTCAGGTACCATTACATTAAGCGTTGAAATAGTAACCATGGTACTTTGAACCACTTCACAATCTCCATTGAATACTTTCAGATAAAGGGTTGTACCGTTAGGAAAAGGATAGATGGTGAGGTTAGGAGTGGAGTAGTCGGTATTGATAATGCTGGAAAAAGTGTGCGTATAAGACCAATGATATTGAACCGGAACATTGGAAGAAACAATAGGTTCAATATTTAGGGTATCTCCTTCACAAATAGTGTAAACAGGACTCATATCAATATCAATATCAACCAGTTCAACGGTCTGGGTTATAGTATCACTACATATACCATTAGAAACCAGTAAAGTGTATGTTGTTGAACTTGTAACCGTAGCAATTGGGTTTGAAATAGTGGGGTTATTCAATCCAGTAGCAGGGATCCACAGATAGGTTACTTCATCCTGAGGAGCAGGTGGAAGGCCAATCTGAATCGATTCTCCGGTGCAGATTGTTTGTTGGGGTAGGGTATAAGTGGAATTGGCTAGAACCATGATGGGTTTGACTAATGTATCAGAAAAATTACAACTTCCTAAATCGTGAACAATCAGGGTTATATTGTAAATTCCGGCCTGGTTGTATGTATGTGTTGGCATGAACTCAGATGAGGTTGTCCCATCCCCAAAATCCCAGAAAAAGGAGGTGTTCCCACCAATAATCAAAGATTGGTTGTTGAAAGCGACAGTAGCGGGAGCACATACTGTATTGGGCATATTGAATTCTGAAACGACTGCCGGGAGGTTGAAATCAATTTTAAACACGGCAAGGTTACAGTTGCCACTGTTATTGGTTTGTGAATAGGCTCCTGGTGTTGTAGGGAAACTGCTGTTTCCGCCACAACCGGCACACACGGCCTGGTATATCCTCCCTTGTTTATCAAACCTACTGGTACCACCATCCACATGTTCTCTGCTGCTTGCTAAAGAACTTCCAAAAAATGAACCATACAAAAGATATGAGGCATCATCAGCAATACACATGAGGTAATAGTCATTGTCATCTGTTGTATTTTGAAAAGCATCAGAGGTGATGGGAAGCCCTGAAGTTCCTCCAAATCCATTTATGAGTGGTCCACCCCAGCCTGACAGATAGATTCTGTTACAAACATCTACAAGTAAGGCTGTAGGAGATATGTCTGGGCCTGCTAATGAATTACCAAACTCTGTGGACCAGATCACGGAGTCTAATGTTGGTAAAAATTTTGTAATAAATTGCCCCACACCACTATGCCATGCTGCATTTGCAATAAAAGTATTGGCAAATGCAGCGGTTTGCCCAACAATATGGGGATGAAAGTATTTGTCAGTTTTTACCAGATAGGCCTGGTCATAAAGAGAACTTCCAAAATAGGTCAAAGCAAGTATCGATGCCCCATTTGGATCAATATGAGCCACAAATCCATCAGCAGTTCCCCCTGCATATAGCGGTTGGTATGCATCCGGTGACGATGTAAGATTGGCTGAATTTGTTCCGCCCGTGATATATACACTGTTGTTTTCCCCTAAAGCAATACTGTAACCTGCTGTAGAAGAACTATTAGTGCCTCCCAAATAGGTGCTCCATATTAAATGAGTAAGGGTGTGATTTAACTTACAAATGATAGCATCTTGTGAACCTGATAATTGTGTGGAATAAGCACTTGTTGTTGGAAAATCATTTGATAAGGTTGATGATGTGATATATACATTGCTGTTTTGATCTAAAATGATCTCTCCACGAACTTCATCAGCATAATTTTTTCGTAATGGAATTGCGGTATTTAAACCGTCATTACTAGTTCCACCTAGATAAGTAGATGCCAGTAGCTGAGATCCACTCTGATTCAATTTGGCAATAAAGATATCAGAACCGTTGGAATAGGTGATGCTATTACTGCAAATAACCTGTGGTCCCCCTTTAAACAGAGTCTGAAACGCATTTGTCGTGATAGGAAAGTTGGAGGATCCTGTAGTCCCAAAAACATAGAGTTCATTGTTTTGGTTTACTATAAGACTATGTGGAAGCTCGGATTGGTTACCTCCCAAATATGTAGAAAAGATTAAGGCATTTCCTGTTTCGTTAAATTTTGAAATAGAAACATCTACAATAGCATTAAAATTGGTTTGATATGCTCCTAATGTGGTAGGATAACCAGTTGAAAAGGCGATCCCTCCACCATACATGTTCCCATTTAAATCATAAGTAGCCGTGAAACCCCAGTTGTCTGCAAATGAACCTGTAAAAGTGGAAAAAATGAGGGTTGGGTCGATAACCAAGGGGAGACTCTTATCATATTCACCTATACGATAGGAAACTTCACCGTTGTTTAAAACATACCAACAGGGAACAGAAATCTTATTCCCTGAATGATCTAACTGGTAGGCTATTGGCTTTAACTCTTTTAAATTACCGATACTGGTTTGAATCAACAAAGCCCCATCTTTCAGTTTGAGTTGGATATCACCTTGATAAGAAGATTTAATTTGACCAGGGTCCACTCCGGCTTCAAGATGATACTCATACTTTAGCTGATCTGCTTCTTCAAAATAGACAAGATCAATTCCTTTATAGATGTTTTTGTAAGTAACTGATTTGTATACAGAAACAAAAGAAGCCCATTCCCGTGCGTCATTACCCAGATAGTAATTATGGTAAAATGGATGCTTCTCATTTCCAATTACTTGAATATCAGATGAGATATTTAAAAATGTTACTTTATATGCATGATTCTTAATTTTTAAGGTACTGTTATGATCTTTTTGATCTTTTCCCTTAAATTTTAAATCATGAATTTTGTCTATCACTTCTGGGTCACAAATGTTGTATGTGATCCCATTCTCTTCAAAAAAAAGTGTCGTGTTTTGGTAATCTAATCGAAAAAGAACCCGCTCATCCCATTGTTTTTTATTCTCAACAAATGAGATGCTTTGATGGTGTTCAGGATATACATCATGAGCCAGTAATGTTTTTGTAAGAAACAATACCAATAACAAACCGATGTTTTTCCATGAACACATGATGTTGGTTTTATTGAACGATGAGTTTTCCTCCTGCTTTACCTGTTTTTGTTTGTAAGTTTAAGAAATAGATCCCTTTAGCAAATTCACTGATGTTGATTGTTTTAGTAAATTCACCCCCTTGATGTGATAGGGTCTCTGAAAAAACAACTTTACCAGTAACATCAACGATGGAGCATTTGATATTTTGAGCATCCTCATTCGAAAAAGTGATGGTTACAAAATCCTGAGCCGGATTTGGGAAATAACTTAAATCTGTAAGATTAGATTGATCTTCAATTCCAACAATCGCATAATACTCCATTTCGAAACCTTCATTTTGCATGAAATTATCAGAAACGAAAGTTACTTTTATTCTAGAGAATGGCGCATTGTTCACAATTCCAAAATTGGGCATATTATACAGGTCAAAACGTTTCCAGAATATTGGAGTATTGGTTGATGCATCGTAGATATCAACAAAATCTCCCATGCCGAGTTCAAATTTTGGGAACACGAAAGAGTATCCGGTTACGAATGTTGGTTTGATGTTCCAAGTACAGGAATGGGATGGTTTATAGTTTTCGTTTTCAGCACTTCCATCACTAATGGTATGATGAACCTGGGTTAGTAAATTGGTGTTTAAGGCACAATCAGCCGTTTGTTGATTGGTAGAATAGCTGATTAAAAAACCCTGGTAAGTGTGAACGGGTTTATTGTAATTTGTGGTTGTAAAAGTGATTAAAACGCTGTCTGCATTTACCAAAGTATTTCCCGATGGTTTGGTAGATCCTGTAAAAGTAGCGTTCACACCACTTTCAATAGTTGGGCCATTGTAAATAGTTACAAAATCAACATCTGGATACACATCTAAACGATCAAAAACAAAAGAGTATGTTGAAGCACCCGGAACAGCAATCATCCAGCTACAATCAGGGTTGGTTTGATAAGGCTTATTGGTAGAACCATCTGTAATATACCCATTTGAAGCAGTCAGCCTTTTTAGATCTGTACATAAATTGGGGTAAGTATGAGCAGGATACAATTTCCTTACCACTTTAACATTCTGATTGAAAGTGATCTGATCATGGATAAAATATCCATCAGAAGAGCCACCCCAACCCCAGTTGAAATGGAAATAGTTATCATCTCTATAACCATCAGAAAGAAATGCGTGTCCACCACCAGCAGAATATCCACTATACAAAAGTGGTCTTAATGAGTCGAGTTCAGATTTTAAAACGGAGACATACAAGTCTGGATCATCAACAAACTCTTCGGGACCTGTTGTTCTATTATCAGTACTATACCCAAAATGTGCTACCATTTTTTGAACAGCTAATGGAGTATGCGCTCCAGAACCATCAGGACTATATCCCATTTGACAGGAAACGCCTACATGATAAACCAGTTTTGCAATCTCATTGGTGTAGAATTGTGGTTCATTCGACATGGCATCCCAGTAATAGGTATGATGGTTGAAATAAACGGTTTGTCTGGGATATGGACTGGGAACATAGGAAGCACCGCCAACACCCATTTGTGGGTGACGATAATAGTTCATCAACTGAGCACATGCTAAAGCAACACATCCATTAGGAACTCTGTAATCGTAATAAGATCCAGAATTAAAATCCCATGGACAGTATGTATTATAGTACTTGTTTTGATTCCATTTACTGGTGATAAGGGGGCCAACTACAACAGTTTTGCTTTCGTTGGGAATAAACTGGTTCGCAGTATAATGTTTCCAGTCGTTGCTGTTTTTAAGTGGAGTTGTTGTTTTGTTTTTTTCGTGTTTCACGATTTGATCTTTGTATCCCTCCAACCAACTGTCAATGGATGGATTTGAAACGAACGGATGTTCAAAAGAGAAGGCGAGAATTGGGTTTGCAATTTTGGAGGCTGATACAATCACAAAACCAGTTGGTACGATATCGAAAATATAAAAAACAGGTATATCCTCATTCGTAACTGTTTTAATTAAAGATATTTGAATGGATTTGGTTTGGTTAAATCCACTTTTTTCTATTACGAAATTGTGAGCAACCTGTATAGCTGTTTCAATTGGAACGGCACTTTGAAGAGTAAATGTTAAACTACAGAGTAGAATAATTGTGGCAATAATTTTTTTCATGTATTAATTTTTTCATTATATTTGATTACAATTCGCAAAGATAAGAAAAAATATGTTCAATAGTTGTATATTTGCATAAAAATTATCTTCATGTTCATTCAATATTCTAAAGTACTTGAAAATGCAGTTAATGAGATCTCTAAGCTACCGGGAATTGGAAAAAGATCTGCATTAAGGTTGGTATTACATCTAACAAAAACGGATATCAAAGAGGTATTTCTCCTATCTGAAACGATACAGAAAATAAAAACAGACTTAAAAGTTTGTGAAGTGTGTTATAATTTATCGGATCATGATCGGTGTAGTATTTGTCAGAATGAGAAAAGAGACCACTCCTTAGTGTGTGTGGTTCAGGATATTAGAGATGTTATTGCCATAGAAAATACCAATCTTTTCAAGGGTGTGTATCATGTTTTGGGTGGTGTTATCTCCCCGATGGAGGGGATTGGTACCAAACAGATCCGATTGGATGAGCTATTCAAAAGGGTTTCGGGTAATAAGATTTCGGAAGTAGTACTCGCATTACCGGCCACTCCTGAAGGTGATACTACCAATTTTTATATTTATAAGAATATTAAAGATATCGTCCCAAAAGTTACTACATTAGCCAGAGGTGTTGGAATCAACGAAGAGTTAGAGTACGCTGATGAGGTAACCCTGGGGAGATCGATATTGGCACGCACAGACTTTGCTGTTGTTATGTAAAAAGTAATCGGAATATATGTGTTCTGGTTGTGACTTGCAGTGCGGTTATTTGTCATACTGTAAAAGCCATTAAAGTAGATACAGTCACATGTTACAACGCTCAAGCCAGATCTTTACAAATCAAATTCTTAGTAAAAATTATGAAATGTTAACAAAATTCCCAAATTAATGGGATTGTTTTGATCAATTTCAACGAAAATAATGTTAAAAAATGTTTTTTTTATCCATTTTATTAACAATTTTGTCATTTTATCAACCAAACTTTCTTTTTTTTGATGTAATTTTGCGTCACTTTTTATTTTATGAGCCAAAATACGATTTTTTATTAACCAATTATTTATTCATTAAAAGTAAAACAATGAAAAAGTTATTACAATTTTTAACTGTATTTTTAGTACTGATAGTCAGTGCTTTAAATGCTCAAAGCCAATTTTCCGGTGCATACAGTAGTCCACCAACGACACCGGCAACAATCCCTTACACCTGTGATTTTGAAGATCCTACGGAAAATGCCAATTGGCAACTTTCCAATGATGTTTGTACTAATCAATGGTTTATTGGTACACCATCTACCTTAAATCCACCCATTTCAGGGGGATGTTTGTTTATTTCAAATGACAATGGTTTAACAAATGCTTATACTGTTGCAGATGAAGGTGTGGTTACAGCAACCAGATACATCCAGTTTAGTGGAGCAAATGAATACACTTTAAGCTTCGATTTATATATCGGAGGTGAAAGTACGTATGATTATATCAAAGTATTTGTTGTAGATATAGACACCAATTATCCTGGTTTAAACGGAGGAACGTACCCCTATTATGCCATTAATTCATTTAGTTTAAATCAACTGCTTACTAACTATAATGGAACTCAACCCTATTTTAATGGGTATAATGGTTCTACCATTGTTCCTGGAAGTTATCCTCAACAAGTGGTTATCCCTAACCAAGGGTCTGCTGGAACTGTTAAAAAGTTAATCATTTTATGGAAGAATGATACATCAGGAGGCACAATGCCGCCAGCTTCTATCGATAATATCTCCATTGTTGAGAATATGTGTGCTAGACCATCTGGACTTGCTGTTAGTAATGTGACTCAAACAACAGCTGAACTTTCATGGGTTGAAAATGGTACAGCTAATACATGGAATGTACAATATAAATTATCAACTGAGACCAATTGGAACACCATTACTGTTACCTCTAATCCGTATACGATTTCATTAAATTCTTCTTCTACATACGAATTTAGAATTCAAGCAGATTGTGGTTCAGAACAAAGTTTATGGACAAATAATATTAGCGCAACAACCTTATGTGGCCCTGTAACTCAATTTCCATGGTCTGAGGGTTTTGAGATCGCATTCCCATCAGCTGTTGCACCTGGAAATGCAGCATCACCCAATTGTTGGATCAATTTTAACGAAGGCTCATCTTCATATTTATGGAGAAGAACCACTACCTCATCTTATGTCAGATCTGGGGCTGGAGCAGCTCAACATTATACTTCATCCACAGGGAGTTCTAACGATTTCCTTGTTACTCCTGTCATTACCTTAACAGGGAATGAAAGATTAAGGTTTTACACAAAAGGGTATTCATCTTATGTGGATCATATCAAGGTAATGATTTATGATATTACACAAAATGGACAAGACGTTTCATCAATTTTAGATACGGCATTGTTTACAACCATTCTTCCTAATACTTTTACTGGAGCAGCAGATTGGATGGAACATATCATTTATTTGAACAACTATATTGGAGATTTTCGTATCGCATTTGTAAGAGATCTTGTTGGAGGGTATTATTTAAATTTAGATGATGTTACGATAGAAACCATACCAACTTGTCCACAACCAATTTCATCTTTCCTTACTTTAGGAGAAACAAATACTACTATAAACTGGGTGCCAGCCAATCCATTTCAAACTACATTTTACTTATATTATAAGGAGGAAACAGCAACAGATTATGATTCAGTTCTTGTTGGTTCAACAACCTATGATTTACAAAACTTAACTTCAGGTACTACATACAACTATTATATCAAAGCCGATTGCGGCATTGAGTTTTCTGAACCAACACCTGTAAAAACATTCAAAACACTTTGTTCTGTTATTACAACCCTTCCTGTATCTGAATCATTTGATACCTATTCTACAGGAACTTCAGCATTTCCGACTTGTTGGTACAAATTAACGACCAATCCTTCATACCCAAGTATTAGTGCTACCAACTCATCACCTCCGGGCTCCCTTTACACTACATTATCCTATGCTAATGGATATGCTTTGGCTATTTCACCAAGGATTGATGCTTCTATTCCACTTAATACAGTAAAAGCATCTTTAAAATTCAGAGCATCTGGATTAGATGATACTCTATTTGTTGGAGTGATTTCAGATCCTTATGATATTACAACTTATGAAGAATTAGGCTTTTTAGTAGTTACTGCAACCGGTACTTTCCAGGATAAAGAGTTTTATTTTTCCAATTATTTTGGAACAGCCCAACATATTGCTGTTAAATCAAAATTTGGACAAACTTCATCCGTAACATATATTGATGATGTTGTTCTTGATTATGTGCCAACATGTGCAAATCCGACTGCGCTATATGGATCCAATATTTTGGATATCGAGGCTACAATTGGATGGGTAGAAAATGGGACTGCTACAACATGGAATATTGAGTATGGACCTACTGGGTTTGTTCAAGGTAATGGTACTTTAATCACTGGTGTTGCTTCAAATCCTTTTACGCTTACAGGTTTGACAGCAGAAACATCGTATCAGGTTTATGTTCAGGCAGACTGTGGGGGCACATTAAGCCCATGGTCTAATCCCTATACTTTTACTACCGCATGTGCTCCTATAATGACCATGCCATATATTGAAATTTTTGATACTTATGGAACTGGAACAGGTTCTTTCCCAACTTGTTGGACAAAATTATCAACTAGTACAACATACCCTTATATTTCATCAACCAGTTTTTCTGGAGCGGGTTCACTTTACTTATATAATAGTGCCAGCGGGAATTATAACTATGCAATTTTACCAAGAATTGATGCTTCCATTCCAGTAAACACATTACAGGTATCTTTTAAATTCAGAGTATCCGGAACTGATGATACTCTTTATGTGGGTGTAATGACAGATCCAACTGATATGAACACTTTTACAGTAGTTTCATCTTATACGTTGTCATCTACAGGAACGTTTGTTGATACTGAAACACTTTTTGGATCCTATACTGGTACTGGCAACTACATTGCTTTCTTAGGATCTTACGGTGCTACATCTTCTACAATCTATGTTGATAATGTTGTCGTGAATTATATGCCTGCATGTCCTTATCCAACCAATCTAACTGTTTCCAATATTACAACATCATCTGTTGATTTACAATGGTTAGAAAATGGATCAGCAACCCTGTGGAACATAGAATATGGCCCAGTTGGGTTTATTCCTGGAACAGGAACACAATTGTATAGTGTATATAACAACCCAATAACAATTGATTATTTGAGCCCTCAAACAACCTATGAGTTTATTGTTCAAGCAGATTGTGGAGGTACGTATAGTACATGGTCTCTTCCAGTTTCAGCTACTACCGCATGTGCAGAGATTGATCAATTGCCATGGACAGACTTTTTTGATACGTATGGATCAGGGACTTCAGTTTTTCCAACCTGTTGGACTAGAAATACGACGTATGCAAATAGACCTTATGTTAACTCAACCTCTTATGATGGACCTGGATCATTATATTTCTACACCTCTACTGCTGGCACCTATAATATTGCTGCTACACCACAGTTTGCACCTCAAATTCCTATCAATACTTTAATGGCATCGTTTAAATATAGAACTACAAACTCAACAGATACCTTATATGTTGGTGTAATGACTGACCCAATGGATGCATCTACTTTCGAAACAATATCCATTTTAAGAAATACGTCAACAGGTACCTGGTATGATAAAATGGTGTTTTTTAACGAATATATTGGGATTGGGCAATACATTGCATTTAAAGTTGTACGTAATGGCTCAACTGTATACGGATATATTGATAATTTGACCATTGAACCGATACCTAATTGTATCTTACCTATAGATTTAACGACCTCTGCTGTAACCTCTTCATCTATGGACTTGGATTGGACAGAAATAGGATCAGCCACTTCTTGGAATATTGAGTATGGTCCAGTTGGATTTATTCAAGGTACCGGTACAATGTTAACCAATATAACCACTCATCCTTATAATATTACAGGTTTGAATCCTCAAACTGCATACCAGTTTTATGTTCAATCTAATTGTGGATCTGAATTAAGTTCATGGTCTGCACCAATTGTTACAATGACTGGATGTGGAATTATTACACAATTGCCATATGATGAAACGTTTGACTACTATGGAACAGGAACATCCGCTTATCCAACTTGTTGGACAAAAGTGGGGTCACTAGCTACCTATCCAAGTATATCTACCAACAATGCCACTCCACCTGCTTCATTGTATTTGTACTGTGGATCAGCTGGTTACTTCAACTATGCGATCTCACCACAATTCGATGCTACTATCCCTGTCAATACTTTACGATTAGAATTTAAAATGCGTGCTTCAGGATTAGATGATACGTTGTATGTTGGAGTGATGTCTTCTCCTACAGATACATCCACTTTTGAACTGATTACACAACTTACTGTTCCCACCACTGGAGTTTTTGATAGCTATGGTATCAATCTGAATACCTACACAGGAACAGGTCAGTATATTGTATTTAAATCAAGATATGGTGCTACTTCTTCAGCAATCTATATTGATAACTTACATATTTATCCAATTCCAGATTGTGCGAAACCAATTGATCTGGGTGCTACAAACGTAACTGATATCTCTGCTGATTTATATTGGACTGAAGATGGAAATGCAACATTATGGAATGTAGAATATGGTCCAACTGGATTTATCCCTGGAACAGGTATTGCACTTTATAATTTAACCGATACCTTTGTTTCAATTTCAGGTTTATCAGCAGATACAGAATACCAATTCTATGCTTTTGCTGATTGTGGAAGTGGAAATATTAGTTTACCGTCGAATCCATATACTTTTACGACTCAATGTACTCCTATAACAACAATTCCATTCGTTGATAATTTCGATACTTATCCTACAGGAAGTGCAAATTTCCCAACCTGTTGGAATAAACTTTCTTCTTATGCAACCAATTCTTATCCATATCTTTCTACTACAAACTTTAGTTCTCCTGCTTCCATGTACATGTATTGTGGAACTTCAAATAGTTATAACCTTGTTGCTTCACCTATGTTTGATCCTTCCAATCCAATCAATACATTAAGAGTAAGCTTGAAAATGCGTGCTTCCGGATTAGATGATACACTTTATGTTGGTGTTATGACAAACTATTATGACTTAAACTCATTTGAAGTGATTCAAAAAATTACAGCCAGTGCAACTTCAGTTTGGGAAGATCATGAAGTGTTTTTAAGTTCTTATACGGGTACAGGAAATATTATTGCCTTCAAAACCTCCTATGGAGCTACAAGTTCAACTATTTATGTTGATAATTTTGTTGTTGACCCAATACCTTCATGTCCTAAACCTACCGCATTATTTGCTTCCAATGTATTGACAACTGAATTTACACTAGGATTTACTGAAAATGGACCTGCAACAGAATGGTTAATTGAATATGGCCCAGTAGGTTTTATTCCGGGTACGGGCATGGGAACTACGATTACAGGCGTATTAACAAATCCATATTTAGTGACTGGCTTAACAGCTCAAACCACATACGATTTTTACGTAAGGTCTGTTTGTGGTTTCAATGATGAAAGTATTTGGTCTGATCCATTGACAGTTATGACGGCTTGTGATCCTATCACAACTTTACCATGGACAGATTTCTTTGATACCTATCCTAGCGGAACAACTAGCTTTCCAACCTGTTGGACAAGAAACACTACTGTTGACAATAGACCATATGTGAATACAACAAACTTCTCTAGTCCTAATTCATTATATTTCTATTGTGGAACTGCTGCTACATATAATATAGCTGCAACTCCGCTATTTGAACAACCTATTCAGATCAACACCCTTAAAGCAGAGTTTAAAGTTAGAGTATCAGGTTTAGATGACACCCTTCATGTAGGGGTTATGACTGACCCATTAGATGCTTCTACATTTGAAACCGTTGCTCAAATTGTTTTAACAGCTACATTAACATGGCAAGATGTGGAGGTGTTCTTCAATAACTATACAGGTACAGGTAAATATATTGCCTTTAAAACACAATATGCTGCTACTTCATCAACGCTTTACTTGGACAATCTATCCATTGATATTATACCTTCCTGCCCAAGACCAACAAATGTTTTCTCTAGTAACGCTACCAATACTTCTGCAACTCTTGAATGGACAGAAAACGGTTCTGCAACAGCATGGAATATTGAATACGGTCCATTGGGATTTACACCTGGTTCAGGTACAATAATTCCAGTAACAACCAACCCATTTACTTTAACAGGATTAACACACTCTACTTGTTACGACTTCTATGTTCAAGCTGCTTGTAGTCCAACAGATTTAAGTATTTGGTCTAATAAAGCAACTTTCTGTACAGCTCAAATTCCTGTTAATGTTCCATTTACTATTGATTTTGAAACTCCATCAGGATTCCAGGTGGCTAACAATTCAACAGGGAATAATTGGTATATC
>Ga0116152_10003093_pt1 | contig 13421 bp, 10 predicted proteins | sample AD_UKC119_MetaG_FD_89894 | JGI IMG/M metagenome (GOLD analysis project Ga0116152, IMG submission 89894) | Active sludge microbial communities of municipal wastewater-treating anaerobic digesters from Hong Kong - AD_UKC119_MetaG | ecosystem: Engineered > Bioreactor > Anaerobic > Digestate...
CTTCTCCCGTTATCGATTCCATAAATATTCGACCCCCTTTGGGGTTGCCATTCTACGGTTGTATTTTTTAATTATGTAATTATATTTTCCATGGTATTAATTATGTAATAATCAAATCCTGAAGGGATTAAATGTTTATAGAAAATATGATTTGATTTTATACGACCCTGAAGGGGTCGCATCTTCTCCCGTCATCGATTCCATAAATATTCGACCCCCTTTGGGGTTGCCATTCTATGGTTGTATTTTTTAATTGTGTAATTATATTTTCCATGGTATTAATTATGTATTAATCAAATCCTGAAGGGATTAAATGTTTATAGAATTTATGATTCGGTTTTATACGACCCTGAAGGGGTCGCATATTGATTGTCTTTGTTTTTCTATAAACATTTGACCTCTTCAAGGTCAGGCCCATATCCCATTATCTTTTCTATAAATATACGACCTCTTCGAGGTCACATCTCCCAATATTTTGTTTTTTAAAAATCATTTGACCTCGAAGAGGTCTGCTATTCCAACCATTCAAACAAATATTCGTCTTTGTAATCGATTTGAAATTTGGTTAAAAAGGATTTGTATTCATCTTTAAATGTTTGCTTCTTATGATGCTCTTTTTGATTTTTAATATATGCAATTACATTATCCAATGCTGAATGGCTATATGAAAATGCACCATATCCCTCTTGCCATTGAAATTTGAAAGGGGTAAACTTCTTCCCCTTAATAAAATCGTTTGTTGATTTTTTTATCTCCCTTACCAAATCGGATAAACAACAACCGGGTTTCATTCCTATTAAAAAATGAATATGATCGGGCATTCCATTAATGGCCAACATTTTTTGTTCTTTGTTGCTAACAATACCTGAAATATATTTATATAGTTCTTCCTCCCAGGAAGAATGAATTAGGCTTTCTCTACCTTAAACGGCAAAGACTACCTGAATATAAATTTGTGAAAATGTTCCTGCCATAAAACTTATTTTTAAACTGTGAATACTTGTTTTTTATCCCATCATTATCCATTTATTTCTTTAACTATCTCATCAATATCTACTCTCAACTTGTTGATCTTCTCTACCGTTTCGGCAATTTCCTTATTCAATTCCGTAATGTCTATCACTTCCCGATTGTCTTTTGCTTCTACATAAGAACTTACCGAGAGGTTGTAATCGTTCTCCGCAATCCGGGCATTGTCAACAGAAACGGCAACATGGTCATGGTCTGCCTTGCTGTCGAAGAGTTGCATGATTTTATCGATATGCGCATCTTCCAACACGTTGTTATTGGTGGCTTTTTTGAAGAAATCTTCGCCACCGGCATCGATAAACCGGGTTTTGTTGTCGGTTTTATGTTTTGATAGCACAAGGATATTTACCGCAATGGAAGTACCATAAAACAAGTTAGGAGCCAGGGAAATTACGGTTTCAACAAAGTTGTTGTCCACCAGGTATTTTCTGATTTTCTGCTCTGCACCACCCCGGTAAAAAATGCCGGGGAAACAAACAATGGCGGCTCTGCCCCTACCGGATAAATAGCTTAGGGCATGAAGCACAAAGGCGAAATCTGCCTTTGATTTTGGGGCCAACACCCCGGCAGGAGCAAAGCGGTCGTCATTAATCAGTGTCGGGTCATCGTCACCAATCCATTTGATAGAGTAAGGCGGATTGGAAACAATGGCATCAAAGGGTTTTTCATCGCCAAAGTGTGGGTTGAGGAGCGTGTTTCCAAGGGTGATATTAAACTTGTCGTAGTTGATGTTGTGTAAAAACATGTTCATACGAGCCAGGTTGTACGTAGTATGGTTGATTTCCTGTCCATAGAAGCCTTCTTCAATAATATGATTGTCGAAATGTTTTTTGGCTTGCAGCAATAAAGAACCTGAACCGCAAGCCGGGTCGTAAATCTTGTTTACCTTATCCTGCTTGTGCATGGCCAATTGTGCGATGAGTTTGGACACATGCTGAGGGGTGAAAAACTCTCCGCCCGACTTACCGGCATTGGCGGCATAGTTGGAAATCAAAAACTCATACGCATCACCAAAAAGGTCGATTTGATTGTCTTCAAAATTACCGAAACTCAGTTCTTCAACACCTTTCAGCACCGCGGCCAGCGGCTGTTTTTGGCTTCAACGGTATTTCCCAGGCGTGTGCTTGTTGTGTCAAAGTCGGCAAATAAACCTTTAATATCCGATTCTGATGGATAGCCATTTGCCGAACTTTCAATGGCATCGAAAATGGCTTTTAGGTCGGTGTTGAGGTTGGGGTTGGTATTTGCCGTTTTAGCCACATTCACAAATAACTGACTTGGATAGATGAAGTAACCTTTGGTTTTTATGGCATCGTCTTTTATTTCGGGAGTGATTACGGTATCAGACAATTTTGAATAGTCAATGCTTTCATCACCTCCTTCAATGTAATTGGTAAAGTTTTCACTGATGAAGCGATAGAACAGTGTTCCTAAAACAAACTGTTTAAAGTCCCACCCATCCACAGAGCCACGAACATCGTTGGCTATTTTCCAAATTTTATTTTGTAATTCCTGTCGTTGTGCTAAGCTTGTCATTTTTTCTCTTTAAAATAAGTCTTTTGGTTTTATGCACGATATTTTCGCAATTTCAAAAAGTTCTTCAAGTTCCGGCTGTTGCCGGTTTTAAAATATTGCCGTTTATCACGGTCGTAACTTTTATACGGTTTTTACGCCAACCGGGTTTTGTTCTATTCTTTTATCTTCCGGCAGTTCTTTGATTCTGTTCATGTCATTTTGAAATGTGCCCGTAAAGATAGTTTTAATAACCGGGCCATCTCATTTTTCAATATAAAAACCGTTTGAATTATTGTTGGTCTGTCTTTCGGTGCGGAGGCAAAAATGGCACTTTGGGCATTGTGAAGGGTAGGCTTGTGCGTCGGGCAAAAAAATGTGACATTTGAGTGGTGGCAAAAAAAATGGAATGGTACCTCCCGGAGAAAAGGCCCATATAATAGACCCTTGGGCTTATCGCACCTGCTATCAGAACTTGTCAACCGTTACGGACATGAATTTTCCGGACAACGCCTCTGAGCATTGTCGTTATCAGGGTGTTGAGTCGCGTTCTTACAGCGGGTCAATCATGCCTTTTAGACAGGATCGACCGTGCTTAGGTAATTCTGCGACCGCGAACTCCCTGTATGATAGCGTACAATCGGACGATGAGTACCGGATCGGCACATGGCAGGCCTATTGTTGCTTTTGTGCCCTTGATGTGCAGTATTCTACAAATTCACATCGATAGGGAGAATGACATTGAGAGCCCATTATAACATCCGGCTCGCTTCTCTTTAGGACGTCTTTTAATTGTGCGATTTGTTCGGCGACAGGGAATATTTTTGAATTGAGTATTTCAGCAAGGTCCACGATCTGAAAGCCGCTTGCATCTGATTCATCCGGCAATACGAGGTTAAATTTTTTCAAATTGTCGCCAAACTTTTTCCTGCAAATAAAGTATTGTAAGGCAACGTCATTGAGAATGGCTTCATTGAGCGAGGTCGTCATTTTTACTTCATATACTTCTACATCACCGTTATCCTCCTTTACCAGGACATCGCAAAGGATCAACACCTCTTCTTCAATGATAGCCGCCTCGAAAAGCACCTGCCTGCCGGACAATTGCAGCAAATAATCGGTATAGGATTTAAAATAGGAAAATCGCCGTACGTCTTCCTTGACATTGGTTCCCTCGGGAAAGAATTCTGCTCTGAACCGCTCTTCAAAGGCATGACCCTTGTCAAAAAGCCTAAGGGTTTCTTTTGAGAGTGGCGTGCGGTCGGATTTTTTATATCGGTCAAGATAGAGATACTTCACACATTGTCTTCCTTTGACAAAAGATGTTTTTGACAGGGTCCATGATTCCGGGTACAACAGTCGATCTCTCGAATCCAAAGATTTCTCCAACTCTTCAATCCGGACGACCAGCCCTGCTTCCAGCATCAGAAAATCCTGATTATCTCCGTGATAGTAGCCTAAATATTCCAGGGCCTCTTTATAGTTGTCCACGGCAGTGGCGTAGTCTCCTATACTAAAGGCCAGATCGCCCAAAGCAATAGCATCCAACCGAATCAAGTCACTGTAATCTCCCATTTTCTTTTCTTCAATTATCTCATGGAAAAGGCATTATCCGCGGATTGCCGGATCGATTCCCTCCGGGTCTTTATCCCGGACTTCAGTTTGAAAGACGTTGATTTTCGGGAAAAGTTCAACAGGTAAATATTTTTTCATTCAGAAGGCAAACATCGGTTGTGACAAAAACATCAGGGAAGGGGCATCTTTATGCCATATAAATGCAGCGAATCAAACCACTCAGAGGAATCCCTCCCGCCGCGAAAAAAATTGCAGCGGCAATCTCAATCGGCTGAGTTATCAAGGATATTCGATTGTCCTTGACGGCCGGGTAATTTCATCCTCCCGACGTATAAACCCATAATACAAATGATTGAATACGCTCAAGAACCAATAACCGCAGTTTTCATCAAGAAAAGCAGAGGATGCACGCATGGTGTTTCGTGTATCCCCTGCTCTTTGTATACCGATCTTATTTACAATGCTCATCCATTGCCATACAGAACTTAATTGCTTTTTCTTCAGAAACGCCGAATTCCTTGTTCTCAACCATCTTCCGGACAGCTGGACAGTCTTTTGCCATGAAAGCATAGAACTTTTTGTAGCTTAATACCCATGTTCCTAGAGCAAACAGATTGGCGTCTTCGTCCAGATGCTGGAAGAGTATTCCGCTCTCGCCCAGCTCAAAGACTTTATACTTACCTTTATTGTACAACTCCTTTGCCAGCACAATCCTTCTTTTATCATTTTCCCTGGCGAATACTGCCCGATAGGTATTACCTTCCGCCACTTTGACATAGTCGATGGCTGCAAGGAGAAAAAGCTCGTCTTCTTCCTTCCCCTCCTTTACTACGACAAGACTTATATAGGCATTTGCACTGGCAATGACTTCGTCAAAATCCTTGGGCAAAAAGCCATGGACTATTTGGCTGTCTTTTTTAATTCTAATGACCACGGGATTGTATCGCTCCATATTTTTTATTGACACGGAGGGCTCTTCTATTTCTATCTTTAGGTTGTCGATGGTACTGACAGGCATGTGTCTTGAATTGGTCATGTTGGCCTTCATGACAGGCCCCAGTTTTTGGGCATCTTCCTTTATTTTAGCCCCGTCTTTTGGATCATAGTCATTGGCAATCAGCTTGTCTGCCCACATTATAGCCTGTTCCGGGTCGTCTAAAAAATAGTAAATATAGGCCAGGTTGAAGTATGCCGAATACTTCATTTTTCTTTCCTTCTTATCGGTCCCGGGATAGCGGTCCGGCATCTCTTTAAAATACTTGATGGCAGGTTCGAGTTCTGCGCGAAGTTGGTCAGTCGGCTTGTCATAAGCCATCTTGTCAAATGCTGACTTTACAGTTGCATAGGCGTTCTTGCTACCCTCATAATCAGGGTGCTTCTTACTGTTCAAAATCCAAAGTACTTCGTTTTTATTTATTATTTCATAGCCGAAGTCATTATTGAGTTGAGCATTAACAACCCGTACCAGGAACCCGCCGACTTCTTTTAGAAAATCCGGATCCTTCAGTGATAATTTGGCATCGGAGTCCTTCCTGGTTTTGACCTTTGCTCCATTGAAGGTGGTTACTCTGGAAGTATAGGGGATTTTTTTAATCAGCTTACCGGTGCTATCCGTGACTTTTGCTTCAAATTCAAGGGTGTATTCTATTTTGGGATAATATCCGGTCACTACTTTTTTCCCATCCTTGAGATCTGTCTCTTCGATGGTGTTGGCGGTGAATAACCTGACCTTGGGCTCTCCCAGATCCACAATATAAAATCCGTTGGAGGTGTTCTTGGTCCACCCCATGATGGAAACGCCCTTTTTTAATTGATTGATATCAAGAGAAGAGCCTGAAGCCTTGATATAGTATGTCCTGAGCGCCGGGTCGAGAACGGGCTTTTCCGGCAACTTTACATAGGATACCTTGATCTGCTCTTTGTCGAGATCAACAGATTGGGCAAAGATGAATTGGGTGAAAAGCATAGTGAAAATTGTAAAAAAAACGTGTCTCATAAGGCTTTGTTTTTTAGTGTTTAAAAAAGTTAATGAGGAGGCATGACAGAAACATGCCCGGACAATGCGGATTATGCACCATTCAGGGGCAACGGACTATACAATGCCTTGGAAATATTTATGTCTTAAAAATACAATTCTATTTTTGAATTGTATGTATGGACAACAAAAACATTAAAAAAAAAACATGCAATCAGGGTCAATTCCTCTCTTGCAAAAGGAAGTACGTGTCAGATAACGCTTAAAAATATTTATTAAGCATGAACGGGCAAAAGCCATTCTTTCCAACAATTACGGTTTTTTGTGCCTGTATGGGCAAATTAACCTATCGAATCACCATGAAATGCAAAGTGCACTACTTCAGCTCCTTCTTCAATGCTTCTATGCTGGCCAGACTATCTGCAAGCTTCTTCCTTTCCTTCTCGATGACCTCTGCAGGTGCATTTTCAACAAACCGTTGATTTTCGAGCTTTTTGTTGATGGAAGCTACAAAGCCTTCGAAATATTTGATCTTTTCCAGGATCTCGGCTTGAGCTTCCGCCTTATTCCCCGCTACATGCGGCAACTCGACGAAAATTTTGACGGTCCGTAAAAGCGATGTTACGGAGCGCTCAGCATCCAGATTGTCTTCAGAGCGTAATTCCACGTATGCAATGGACTCCATCAGTTCACGGTAACCTGACAAAGACAGGTAGCTGCTGATGTCCCCTTCGGGATAGACCGGAAGGATGTCACGTTGCTTCAGGCCGTTTCGGTTTCGGATATCGCGGATCAATGAAACAAAATCTTTGAAAAAGGCAAATCCTTCCACCATCACATCATTTTTGAATGCAGGTGTCGGATACCTGGCTACAATACAATCCGGCATGTCTTTCATCTTGACCTGTTGATACACTTCTTCGGAGATGAATGGCATAAACGGATGCAGGATGATCATCAGGTCGGCAAACAAGGCATTGGCCTCGACCAGGGTCTCACGATCCACGGGCTGACCATAGGTTGGCTTAATCATCTCCAGATAATAAGCACAAAAATCATCCCAGATTAAAGAGTAGATCAGTATAAGGTTCTCTGAAAGCCTGTATGCATCAAAGTTGGCCTCTGTCTGTGTCTGAACCTCGCTGATACGCTGTCGCATGAAATCACAGGCGAGCTTGTTTTTATTTCTGACTGAAGCATCCGAGGTATCAGAAACCTCCCAGGAGGTGATGAGCCGCAGGGCGTTCCATATCTTATTGCAGAAATTACGTCCCTGCTCGCATAATTTCTCATCGAACAGGAGGTCTCCTCCGGCCGGAGAGGACGACATCATACCGAAACGCACACCATCGGCTCCATACATGTCGATAAGGCCCAGGGCATCGGGCGAATTACCGAGCGACTTGCTCATCTTACGACGCTGTTTGTCCCGTACCATTCCCGTAAAATACACGTCCTTAAAGGGCCTTTCTTCCTTCCATTCGTAACCGGCCATAATCATTCGGGCCACCCAGAGGAAGATGATATCCCAACCGGTGACCAATACACTTGTCGGCACATAATAGCCGTAATCTTTGCCGTCAGAGAAGCCGTCAAATACGGTGATTGGCCACAGCCAACTAGAGAACCATGTGTCCAGGGCATCTTCATCCTGCCGCAGCTTAGCGGCATCAAAATCCGCACCAATTTTGGCCTTTGCCAGAGACTCAGCCTCTTCGCGGCGAGCAGCCACAAACACGTCATCGGCATAATAATAGGCCGGTATGCGATGTCCCCACCACAACTGACGGCTAATACACCAGTCCCGTATGTTTTCCAGCCAGTGGTTGTAGGTGTTGACCTGATTTTTGGGATAAAAGTTTATGTCGCCGTCATTTACTGCTTTCAGGGCTGGTCCCGCCAGCGCCTTCATATCGACAAACCATTGCAGGCTAAGCTTGGGCTCCACTACGGCATTGGTGCGTTCTGATCGTCCTATATTGGTTCGGTAGTCAATGGTGCCTTCCAATAAACAGGCCTCTTCCAGAAGCGTAATGATGTTTTTTCTCGCCTCAAAGCGGTCCTGGCCAATCAGGATGGTTGCCTTTTCGTTGAGGGTGCCGTCATCATTGAGGATGTCAATGATCTCAAGGTTGTGTTTCTTGCCGAGTTCATAGTCGTTGATATCATGGGCGGGTGTGACTTTTAATGCTCCCGTTCCGAATTCGATATCTACATAATCATCGGCGATGACAGGGATTTCCTTATTGATGAGGGGGATCAGGACTTTCTTACCTACCCAATCCCGGTATCGTTCATCGTCAGGGTGTACAGCGATGGCGGTGTCAGCCATGATGGTTTCCGGACGCTGAGTGGAGATGACGAGGGCCTTGCCCGGATCATCAGTCCGGACATAGCGCAGTTTGTACAGACGCGCATTCTCTTCACCATAGATAACTTCTTCGTTGGAAAGGACGGTTTGTGCCTGTGGGTCCCAATTGATCATGCGGAGGCCGCGATATATCTTACCACGATTGTACAGATCGACAAAGGCCTTGATAACGCCCTTGCTGCGGACATCATCCATGGTGAAGGCTGTACGTTGCCAATCACAGGAGGCACCGAGACGTTGCAGCTGGTTGAGGATGATGCCGCCGTATTTCTCTGTCCATTCCCAGGCATATTTCATAAATTCGTCACGACTGAGGTCTGATTTTTTCAGGCCCTTCTCTTCCCGCAGCCATTTGACCACCTTGGCTTCCGTGGCGATGGATGCATGGTCGGTACCCGGCACCCAACACGCATTTTTGCCCATCAGTCGGGCACGTCGAATCAGGATGTCCTGGATGGTGTTGTTGAGCATGTGCCCCATGTGCAGGATGCCGGTTACATTGGGCGGCGGTATGACTATGGAATATGCTTCTCGGTTGTCAGGCTCGGAGTGAAAATAGCCTTTCTCGTTCCAATAGGCGTACCACTTTCCTTCAATATCCTGTGGGTTATACGTTTTGCTCAGTTGTGACATGTTGTTCCGGAAATTATTTTAAGCCGCAAAGTTAGGAGAATTTTATAAAAACTCGACCCGGGTATTCATGGCTGGATTACTCGGTTGCCGGGATATTGATAAATGAACTACCGTTAAATGCTGAATCGCACCTCCTCCGGATTGGCGGAAAGTTGGTTTTTGACAACAAGTCTTTGGATCAATCCACGCGCCTTGTCTTTGTGAGTTGGTGTCTATCACGGTACAGGATTGAAGTGTTTTTCCGAACCTATACCTTCCTTGAAAAACCACGAAGTGTTTACATTTTTTTCAACAACTTCTTTACCAGTGCATATATCCAGCCCTTCTTTACCATTCGCCGGACAATGTCTGCGGGGAGTGTGTTTTTTTCATCTTCAATGATGGCTATGAGCCTTTTTTGTTCTTCTGTAACAATAGGTTTTTCCGGAAGGCCGATGGATACGGCAGCCTTGAACTGTTCATAAAATTGGGCGCTGAGGTATTGCTTCATATCGATGCCGTTGAGGTCAGAAATACCGATAAATTCCTTGTCGGTATCCGGTCCGTATAGGAAGAAGGGCAGACCCATTTCCAGGGCATAATAGGAGTAGGAGCCGATATGGTTGCTTGTGATGTACCGGAATCGCCTCATAGTGTCATAAAAGGTGTCCACAAAAGCCTCATCGCCGATATATCCATTGGTAACAACTTCAAAGCCTGCCTCTTCAAATACCTTGTGTCGTCCTTGCAACAAGTCATAATAATACACACACACGGTGATGGGATGAAATCGTTCCGGAAGTTGCAGCAGGTCCTGTGCATAACGACTATATCCGGAGCTGAAGTCAAACTCACTCGACGAATGAGAAGGGAAGGCCAGGGTTCCCGAAGCTGTCCCGAGTGGCCGGATATCGTGTGCCTTTCTGTATTTAGGGTAAAGTGGCCCCAGCGCATAGGCCTTCTTGCCGGTCCGGGCCTCATAATTGGCCACCCGGTGTGAATTGTCCAGAAAGATGATTTCCCCATGACTCTCCAAAAGTCTGTTGTAGAAATGTTCAAACTGAAAATTAACACCATGCTCCAGAAAACAGACGTATGACACGGGAATATAAGCCGGAATCCGGTAAACCTCCCTGAAGATGCGCGACATACTGTAAAGGGTATTTAATCGGGGCTTTCTGAGGCCCTGTACTTTTAGGTTTTCGACATAACTATCATCGACCCGGATCATGCGCTGACTATATTTATTTTCATCTGTTCAAACCCTTTTGCAAAAATAAACATACATCCAATCATGACAAGGTGTGACAGGTCATTGGTGTTGAACCAAGGCTCAGCGTTGATCTTGAATAGGAATAACAAAATGGTCAAAATACTGATAGTCACCGCCACCAAAAACAAAAAGCTGCCTTTGTCGCCGGTGTTTTTGTAGGCAATCCATTCGCAAAACAAGCCTGCCGCAACCAATGCTATGGCTGCATTGACAGCCACTACTATAAAATGAGGCTTTATGAAAATGAATATTATTGCTGATAACAAGATTAGCAAGTTTACCATTTTAATACGTCGGACGACGATATCATTATCAAAAGGCGCCAGGTTGCAATATTGGAGGTGGGAAATTGCCCCTCCGGCCATATAATAAGCAGCTACAAAAGCAGTAATCCAGCCCGGAATTGAATATTCAACCGCGAAATAGACCTTGAGTCCATGGCTGAAGACCCCGCCCCATAAGGCAGATATTCCGGTAAGCATCAAGAATAATCCGTATTGCCGGATGAATTCCGGCCCGGCATGCCGTCCGGATAAAAAACGAGATCCTAAATAAATTCCGGTAACAGCAAGCAACAGATTTGTCAGAAATGTTGTCGGTTCGCTTATAATCAGTCCTGCGAGGTGTAAATCTTGCTGCATCGGCCAAAGATAGTTAATACGTTTTGAAAAACAGATCTCTTTCTCTTTGGTTACGTATTCCGATTGTCGGTTTTGCCCCTCAGGTGATTGTGTTGTCTTGCCATCCGTCTCAATTCTTATATAGATCGAAATTTAACCAAACAGTATTTGATCAGTATCTAAAGCACTTCAATCTGATTCTTCAGCAGATCTTCAAACGCATCTCTTCTTCGGATCAGATGAATCTTGCCGTCCAAAAACAGCACTTCTGCCGGCTTCAATCTCGAGTTGAAGTTGGAGCTCATCTCGAAGCCGTAAGCACCAGAATTTCGGAATACAAGGATATCACCTTCTCTGGTTTCGTTCAGTTTACGGTCCCAGGCAAAGGTATCCGTCTCACAGATATTTCCTACTACGGTATAGATTCTTTCCGGACCACTTGGATTGGACAGGTTCTGGATTTCGTGGTAGGCGTCGTAGAACATCGGCCGTATAAGGTGGTTGAAGCCTGAATTGATCCCGGCGAATACAGTTGCCGTGGTGTGTTTGATGACATTGGTCCTGACCAGGAAGTGGCCGCTTTTACTCACCAGGAACTTGCCGGGTTCAAACCATAGTTCGGGCTTCTTTCCCGTATCCGAGGCAAACCGATCCATTGCCGCAGCTACTTTTTGGCCCAGCTCAGCCACATCGGTTTCCATATCACCATCCCGGTATGCCACCTTAAAGCCACTTCCCATATCGAGGTATTTGAGATTAGGAAAATGTTCCGCCAGTTCAAACATGATTTCCAGCCCTTCTATGAAGACATCGGCGTCCTTGATCTCGCTTCCCGTGTGCATATGGAGGCCTTCGATATTGACTCCTGTCGATTTGACAAGTCGTTCAATATGTCTCAGCTGGTGGATAGAGATACCGAATTTGCTGTCAATATGTCCGGTTGAAATCTTATAGTTGCCTCCCGCAAAAATATGCGGATTGATACGGATAAATATCGGATAAGAGCCGCCATACTTATTTCCGAATTGTTCCAGGATGGAGATGTTGTCTATATTGATATGTACCTTGTGGCAAATCGCCTCTTCGATCTCAGCCAGGTCGACACAATTGGGAGTAAACAGTATCTTCTCCGGCCCAAAGCCAGCCCTCAGCCCCAGCATAACTTCGTTGATCGAAACACAATCGAGGCCGGCTCCCAGGCTTCGGATATATTTAAGGATATTGATATTGGACAATGCTTTGCAGGCAAAGAAAAATCGTGTATCTGTGCTGAACGCCCCCACCAGCTTATCATACTGTGCCTTGATGGATTCGGCATCATACACATAGGTAGGTGTCCCAAATTGTTCAGCTATCTTCAGTAAATCCTTGTTATTCATTTCCCTGTTACAGATTGATGGTAAAATTTGCCCAAAGGTAACGCAAACACAAGGATAATAATATGATTAAATCACAATAGCCGTTTCGGACACCCCAAAGAGGGATATAATTCATTTATGAAAAAGAAAGGGATATTTAGACCATTTAATGCAATTCAACATTAAATAAGAAGGATTTTATCGGAGAGCAATCAATATTGTAGCAGGACAGATCTTTGGCAAGACAGGCGGATATGACATTCTCATTATATGGAGAGGCATATGTTGAAGCCTGTGGTGGAAAGGTCTATAGCTATTGATGGATAAAGAGGAGGAGGCCGGACGGGCAAAAATTTCCGGATATTTGACAATGATATTGTCGCCCTTTTTGAATAGAAGAATTATTTAAAAGCAGATGCCGCATTTTTCGTCAACAATGCCGTAATATTTGTCATTGTGTAAAAAAATACATACCTTTGGCGACAAAAGCCCCAAAGAATGTTGCATATCAACTTGAGACACCTTCGACGGAAGAAACAGATGTCCCAGCAAAATTTTGCCGATGTGCTCGGCATACCGCGGACAACCTATTCCGAATACGAGAAGGGAAATACAGAGCCTAATCTGAAAATGCTCGGCAGGATGTGTGAAGCGTTGGATGTGACTTTGGATCAACTGGTCAAGGCCGATCTGACGATGGATAATCTTGAAGTATTCAGGAACAAAGAGCTGCGCGTATTGGCTATGACGGTGGATACAGAGGGGAGAAATCAGATAGAGTTGGTGGAGACCAGGGCAGAGGCCGGTTATATGTCTGGCATGGCAGATCCGGAATATATCTCGGATTTGCCGAGGATATCGGTTCCATCGTTGCAGGGCGGTCGTTATCGTGCATTTGAAATTTCAGGAGACAGCATGTTACCGATGGAGTCGGGCTCTATAATCATATGTCGTTTTGTAGAAAGCCTCAGGGATATCAGGGACGACAAAACCTATATCATCATCACCCACAAGGATGGCGTAGTATATAAAAGAGTCAGGAAGGCGGACGAGGAGGCCCGGCTGATAGCAATATCGGACAATGAGCGTTTTATGC
>Ga0116152_10003094_pt1 | contig 13414 bp, 4 predicted proteins | sample AD_UKC119_MetaG_FD_89894 | JGI IMG/M metagenome (GOLD analysis project Ga0116152, IMG submission 89894) | Active sludge microbial communities of municipal wastewater-treating anaerobic digesters from Hong Kong - AD_UKC119_MetaG | ecosystem: Engineered > Bioreactor > Anaerobic > Digestate...
CAGGATGATCACCTGAACGCGATCGGCGAATGCCACGACGCGATGGGCCTGGTCCTGCAGGTAGCCGGTGATCCGGAGGAGGCGCAACGTCATTTCCAGCAAGAGCTGCGCATCGGCCGAAGGTTGGGTCGAACGCGCCTCGTGAACCAGGCACTCGTGCATCTGGCACGGATCGCCGGGGATCGCGGGGATCGCATCGCCGCTTCCGCCTACCTGGACTCCTGCGGCGCCAGTGCTCCCGGGGATAGCGCGCTGGTGCTGGTGGAGCGCGCACGGCTACTTGAAATGATGGGTTCTCACGAAGCGGAGGAAGGATCGTTGAGGCAGGCCCTGGAGGTCGCGGCACGTTCGGACAATCCTTGGGACCGCCTCCCCGCGCTCACCCCGCTCATCCGCCTGCTCTATGCCCAGCAGCGCACCAACGAAGGAAAGAAGCTGGCACAGGAGTGCATCGATCTCGCGGAACGCATGGGCGATCGTGTGGCCGCATGCACGTGCATGATGCTGCTCGGAGACGGCGCATTGCTGGAGCAGGACGCGAAAACGGCCGAACGCAACTGGCTCGCCGGCCTGGAACTGGCCAGACAGAACGGTACGCTGGGCGTGGCCCGTGAACTGGGCGACGAAGGTTCGATGCTGGGGGCTGCGAGCCGTCTGAAGGACCTCTATGTGGCACAGGGACGCAACGCCGACGCCCTGCGCTACACCCAGCTGTGGGCCGAATTGACAGACAGCGTCTACAAGATGGACGGCCGCGCGGAAGTGGTCCTGTTGCGTTACAGGGAACAGCGCTCCCTTGACAGCCTTGGCCATGTGCAAAGCCTGCTGCACGCCCGGCTCGAACACCAGGCCGAGTTGGGCCGCGAACGGTTGCGGCGTTATGTGATCATCGGTGCCGGCGGTGCGGCCTTGCTCGCCTTGCTTGCATTGTGGAACAGAGCGCGCTATCGCGAGCAGGTCCATCGGCGCATCATCAGTGCACAGGAAAGGCTGCTCGAGAGCGAACGGCAGCGTGAGAACGAACAGGTGCGAACCCGCATCGCACGGGACATCCATGACGATATCGGCAGTGGCCTCACGAAGATCGCCATGTTGAGCAACGAGGCGAAGCGCAGAGCCGACCAACACGCTGATGGACTGCACGAAACACTTGAGCGCATCACCGTGCACAGCCGTGAAGTGAGCGCCTCGCTCAGCGACATCATCTGGAGCGTTGACCCGGAGCACGATACCAGCGCCGAGCTCATCCATCAAGCCGGCCATGTCGCCCATCGTTTGTTGGACGACGACGACGGGAAACGGCATTCCTTGACCTTCGAGCACCGGGGACCGGAGCACCCGGTCTCCCCCAGCACCAAGCATCACATCGTGAAGGTGATGAAGGAGGCGATCAACAACGCGTTGAAACACGCCGGCGCCCGACGGATCGATGTGCATCTGGATGCCGGCGATGGACGTTTCTCCCTTCTCGTCCAGGATGACGGCAATGGATTCGACCCGCTGACCGGAACACGATCGGGCAACGGCCTTCGGAACATGCAGGATCGCGCCCGTGCATTGGGAGCAGCGCTCGAGGTGACCTCCACTCCCGGTCAGGGTTGCTCCATCAAGCTTGAAGGACCCCTCGTTTAGGGAGCAACGGCTACCTTGGTGGCATGTCCATCAAGCCCATCCGGGTGGCTGTCGTGGAGGATGACGGTGAGATCCGGCAATTGCTGCGCAGCATGCTCATGCGTGCCGAGCAACTACAGGTGGTGGGCAGCTACCCCGACGCCGATACCTTCCTCGCGGAACTGGACCGCATCGTTCCCGATGTCGTGCTCATGGACATCGGCCTGCCCGGCATGAACGGGATCGAATGCGTGCGCGCTGCCAAGCCCAGGCATCCTGCCGTGCAATACCTCATGAGCACCGTGTTCGAGAGCCCGGCCTACATCCATGAAGCGCTGTGCGCGGGCGCCACCGGCTACCTGCTGAAGAACGCCGAACCGGAGGCGATCATCGCCGCCGTGCACGATATCCACGCCGGCGGTTCGCCCATGAGCCCGGCCATCGCCCGGCTGGTGGTGGCCAGTTTCCAACAACAGGCCAAGCGCGACATCCAGGACCACTTGCTCACCGATCGTGAGAAGAGCGTGCTGGACCAGCTGGCCAACGGGCTCATGTACAAGGAGATCGCGGCGAAGGCCGGGATCAGCACCGAGACCGTGCGCAAGCACGTACGCAACATCTACGAGAAGCTGCAGGTGAGCAGCCGCCACGAGGCGGTGCGCAAGGTGTATCCAGGGCGGTAGTTACCTCCCGTACTACTCACGTGGTATTGCCCGGGCACAGCGGGCCTTGGACTTTTGGTCGTGTGCCACACGCCTGCACCGGCCATGCCCAGCTTCCGCATCATCGCACTGCTCCTCGCCTTCACCGCGCTCACCTTCGGTGCGCAGGCACAGGATCTCGGCGCCATCGGCAAGGAGAAGCCCTTCCGCGTGAACGGCAGCCTCTCGTTGCTGGGTGGTCCCTACTTCTACAGCGGCGATGGCGCGGCGCGCAACGAGCCCTTCTGGTGGAACAGCACCGGCTCCATCACGCTGAGCATCTATGGCTGGCAGGTGCCGGCCAGCTTCAACATCGGCTCGCAGCAGCGCTCGTGGACGCAGCCCTTCAACCGGTACGGCATGAGCCCTTATTACAAGTGGGCGAAACTGCACCTGGGCTACCGCAGCATCCGCTTCAACCCGTATACCATGGCCGGCCTGCAATTCTTCGGCGCAGGCGTGGAACTTGAACCCAAAGGCTTCCGCTTCGCGGCGTTCTATGGCCGCTTCAACAAGCCGGTGGCACAGGACACGCTCGCGACCATCGCGCCGCGGCCCGCGTACGAGCGCACCGGCTATGGCGTGAAGGTGGGTGTGGGCAATCGCCGCAGTTACTTCGATGTGATGGTCTTCCGCGCGGCGGATGACACCACGTCGATCCCCTCGGTGGTGGGAGGCGGGCTCGAGAACGCGCCGAAGGAGAACGTGGCATTGGGCATCAGTTCGCGCATGGCGCTGGGCAAACGGCTCACCTGGCAGTTCGATCTGGGGGCGAGCGCCATGAACGAGGATGTGCGCGCGGTGGAGCTCAGCGCCTCCGACGTGCCGGAATTCGCGCGGAGCTACTTCCGGCCGCGCCTCGGATCACGTCTGGTGTTCGCCGGCAATACATCGCTCACCTATGCCTACCGCATCTTCAGCCTGCGCGGTGAGGTGAAGCAGGTGGATCCCGACTACCGCACGCTGGGCGCCTACTACCAGGCCGCTGATCTACGCGCCATCACCATCGCACCGAGCATCCGTTTGTGGAAGAACAAGGTGCGCCTGAGCGGCAGTTACGGCCAGCAGCAGGACAACCTCAGCGGTCGCAAGCTGGCCACCAGCGTTCGTCGCATCGGATCGGCCGCGGTGTCCTGGAACCCCTCGCGCAGCTACGGTGCGGATCTCAACTTCAGCAACTACGGCATCGCGCAGCAGGCGGGCCTGCAGGTGCTCAGCGACACCTTCCGCGTGGCGCAGACGAACCGCAGCGTCACGCTCGCCCAGCGCTTCATCCGCACCAACACGCACCGCACCTTCACCCTCACGCTCACCGGAGGACTGCAGCAGCTGGAGGACCTCAACCCGTACGGCACCTATGCCGCCGCCGAGAACCAGGTGGTGCACGGCAACCTGTTCGTGAGCCGCATGCGCCACGCCGACAACCTGAGCGTGAGCGGCGGCATGAACATGAGCCGCAACACGTCGATCAGCGGCAGCTACCTGCTCGTGGGTCCATCCATCGGCCTGGCCCGCACCATGGCCCGGCAGAAGCTGAGCGCCTCGGTGAACGCCGCCTGGAATGCCGCCCTGCAGGATGGGCGCAGCGCCGGCAATACCGTGAACGCAGGCACCTCGTGGCAGTACCGCCTGAATCCCATGCATCGCCTGCAGCTCACCGCCAACGCCCTGTTCAACAGCACCACGTTCGTGGCCTCGCGCGAGTTCACCGAGGTGCGCATCCTCGCCGGCTACGTGTTCGTGTTCCAACCCAAGTCCTAGACCATGCACCGCATCGCACGTCACTTCCTGCTCGTAGCCGCGCTCATGATCGCCGTGCCCGCGCTTGCGCAGCAGTATCCGCTCGTGCTCTCCACCTCCGTGAACCCACCGTACACGGCGAGCTACGTGCAATACTTCCAGAACCCGGCGCAGGTATCCGTGCTGGTGCACAACGACTTCCTGGGCGCGGTGTCGCATGACATCTATTTCGCGGGCTCCCTCTCCAATGATGATGGCAGCATCATGGTGAGCATCGATGGCGCACAGCCGTGGAACGCGCCTCCACTCTTCATTCCGGTGGGCTTCTCCTCGTTCAACGGAAGCGATCTGGAGCCTTTCGTGAGCAGTGGCGGCGGGCAGGTGCAATACCAGGGGATCACCGAGGATGACATCCGCCTCGGCTTATTGCCCGAAGGCGAATACCGGCTGTGCCTGCAGGCATTCGACTACCAGACCAACACGCCCCTGAGCGCGCCGGATGCCGGTTGCTCAAACACCTTCACGGTCGTGTATCCGCCTTCACCGCAACTGCTCAACCCCGCTTGCGGTTCGAGCGTGAGCGGCACCCAGCCACAATCGCTGCTCTTCAACTGGATCCTGCCCTCCGGACAGCCGATCGGCGCGCTCATGCAATACCACTTCAAGCTGGTGCTCCTACCGGAGGAGGATGCCATCGATCCGCTATCCGCCTTGCAGACCTCGAACGACCCGGTGTGGGAGGATGACCTGATGGTACCGCAGTTGCTCTACACACAATTGATGCCCGCCTTGCTGAACGGAAGGCGTTATGCGTGGTATGTGCGCGCCGTGGATGCGAACGGTCAGCACGTCTTCCAGAACGATGGATGGAGCGAGCCGTGCACCTTCGTGTGGAGCGGTGAAGGAGCCTTCACCCTAGCCTATCCCGTGGTGAACGATACGTTGCCGTGGGACTTCCTGCCGATCGTCGCACGCTTCGATCCGTACCGGGGCGACATCACGCAATTCAACAGCTCGCTCACGCTCTTCCGCGTGGGCGGTGAGCAGGAGACCTACGAGCGCGAACTTATCTGGGCCAGCGGTCCGCAAGCCTCGCAACACGCGGTGCTCAATAAGCCCGTGACCGAGGACCAGGCGCGCCACATCAACATCTACAAGCGGCCCGGCGATCCGGGTGTGATGCGCTTCGACTCCGGCGAGGAGCATGAGCTGACCGCCGAGATCTCGCTGAGCCCGAACAACGGCGATCCCATCGTCGGGCAGATCGGCGGCGGTTTCGCCAGCGGCATGGGCGTACCTCGGATGATCAGTCCGCCGGATGAAACCGAGCTGCCGCGGAACGGCGGCGATCCGAACACGGCGGGCTATGCGGCGGTGCCCTTGCGCTTCAAGACGGCCGAGGCTCCCCAGCGCCTACTGCCGCCGTTCCGGATCATCCAGAACGTGGACGGGCAGAGCACGCAGACCGATGGCCATATCTACCAGCGCTGGCGCCTCGACGTTTCGAAGACCGCCGATTTCGCCATTCGCGAGGCCAGCACGAGCGAACGGGTGGGTCAGTTGTTGTACCTGCTGGATACCATCTGCACTGAGGCCTGCATGCTCGCCGAGCTGTACAAGGACGTGGAGTTCTCCTTCACCCCGGAAGCGGACGGCACCTACTACTGGCGCGTGGTGTGGCTCACTGATCCGAACAACGAGTTCGGCGAACACTACCGTGCAAGTCCGACCTATCGATTCACCATCGGCGAAGGAATCGGGACGAATGGCAACGAAGACCCCGTGGTGGAAGAAGAGATCCCACCGGCGGACTGCCTGGCGGAAAGTCGTCGCGCGCCTACGCCGCAGGCCCAACGCGTAGCGGTGAACAGCGTGCTGCCTGGTGATACCGTGCAGGTCGGCCTCTTCAAGATGAAGGTGGTCTCCATCACATACAGCGGCATGCTCGCCAGCGGCGATGGGTTGATGGATGTGCCAGTGATGGATGCCAAGCTGCGCGTGCGCTTCAACAGTGCCTTCATCAATGCGCAGAAGCGCTTGTACGATGGCGAGGTGGTGGCCTCCTACGACAACGAAGGGGTGATCCCACCCGCATGGGCCACGGGCACCTCCCTTGCAGCGGGCTTCAGCCCGGAGGCGGCGCAGGCGATCGATGACTACCTGAACACCGCCGGGCGGCTGGTGAGCCAATTCAGCGGCGCCACGCCCATGGGACTGCCGATCGGTGTGGACAAGGATGTGCCAGGCATCGGGCGCGTGGTGGTCGGTATCCTGGGCATGCAGTTCACCGACACCATCGCACGCATGAACGCGGGTCTTGCCATGCCCATTCATGAACTGGGCACCACCTTGAGCCTGGGCAACATGGCCATGCCCTTCCATCCCGGCGGTTTCGGTGACCTCAGCGAAGAAGCCACGCTCTACCTGCTCAGCGACCTCGACGTGGGCATCGGTGAGGACACCATGAAGTTCCGCGGCGCTCGCTTCGAGGGCGGCTTCACGACCGTGCAGGACAGCGGCTCCTTTGTGGCCTGGGATTGCCACGGCTTCCGCGCGGTCACTTTCGATGCGGAATACCGCTTCAGCCGCGAGAAGCTGCGCGAGGACCTGGCCAACGGCGAGGAAGGTCCGCAGAAGGTGATCGGCGCCCTGCGTGTGCGCACCGGCCGCGGCGGGCTCATGGGTCGCCTCGACCTCAACACCGCCTTCCACCTGAACCACGCCAAGGACTGGGGATTCGATGTGCAGGAAGCCTGGATCGACCTGGCCAGCTACGTGAATCCGCCGAACATGGATATGCCCGCTGAACATTTCATCCAGAGCGAACACTTCGATGATTCCGGGAACCTGGATACGGAGTGGACCGGCGTGTACGTGAAACGCGCGATGCTGCGCATGCCCAACGCCATCCAACGTTTCGAGGGAAGCGGCCGCATCACCGCGCAGGTCGATGACTTCATCTACGGCTTCGGTGAAGGCGTATCAGCGAAGTTCAAAGTGGCCAATATCCTCGATACCGACGAGGGATCGCTCGACGGCTGGGGCTTCTCGCTGGACACGCTGCAGATGGACATCGTGCTCAACACCTTCAGCCAGGGCGGGTTCAACGGGCGCATGCACCTGCCTTTCTCGGACACGCTGCTCCTCTACAGCGGCATGATCCAGCACAACGCCACCACGCATGATACGCGCATGGAGTTCCTGCTGCACCCCGATGGCACGCTCAACGTGCCCATGTACATCGGCAGCATCGCGCTTCTCGAGACCAGCACCGTGCGCGCGGTGCTCGGCGATGCCCTCACCGGCAACAGTGCCGTGGCCGACCTGAACGGCGAGCTCAGCATCGACATCGACATGCCCAGCGCGCTCAAGGTGACCTTCCGCGACATCGCCTTCCAGCACCTCACCTTCAGCACCGAGGACCCCTACACCAACATCGATGAGAGCGGCGTGTTCTCACTGGCCAGCCCTCAGAAGTACATCGGGGCATCGAGCGCAGAGCCGTTGGATGAGGAGGATGACACGGGCAATAGCAGCAGCGGCGGTTTCCCGGTGAGCATCACACGCGTGACCACCGAACGGCGCAACTCCGAAGGAGGGCTCATGGCCGGCATCGGATTCGACATCAACCTGGACCTGAGCGGGCAGACCAACATCTTCGTGGCCACCACGCGGATCGCGGTGCTCGGGCAGCTCAACACCACCGCCATCCACCAATGGGGGCACCACAGCGTGGAACTCGATTCCATCGGCGTGACCGGTGAGACCGGTGCCGTGAAGATCATCGGCGGGCTGCGGTGGTACCACGATGACCCCACCTATGGCAATGGCATCAACGGCGCGGTGCGGGCGTGGTTCCTCAAGGGCGCATTGGAAGTGGCGGCGGCGGCGCAGTTCGGCACCGTGAACAACACCCGCTACTGGTTCGCCGATGCGATGATCGCGAAGGAGGAAGGCTTCTCGCCGGGGCAGCCCTTCAACGTGTACGGCTTCGGCGGCGGCGCGTGGTACCACATGCGACGCACCGGCGCCATGCCCAGCGCGCAGCAGGTGACCGAGGCGACCATCGCCAACCAGGATGATGACAGCTACACGCCGGGCCTAACGCTGAGCCGCGTGGTGTACGTGCCGGACGCGAACGAGGCCTTCGGCTTCAAGGCCACCGTGATCTTCGGCGATGGCGCCAGCGGCCGTGCGTACAACGGCGACCTCACCGCCGGCATGAGCTTCAGCGCCACCGGCGGCGTGAGCACCGCCTTCCTCGATGGCAACGTGTACCTGATGAGCGAGCGCAACGAACGCGACTACGTGCCGATCCGCGGCACCGCGCACATCGCCTACGACTTCCCGAACGACGTGTTCCAGGCCAACTTCCAGGTGTTCGTCACCATTGGCAGCGGACTGGTCACCGGCACCGGCGCGAACGACCTGGCCGGAGGCGCGGAGATCCTGATCACGCCGGATACGTGGCACTTCTTCGTGGGCACGCCACAGACCCCCATCGGGCTCGACTTCCGCGGCCTGTTCAGCACCACCAGCTACTTCATGGTGGGCAAGGACCTGCCTGATCCATTGCCGCCCGATTCCGCCGCGGTGCTCGCCCTCATGAACGGCGGCGACTTCAGCTGGCCCAGCGGCGTGTCCACCGCGAACGGCGTCGCCTTCGGAGCGCGCGCGGCCCTCGACCAGCACTTCGACTTCTACCTGCTGCGCATGCACCTCATGGCCGGCCTCGGACTTGACATGGCCTTCGTCTCCAGCAGCGACATGCCCTGTGGCGACAACCCCGATCCCGGCATCGCTGGCTTCTACGCCACCGGGCAGGTGTATGCCTACCTCGGCGGAAGCGTGAGCCTGCATGTGGATGTCTGGTTCGCGGAAGGCGACTTCGAGATCATGAAGCTTGCGGCGGCGGCGGTGCTCCAAGGCGGATTCGCGGATCCCACTTATGTGAGAGGTCAGGTGGGCGGTAGCTACAGCATCCTGAACGGACTGATCGACGGCACCTTCAACTTCCCATTCGAGGCGGGCACACCCTGCGATGCCTACGGCGCAGGAGCCTTGGCGGGGCTCGATCCCATCAGCGACATCACGCCGCACCACATGGATGGCATCATCTCCGGCACACCGGCCGTGGATGTGGGCATGAACGGCGAGCTCGCGCTCACCATGAAGCTGGATACGCCCTTCGACCTGAAGGACTACCGCGCCAATGGTTCAGCATACTGGCGCACCTTCCGGTTGAAACTCGATGCCTTCCAACTGAAGAAGGGAGGAACTGAATTGAGCGGAACGGTGGAAGTGGCCTCGGACAAGAGACAGGTGCTGCTGATCCCGGGCATGTACCTGGACCCCTATACCACCTACACCCTGACGGTGCGCATGCGTGCCGAGGAGCAGCGTGACAACGGCACTTGGGCCACCGCGCTGAACCAAGGCCAGCCGGCGCTCTGGGACACCACCGTGACCTTCAAGACAGGACAAGGCCTGACCCAACTGCGCGAACAGGACCTCGAATACACCTATCCCTTCATCGGGCAGCGCTACGTGCTGCAGGACGAATGCCGAAAAGCCGTGATCCAATGCAAGGCCAACATCTCCAACCAGCAAGCCCTCTTCGGTCCGGCGCCTGAAGGACGGATCCGGATCTACAAGATGATCCTGACGCCGCGCACCGGAGGAGGATCCATCACGTGTGCAGCAACCGTTCAGCACCAGGGCAAAACGGTCATCTATTTCGACCTGCCACCGTTGGCGAACAGCAAGATCCACACCGCGCAGTTGATCCGGCGCGACAGCCTGCCGCCGAACAACAACGGCTTCCCGGGCATCGCCGGCGACATCATGGCGAACATCACCTACGCCATGAGCGCGACCAACGTGAGCAGCACCTCCTACAACGGCGGTCTCGCCAACCTGCGGCAGCGCAAACTCGTGGGATATGCGGTGCGCGGGAACGAGAAGCTGCTCTTCACCTACCACTTCCGCACATCGGCGTACAACACCATCGGAGCCAAGGTGGCCGCACTGACGAGCAACGCGACCTTCCTTTTGAGCGATGGCGCCACGCCACCTCGCGAAACGCTGCGGCCGAACTTCCTGGGCGAACGCTTCGATGTCTTCGATGTGAACGGCTACCAGCATCCAACGATCCCCAGCGTGGACCTGAGCCCTCTGATCTATCTGGAGGATGCGCGCACCGATACCTGGAGCAACCAGTGGAACAAGCCCGTGCTCTACGACTACTACGCCGAGATCAAAGCACGCAACTGCAGCCCTATCGACCTGGTACGGTCGGTGGTCAATGGCCGTTTCGGTGTGATCGTATCGGATACTCCCGACCCTGTTGGTATCCCACCGTATCGAACCGTCATCTGGCGTGCCGGTGCTCCGGTCATGGGGACCTTGACGGCAGAGGAGGTCGCCCCGCCCCCGGCCATCGGCGTAAGCGGAGGTGCCGTGGGCGCGAATGCGATGGGCGAGCCCGGCGCAACACCTGTGGACGTGGGCCTCGATGTCCGCACATCCTTCTACGTCCGCGACGACCATGCGCGACTGGCCACGATCACGGCGGATGTGATCGCGCGATGTGGTCCATTGAACCCCTACTACGACTCACAGGGCGAACTCATGGGTGGTATGACCGATCCGTTGCGTGCCGTGGTGCTCCGCTACCAAGCCTCCGGGTATAAGCGTCCGTACCGTGGCAACTACGGCGTGAAGTTCCTGTTCATTCCGCCGCCCACCTGCCAACCCTTCGTGGACCCGGGCGAAACTCGTCCACCCCTGAGCTCCGGCAACGCCACCTACACCTACACCCTTGGCCCATTGCCACCTACCAATGCGCCCGCCGTCAGCCCCATCAGCACCGGCGGCATTCAAACCGCACCCTGAGCCATGCGCCGCCTTACCCTGCTGTTCCTCCTGCTCAACGCCTTTACGCTGCGCGCGCAGAGCGTGCAGGTCGCCGCATTCAACAGCGCCGATAGCGTGGTGCTGCGATGGGCGCCTTCGTCCGTGCAGGCATGGGAACGCTTCAATCGTTACGGCTGTCGCATCGAGCGTGTGGATGTGAGCACGAACGAGCGCGCCGCGATACCCCTGGGCACCGACACGCTGAAGCCGATGAGCCTGGAGCTGTTGAGGCAGCGCATGAACGACAACCCGTACGCGCCGGTGGTCGCGCAGGCCTTGTATGGCGCGGAGATCAGGCCAGGCAACGGCGACCTGCGCGGCCAGATGGATGCGGCGGATCAGAGCAAATTGCGGTGGTCGCTGTGCGCGCTTTATGCGGACATCGACCTGTCCGTGGCGAACGCGCTCGGTTACCGCTGGGTGGATCGGAGCTTAAGCGCATCCGCGCATTACCTCTATCGTGTGATCAGCCTCGACCCCGAGCATGCCGACACCGCGTTGGTGGCCGTGGATCGATCGCGTGGATCCGACGCCGTGCCTGCAGGTCCGGTGATCAGCGCGAGCGAGCAGGAAAGGCGCATCGACATACACTGGGAAGCAGAGACCGCACGGCTGAACTTCAGCGCGTATTGGATCGAACGTGCGCAGGGCAGCGGCGCATGGCAGCGGCTCAACAGCACACCCTTCGTTCCCATGGACAGCGACCGCGGCAAGCTGCAGCGTTTCACTTGGAAGGATACCACCATCACGGCGGACTATACACCCTACCGCTACCGCGTGCTGGGCATCACCGCCTTCGGGATGACGAGCTCGGAGAACACCGTGATCACCGCGATGGGCCGCGACCGCACCGCGCCACCGAGCCCGGAAATGAGGGGTGTGAAGGAAGCGAACGGGAAGCTGGTGGTGCATTGGGAGCAGCCCGCGGGTGCGCCCGACCTGAAGGGATTCCGCGTGGAGAAGACCTATCACGCCAATGCGGCCTACGTGCCGTTGCATCGCGATCCGCTTCCACCGAACACGCGCCAGTTCACCGATACCTCACGCTATCTGATCGAGGAGAACCACTATCGCGTGGTGGCCATCGACACCGCAGGCAATGAGTCCGTCTCGTTGAGCGGGTACGGCGCGCTCGCCGATTCCATCGCGCCCGCCGCGCCGATCGACCTGCAAGGGCACATCGACACCACGGGGTGGGTCACCGTGCTTTGGCCCTTGGGGAAGGAGGCCGACATCCTCGGCTACCGCGTGTTCTTCGCCAACGCCGCCGACCACAACTTCAACAACCTCTCCCCCGAGCCCATCCAGGACACCGTGTTCCGCGACAGCATCCCCTTGCGCACGCTCACCAAGGACATCTTCTACCGCGTGGTGGCCGTGGACCGCAGCTTCAACCACAGCCCCATGAGCGCTACGCTTCACCTGCGCAAGCCCGATGTCGTAGCGCCCGTTGCACCGGTGTTCGAGCGCTATGCCGTGACGGATAGTGCCGTGGTGCTTCACTTCGTTCCGAGCAGCAGCAGTGATGTGGCCCGGCACCAGCTGTTGCGGCGCAGCGATACCGATACGACCTGGCGCGAGTTGATCAACTGGTCGGTGCAGGAAACCGCGCGCGCTTGGACGGACCATACCGTACAGGCCGCGCACGCCTACACCTACGCGCTCTTCGCGGTGGACAGCGCGGGCAACCGCTCCGCGCGTTCGGTGCCCCTGGAGGTGCGGTTGCCCATGCGCACGCAGCGCGAGGCCGCTTCACAGGTGATCGCCACCGCGTTGGATGAGGTGGTACAGGTGCAATGGCAGGCCCCACGCGGCAACGTGAAGCATTATGTGATCTATCGATCGCGCGACGGAGCACCCGCGCATACCGTGGGTTCCGCCGGCTCGGATACGAACCGCTTCGTGGATATCCGGCTGCCCGGCAAGGGCCGCTACACCTACGCGGTGAAGGCCGTGTACACCGATGGCGGTGCCTCACGCGTGACCGAGGCGACATCGCCGGTGGTGGTGCCGTGAACGATGGTGTACTACTGAAGTGGTATTGATGCGCCCCGCGCGGCTCGGGTACTTCGTTGCACCAAGCGAAGCACCATGCGCGACCTTCTATTCCTCCTCGCCCTTGCATCGGCACCCGCTGCTGTCGGCCAGCAAGTGGTTGCCGGTGGTGGTGGCGATCATGCCAACGCCACGGGTCGCATCAGCTACACCATTGGCGAACCGGTGATCGAAACGGTCGCCTCGGGCACCATCCTCACGCAAGGATTCCAACAGCCCTGGGCGGACATCACCACTGTTGCAGAGGAGGTCACGGATGATCCCGTCGCGATCAACGTTTACCCGAATCCCGTGCGCCATACCCTGCACATCGCGGTGAACGATGCCACAGATGCCGACCGCTTCATCCTTTACGATGCTGCCGGGCGTGAGGTGATCGATGGCCGCATCAG
>Ga0116152_10003095_pt1 | contig 13409 bp, 12 predicted proteins | sample AD_UKC119_MetaG_FD_89894 | JGI IMG/M metagenome (GOLD analysis project Ga0116152, IMG submission 89894) | Active sludge microbial communities of municipal wastewater-treating anaerobic digesters from Hong Kong - AD_UKC119_MetaG | ecosystem: Engineered > Bioreactor > Anaerobic > Digestate...
ACCATCCCTGGAGGACCTATGGAAAAAAGCTGAATGGAAAGCCAGTGCTTACAACCTTATCAACCCAATAGGACATTTCTAAATTGCTCAGATTAGGACATTTCTAAATTGCCTTGACACAGAACATTCTCGGACATTGAGTTGACCGCGAAGCCCTGAACACCCAGGAAGGGATAACCGCCATCGGGGAATTTGGCGATGCCAAAGTTCAAACCGGAGTCTTTCAGGTTATTGATTTCCCATGGACCATTCATGAAGAAGGCGACGTCGCCGTTCAGGAACATGGATTTGGCGGTGGTGTTGTCGAGGTTATCGGAAAGGATTCCGTCGTTCTTCCACTGCAGAGCCATTTCGCCAAATGCAATCATGCCTTCAGAACCAACACCAACATCGGTGGGGTCGTAGTCGCCGTTTTCGTCAACGCCGAAAACGTAACCACCCTGAGAGGTCATCCAGGGATAGGCATCGTAGGAGGTGCCAGCCAAAACAATACCATATTGGACTTTACCTGCATCGATGAGTTCTCTGCTCAGGTCATAGACACCCTGCCAGGTGGTGGGGACTTCGGTGACCACGTCGGCATTGTAGAAAAAGCCGAGGTTCTCACGCGCATAGGGCATACCGTAGAGCTTGCCTTCATAGGTGAAAGCTTTCAGGGATGCGGGGTCGAATTCGGCTGCTTTGGCACCGAGATCGAGTTCGGCAACCAAACCGGATTCGGTCAGGGCGGGCAGCTGGTCGTGAGCAAGGACGATGATGTCCGGACCTTCGCCAGCGGGGGCAGCCACGAGGAACTGATCGCGGATGCCGGAGATATTCTCAACAACCACTTCCACACCGTACTCAGCCTGGAACGCGGCGCCGAGTTCACTCAGAACGGGAGCGCGCTGTTCGTCAGCCCAAATACGCAGGGTGGCAACTGGTTCTTCCACGGGAGCCTCAGTTGGGGCTTCGGTGGGTTCTTCGACAACGGGCTCTTGAACTACGGGAGCTTCCGTTGCAACGGGGGTCTCCGCCGGCTTAGCGCATGCGCCAAGAAGCAGAGTTGCAATCAAAGCGATTGCAATAAACAAATAGCTTTTCTTCATTTCTTTCTCCTTTTGAATTGAAACGATAGAACTGGTTTGGCATTATTGCCATAGTTTTTGTATTCCATCCTGATCTCCCGGGAGTTTAACCTAAGATTGGTTCCGCCCGGTTAGGGGTCAGGGTGTTTTCGATTTCAGAGCTTGCTTTAAGGTAATCTTCAAGTTTTGCCTTATCAAGCTTGGACATTAATCCTTCAACTAACATCTTGTAGTTGGGGTAGACGCGGGTAAATAATTCGTGCCCTGCCTTCGTCAGGGTAAGTTGATAGCTGCGTCGGTCATTTGGATCGTTTTCCCGGTTGATCAGACCATCTTTTTGCATCCCTCTAATGACACGGGTCGTGTTACTCTTGGTACAGAGAAGCAGATCACTAAGGTCAATGTAATTAATTCCAGGATTATTCTCAACATGCATCAGCACAAAAAAACGAGGGATGTTCAAGCCAAATTGACCGAGAAAAGACTTCTCGTGATTGTCGATATGAAGAAAAATCGACTTTAGTGATTTATACAACTCAAATTTGGTTTGTTGCATCATAAATCGCCCTGATAGCGTAGTTTACACCTCAACTATTTTAACGCCATAATCCTGAATGTCAAGAGCCTACTACCTATTATAGGCGATTTTCAGCAATGTACGATAATCGTCCAAGCTTAACAATCCTGCCTCTCAGCAGTCAAATAGATTCCGTCCACAATAGCATGGATTCGCAAAAATCCGGGGAAATAAAATCAATTTTCAACGTGTTAGATCCTGCGCATGTATTGGCTGGAACCCGAACACCAGACGCTCTGCCCTGGTTCAATACGGTACCAATCATCCTTTACTTCGTAAACTGACACCACGTCATCTTTAATCAGATTGCCAATGATCTTCTTATTCTTCGCGGGACCTTCCCGCTTAAACAATGCTTTCACAATGCACTGAGCTTTGAAGAGGACTTTTTCCGGTGATGGAGTTTCATCCAGGCGTTGCAAATACGTGCTCTTACCTGAACACCACAATTGCGCGCTTGGATCGATCCGGTACCAGCCATCATTAACCTCATAGACCGACACCACGTCCCCCAGGCTCAGGTTCCCAATTACTTTGAAGGTGGGTCCTGGTCCGCTGCGCTTGTAAAGCGCGCTCACGATGCACTTTGCTGTGAATAGCACTTTATTTTCCTGTGGTAGAGCATCCCCGGTCGGATTTCCAAAGTAGCGCAAGACATCCACTTTCTCGCCATTCCAGCGGTTGTAATCCATATAATGGCTCACTCCGCCGATCGATTTGCAGCGGTCACCTGTCTGTTGGATCAGATAGGTGCTCGCACCTTTGGGCAGAAGGGGCGGACCGTCGTGCTCCGGGCTGTATAGGGGCGAGACCAGGGGCTTGCGATAAGTCGCCAGCCACCAATCCAGCGTTGGCAAATCAGCCACAGAGAGATAGGTGTTTACCCAACTTGCTCGCGAATAAACAATCGGAAAGAAACCGGTCCTTGCCCTGCAAATATCCACGCACTTTTGAGTGGTAGCAGTGATCCTGCTCCGCGGATTAATTCCAGCCACTTCGAGATCAAGCGCGATGCGATCATTAGCAAAATTTGCCTTGCCATCCAGCATTTTGAAGAGCGAATCCATCTGTGCCAGTGCACTCTCCCCAAAGTAAAGCACGTGGTAGGCTATGCGCATTACTTTGATGCGAGCCATCTCGTTCCAGTAATAGTTGAACATCGGGTCGGTGTATCCCCACGAAATTCCAGTCCGTGCCGCAACAAATGTGACTTCCTCTGCGTGATTTTGCACCACAGTGAAGTCCATCTTCTTGCTGCCATCATTGCTGGACTGGTATTTGCTGATGTCGATTCCAAATGCTCTGCCCATACTGCCTCCTGCAGTGAGTAAACCTCCTCGTTTTACGAGATTAGTCAACCCATTCGTTGCAATATGAATGCCAGCTGGCATTAGGTAATTGGCATTAGGTGGTAGCTGAAAGGTGATGGGAGATAGGCGATAGCTGGTAAGGAATGCCCTAAACACAGGTCGATTTCCGCTTGTCATTGCGAACATCTCCTGCCCTTGTGTCTTTTTACAAGGGTTGTGAAGCAATCTAAAATTCGTTAAGTTTGGAAGTTGCTGTGAATCACCAGCAGTCCTTGGGCATGGCAGTTTAGATCGCTTCGTTCCTCGCGATGACAGACCCCAGGCTGATTGATCGTTAGCGGTAAGTGCCAGCTCGCAGGTGGCAGTGGTTCCTACTTATGTTCCTCCAACCAGGCTTTTACCTTCTCTTTGGTGACCGGCAAGCTGTCCACCCGTAAGCCAATCGCGTTATAGACCGCGTTCGCGATCGCCGGTGGGGTGGGCACGCAGACCAGTTCTCCGATACCTTTAGCCCCATAAGGTCCCTCAGAGGTAGGGTCTTCCACGATCAGCGACTCCACCGAGGGGCTGTCTTTCATGCGTGGAATTTCATATCTTGCGATCCGATCACTCAGAATGACCCCGTTTTCCACTTTAAATTCTTCCATTATTCCATGCCCCACACCCATCACCACGCCCCCTTCCACCTGGGACTGGAATCCGAGCGGATTAATGACCCTTCCAGCATCGCTTGCCGCGATCACCTGCAGAACCTTCACGTCTCCACTCTCCGGGTCGAGGCCAACCTTGACTGCCTGTGCCGCAAACCCATACGCCACATGGATCTTTCCGCCAAGTTCGAGGGAATAAGTTTGAGGCGCTGAATAGCGAACCTCCGCAGAAGTTCCTTCAGGGGTCTTTTCCAGCAGATCGAACACTTCCTGCCAACTGATCTGCTCATCGCCAGCTGTAATAGCTTCAGAGTTGAACAGAACCTGGCAAGGTTCACATTCGTACTTACTAATCAGCAAGGACTCGATGCGTTTCTTTAGTTCGACTGCGGCATTTTTGACGGCATTCCCGGTTACGTAGGTCTGACGGCTGGCAGTGGTTGGACCTCCGTCCGGTGTCAGTGCCGTGTCCATCAGATAGATATTGATATTTTCGGGTTCGATTCCCAGCACTTCCGCGGTGATCAACTGTAGGGTGGTGTTCATCCCCTGCCCCACTTCGGATGCCGCTGTCATGACCTGCAGCCTGCCGGCCGGCAATAGCCGCACGATCGCGCCGCTGCTGTCATCTGTACCGGTTCCCAGCCCGGTATTTTTGAAGCCGGATGCCATTCCCCAGCAGGTAATCACTCTCCTGCCGTTAACTTCCTCTTCCTTGGGGGTCCATGGGTTGGAAATTCCGATTTCCTCGAAACGCTTCCCAACAGCTTCGAGGCAATCCGGAAGTCCGGCACTTTCATCCAGGCGGTGACCGGTATTGGTTTCGGATCCCTTGCGGAGCGCGTTTATCTTGCGCAAGGCTAATGGGTCCATTTCCAGCTTCTCTGCCAACATATCCATGGCTGATTCGATGCCAAACATTGCCTGCACCACCCCAAAACCCCGGAATGCCCCCGCGGGTGGATTGTTGGTATACATGGCGTAACATTCAGAGAGCGTGTTGGGGATCACGTACGGACCGCACGAGTGGGTGGTAGCCCTCGTCATCACCGCCACACCCAGCGAGGCATAAGCGCCTGTGTCACCGTAGATTTCTGTCTTGGCAGCTAGCAACTCACCATTTTTCTTTGCGCCCAGTTTCAGTTTGGTCCACGTAGCATGCCGTTTTGGATGTACCATCATGCTTTCCCGCCGCGTGAAGAGCAACTTTACCGGCCTTCCGGTTGCCTGTGCCATCAGGGCAGCATGAATTTGCCCGGCGATATCTTCTTTACCGCCAAAAGCACCCCCGGTTTTCTGACCCCGGACACGGACAAGTTCAGTTGCCATGCCCAGGGCTTCAGCTACCTGCCGGCGATCCTCATAAGGGATCTGCGAGCCTTCGTAAAGGTCCATACCCCCATCTTCCCGGGGGACGGCGATTGTACACTCCGGCTCCATGAAGAGATGCTCCATGAAGGGGGTGAAAAAGGTGTGTTCAACGATCACGTCAGACTGCGCGAAACCTGCCTCCAGCTCGCCCTTGCCGACTTTGATTTTCTTGAGCAGATTCCCCTTCTCGTGTACCTTTTCCGCATCCGGCTCAGCTGCTTGCATCGGGTTGCTTACAACCGGGCGGGGTTCGATAACCATTTTGATGAGTGTTATTGCTTCCTCCGCGATTTGCTGGGTATCGGCTGCCACGATGGCCATGGCATCCCCCACGTACCTCACGCGTTCTCCAATGCCCACCAGGATCGGCCAGTCTTTTGAATAAATTCCGTGCAGGCGTTCGTGCTTCAGGTCAGCCGCAGTCAGAACCGCCCTTACGCCTTCCAATTGGGTTGCTGCACTGACATCGAGTTCCCGCAAAATTCCCGAGGGTGTACCCGCCCGCAGCACGCGCGCATAAAGCATGCCTTCAAACTGAAAATCGTCTGAGAATTTAGCTCCACCAATCGCCTTGGCTACCGCGTCTGGTCGAATTATCGCTTTGCCTACATGTGTCAGGTCCTGCTTCCCCAGTGAGACTACCCTTGGCTGAATTTCTGTTCCGGTTCGCAGCGAGTTCGCTGCCGCCTGGATCGCCGAAACGATGGCTTCATAGCTGCCGCAGCGGCAGACCACGTCGTTCATTGCCTCGCGGATCTCGCTTACACTGGGATCAGGGTTTTCGAGCAGCAGCGCGTGGGCTCGCATCAATTGACCTGGCGTGCAGAAGCCGCATTGGATTGCCCCGTGGGTGATAAAAGCTTCCTGCAGCGGATGTAGAGCGTTCAAATCTTCACGCTTCTCCTGGCGTTCAACTGGTCTCAGCGCCCTTAAACCTTCAATTGTGAGGATCGACTTTCCATTGGCCTTACTGGCGCGGGTAATACAGGATCGCACCGGTTTTTCATCCATCAGTACTGTGCAGATGCCGCAACGTCCTTCACCACAGCCGATCTTCGTGCCTGTCAACTCCAATCTTAGGCGCAGCAAATCGCTGAGTTTTTCTCCTGGCACTTCGTCTAATGAATAGCTAACACCGTTTACGTTGATCTCCAGCATGATGCCCTCTCAGGTGAGTTTGGAATATTATAAAGGACTTGTGTAAAAGAATGTTTAAACGATGCGTTTTCTTCAAATTAGCCCCACCTTATACATACCCTCGACACGATAACTGCCGCGTGGAATAATCGCTTACATGAAACGCCGAATCCCACAGCAAAATCGAAATAAACTGTTACCGATCTACCTGGTCGTAGCCGTTGTGGTGTTGGTTGTTGGCTTTATGATCTATCGCGGAGCCCGCAAAGAGGCTGGGAACCCGATCATCTTATCCGCAAGTGACGTCCCGCGCATCAGCGCCGCTGACGCGATAGCAGCTGTCAGAGATCAGGGAGCAATTCTGGTGGATACCCGCACATCATCGCAGTATCAAGCCAGCCATGCCGTGGGAAGTATCAGTATGCCCTTTGTTGAAATCGAATCCTGGGTTGACACGCTTGACAAAGACGCCTGGTACATCAACTACTGCACCTGACCAGCCGAAAACACGAGCGCCGGTGCGGCGTTCATCATGTTGAAAGATGGTTATCGTAAGGTTGACGCTGTGCTTGGCGGCTACGAAGCTCTGATATCTGCAGGCTACCCCACAGAACCGTAATCCAAATAATGTGGGCCGGATTGCGCGGCCTGTCCCGTGTATTTTGCGTGGTTCAACCTGACATCGGAAGCCGACCTTTGTTGAGGATTTTATTTGCCACCATTCGTGACTTGCGCGCTCCGTAAACATCACCGTTAATCGTAGGTCAGGTTGCGCAGCCTGCCCCGCGTATTTTTGCGGGGTTCAACCTGACATCGGAAGCTTACCATTGTTGAGGATACTGTTTGTCGCCATTCGTTATGTCAGGTTCACCCCATTCGCTTTGCTCAGGGGTAGGTAGAAGAACATGACCTATGCGGGCGATATTTTATTGAGGTGGGTTATTTTTGCGCAGAAAGCTCTTTGTGCTCTCGTTCAAGCCGCTTCTTAAGAGCAACAAGACGCAGAACATAGGCGACGAGGAGCCCAAAAATCACCAGGTAGCCAGCAATGAAGTACGGCAGATTAGTCATCCTGCACCTCTCCAAATTCCAGGACTTCGGTTTGTGCCCTGAGGGTTTCAAGCTCGAATTCGCGCGTCGCCAGAATCGACCGGTGCCAGAGAAGCGCCGCGAACAAGACGGTGAAGGCAACTATGCTGGCAGCCATGGTCTGGTACATAGCGGGGGTCATGGCCATATCGCCGGTGTCGGCACCAAATATGGTGGGGTGAATGGTGCGCAGCAGGCGTGATGAAAAGAAAGTCAACGGTACGCTGGCAAAACCGATGATGGCATAGACAGCCCCAAAGCGAGCCCGCTTTTCGGGGTTATCCACCCCCCGCCGCAACAGCAGGTAAGCGATATAGGTGAAAGCCATAATGGTCATGGTGGTCAGGCGTGGATCCCAGGTCCACCAGGTATTCCAAATCGGTTTTGCCCAGATCATACCGGTGAAATTGGCAATCGCGGTGAAAAGCAAGCCGATCTCCACCGCGGAAAATGCGACAAAGTCGTACTTGAGCTGTTTTTTGTTTAGGTAAAGGATGCCGCAAACTGCTGCAACCAGGAAAGCCAGCATGCCAATCCAGGCGGCACTGACATGAAAGTAGAACACTTTCTGGACAATCCCCATGTTTACCTCGATGGGGGCATATAACAGCACCAACGTAAAAGCCGCCAGAACGAGGACGAAGGCAATCAAGCCCAGAAGTTTTAGTTTTTTATTCTCGGATAACATATTCAAACACCATAATTGAGACTGTAGTGACAATGATACCGTAAGCCGCCAGTAACACCAGCCAGGCTTGCACCTCCACCAGTGGAGCACCGGCAAGGATGCCGCCCGCCGCTTTGACGACCGCCATATTGACGGGCATCAGGATTGGAAAGAGCAGGATGGGCAAAAGCAAATCGCGCATGCGCGTCTGCACGGTCATGCCAGCAATCAGCGTACCAGCAGCACTGTAGCACCACGCCCCAAGCACCAAAACCAGGATGAAACCTGCATTAAACAGCGATTGGTTATATAGCAAAGAGTAGATCGGCAAAATTAGAACGCTGACAAAGAGCATCACCAGCCAGTTGGTGAGCATCTTGCCAAAGTAGATCGCCGAAACATCCGGCACAGCCATCACCAGCGCGTCAAAGCAGCCCTGATCCTGCTCGGCGGTGAAGGATCGGTTGAGTCCGAGCGTGCCGGCAAAGACAATCACAACCCAAACGATTCCCGAAGCTATTTCAGCACGATTGACCGGCGAGAGTTCAATGGCATAGTTAAAGATAAACAGGGTCAGGATGGCAAAAGCAAACATGGCAGTAAGCATGTCTTTACTGCGCCATTCCTGCAGCAAGTCTTTCCATACCAAAGTGCGCACCGAGTGCATCCAATCTTTCATGCCGCCACCTTCTGCTGCCCGGAAACGGGCTTGGTGAGCCTTTCCGCCAACCAGGTTTCGAGATAGCCGAGCGAAAGATTCTCGTTTATCTGCTCTTCAGCAACACGACCTCTGGCAAGGAATGCGAAACGGCTGCTGATGGGCAGGGCATGCGAGAGATCGTGGGTGGTCATGATCACGATGTGCCCCTGTTTTTTCTGCTCGAGCATAAGTTGGTTGAAAACCAGGCTGCCCTGCAGGTCGAGACCGGTGTAGGGTTCGTCGAGCAGAAGTATGCGGGGCGAATGCAACAGCGCCCGGGCGATGGTGAGGCGCTGTTTCATGCCACGTGAATAAGTTCTGACCGCTTTTCCGCCAAAGCGCTGCATTCCAACCTGCGCCAGTGCGGCTTCAAGGGAGGCATTATCTTCCAGCACCTGGTAAAGACGGGCGTAGAAGCGCAGGTTTTCCATACCCGTCAGGTGTTCATAAAGAAAAGGCTGGTGCATCACCAGGCCAATATCATGCCTGGCAAGCGATTCGGTATAGTCAACCTGGTGGCCGTCCAGCCAAATGGAACCGGCTTCGGGCTTAAGCAGCCCGGCAAGGATCTTGAGCAGGGTGGTTTTGCCTGCGCCGTTACGACCAAGCAGGCAGAGCAGCTCCCCCGGCTGCACTTGCAGGTCAAGCGCGTCCAGAACGCGATGCTGACCAAAGGATTTGGATACCTGCCGAATTGCCAGGGTCATGAATGCTGCAACTCCTGGTCTTTTTCATCGACATAGTCGAGTTGCAGTGACTTCCAGGGCAAGCTGGCCGCCAGAGCCGCGCCCAAAACCATCAAAATTGCGCCAATCCACATGAAATTGACCAGGGGATTGTCGGACGCCTGGATGGTCACGTAGCCCATCATGCTGCTGTAATCCAACAGCAGCGTATAGAAATCCCCTCGCAAAGTGGACTGCTTGTCGGGGATGCTGACGTATTGACCACGGTCTTCGTACAGATGCTGGCCGGGATAAAGCCTATCAACAACCTTGCCGTCTTTCCAGAGCGCAAGTTCAGCTTCAATCGTCATATACTCCGGGTTTTCATATTCCGTGGTGAGCTGGACGAATTCCACGTGGTAGGAACGCAGCGGCATTTTGTCCCCTGGGATCATGGTGCCCTGGATACTTCCTGCGAGACCTTCCATACCCACGATGCCCAGCGCAATCAGCAAAACACCAGCATGCACAAACCATGCGCCATGGCGCGCGCGCTGAGCCCACCAACGCTTGCCAGCCTCGCGCGGAGATTTGCAATCCCGCAGGCTAAGAGCCAGCATAAGTAACAGTCCAAAAGCAACCACGAAGAGCACAATCAGCGCCAGCCAGGATTTTGTCAGCAGGAAAAATGACACAATTGTCAGGAGAATAGACAGGACCAGGGGTATGACAGCTGTTTTCCCCAATTGCCTGACTGAATTCACCGTCCAGGCACTGAGCGGGCAGACAGCCATCAGGGCTGCCAGAAGAATGAAAAGGGGCACAGCAGCTTGATCAAAAAAAGTCCTGTCCAGCCCGATCTGGGTTCCGGTGAAAACGCCGGTAATAAGGGGGTAAGCCAGGCCGTAGAAACACACGATCGTGAGGGCAATCAGGATCACGTTAGTGTACAGGAAAGCCGCGTCGCGGGTGACCAGGGAAGTGAGCTCCCAACCTGACTGCAAGTGCTTCCAGCGCCAGACCAACAACGCAACAGAGACCACAAAAAGGGTCAAAGTTAGAAGCATGAGGGGTAGGGAAATATTGCTCTCACCAAAGGCGTGTACAGAATTGAGCAAACCAGCACGGGTAATAAGGATGCTGAAAATAATCAGAATATAGGTGAGCAGGATGAGAACAAAATTAAAACGCTTGAAGATATTGCGCTGTTTCTGCAGCAGAAGGCTGTGGAGCAAGCCAGTGCTGGTAAACCAGGGAATCAGCGAGGCAGTCTCAACCGGATCCCACGCCCAGTAACCACCCCAGCCAAGCACATCGTAAGACCACCAACTTCCCAGGACGATACCGGCGGTCAGCAGAACCCAGGCGAAAAGCAGCCAGAGGCGGGTCTCACCTAGCAAACCTTCGCCAGATTCACCCCGGATGAGGTAAGAGACTGCAACACTAAAGGGCACCAGGAAGAGAGCAAAGCCGAGGTAAAGGATGGGTGGGTGGATAACCATACCCCAGTGGCGCAGAAGGGGATTCAGCCCGAAGCCCGAAATCCCGCCATAGACGCTTGCTCCCGCGGCAGGTGAAAACACGCCTTCGAGGATATCTCCGGATTCCAAAAGCCAGACCCTACTGAAGGGATTTTCAGCAAACAGTGAAATGGCACCAAAGAAAAGCAAGTTAAGAGCAGTAAACAGAAAAGACCAGCCGTCCTGGATTTGGCGGCGGACGTGCAGTGAAATGAAGAGGACCAGGTTGAGGGTCCAGCCCCAGAAAAAGAGCGACCCAGCCTGACCACCCCAGATAGCTGTCATTTTCAGGATGGTAGGCATGACTGAATTCACCACCGATACAACATAAGAGATGGAGTAATCCTGCAGCACCTGCATTGCCATCAGCGTTAGTACGCTAAGAGTATGCAGACCAAAGGAAACACTTGCCAGAGTGATGATTGAGCTTGTCAGAATGGTACGGCGTTTGAAGAGCTGGAAAATGGTGAGAATTAGAGCGACGAGCATCGCCAGCATGGAAGCAGCAAAGGAAATTAGACCAAGGTAGAACATCGTGACCTTTTCAGATGGATTAGTTGCCGGCCTGGTTTGGCAGAGCGGATTCGTATTTTGAGGGGCACTTCAACAGGAGTTCTTTTGCCTGGAAAATGCCATTGGCATCGAGTGAGCCCGATACGATTGCCTGAGCTTCATGCTTCAGCAAGTCAGGTTTGACACCATTGTAGTGGATGGTGATTCGGGGAAGCGTCGGGTCCGCGGCGGCTTCTTCGAGGACCACGGCCATGCCTCCCATTTCCTTGATGACCTTGTGATCTCCGGGGATCTGGGCAACCTCGAAAGTGAGGTCAAGGGTTTTGGCGTCATAAACAATCGTTTCACCCAGTACAACTCCAGACATGCGCACATTACGACCCGTCATATCAGTCTCGCCAGATTGAAGTTCAGAGACGGTCAGAAAATATTGGGTGCTGGAACGAGTCGTAGCAATAAGCAGGGCAGTCAGGGCGACAGCAATTACCAGCACGGCAATAATAGTTTTACGGTTAGTCTTCTTCAAAAGAAATCCTCATTTTTTTCTTTATTCTATCGTATTTACCAAAGTCCCTGATCCCTTCCAGCAGTACAAGACTGTGTCTTTCGCTGAATCCGCACCAGTTTAAAGAACTTGGTATGTTAAAGATTGTTAATTATTTCACACATTGACAGTGGGCACGATACAATTATAATAATCTTTGTAACATTTATTGCTGTTAGCAAAATTAACAACCTCTAAGGAGTAAACTGAATGAACAAAAAAAGCTTTTTCCTACTGATTGCTATATTTGCAGCAGCGCTTTTGGTGTGGGTGGGTTGCACAACACTGCAGGCTACTGATACAGTAAAAGCGTCTATAGACGATGTCACTGCCAAGTGGGAAGGGTCCGGTCACGCAGACATGACTTCCGAAGCCTTCAACCACTGGAACGAAGATGATCCGGCTGAGATTCCCCAGACCTGTGCAAGATGCCACAGCACCTCCGGTTTCCGCGATTATGTCGGAGCGGATGGCTCTGCGGCTGGCTCAGTTGAGATGCCTGGAAAAATCCAGGATCCTGTCAGCTGCACCGCTTGCCACAGTACGGCAGCGCATGAACTGGATTCAGTGACATTCCCCTCCGGAATTGAAATTACTGGAACGGGCACATCCTCTGCCTGCATGTCTTGCCATGGTGGTATGGGATCCGGCGTTTCAGTTGCAAAAGTTACTCAAGGCAAACCGGATGATGAGCCAATTGGCGACCAGGCGATCATGGGCAACCATTACTTCGCAGCTGCTGCAACTCGCGCTGGCGCTGACGGCGGCAATGGCTTTGAGTACGAAGGTAAGACCTATGTCGGCACTTTCACCCACGCTCCCGGCGTGGAGACCTGCGCCACCTGCCACGATCCACATACCCTTCACAGTCGCAAGCCTGAGAACTCTGACACAAATCTTTGCCAGACCTGCCACTCTGAAGTTACTGGTTATCCAGAATACAAGACTGTCACAATGTCCAAGGTCGATTACGATGGCGACGGAGCGGTTGAGAGCATGTACGATGAAATCGAAGGCATGAAAGTCGTGCTGCATCAGGCTATGAGCCAGTATTCAGCCAAGGTTGGCGATGGAACCATGTTCGGTTTCTACGGCGGTGCCTATCCTTATTCGTTCATTGACACCAACAAAGACGGTCAAATCACAGAAGACGAAGCCGCATTCCCGAACCAGTACAAACTGTTCACCCCTCGTCTGCTCAAAGCTGCCTATAACTACATGTTCACTGTCAAGGATCCAGGTGCCTATATCCACAATGGAAAATACGTGCTGCAGTTGATGTTCGACTCGATTGAAGATCTCTCTGCGGTAAGCGGCGTGACTACAGACAGCCTGACACGACCTTAGGCAGACCGAAAGGAATATGGATAATCCCATGAAATCTGCAACAAGAAGGGTCATTTTTTACATAATTTTCTTCGTCTTGCTGTTTTTACCAGCAGTTGCGATGTTGATCGTCTGGATTCCACGCGACATCATCGTCAATATTTCGGTTCTACTTGGTTTCATTGGCCTTGCATTGGCTGGACTCCAGCTGATTCCGATCGCCAAGCTGAACTGGCTGGCAGATGCCCTGGATATGGACAAGGTCTACAGCAC
>Ga0116152_10003096_pt1 | contig 13405 bp, 14 predicted proteins | sample AD_UKC119_MetaG_FD_89894 | JGI IMG/M metagenome (GOLD analysis project Ga0116152, IMG submission 89894) | Active sludge microbial communities of municipal wastewater-treating anaerobic digesters from Hong Kong - AD_UKC119_MetaG | ecosystem: Engineered > Bioreactor > Anaerobic > Digestate...
ATCTACTTTATCGTCATAAGCTTCTAATAAATTCAATGCGATTTCTCGATATTCAGGAAATGAAGAGTTTTGACTTAAAAAGTCAGTAAATCTAATAAATTTAGAATCTTTTTCAGGATAATAAGGAAGATTTTCATAAGGTTCATCAAATAATTTTGATAATTCCCACCAAACTTTAGCAACTCTAATTCGTTCTTCTGCTGGATAATTCGTTTTTCTTTCAATATCTAACATACATAAACATCGATTGAATTTACAATCAGGACAATATTCACATTCGCATTTATCATATTCTTTTTCACAATCCTCGCATTCATATCCTTGTTTAATATAGGTAATATATTTAGAAAATGCATCAGGATCGGCAGTAAAAACATGATTTAAAAACCAACCTCTGTTATTATAATGATTTAAGAAATTCCTACTCATTACATTTCGTAATCGATTACGATCTTTATTAACAGGGTTTCTTTTTCTAGAAACTTTCTTTTTAGTATTTTTTCGTATCATTTGTTGTTCTTATGATATTTTATGACGGTTATTATTTTAATAAGCATCCTTTAATTCTTATCTATCAATAATATCGAAATTTAGATTCATACCATTCTAACATTAGACTTTTATCTACATTTGCAATTCTTACATTTGCATTTTTTACAAGTTGTGCTTTTTCTTTTAGTTATTTTTTTACGAGGATTTCTAACTTTAGAATCTTCGGATGCATAGACACCTCTTGCAAATTCTAAAGCTTCTAATCTTCTTTCTAAAACTCTTGCTGCTGCTCGATCTCCTGAATCAATAGCCCAATCTAATTCATCTTCAGTATGTGCTATTTTTCTGTCAATTACATGATCTGGGTTTCGTTTTCTACTAGTGGTAGTTTTTTTAGAAACTTTTTTAGCAGTGGTTTTTTTAGATATTTTTTTAGTAGTAGTTTTTTTCTTTTTTAACATAATTGATCCTTTTGGGTTTGGGATTCGTAGGTTTATGGCTTTGTCTATATGTTTAGCATCTGTGAACTTAGCTCTATCCAGCGCAGATTCAGTAAAATCAGTTTTGAATAAATCAGATTTAGTGAAATTTGCATTAGTTAAATCTGTTTCCATTAAACTAGCATTAGATAAATTTGCTTCTGTAAAGTTTGCATTTGTTAATACTGAACTAGATAAATTAACATTAGATAGATTTGCGTTGGTGAAATTTGTTTCTCGTGAAACTGATTCTTCTAATACTGAGTTAGATAAATTTGCATTAATTAATATAGCAGATGATAATGTTACATCTGTCAAATTTGAATTAGATAAATCAGCATTTTTAAAATTACTTTCCATTAAGCCTGAACATGACAGATCTGAATTAGACAAATCAACATTTTCAAAATTTATTCGTTCAAAAGTTGAACATGATAAATCTAAATTTGATAAATCTCTTATATGAAAATTTATTTTTCTAAATGACCCGTGTGGAACTAGTTCGATTTTTTGAAAACTGTAAATAAAAACTTCCAACCATCGTTTTTCAATTCCTAATTCTTCAGCTAAGTCTTCAGCCAGATCCTTTACATCACAGTGACAATTAACCATTTCAATATCACAATTTTCACAAATATTATATATTTCAGGAAAGCAAATATCCCAATCACAATCACTTGCTATATTTCCAGACATGCATTGTTCGCAGTAAACAGATTTTCTTTCAACTAGTTCTTGAGCCAGGTAAAAATACTCCGCTCTATTATAATATAAAGTTTTAGCCAAAAGCTCTGCAACTTGTCGCAGAACTTCTTTTCTTAAAGTTGGATTACGTTTCCGTTTTCTTTTAATTACTCGAATCATTAATTATCTCATTTAATATCTCTTTATAGTTAGGATTACAATTTGTCATATACACTATAACAATATTAAAAGGTATTTCTAATTTTTTAGCTATAAAATCGCTATACATAATTATACTATCTTTTTTAATATTCTTTAATATTTCTGATAATTTAGCTAAAATGTTAATTTTATGTTCAATAGAATCTTTATATTTAAAGTTTTTATCAATCCACCAGTCAATAAAATCTTTTGCTTCTTTGATAGAAGTAAATATTTCTTTTCTTATCAATTCATCAGGATCTTTTTTATTACTACAAATTCGAACAACTTTATTATTAGAAATAAGAGAGGAACCTATTGAAGAAGAATACTTCAGCCCAGCTTTATCAAAATCCATCATTAAATAAAAAGTTTCTACATCAACTGGTGAATTACCCCAAAAACCTCCTAATAAAGGAATAGTATTTTTAATATCATTAGAATATAGTCTAAAGAAATCAAAAATACCTTCTACAATTACACAAATATCTTTATTTTTAATATGCTTAATAGTTTTATTCAATCCGTAATGAATATTCTTACGATTAAAAACTTCAGTTTCTTTACTTAATAAATATCGAGGTGATACAGAACTATCAATAGTACGAGTGTTAAATCCTATGCAATTATCTTGCAAATCATAAATTGGAAATATAATTCTACCAAAAAAACAATCTATATAATTACCTCTGTTACCTTTTTTAACAACTCCTACTTTCTCAGCTAGTTCTATTGAGAATTTATTTTTTACTAACTCAGAAGCTAAAAACTGCCATCCTTCTTCATTAGGGGTAGGAGCATATCCTATATTAAATTCTTTTATTAATTCTGGTTTATGGTTTCTGATTTTAACAAAATATTCATAACCTTGTGAGTTAGGAGTTATCTGTTTATTATAAAAATCAGCTACAAAATTATTTAATTCTTTAATAGAGTCAGATATAGATTTCTTTTGTTTTTTTGCAAAAGGAATGTTATATAATCCGCATAAATATTCTAATGTTTTGTTAAATGGTAAGTTTTTATATCTGACTACAAAATCTATTAAATCACCATTGGCTTCGCATTTACCATAACAACTCCAACGATTCTTTTCTGGATTTATATAGAAAGAAGATTCTTTTTCTTCATGAAATGGACATGGACACGAATAGTTTTTTCCAGTTTTATTTATTTGAATATTAGTGTGATGATCAATAAAATCTATTATTGATTTTTCTTTTAGAAGTTCTACTGGATCTTTCATTTTTTAAGACCCCATGCTAAGATAAATATTACTTCCTTTTACTCCAATGGACTCAATACACAAATCATCCATTACATGACCATATATTTCATATTTTCCACTAGTAGGTGCTCTATTAAACATAGGTCCTTTACCATAACGTTCATAAATCGTTTCTTCTTTTAATTTAGAGGTTCTCTTCTCTTCTCTATATACTTTTTTATAAACTTTATGAATTAAATCTATTAAATCTATTAATCTCATTCCTTCTTCATTTGTAATTATTTCTTCAACATGTTCATTACGCATTGGATAATCAATATGAAGTTTATATTTCTTATTCGGTTTTAAAATTAAATCATTTGGTAAATATATTACTTCTTTTAATTCTTTAGGTTTTTTATATCTAGAGAAAAAAACCATTCCTGTATTATAGAATGTAATACCTTGATCTGTTTTCCATTTTCTTTTTACAGTATATTCAGTAGGTTCTCTATATTGTATAGGTTTAATATTTACTTTTCTACCATTCTTTAACTTAATTGTTTCTGTTTTCATACTCCAAATATCTCCTTAAATTTAATACCACTCTTCATAGTTTTATCAGAAGCTAAAAATTTAATCCCATTTATTAACAATTCAGGATGTAATGTTTCTTTGTCTCCAATTATAGGATTAGGTGAGAATAATATTATTTTACCTTTTCCATATTTCGATCCGATAATTGCTGGTCTTCCTGGCATTTCGCCTTTCTGAGTCCCTTTAGAAGGTTTATAAAAATCACTCTCAAACAAACCCAATTCAACATAAGGACTAATACCATCAATCTTCATTCTTTCAAAAACAGGGCCATTTTCATAATGAAGAACTACTTCTCCACCATCATTAGTTTTTATTAAAGCATTACCAATACCTCTTTGCCAATAATCGCCATAATTCTCCCCAGCAACTATTGCAAGTTTATTAAATTCCTCAGCACCTTGTAATGCTAAATACGAACCACCGCAAACACCAAAATATCCTCCGCCTTTACTAACAAAGTCTTTAACAATCGCACGACCGCTTTCTTTAAGATCTTTTCCTTGTTGTGATCCGCTACCACCCATGAATACCATAACATCTATTTTATTTTTGTCAATTTTTCCATTTCTAATATCAGATGAAGAAAGGATAGATAAATTAATATCTTTGTTGTTCTCTAATATTTTTTTAGAATTATCAAATGATATTGGAGAAACTCCGTAAGATTTATATAAACCTACATTTATTTTTTCTTTTGTAGAAGAAGAAACTGGTTTAGAAGTTTTTGATTTTGGTGAAAAAGAGCTAATTGCTATTGCTCCGATTAATGCTATTGGTAGTAGTATGTTCATTTTATTTTTCCTCAGTTATTTCTTCTAAGAAGGTTATTCCATAATCATCTAAATATTCTGGATAATTTAATAGATTTTGAGCAAGAACTTTGACAATCGGAGTATATTTATCTTGTATATGGAATATATATGCATTTTCAAAATATTTAAATATTTTCAAAATATGTAATCCTTTATCTTCGGGACTAGAGTAATGTTCTAATATCAAAAATACTATATTAATAATTTTTATTTTATCTTTTTCTGACAATATTTTATTATAGTATTTAATTATTTCTTCTTGTAATCTAAGAGGATCGTAAGATTCAAGTTCACTTTGTTCAGCTTGAGATAAGATAAACACATCCTTATCAAAAACGGAAGTTAAAATAGATGTTAACAAATCGCAAATTATACTTGCTTTTTTTGTCGTTAATATTTCTTTTTCAAGATTTGTTAATTCATTAAATCTAAGTCCTTTTAATATTTTAACTATTTGTTCTTGTGTAGGCTCACCATCAAAATAATCACAAACACAGAAGCTAAAATTATTACAAGGTTCATTAATTATATCTTCATCTTCATATGTACATTTATTGCATTCACAATCATAAAATCCGCCTGTGTATTCACATTTTTGACAAGTTCCAGATGGATTATATAGCAACCACAAAATCTTCTCTAATGCATTTTTAGAATCATCTAATGAATTATATGGATTTACAAACTGATCAATGAGATCGCTTCTGTATTCTTGTATCTTCATTTTATTCCTTTTAATAAAGTAATTGTATCATCATTGAGATAATCAGAATATTTTAATAGATTTTGAGCAAGAACTTTTAATAAATTAATATCTGGATTTAAAATTGCATATTTACTTCTTACAAATCTAGATATGCGAATAAGTTCATTAGGTACATCAGAAGAATCATTATAATAATCTAATATTAGAAACAACAAATTGATAATTTTTATTTTGTCACTTTCTGATAATATCTTGTTATTATATTTAAGTAATTCTTTATATAATTCAAATGGATCAGGAGTATCTAATATATCGTTTAAATGATCACCCTTTAGTTTAATCATATTATTTACAAATATACTTTGTAAAATATTAAGATATGAAATTGGATTTGTATATCCAATTTTTAGCAGATCTTTTTCAAGATTAGTTAGTTCATTATCTTTAATCCCATATAGAAATTTTTCTATTTGTTTTTCATTCGGCTCACCATCAAAATAATCACATATGCAAACACAAGTATTTCCACATGGTTCATTAATTATATCTAGTTCATCGTATTGACAATTTCGACAAGAACATGAGAAATCGTTCCATGAATGTCCGCATTCTTCACAATATCCTAATGGATTATACAACATCCAGAGAATTTTTTCTAATGCATTTCTATAGTTTTCTATATCTTGTTTATTTAATATATCTGAAATAGGATAAATTCTTAAAAACTCATTTATCAGATTATCTCTATATTTCTCTATTTTCATGTTTATATATCTCTAAGGATTATGTCCAGCATTCTTGTGTTTTATATTTATTCCCATTTGATTAAGAGATTTAAAAAAATTATATCATCATCATCGAGATAATCAGGATATTTTAATAAATTTTTAGCAATAGTCTTATATATTATAGAATATTTATCATAGTTTTCATTATTGTGAAACAGATACCATATATAATTAAATATTTTAATCATATTTTCACGATGATTGCTAGAATAATGTTCTATTGTTAGAAATAATAAATCAATAACTCTTATTTTATCATCTTTAGATAAGATTTCACCGTCGTATTTAATTATTTCTTTTTGAAAACCAAACGGATCAGGTGAACTTGCCATGTCTGTGAGATTTTTACTATCTATTATAAACGTATCATGTTTTTTAAACATATTTTTTAAAGTAAGCATATAAAAAAGATTAAGTTTTCGAACTTCTAATAAATCTTTTTCAAGATCTGTTAGTTCATTATTTTCAAGCTTAGTTAAAAAATATAATATTTGATCTCTACTTAACGGTCTACCGTCAAAATAATCACAAACACAAAATTGATGATTATCACACGGTTCATTAATAACATCTAATTCTCGATATTCGCAACCTTTACAACTACATGATAGACTATCCCAATCTAACCCACATTCTTCGCAAACTCCAGTCGGATTATATAACATCCAAAGTATCTGTTCCAGATCATCTTTTCTTTGATCTAATGTGGAATTTCTGTAAAATTTTACAAACCCGTCTACTAGATCATCTCTATATTTCTCTATTTTCATAAACTCACTATTTTCTCAAAAAATGGAGAATCAGGAGACCATTCTCTACCAACTGATTCAAATCCATTTTCTTCTAAAACTGGAATGACTAAAGGATTAATCACCCAGGCTGTGAAAACTAATGATTCATATTCATCGTAATGTCTATAATTGTTAATACAATCTTTTAAAAATTCTTTCAATAGATTTCTATAAATACCCAATCTTCTATATTTTTCATCAATTACAACTGAAAAACGAATTTCTAACACATTAGATAATTCAGATGGTAATGGACCACCGAATAAAGCTCCTGCTAAATCTTCTTTTTCTGTTATAGCTATTAGAGCAGGATTCTCATAATTAGAAAGTCTAATTCCATACTTATGAAATAAATCATAAGCATCATTTATATAATAACAAAGATCATTGTCATCGTCAGAATCTTCACATGAATAGACTCCAAAAATTTGAAATTTTGGCTTTGGGTTTTTGCGTTTTTTAAGCATTTAATATTCCAGTAGCTTTGTTTAAAAGATATTTTTGATATTTAGGATATTTTTTTATTTTATCATATCCTGGACATTCTGTGGATATAGATATAAGATCTGTCATCACAATATCACAAATAGAAAATTCATCACGGATAGATAAGTAATTTTCAATCATTTCAAATATTAATTTACCTAATTCAATAGCTTCATCTTCATTTTTAACATTAATTAATTTTGCTAACCTAGGTGCTATTTTTAAATAATCAGTGTAATCAAATGTTAATCCGTCTACTACTTTTTGAATAGCTTCTTCGTCAAGAAATATAATAGATCTAATAATTTCATCGTTATAATTATCTTTTACAGAAATATTCTCATAATAATCTTTTTCTAATTCAGAAAGTTCGTTTTCTCTTAATTCGCGCCAAAAATGAATTCTTATATCATAAGCATCATTTAAATAATCACAAATACATACGTTAAAATTATCACAAGGTTCGCTGATAACCTGATCCTTCTGATCTAAATTATTATACTCACAACCTCTACATGTACAATCCCCGTCCCCCCAAGTTGACATACATTCATGACAAACTCCATCGGGATTATATAACATCCAAAGAATTTTTTCTAGATTTTTTAGTTGTTTAAAAGCTTCTACTAATTCTCTACGAATTTTTTCTGGATTTCGTCTTATCATTTGAGTTTATCTTCTAGATCTTTAAGAACTTTTTTGCTATCTTCAAATAGTACATATTTGTTAAATTTTTTAACTAAATATTTTAGATATTTTCTATTTGAGTCATCTATGATTATATTTATACGATCAAAATTATTCAATATTATTCTACGGATAGTTTTTCTAATTTTTAAATATGAAAGATAATTATCTATAAATTTAAAAAGTTGTTCTGTAATTTTAATCTTATCATCTTGCGTATAGAGAATGTCTATTTTGATATTTTCTAATATATCAAAATTATCATCAAATTTATCAAAATTAAAACCATCTTCGTAAATCATATCGTCTCTGAATGATGATTTAAATTGTTCCAATTCTTTATTTATATTATAGTGATTTTCATTAGTGCTTCTACTAAAAGCATAAATAATATCAGAAATATTTTCTATATTATCGTCAGAATTAGGTCCTGGTTCGTTAGCTCTGACATACAGCTTTTCACGATCTGTTAGTTCTTCTTCATATAATTTTTGTATAAACTCACCTCGTTCGTTTTTTGTACCTTCACCATCAAAATAATCACAAACACAAAAATGATGATTATCACATGGTTCGTTAATTATATCTAAATCTCGATATTCACATCCTTTACATGTACATGACAAACTATCCCATGAAAGTCCACATTCTTCGCATAATCCGGTTGGATTGTAGAGTAACCAAAGAACTTTTTCTAAATTCTCTGATTTAGGATTAAAAGAAGCATTTGAAAAAACATGTGTTAAATCTTCACGAATTTTTTCTGGATTTCGTTTTATCATAGCTTTTCTTCTAGTTCTTCTAATGCATTATTGTCAGAACTATTTAATTTATATTTTTTAATTTTGTTGAGTAGATATTTTAAGTATTTTAAATTAAATTTATCAATATCATAACTCTCTATTTGTTTTAATATTTTACTTATAACTCTAGTGTTAATCATATAATTATCTATTACATCAAATATAGTGTCTATTATTATAAATATATCTTTATCGCGTTCTACACCTAATATGAATTTAGAAGATAAATTTAAATAATCATTATATGATTTTAAATCCTGTTTAATATTACTTAAACTTACGTTTAACCATTCATCTCTATCAGTAACAATTATCATAGACGATCTGACCATATTATTAGCTAAATGATCTACTGACTCTTTTTGTATTCTAAGTAATTCTATAGTAGCATTATACTGATATTCTTTTTCTAACAATGTAAGTTCATCTTGATATAGCCTATCAATAAAAATATTAACCTGTTCTTGTGTAGGCTCTCCATCAAAATAATCACAAACACAGAAGCTAAAATTATTACACGGTTCATTAATTATATCTTCATCTTCATATAAACATTTATTACATTCACAATCCCAAAATTCACCTGCGTATTCACATTTTTGACAGCCTCCAGATGGATTGTATAACAGAAATAAAATTTTTTCTAAATCTAATTTATTAGGATTTGCAAAAGCTTCTACTAATTCTCTGCGAATTTTTTCTGGATTTCGTCTTATCATGGTTTGTCTTCTAAATATTTTAACATATCTAAACTATCTTCAGTCAATCTATAATTTTTAATTTTTTTAATTAAATGTTGTAAATACTTTTTATTTAAAGAATTTATATTCATTTTATTAGCATATATGTATTTAATTAAGTCATTATTGATTATATCTTCTATATATAGAAAATCAACATAATTATCAATGATATTAAGTAATTGATTTGAAATTTCAATCTTATCATTTTGATCATAATCATCCTTTAATAAACTAAGAAGATTTTTATAAATATTCTTATAATCAATATAAGAATCATGTAATAAATCTCTAATTCGATTCAATGAATGATTCATATCATCATTAACTAGTGAATTCAAAAAGACATCACAAATATTATCAATCATATTATCAGGTTTTATTTTAATATTATGTTTATAATCTCTTTCATTTTGAGTTAATTCGTTTTCAATTAAAGCTAATAAAAAATTATGAACATCAAAAGAAATTAGAAAATCAGCAACTTGATGATATTCTGGTCCTCCATCAAAATAATTACAGACACAAACACAGGTATTTCCACATGGTTCATTAATTATTTGGTCTAGATCTTCACAATTTCGACAACTACATGAGAAATCATTCCATAAATGTCCACATTCTTCGCATAATCCTGTTGGATTGTATAATATCCAAAGGACTTTTTCTAAATTAAGATTATTTTCTGCTTCGTCAATAGCTTTTACTAATTCCTTACGAACTTCCCTTTTCTCCGGATTTCTTCGTTTCCGTAACATTCTAACTAATTATACTATAAGATTAAAATATTGTTAATTGTTTTTTCTGTTTTGTTTTTTCTACAGCTTCTATAATTTTGTAAGCTTCTTCTATGTAAAATTTATGATTAACATCATAATGATACGTTCTCTTTCCATTTTCTTCTGTGTATACTTTTTCATTTTCAATTAAGTTAGCAACTGTTATATACCAGCTTTTGTTTATCGCTGATTTTCTGTTACCTGATAATAGTTTTGTAAATATCATTCCTCTATTTGAGATGAAATATCGTGTAACTTTTTGTGTTTCTTCTGATACTATTTCTCTACCTCTGATACACTCTAGTTTTCCTTTTGAATTACTTTTGAATTTTATTCTTCCGAGGAAATCCCATATTTCATTGTGATTTTTTACCGTGTCTTCTACAGGAATTCCATTTACAACATATTCTTTTATAGCCAATGGTACAATTCTAAAAGAAGGATCTTTATGTTCTAATTTATTTATCTCAAAACATCCTTTTAATTTTATTTTTCCTTCCATTGGTACTGCACAATAATTATTAACATCTCGAATATACATTTTTTTGTATATAACTTCTTCTAATTCAAGATTAGTTAATTTTTCCCATTCTTTACATATACTTCGAAATAACTCTGTGTGTTCTTTTCTAATTTTTAATGTAATACCATCAGTATTAGCTTGAATAATTAAACAATTTTCTATTCTTTCACATAACCACTCAACTAACATAGATATTTGTAACTGACCAATAATTGTAGTAGAAAAAGTATATTTTGGATCAAATAAAAATGAATATTGCTCATTACTCTTACCATAAACACTATTCGCCGCATTTTTTAATCCTAATACAATTGCAGGATTTCCCTCTTTGCCCTTTTTCTTTTCAGAAAGTCGAAAATCTACAATTTTTTCTTTATAAACATAAAGAAAATCTGGGCCTAAATGTTCTGGATATAAATCATTAGCAATAGCAATCGATGGATATAGAGATGAAACATCGATATCATAAATTAATTCATCTTCAGTGGATTCAAATACTCCTGTTAATGAAGCATGTATTCCACCAATACCATATTCATATACTAATCCTTTATATAATAAAGATATGTCTTTGATTTTATATTTCTCATGTGCATAAAGAGTAGTATTTTCAAATATAGCTTTTATACTATTAAATTCTTTAGTTTTAAACTCTACATTATTAGGAATACAATCTTTTAATTTTACTTCATCTCTTTTAGTTCTTAATTTTCTAATATATCCCGGATTAGAATTAGTATGTTCACAATAAAACTTTAACACAAGTTCTGAACCTATTTTTGAATCAGACCAGTTAATTGCATTAGCAGGAAGATTGTATAGAGAAATTAACTGTTTTCGAAGATCGATTGCAGGTTTACTTTTTATCGCAAAGACCTTTGTACTAAGAATATCATTCAAACAATACTCGATAACTTGATTTAAAGTATCAAGAGTAACAAGATCATCGAATGAAATATCTGACTCTTTAACATTTGGAAAGTTAAGATTACATTGTAAGCCTTTAAGAGATTGAACCTTAGCCATATTATCAAAGTGATGTATCTTATATAAATCACATTGATAAGTATATAGTTCATTCTCTCTAAATGTATGAAATCCTCTTATGCCTTGTTTATTAATAGTTTCTTGAGAAAATTCAAAAATATCTGATAGAATTTCATCTATAGATTTTTTAATTAAAGTATAAAATTTAGATATAATGAATTGATTAACCTGGCTATCGAAACCAAGATTATTGAATCCAATTTGACCTTTCAAAGAAAGTAAATATTGTGTAAATTTATTCAAATCATCAATTCGATCTGGATGAAGTACAAAACAATTTATTATTTTATTATCTTCGTGATAATCAATATCCATATAAAGATAGCAGTTTTGGAAAATCTCAATATCGTATATTTTTACACCACTTCCATAATAAAATTCATTTGGATTATTTATAGTATAATTATCAAGCTCCATATCTTCTCACTAATTGTTTTAATTTCTTGAATTTAAAGATTTTCTTTTTATTATTAGAATAAAAATCTCTATAAATATTTTCGTTTGTTTTTGAAGTAGGTTTTTGGGATAAATATCCTATCGGTACGAATTTGTTCTCTGCCATGAAATAAACATTTTTATCAGTGTATGCAAAAGGATAAGGTACATCACTGTTACCAATAGGAGAAACATAGTTTTTAATTTTTTCATTTGTTTCAAAAGAATAAATCACCCATCCAATAAAAATATACTTGTAATCTGATATTTTTACTAGAAGAGAATTACCATTCATTTTATTTTTACTAGAATCATATCCTGACCAATATCCTTGAAAGTCTTTTATTTCTAGAATAAGATCTTCGTAATCAGATGATTCTGTATAGATTTCTATTGAGTTTTTGTTTATAAGAACTTTGAAAGGTCTTCCACCATTATCGTGAATGAGATATGTTCTATTTCTTTTTATTAGTTTTTTTCTTGGAATGTACATTTTTCTTTCTGGGATTTGGGATTCGGAGGTTTATTGCTTTGTCTTGATGAAAAATATCTTTAATAATAGTAGTTTTTGTAATTTTAGTGTCAGTGAAATCTGTTTTTAATAAATCTGCACCTGATAGATTTGCTTGTGATAAATCTGCTCTGTATAAAGCTGCTCTGTATAAATCTGCTCTGTATAAATCTGCCCCTGATAGGTTTGCTTGTGATAAATTTGTATCTGATAGATTTGCTTGTGATAAATTTGCATGTGATAAATTTGCATGTGATAAATTTGCTTTATATAATCCTGCTCCTAATAGATTCGTTTTTGACAAATTTGCTTTCGATAAGTTTGCTTCATTTAAATTTGCTCTATGTAAATTTGTTTTTAATAATCCTGCTCCTAATAGATTCGCATTTGATAAATTTGCATTTGATAAATCTAATCCTGATAAATCTAACCCTGATAAATTTAACCATGATAAATTTTTACGTAAGGTATGATTAATCTCATCCTTCACCTGAAAACTATAAATAAACACTTTTATATAATCCTTATTAATCCCCAAATCTTCAACCAAATCCTCTGCAAATTCTTTTACACTACATTCGCAGTTAACTCTCTCCTCTCCACAATTTTCACACTCTTCATATATTTCAGGAAA
>Ga0116152_10003098_pt1 | contig 13404 bp, 16 predicted proteins | sample AD_UKC119_MetaG_FD_89894 | JGI IMG/M metagenome (GOLD analysis project Ga0116152, IMG submission 89894) | Active sludge microbial communities of municipal wastewater-treating anaerobic digesters from Hong Kong - AD_UKC119_MetaG | ecosystem: Engineered > Bioreactor > Anaerobic > Digestate...
TGAAATCTTGTTCAGCTCGTTTTCCCACAAACTCCTCGCCCGATGCCTTGTTTCATTAAAATCCCATCCGGGAGCCTCAGTCATCAGATTCAAACGGGCATTTTCAATGCTGGTGGCTGATAAGCCAACTTTTATTACAATAGTTTCGCTGCCTGACTTTTCGAATTCAAGCCATGCCTTCAAATTTTTGCTTGCAACTTTGCCAGAAAAAGGAATTTTCTCATCATCAGCAGCTATTCCGGTTGAGCTGAATGGTTTTGAAAATTGTGCAACAAAATACAACCGTTGGTCTCTGGCCCATGAAGATGACCCTCTGTAACCAGCTATTTCATTTGTATCAGTAATTTCAAGCCATGAATCGGTCACTTTATCGCGATGAAATAAATCAATTAAAATGCACTGTGTCTTATTCTTCTGAAAAGTGTAAGCATGCATTCCGACTCTCGCTGTAGCAGTTAATTCTGCTTTAATCCCGTCTTTTTCAAGCTCTACCGAGTAGTAGCCCGCCCCGGCAGTTTCATATTGATGACTAAATTTACTCCTGTAACCCGGCTTGCCATCAGCACCATTGTTAAGCAATACTTCGCCGGAAAAAGGCATAAATAAAATATCACAGTAATCAGGCACACCCGTTCCACTCAAATGGGTATGGCTAAATCCATAAATGTACTCATCGCTATAGTGATAACCACTGCAACCGTCCCAGCCGTCAAGTCTTGTATCGGGACTAAGCTGAACCATTCCGAACGGAACAGTTGCGCCTGGAAAAGTATGACCATGGCCGCCTGTACCAATAAAAGGATTTACAAAATCAACCGGACTTTGTCCGTAGCAAATGAAAGGAGTTATTGTCATCAAGAACAATAAGCGGGTAATGTATCTGATATTAAGTAACATCATCTGCGAAACTTATTAAATAAATATTGTATTTCTCACTCTATCAGCTTTATCTGATCGGATTCAAACCTACGTATTTTTTTTCACTGTCCCAAATAAACATGCTCAATAACTTAAAATGAATTGATGGATAAAAATTGGAAATACATTAAGATTGTTTTACATTTGAACAAAACAATCAACAGTCTTATGAAGAAACTTTTATTTATTTCGACACTGGTTTTAATTTGTTTATCAGGCAAAGCTCAAACATGGTTTGACATAGGCCTGAAAGGTGGAATCGGGAGCTCGTTTATGTACAATAGTCAGATATTTGACGACCAGCTTATAGTTCATAAGTTTAAACCTGCATACGCTTTTGGTGCAAAAATCGGATTTAACTTTATTCAGGAGCATCAGATTACATTTGATATAATGAAATCGGCCTTTAACCAGGGATTTACCTATACTCCCGAAAATTCAACTATTCCCGGTGAAGAATCGCTGCGTGAGTATAAAATAGGAGGGATGGATATGTTATTGATGTACAGGGCAAATAAAAATGGTACTTACTTCGAAATCGGGCCGCAATGGTCTACTTATTCAACTGTTAAATATTCTGACACAGGAGGCGATCACGTTTCTCCGAATGCTATTGGCGACTATGTCAATAAAAGTAATTTTGGAATGGCAGTTGGGTTTGGTGGCTATATTTTTGGAACCGATAATTTTGGTGTAACCACTGGAATCAGGTTAAATTATATGTTCAATGATTTAGCATCTGAAGAAGGGAAAACTGCCAACTTTCCTATTTTACAGCAAACAGGTAAAACAAATGCCACACATAATATTGGCGCATTATTCATTATTGAAATGAATTATGACTTTGGATACCTGGTAAGTTCGCGATGCGGACAAAGAACTAAATTGTTTGTATTTTAACCTGTTGGTTGACTTTACTTTTTCGTAACTACAGCTTAACCGAAAAAACAAAGAAGACTTCAATAAGCTAAAGCCTACTTTATATTGAGGATTGCAATTACCGGCAGGTGATCAGATAAGTATTTCCCTTTGGCTCTGAAATCAAGAATTTCATTGTAAATAACGTCTATATCCCAGGAAACCATAATAAAGTCAATCAATTCGGTAGGTTCAACTGACGGATCGAACCCAACAAATGAAAAATCGGGGCCTGTTATTTGCGCTCCAACCCTGGTTCTTGAATCTGACAGCGTGTATTCATTTTCAGAAAAGGTAAGGATACGGTAGGCTTTACTTTTTTGAGTTACATTGAAGTCTCCGGTTAAAATAACCGGTAAATGATTGGCTATGGAAGCCAGTTTTTTAATGATAAGTTTCGCACTTTCCACCTGAGCTATTTCGCCCATATGATCAAAATGGGTATTCAATGCAATAAAGTGCTTTCCCGTATTTTTATCTTTAAACTCAGCCCACGTAACTACCCTGTTGCATGCTGCATCCCAGCCTCGGCTACCAGGTATATCAGGAGTTTCAGAAAGCCAGAAAGTACCGCTTCTGACAACTTTCAATGATTGGCCTCTATAAAATATTGCACTAAATTCCCCTTCCTTTTTCCCATCATCACGACCAGCGCCAATATATTTATACCCTTTCATTCTTTTCTTCATGTCTTTTAACTGGCTGTAAAAAGCCTCCTGAACACCCAAAATCAATGGCGACTGCTTCACAACCTCCCGACAAAACTCATCTTTTCTATACTTCCATTGATTTAAGCCATCGTCAGGTGTATCCAATCTGACATTCCAGGTCATCACCTTCAGGTTATCATTATTCTGGCTATATGATGCCGAAGTCATGAAAAAAAGAGTAATTAACAGGAAAATGACTACCTGATATTGTTTGAATGCTTTTGTTTTGATATTCATACCGGCTTCGATTTACAACGGCGAAATTACGAAATCACATCTGCTGTTTGATAAAAACAATTATAGATTCTTGGCAATTTTACAAATTTCACTCACCAGCTCCTGGCTTGTCTGAGCAATCATAAATTCATCAGAGTACCCGTTTCCCATTCCAACTCCCTGATTTTTATACATCATTCTGCTATTTATCTTAACAGTTGCCGACAGATGGAATTCAGCTGCATTGGTTTTTTTGTGCAATTCAGACAGGTTTGATGAGTTAATTCCACTACCTGGCATAATTATTATTCTGTTGCCTGAAGCCTTTACCAATTCAGCAATCAAACCTGCCCCTGAAAAGGCATCAGCCGCCTGCCCCGAAGTAAGTATTCTCTGACAACCCAGTTCTACAATATCTTCAAGGGCTTTTAACGGGTCTTTGGTCATATCAAAGGCCCTGTGAAACGTAACTTCCAATGGTTTTGCAATTTCCATCAATTCTTTCATTCTGCATGTATCCACTGTTCCGTCAGTATTCAACATCCCAATCACAATTCCATTTGCACCTTTTAATTTTGCCGAGAAAACGTCAGATTTCATAACATCAAATTCAGCCCTGGAATAATTAAAATCTCCGCCTCGCGGGCGTATGAGAACATTTGTTTTAATTTTCAGATGCTTCATCACATATTCCAGTAAAGCAACGGATGGCGTTAATCCTCCTTCGCTCAAAGCACTGCAAAGCTCTATTCTGTCTGCCCCGCCTTTTGCTGCTGCAATGGCTGATTCTACCGAACCGGCACAAATTTCAATTGTTATATTTTTTGCCATTTAATCTATATTTCAGATTCTAAAAATATGTAAATTAACTTTATCGGGTCAAGCAAAAAGATTAAAAAAAATATCTTGTAAATTCAGTTTATTGCTTGATTTAATTCATAGAAATTATTTTGTGCTCAGGTAGGTTCTATTAATTAACTTAGTTTATCCTTTATCTTTAAGGAATTTTAAAGGAGTTAAATAAATACCGCTTTACCTGCTTGAAAAAATGGTATACTTGCACTGCCAATTATTATGAAAAACTTAAGAGATAAAGTAGTGATTATCACCGGAGGTTCGTCAGGCATAGGTTATGCACTGGCGCACGAATTCGGTAAGTTTGGCGCCAGAATTGTTATTTCGGCGCGCAATAGTGAAAAGTTAAACCAGGCAGCTGCTCAACTTAATTCATTAGGAATTAACACCTTTGCTGTTCAGGCTGATGTAAGCATAGAAAGCGATTGTGTTAAACTGATTGAAACAACTGTTTCAAAATATGGAAAAATTGACATTCTGGTTAATAATGCCGGGATTTCGATGAGAGCCGCGTTTGTGAATACCGACCTGGAAGTTCTGCAGAAACTGATGAATACCAATTTTTGGGGAACTGTTTTCTGCACCAAACACGCCATGCCCTTCTTGCTTAAATCCCAGGGGTCAGTAATTGGAGTAATATCCATTGCAGGCTATGTGGGATTGCCCGGCAGAACAGGGTATTCTGCATCAAAATTTGCTATCCGGGGTTTTTTAGATACCCTCAGATGTGAAAACCTGAAAACCGGATTACATGTCATGGTGGCTGCCCCCGGATTTACATCCTCGAATATCAGAAATGCAGCACTTACAGCAAATGGAGCTCCTCAGGGTGAAACTCCGCGTGATGAAGCTAAAATGATGTCGGCCGATGTGGCTGCCAGAAAAATTGTGAAAGCAACTTTGAAACGAAAAGATTCCATTGTGCTTACTTTTATTGAAGGCAAGTTTACCGTCTGGCTAAACAGTATTTTTCCCAAATTAGCAAGCAGGCTTGCTTTTTACTATATGTCTAAAGAGCCTGATTCTCCATTTAAATAATTGGAAGTGAAGGCAAAAGAATGAATGCTGACTAAGTTTAATTAACTTATTATTAACAATCTCAAATTCAGATGAAACAAATGAAAATGGAAATTCTGCTGCTTGAAGGCCTGGCCGATTTAAAGTTTGGTGATTTGCCTGTTGCTGTTGAAAATACCTTAGGCAAACCTCATGAAATCGAAAACCTGGGTGAGGAAGCTGATGAAGAACTGGATACCATTCTTTGGAACTACGATAAAGAAGGATTGTCGGTGTTTTTCGAAGGTAAAAACAACCATGTTCTTTCCTGCTTTGAAACTGACAACGAAGAAACTACTCTTTTCGGAAAAAAAGTCTTCAGTATGACCGAACAGGAAATTATTGAGCTTATGAAAGAGGAAGGACTTACCCAAATTGATACTGAAGAAGAAGAATGGGGAGAAAAAAGGGTGTCTTTTGATGAAGGCTTGATCGATTTTTATTTTCAGGACGGGAAACTGGTTACTGTTAACTGGGGCGTTTTTGTAAATGAAGATGGTGAAATTGAAGAATTCGACGAAGAAGACGAAGACGAAGATTAGTTTTTCATATTCCTTCGAGGATGATACTTCAGGATATTAGTCCTGAGATATTCCCTGTCGAGGTGAGTGTAAATCTCAGTGGTGGTAATGGAAGCATGACCCAACATTTCCTGCACCGCCCTGAGATCTGCACCGTTTTCAACTAAATGTGATGCAAATGAATGCCTCAGAGAATGCGGACTGATATTTTTTTTAATTCCTGTTCCTGCAATAGCTTTTTTCACTATTTCAAATATCATAGCTCTGGTCAGTTTTGCCCCGCGTGCATTCAAAAAAAGGAAATCCTCCTGTCCTTTTTGTATTTTACCCGTTCTTCTCACGTAAGTCATGTATCTCTCAATTTGTGCCGAGGCCTTATTTCCAATGGGCACAATCCGTTGCTTGTCACCTTTTCCGGTCACTTTAATAAACCCATCTGTAAAAAACAAATCAGAAATCTTCAGATTGATCAGTTCTGACACCCGCAAACCACAACCATATAAAGTTTCTAAAATGGCTTTATTCCGTTCGCCGTTAGAGTTGCTTAAATCTATAGTTTGAATTAAAAGCTCCATCTCATCAATCGTAAGCACATCAGGTAATTTTCGTCCAATCCTTGGCATAGCAAGCAATTCGGTTGGATCGGTCAAAACTTCATTTTCAATTAGTAAATAGCTAAAAAAGGATCTGATTCCTGATATAATACGTGATTGACTGCTGGCAGCTATGCCAATATCGGCAAGTGTATTCACAAACAATTGCAAGTCCTTGAGTTGAACCTGAGAGGGCTTAATTTCCTGGTTTCCGGCATTAAAATATGCAACCAGCTTGGAAATATCACGGCAATACGCATCCACAGTGTTTGCAGGCATTGACCGTTCAACCTGAAGATAAGCTTTATAACCATGAATATAAATCTGCCAGTGCATCAGAGTAATTTTAAGTCAAACCTACCGTAATTTTTAATGCAACTGCTATTTTGGTTCCAAAATTTCTCAATTGTTTGATCAATTTTTAACAATAAATTGTTTATAATTATAATATTACACTTAATATACTCTTTTACAATCACATACAACAATACATCGGGGCAAATACAGATAAAAAGTACGAAGCGGGCTATTTTTTCTGCTTTGGCTTTTGGATGGTAAGTAAATTTTTGTATTTTTGCAGTCCGAAAATTTAAAGGCTTACAACAATGGCTAAGAAGAGTAAAGAAGCAAGAATCCAGGTGATACTGGAATGCACCGAGCATAAAACCAGTGGTATGCCCGGAACCTCGAGGTATATTACTACCAAAAATAAAAAGAATACTCCCGAAAGGTTGGAGATTAAAAAGTATAATCCTATCCTTAGGAAAGTAACTGTTCATAAGGAAATTAAATAACATTACACCATGGCAAAGAAAGTAGTTGCTACCCTCAGAACAAGCTCGGGTAAAGATTTTGCAAAAGTAATCCGCATGGTACGGTCAGAAAAAACCGGTGCGTATTCTTTTAAAGAAAACATTGTTCCAAACGACCAGGTAAAAGATTTCCTGGCTAAGAAATAATTGCATTTATGCTCTATAAAACAGGGCCTTTTCTTTCAAAAGAGAAGACCCTGTTTTTTATTTTCTGATTTCAGAGGTGTTTAATTTGTTTAATTACCTAATTTTGCTTCTGTTAAAATCTAAAATCTAATACATCTTCCTGAAATATGGGTATTTTTTCATTCTTCTCGAAAGAAAAGAAACAGGATCTGGATAAAGGCCTTGAAAAAACAAAAACAAGTTTTTTTGGTAAACTTTCCAAAGCAATTGTTGGCAAATCAAAGGTTGACGATGAAGTCCTTGATAACCTTGAGGAAATTCTTGTTACATCTGATGTAGGTGTTGATACTACATTGCGCATTATTCAACGAATTCAGAACCGGGTATCGCGTGACAAATATCTGGGAACTTCAGAACTAAACCAGATTCTGCGTGAAGAAATTTCCGCTTTGCTTGACGAAACCTCAAACCCCGGGTTGATTGATAGCTTTAACTTTCCTAAGCGTGAAACGCCATATGTCATTATGGTAGTTGGCGTCAATGGTGTTGGAAAAACCACTACAATCGGCAAACTGGCATATCAATATAAAGCTGCCGGTAAAAGTGTGGTACTCGGCGCAGCTGACACTTTCAGGGCTGCTGCAGTTTCACAGCTTGAAATCTGGGCAGAAAGGGTAGGAGTGCCATGCATTACGCAGGGCATGGGTGCCGATCCGGCCTCTGTGGCCTTCGATACACTTAAATCGGCAATGGCCCGAAATGCCGACGTTGTAATTATTGACACTGCCGGTCGACTTCATAACAAAATCAACCTGATGAATGAACTTTCAAAAATCAGGAAGGTGATGCAGAAACTTTTACCTGACGCACCAAACGAAATATTGTTGGTGCTTGACGCCTCCACAGGCCAGAATGCAATTGAACAGGCCCGCCAGTTTACAGCTGCCACCGAAGTGAATGCATTGGCTCTTACCAAATTAGATGGAACGGCCAAAGGAGGTGTAGTGATTGGTATTTCTGATCAATTTAAAATTCCGGTTAAATATATCGGTATTGGTGAAAAAATGACCGATTTACAACCTTTTGTTAAAAATGAATTTGTCGATTCTCTCTTTAGCTGATGGTCTGAATTTATTCTATTTAGTTCAGGCGGAATTGGTAAAGAGCTGATATCCTGTGTGCAGTCTTTAAAACTCCTCCGCTTTGAAAACCAAATTATTTAATCATAAAACAGTCAATGTAATTACACTGGGCTGTTCAAAAAATCTAGTTGATTCTGAAGTAATGCTCCGGCAACTCAATGCCGCAGGACTTCAAACTGAACATGATGGCGCATCTGATGCAGATGTTGTTATAATCAACACCTGCGGCTTTATCAACGATGCCAAAGAAGAATCAATCAATACCATCTTGCATTGGAGCCAGGCCAAAAAAGAGAATCGCATCGAAAAACTTTTTGTGATGGGGTGTCTTTCTGAGCGCTATCGTCATGATCTTGAAAATGAAATCCCTGAAGTTGATGGCTTTTTTGGTGTCAACGATTTAAATGCAATCCTCAATGCAGTAAATGCACCCTTTCGTTCCGATTTGCTCAGCGAACGAATTATTACCACTCCTCCTCATTTTGCTTATCTCAAAATATCTGAGGGTTGCGACCGGCAATGCTCTTTTTGTGCCATTCCCGGAATCAGAGGTAAAAACATTTCAAAACCCGTCTCCGAAGTTATTGCAGAAGCCAGGTTTTTAGCTTCTTCAGGGGTTAAGGAAATTATGCTTATTGCCCAGGATTTGACCTATTACGGCATTGATTTAAACGGAAAACGACAACTGGCCGATCTTCTTGAAGCTTTGGTAAAAGTTGATGGAATCGAATGGATTAGATTACATTACGCCTATCCTGCCGGCTTTCCTGTTCGCGTTCTTGATGTGATGCGCAACAACCCTAAAATTTGTAAATACATCGATATCCCGCTTCAACATATCAACAGCCGTATCCTTAAATCGATGAAAAGGGGACTCGATAGTAGCAAAACCCGTGAACTTGTTGAAAAAATAAGACTCAAGGTGCCGGGCATCGCTATCAGAACAAGCTTTATTGTAGGATATCCCGGAGAAACTGCAGAAGAGTTTAACGAACTCAAAAAATTTGTGCAGGAAGCCGGCTTTGAAAGAATGGGCGTATTTACTTATTCTCATGAAGAGAACACTCCTGCATCCAAGTTGGTTGATAATATCAGACCTGCCGTTAAAGCCAGAAGAGCTGAACAACTTATGCTTCTACAGCAGGAAATCTCCACCCGGCGAAATCAAACGCTTGTTGGCACAAAAATGAAAGTAATAGTTGATAAGGCTGAGGACGGCAAATGGATTGGCCGTACTGAATTTGACTCTCCTGAAGTGGATAATGAAGTCTTGATTTCAGTTCTGAATAATCCGCCAATCCCCGGACAGATGATTGAAGTCACCATAACCGGTGCCGATATGTATGATCTTTTTGCTGAATTTGTAAGCTAAGAAAATCCCTTTATTTAATTTGAATTATTAAAACGCTTGTATGATGAAAAAACAATTCCTGACTTACTTATTGGTTGCTATTTTACCCGTTTGTTTACTTGCACAGGGAAATCAACCTATCAACAATACTGATTCCAAAGGTTTGAAACAGGGACGCTGGATTGAATTAAATAATAGTCTGGAATCAAGCGGGGATTATGTGAACAATATGAAAAATGGTATGTGGATTACACATTTTCAGGATAACAATATGCTTTACAAAATTGAGAATTTTGAAATGGATAAAAAGCAGGGGGTATTTATAGAATTGTCTAAAAGAGGTTCGCTCGTGTCGGAGCAGTATTTCACCAATGATATGCCCGATGGGCCCGTCAGACAATATGCGCCTAACGGGTTACTTTTGTCTAGTGGAAATTACCGGCAGGGTGTTTTACATGGAATTCAAACATCCTATTATGAAAATATGCAAAGTAAAAAATCAGAAGAATCTACTTTTTCAAATGGAGTTAAAGATGGCCCGTCAAGGTGGTTTAATACCGAAGGAGCCGTTATAGCCGAATACATTTATAGCAACGGAATGCTTCAGGGAGAGCAAAAATCTTTCTACAATGGTGAAAAAGTTAGAACCCTCGAAACTTATCTCAACAATATTCAGGAAGGGCCTTCAATCGAGTATTTTGAAAATGGCCAGATAAAAATAAATGGACAATATAAAAACGGACTAAAAGAGGGCAACTGGATGGAATATGATGAAAGTGGAAAGCTTATAAAGTCTGTTTCTTACTCTAAAGGCAATCTTCGTTAACAGATCAACCATGAGCAAAATAACGAATCCTTTTGTTAAACAGCCCGGCTATAACTGCTTTGGTTGTTCGCCTGATAATAAGTTTGGCCTCAAGCTCAGTTTTGTTGAAGAGGGAGAAGAAGTAATCGCACACTGGTTACCCCAACCTCAGTTTCAGGGGTGGAACAATACATTGCATGGTGGAATTCAAACCACCCTTTTGGATGAAATTGCCAGTTGGCTTGTTTTTGTCAAGCTAAACACTTCAGGAGTTACCTCAAGAATGGAGGTTAAACTCCGAAAACCGGTAGCTATGGACCAGGGAGCTCTGATTTTAAAAGCCAGACTTCGCGAAATGAAAAGAAATATTGCCGTGATTGACACCTGGCTTTATAGCCATCAAATGGAATTACTCACAGAAGCTGTTATGTATTATTATACATTTCCAGCCGATATTGCCGCTGAAAAGTTCTGGTATCCTGGCAAGGAAGCTTTTTATGACGAGCCTGTCTGATAATTCTGACAATCTGTCAGATTGTTATCTAATCTCCTGAAAATAAAGTTGATATCTGTTTAATTTCGCAACAAATTAATCTGCCAATCCATTGGCTTTTATAATATATATCAACTCACTCAGAATCATAGCTGTAGCACCCCAAATAAGGTGATTTTGAAACATAAAACCAGGCACTTTCACCTGATTTCCATTTCTAAATGGTATTGAATATTCTTGCAACACGCCGTTGTTTGTGAAATACGAAAGCGGAACCGTAAAAATTTCAGCTACTTCTCTTTTATCAGCAATAAAACCTGGCTTCACCTCAGTTGTAGCCACAAATGGGCGAATAATAAAGTTACTGGGCGGAACAAACAAATCGCTCAGCTGTCCAACAATTTTGATATTTTTTTCTTCTAATCCAATCTCTTCATGAGATTCCCTTAATGCTGTATTCTCCAAACTTGAATCGGTTTCTTCAAATTTGCCCCCCGGAAACGCAACTTGCCCGCTGTGAACACCCTCATATTCAACTCTTTTAATAAATGCAGTGTGAACTTCTCTAACTTCATCAGGAAAAAGAAGTATCAATACACTGCTTTTTCGCGCTTGATCAATTCCTTTGCTGTTTTTTATCAACTCATTCCGATTGGACGGAGCAAGTATCTCGTGAGCCCTGGGTCCGGGTAACTCTGATAAAAGTGCAGAGGGCAATTTTTCAATAAAACGGTCAAACTTAATGGATGGCATTGTTCTTGTTAAATTAGTTGCAGAAACATAAAAAAGCCGATTAAGTGTAAATTAATTTACATTTATTGCGTATTTTTATGGGATTAAAAGAGGCAATGTTTAAACACCTGAATTTGAAAATGGTTAAGGAAAAAACGATTACAACGCACAAAGATAAGGAGCAGGTTGTTAGTAACCGCGAACTTGTTTTGTATAATGATGATTATAATACATTTGAATTTGTAATTGAAACACTTATTGATGTTTGTGATATTGAGCCTGTTCAGGCAGAACAAATCACACTGATTGTTCATTACAAGGGAAAATGTGGTGTAAAAAGCGGTTCAGAAACCGAACTTAAGCCTGAGTATAACGAAATGCTCAACCGTGGCCTTACGGTTTCCATCGAATAACCCTGAATGGGTAACAAATGAATTGTTTTAAAGTAATTCATCAATTCACCTTTCTGAATAAATTAGTTTCCTGAATAACCCATCATTGTTTCGGCCTGTAAACAAATTATTTTTCGAATGAAAAATCAGATTTTCGCAATAGTCTTAGGATTAGCACTGGCATTGACATCATGTTCAAAAGTGCCAATTACCGGTCGCCGGCAGTTTAACGTTGTACCCGGACAGATGATTTCTGAAATGAGTTTGACGAGTTATCAGGATTTTTTATCACAAAATCCTCCTATTCCGGAAAGCAATAAAAATACGCAACAGGTCAAACGCGTTGGACAAAAAATAGCTCAGGCAGTTGAGGAATATCTGATTCATAACGGGCAACAGGATAAAGTTTCGGCATACAAATGGGAATTTAATCTGGTTGAAAGCCCTGAAGTAAATGCTTGGTGTCTTCCTGGAGGTAAAGTAGTTGTTTATACGGGAATTCTTCCTTTGACCAAAGATGACGCAGGCCTGGCTGTCGTTATGGGCCATGAAATTGCGCATGCCGTGGCCAATCACGGAGGTGAAAGAATGAGTCAGCAGCTGGCTGTAGTTCTGGGAGGGGTGTCGCTCGACATTGCGTTACAGCAGAAACCCGCCCAAACCAGAGAATTGTTCAATATGGCTTATGGAATTGGCTCAACTTTAGGAACACTGGCTTATTCGCGAACCCACGAATATGAGGCCGATAAACTGGGAATGGTTTTTATGGCTATGGCTGGTTATGAGCCCGAACGTGCTGTCAGTTTCTGGGAAGAAATGGCTGCCATTCCCGGACAAGCCCCGCCTGAACTGCTTAGCACGCACCCCAGCAGTCAGAATAGAATCAAAGAACTTAGGAATTATATCCCTAATGCCCGTATTTATTTGAAAAAACAGTAATTTGCATCGTTTCTAAACGTATATTTGTAAAACATAGAATCAGGGTAAAATGTCATTGACACTTATTATCATATTAATCATCGCCGGTCTGCTTTTTATCATGCTTGAAGTTTTGGTAATTCCCGGAACTACAGTAGTTGGAATAGCAGGTTTCGCACTTTTGGTATTTTCGATTTGGGAGGCATACCATGTTTATGGAACTCCATCTGGTCATTATATACTCACAGGAACATTGGTTCTTTCTGGAATTGTAATTTATCTTTCATTCAAAACCAACACCTGGAACCGGTTGATGCTCAATACAGAAATAACCGGAAAGGTTAATGAAATTGACAATTCGAAAATACATGTTGGTGACGAAGGAAAAGCTGTTTCACGTATTTCTCCCTCAGGAAAGGCTGTTATTCATAACGAGTTTTTTGAGGTTCATACAAACGGAGATTTTATCGATCAGGAAACTGAAATAGTTGTTTCACAGCTTATTGATAATAAAATATTTGTTAAACGTAAAGTATAAAAACTATGGCTGAATCAGGCTTTTTGGTAATTGTAGCAATAGGAATTGCTTCCCTTTTCGGGTTATGGATAATTTTCTATTTTATCCCGGTAGGCCTTTGGTTTTCGGCATTGTTGTCGGGAGTCAGGGTTTCTTTATTACAACTGGTTTTTATGCGTTGGCGAAAAGTGCCACCCTCAGTAATTGTAACCGCTATGATTAATGCAACAAAAGCAGGTTTGTCAATTACACGGGATGAACTTGAAGCGCATTATCTGGCAGGCGGAAGAGTTAAACTAGTGGTGAATGCACTGATTTCAGCTGACAAA
>Ga0116152_10003101_pt1 | contig 13397 bp, 10 predicted proteins | sample AD_UKC119_MetaG_FD_89894 | JGI IMG/M metagenome (GOLD analysis project Ga0116152, IMG submission 89894) | Active sludge microbial communities of municipal wastewater-treating anaerobic digesters from Hong Kong - AD_UKC119_MetaG | ecosystem: Engineered > Bioreactor > Anaerobic > Digestate...
GGTGGCCGGAATGACGGCCTGCGCATTGCTGAAGGCCACTTGCCAGCGGTCCTGCAACATGAACTCGATGAACTGGTTCGCGCCTTCCGGATGGTCGGACGAGGCCGAGACGGCGAATTGCCAGGACGCCGCGCCGATCTTCGGACCATTGCCAAAATCCGGCGCCGGCAGGAACAGCACGTCGTCGCCGAAGGCTTCCACCGCATTGGCCGCGGCCCAGTTTCCGTTCCAGCTCATCGCGTATTTGCCGTCGATCAGGCCGGAATCCCGGTCCGCCGGATCCTGGCTGGTGCCGGGCACCAGTTCGCGGTCGAACAGCGACTGCCACCACTCGCCGAATTCGATGCCGGCATCGCCGTTCAGCACGCCGTCCGATTCCAGATAGGTGCTGCGGTCGATCAGGTCGCCGCCGAAGCTCTGCAGGAAGGGGGCGAAGGCATAGGGGTACCATTCGTCCGCGCTCCAGGCCATGCCAAGGTCGAGCGGATAGTCGAATTCGCCACCTTCCTTGATCGCCTCCAGCGCGGCATCGAGCTCGTCGCGGGTCCAGGGCTCGGCGAGGGTCGGGATGCGGATGTCATACTTCTCCAGCACCGACCGCCGGGTGACCATGGCGACGGCGGCTTCCCACAGGCCGACCGAATAGATGTCGTCCTTCCAGCGGCCGATGGCCGTCGGCAGGAAGTTCTCGATCGTGCCTTGGTCGATTTCCAGAGGTTGGATGTAGCCGGCCCATGCCCAGCTCGGCATGACCGGGCCGTCCACATCGATGATGTCGGGCAGGTTGCCCGCCAGCGCGCCGGCGATGACGGTGTCGTTGTAGGCGCCGGCCGGGAAACTCTGCACGACCACCGACCAGTCGGACTGGCTGGCGTTGAACTCCTCGACGATCTGGTCGAGCACAGCGCTTTCTTCCGGGTTGCCCGCGCCGTGATACCACATGGTCAGCTCGGTCTGGGCGAAGGCCTGCGCGCCCCAGATCGCGCCCAGTGCGGTGGTGGCGAATGCGGTCAGACGTATGTTCATGCCGGGTTCCTCCCTCTCATTGGCAATTCGGATATGCGGTTCGCGGGGCCGGGCCGGACGCTGTCGCGCCAGACCGCGGGGCCGCCGACCAGAACCGGTGCTTCCGGCGCGGCGTTGCCGTCCCGGACCATGGACGTGAGCAGCTGCGCGGCCCTGACGCCCATGGCGGCATAGGGCAGCTTCACCGTGGTCAGCTTCGGATAGAGCGTCTCGGTGATCAGCGTGTGATCGTCGTAGCCCGCGACCGAGATGTCGTCGGGCAGCGTCAGGCCGCGGGAGCGCAGCATGCCGTAGGCGCGCAGGGCCATGCGGTCGTTGCCGAGGCAGAGAACCGTCGGCGGTTCCTCGAGCGCCAGCACCCGGTCGAGCGCGTCCCAGAGCAGCTGCTCCTCGGCCAGATGATCGTCCGCCGAGAGGTTGGCCGCCGTGACCAGGGCCGGGTCGAAGGGAATGCCGGCGATGGCCAGCGCGTCGCGGTAGCCGGCGACCCGCAAGCGCGTCGCTTCCATCTCGGGGCCGAGCGTCAGATAGGCGATCCTGCGATGCCCGCGCGCGATCAGCTCCTCCGTCAGCGCCTTCTGGCCGGAGCGGTCGTTGGGCAGTACCGCCGGGCTGCCCGCATCGTCGAAGCAATTGGCCAGCACCAGCTTCGTGTCGCCGGCGATCCCGGGCAGGGTGACCTTCATGTGGTGGTCGGCGACGAAGATGATCCCCTCGACCCGGTGCTCCTGGAAGGTGCGGACCAGGTTGGGAATGCGTTCGGACTTGCCGCCGGTATCGGAGATGAGGAGCGTCAGCCCGCTCTCCTCGAGCTCCCGCAGGATGCCCTGGACGATCTCGATGTCCGGCAGGCCGCCGAGCGCCATGCGCCTCGGGGTCAGGGTGATCGCCCCGGTGATCAGGCCGACCAGGCCGGAGCGGTTCGACCGCATGGTGCGGGCGGCCGAGGAGGGGACATATCCCAGCTCGGCGATCGCGCGCTCGACCTTGTCCCGGGTGGATCGGCCGACCGGCGCATCGCCGTTGAGAAACCGGCTGACGGTCTTGGGCGAGACCCCAGCCCGCTTCGCCACGTCGTAGATCGTTGACACAGGCCCACCTCCCCCCGGAGCGATTCGATTTTTGACATCGATGTCATGACACCGATGTCATACTCGGTCGGCCAGTTCAAGAATGAAGTTCGGGGGGGAAGACGGCGGCCGTGGTGGCCCATACAGCGGCTCCTGCTCCGGCTCGGCCGGCAGCATGCAGAAGATCGGCCGACCGAAGGGCGCACCTCCGACCGGGCCGGGCAGCCCCGCGCCGACGCCGATTGGACAGCGCCAGCCTGCCGCCGAACCGGTGCCTGCCGGTGCCGCATACGAGATCCTGCACCCGAAACTGGACCGTGGATTGATGCGGTCACAATGCCAGCGGTGGGACGACTTCCCGACGCACATTTTGAATAAAGTGTTGTATAACAATATTTTACATAGCGTTTCATCGTGAAACGCCGCTCCTGACCGACCGCGACCCGGCCAAGGCCAAGGCCTTCATCGACTTCCAGAACGACGTGACGGCCAAGGACATCCGGCTTGCGGTCGGCGGCCACGCCGAAGGCTGGAGCCTCCGCCTCGAGGCCGACGTCGCGGGCGGCGGCCGCCCCGGCGTTGGCGCCGTCCCCGAGCGAGGCGGCGATGCTCCAGAGGCCGCGGCCGGCGCCGGCGATCTGCACCGCCTCCGTCTTCCTGCCCGGCAGGTAGACCTGCAGCGCCTCGTCCCAGGCAAGCTTTCCTTGCGTGTGGCTGAAGAGGTGCAGGCAGGGGGTCCAGCCGCCGCACATCAGCACCGCGTCGCAGCCGATGTCGCGGGGCTCACCGGCCTTGCCACCCTCCATGCGGTTGACGCGGAGCGACGTCACCCGCAGTCGGCCCGCGGTGCCGGTGACCGTGCGGCCGAGCAACGCCTCGATGCCGAGGGCGTGGGCGCGGTCGGTCAGCGCCGGGTCGACGGACGCGCGCATATCGACGATGACAACAGGTTTCGCGCCGGCTCCCGCGAGGTCGAAGGCGGCGTGCCAGGCCGAATCATGCGCGGTGACAATCGCCGGGCGGTCGCCGACCTTGACGCCGTAGCGGTTGAGATAGGTCTGGGCGGCGCTGGCGAGCATGACACCGGGGCGGTCGTTGCCGTCGAAGACCAGCGGCTTCTCGAGCGCGCCCTGCGCCAGTACCACTTCCTTGGCGCGGACCTTCCACATCCGCTCGCGCGGGGCGCCCTCCGGGGGCGCGGCGAGGTGGTCGGTCAGCCGCTGCGCCAGGCCCACGAGGTTCTGGTGATAATAGCCGATGGCGGTGGTGCGCGGCATCACCTGCACGTTCGCCAACCCATCGAGTTCGGCGACGGTGGCGGCGAGCCAGTCCCAGGCCGGCTGGCCGTCGATGACGACCGTCGGTTCGGAGAGCAGCGTGCCGCCGACCTCCGCGTTCTCGTCGACGAGCATCACGCTGGCGCCGGAGCGGCCGGCGGCGAGCGCCGCGGCGAGGCCGGCGGGACCGGCGCCGACGACGAGCACGTCGACATGGGCGAAGCGGCTGGCGTAGCTGTCCGCGTCGGGCTCGGTGGGGGAGACGCCGAGGCCCGCGGCGTTGCGGATGACGGGCTCGTAGACGCGGTCCCAGAAGGCGCGCGGCCACATGAAGGTCTTGTAGTAGAAGCCGGCGGAGAACAGCGAGCCGAGATTGTCGTTGATCGCGCCCATGTCGAAGGCGAGCGACGGCCAGCGGTTCTGGCTGGCGGCCTCGAGGCCCTCGCGGATCTCCTGGATGGTGGCGCGGGTGTTGGGCTCGAAGCGGCCCGGGCCGCGGCGGGTGCCCATGAGCGCGTTCGGCTCGTCCGAGCCCGCCGAGACCACACCGCGGGGACGGTGGTACTTGAACGAGCGGCCCATCAGGTGGACGCCGTTGGCGAGCAGCGCCGAGGCGAGGGTGTCGCCGGCGAGACCTTGGTAGGTCTTGCCGTCGAAGGTGAAGTTGACGGGCTTGCCGTGGTCGACGCGGCCGCGGCCCTGCAGGCGGTAGCTGGTCATTTGGCGTCTCCCGTCAGGCTGGAGATGTCGGGACGGGGCTCGTCCGCCCTGTAGGTGGCGAGGAACTTGTCGCCGACGGTCTCGCGCACCGCGTTGAAGAAGCGCGCGCAGCCGTTGACGTGGCGCCAGCGCTCGAAGTGCACGCCCTTCGGGTTGGTGCGGATGAAGAGGAAGTCGCGCCACTCCTCGTCCGTCAGCTTCGACGGATCGGCCGGGCGGGCAATGTGTGCCTCGCCGGCATAGGCGAACTCGAGCTCGGGAAGGTCCTGCTCGCAGTAGGGGCAATGGATCAGAAGCATCTCTCGTCTCCCTAATGCGCGACGGCGGCGGCGGCGGCTTCGTCGATCAGCCGGCCGGTGGTGAAGCGCTCCAGCGTGAAGGGCGCGTTGATCGGATGCGGCTCGTCCTTGGCCACGGTCCAGGCGAGCGTATGCGCCGCACCGGGCGTCGCCTTGAAGCCGCCGGTGCCCCAGCCGCAGTTGACGTAGAGGCCGGGCACCGGCGTCTTGCCGAGGATCGCCGAGCGGTCCGGCGTCACGTCGACGATGCCGCCCCATTTGCGCAGCATCCGCATGCGGCGGAAGATCGGGAAGATCTCGCAGATCGCGGCGAGGGTGTGCTCGATCAGCGGCAGGCCGCCGCGCTGCGAATAGCTGACGTACTGGTCGGTGCCCGAGCCGATGACCAGCTCGCCCTTGTCGGACTGGCTGATATAGGCGTGGACGCTGTTCGACATCACCACGCAGGGGAATATCGGCTTGACCGGCTCGGAGACCAGCGCCTGCAGCGGGTAGGATTCGAGCGGCAGACGGACGCCGGCCGAATCCATGACGACGGACGTATGGCCGGCGGCGGAGACCGCGACCTTCTTCGCGGCGATGAAGCCCTTCGCGGTCTCGACGCCGGTCACCCGGCCGTCCGGGCCGCGGCGGATCGCTGTCACCGGGTAGTTCTGGATGATGTCGACGCCGCGCGCGGCCGCCCCCCGCGCATAGCCCCAGGCGACGGCGTCGTGGCGGGCGGTCCCGGCGCGTTTCTGCAGCGCCGCGCCCATCACCGGGTAGCGGGCCTTCGGGTTGATGTCGAGCGGCGGGCAGAAGGCCTTCGCCTCCTGCGCGGAGAGCCAGACGTTGTCGACGCCGTTCAGCCGGTTGGAGTGGACGTGGCGCTGGAAGGACTGCACATCGTGGACGTTGTGCGCGAGCATCAGGACGCCGCGCTTGGAGTACATGACGTTGTAGTTCAGGTCCTGGGAAAGGTTCTCCCAGAGGTCGAGGGCGTGGTCGTAGAGCCGGGCGCTCTCGTCGTAGAGGTAGTTCGAGCGGATGATGGTGGTATTGCGCCCGGTGTTGCCGCCGCCGAGCCAGCCCTTGTCGATCACCGCGACATTGGTGATCCCGTGCTCCTTCGCGAGGTAGTAGGCGGCGCCGAGGCCGTGGCCGCCGGCACCGACGATGACCACGTCGTAGGCCGCCTTCGGCTCGCGGTCGGGCCATTGTGGGGTCCAGTTCTTCTGGCCGGTCAGCGCGCCCTTGATGACCTGGGCGAAGGAGAATTGCGTCATGGCGGGCCCCCCTGGATTGCCGGACCTCTATACTGGATTCGTCGCGGGCTGACGTGTACCCTTGCGTCAGTTTCGCGGTAGCTAGGCGGCAGGAGATCGTGGGTTGGCCCAGCTCAACGTCGGCCTCATCCTCACGCGCCGCTTCACGCTCTGCGCGCTCGGCAATTTCGTGGACGTGTTGCGCCTCGCCGCCGACGAGGGCGACCGCTCGCGGCCCATCCTCTGTGCCTGGAAGGTGCTATCACCGACGATGGAGCCGATCGCTTCGAGCTCGGGCATCGTCGTCCAGCCGGACGAGCCTCTGGGCGACCCGGCCCGCTTCGACTATCTCGTTGTCGTCGGCGGGCTCGTCGACGAGGTCGAGCGCCTGCACACCGACACCGTGCGTTTCCTGGAGCGCGCTGCGGCGGCAGGCATCCCGCTGGTGGGTGTCTGCACCGGGACATACGTGCTGCACCGGGCCGGGCTGATGGACGGCTATCGGGCCTGCGTCAGCTGGTTCCACCATGACGACTTCCTCGAGCGGTTCGACGGGCTCAAGCCGGTCTCCGATCAGATCTTCGTCGTCGACCGCGACCGGCTCACCTGCTCCGGTGGCGTCGCGGCGGCGCATCTCGCCGCCTTCATCGTCGAGCGCCATCTCGGGCGAGCGCGCGCGGCGAAGAGCCTGCACATCATGATCATCGACGAGGCGGCTGCGGAGGAGCCCCAGCCGGGCATGCCGCTCGCGCTCGCCACCGACGACGCGCTGGTGCGGCGGGCCCTACTCGTCATGCAGCAGTCTATCGACTCGCCGCTTTCGATCGGCCGCGTCGTCGTCCAGCTGGCAGTGAGCCGGCGCAAGCTCGAGCGGCACTTCCGCCAGGCGCTCGGCATGACGCCGCTGGAAGCCGATCGTCTGATCCGGCTCGAGCAGGCGAAGCACCTGCTCGTCACGACCGCGCGGTCCGCCACCCGGATCGCGAACGAGACCGGCTTCTGCGACCTGCCGCACATGATCAAGGTGTTTCGCGCCGCGGAGGGCATCACCCCGGATGTCTTTCGCCGTAGCGGTCGCGGTTCTACTGCGGTGTCGGCGCTTCCACCAACGGTCGGATCTTCCTGATCTCGAACGGCGTCGAGTCGTAGCGGCGCCGGAACAATCGGCTGAGATGCGAGGAGTCGCAGAAGCCGCACTCGACGGCGATAGCGGAGATCGACTTGTCGGTCACTTCGAGCAGATGCCGGGCGAATGACAGGCGGATGTCGAGGAACGCTGCCTGCGGCGACGTGTCGAGGGCGGTCCGGAAGTGCCGTTCGAGCTGACGCTTGCTGTTGCCCATCTGGCGCGCTAGCTCGGCGACGGAAAGGGGTGCGTCGATGCGCTGCTGCATGAGGAGCAGCGCCCGCCTGACCATCGGGTCCTCGGTCCTGAAATCCAGAGGAATTCCAGGCTGCGGCTTTTCCGGCCGCAGGGCGTCGTCGATGATCATGATGTGCAGGCTCTTGCTGGCTTGCGCGCGCCCGACATGTTTCTCGACGAGGTAGGCGGCGAGGTGCGCGGAGCTGGCGCCGCCGGCGCAGGTGAGCCTATCCCGGTCCACCACGAAGATCTGGTCGGAGATCGGCTCGAGCCCGTCGAATTGTTCCAGGAAGTCCGCGTGGCAGAACCAGCTGACACAGGCACGGTATCCGTCCATGAGTCCGGCGCGGTGCAGGAGGAAGGCTCCCGTGCAGACGCCGACGAGCGGGACGCCGGCCGCCGCGGCGCGCGCGAGAAAGCGGGTGTAGGTGGGGCCGATGTTGGGGATTTCCTCGAGCAGGCCCCCGACCACGACGATGTAGTCGAACCTGGCCGGATCCCCCAGGCGCTCACCCGGCTGCACGGCGACGCCGCAACTCGACGCGATCGGGTCCATCGACTCGGAGAGGATGGACCACTCGCAGAGGATCGGCCGGCTCCGATCCCCCTCGTCCGCAGCTAGTCTCAGGACGTCGACGAAGTTGGCGAAAGCGCACAGGGTGAAGCGCCTGGCCAGGATGAAGCCGACCGACAAGCGCGGCCCGCCGGCCCTGGGTCTTGCGGCCCTTGCGGGAAGGGGTTGCGATCCATGTCGGCTCGCGCCGGCCCCCGGCTTCATCCCTCGGTTGCTCCCCTGTCGTAGCTCTCATCCGCGATTGTCGCAAACATCCTGTCGGCTTCAAGCGGAATGTCGCATTGCTTTCGCGCAAGCTCCTGGGTCCCGAGGACACGGCGACACGGGCAGCGGGCTTCCGACCGAAAAGGCGCGGCACATGAGGGTCCTGGTCCCCGTCAGGCGGGTGGTCGACTTCAACGTCAAGATCCGTGCGAAGGCGGATGGCTCTGGCGTCGATCTGTCGAACGTGAAGATGTCGATGAACCCGTTCGACGAGATTGCGCTCGAGGAGGCGATCCGGCTGAAGGAAGCCAGGAAGGCGGATGAGGTCGTCGCTGTCACGATCGGTCCGGCCCAGGCCCAGGCGACCCTGCGCACAGCGCTCGCCATGGGAGCGGATCGGCGCTCGGCTCGCTGGCGGGCCTCGACGCCATTGGCGTCGGCCGGTCGATTCTCGTCGGCAAGCCGATGGCGCAGCTCCTGCTGGCGGAGAATTGCACTGTGACCGTCGCGCATTCGCGGACGCGCGATCCTGCGTCTACGGTCGGCGCGGCGGACATCGTCGTCGCGGCGGTCGGACAGGCGGAAATGATCAAGGGCGACTGGATCAAGCCGGGCGCAACGGTTATCGAAGTCGGCACGAGCCGGATCGTCCGCGACGGAAAGACGGCGCTGGTCGGGGACGTGGAGTTCGCGGCGGCCTCATGCCACGCGGGCGCTAAAACGCCGGTACCCGGAGGTGTGGGTCCAATGACGATCATGAGTCCGGTTCACAACACGCTCGTGGCGGCGCGCCGGCGCAGGGGCCTTCGCGGGCCGCAGCTTTGTTAGATGTCGGTGGTGCGTGAAGCTCAACGGGTGTCTCCGACGCGCGCTCGACCGGCGCTGACGGACATGCCGCCGATCGCGACGCTCGATAGATTGACCCTGCCACCCCAGACAGAGAAGGATTGAAGAGATGTCAGCGTTTCCCGAACGGGCGAGGGTGGTCATCGTCGGGCTCGGCGGTATCGTCGGCGCGTCCGTCGCGCACCACCTTGTCGAGCGCGGCTGGGACGACATTGTCGGCATCGACAAGTCAGGCATCCCGACCGACATCGGCTCGACCGCGCACGCCTCGGACTTCTGCTATGCCACGAGCCACGACTTCCTCAGCTGCTGGACGACGCTCTACTCCGTCGACTTCTTCGAGAAGTTGGGTCACTACGCCCGGATCGGCGGCATCGAGGTCGCGCGGGTCGGCGACGACGAGCGGATGAACGAGATCCGGCGCAAGGTCGACTCGGGGAAAGCCTTCGGCACCCGCGCGCGGCTGATGGAGCCGGCCGAGATCAAGGAGAAGTTCCCGCTGATCGAGGAGGACCTCGTCCAGGGCGGTCTCTGGGACCCGGACGCCGGCCTCGTCATCCCGCGCTCACAGACCGTCGCCAGCAAGCTCGTCGACCAGGCCGAGGCGGCGGGCAAGCTCAAGGCCTTCGCCAATACCTCGGCAAAGTCGCTGATCATCGAGGACGGGCGCATCAAGGGCGTCATCACCACCCGCGGCACGATCATGGCGGACTACGTCGTGGTCTGCGCCGGTCTCTGGGGCCGGCTGATCGCCGAAATGGCCGGTGAAGATCTGCCGGTGATGCCGGTCGACCATCCCCTGACCTTCTTCGGTCCGTTCGACAAGTTCGCCGGCACCGGCAAGGAGATCGGCTATCCGCTGATGCGCGACCAGGGCAACGCGGCCTACATGCGCGACACCGGCGACCCGAAGACCGCCGAGGGCGGCCAGATCGAGTGGGGATACTACGAGGAGACCAACCCCCGCCTCGTGCATCCGCGCGACATTCTCAAGAAGGAGCAGGCGCGGCTCTCGCCATCGCAGCGCGACCTCGACATGGAGCAGGTGATCGAGCCCCTGGAGCGGGCGATGGAGCTGACGCCGATCCTCGGCGAGCTTGGCTTCAACGAGGGCCATTCCTTCAACGGCCTCCTGCAGGTGACCATCGACGGACCGCCGTCGGCATCTGGGTCAAGGACGGCCCCGGCATGGGCAAGCTCATCGCCGACTGGATGACCGACGGGCGCACCGCGATCGACCACGCGAGCATCGACTACGCGCGCTTCAACCCGTTCGCGCTGACCGAGCGGTTCATCGAGGAGCGCTGCACCGAGACCGCCCGCAAGATCTACAACCCGCCGGTGCATCCGCGCGAGCCCTTCGACGGCGGGCGGGGGATCCGGCGCTCGCCGTTCTGGGAGCGGGAGAAGGAGCTCGGCGGCTACTTCATGGAGCTTGGCGGCTGGGAGCGGGCGCATGGCTACGCGGCGAACGAGCACCTGCTGGAGAAGTACGGCAACCAGGTGCCGGTGCGCGAGAACGAGTGGGACAGCCGGCACTTCTGGCGGGTGTCGAATGCCGAGCAGCTCGCCATGAGCGAGGATTGCGGCATCATCAACCTGTCGCACTTCCACATGACCGACATCGAGGGGCCGGACCATGTGGCGCTGATGGAGTGGCTGTGCGCCGCCAAGGTCGGCGGCGACGGCAACATCGGCAAGGGCATCTACACCCACTTCCTCGACGACGAGGGGATGGTGCGCGCCGACTTCACCATCTTCCGGATGCCCGGCCGCATCCGCATGGTGAATGGCGCCGACGCCGGGCCGCGCGACTTCCACTACATGCGGCGTGTCGCCGAGGACAAGGGCTTCGACGTGACGATCACCGACGTCGCAGAGAAGTACGTTACGATCGGCATCTGGGGGCCGAACGCGCGGGTGAACCTGCAGAAGGTGGTCGAGGACCCGGAAGGGCTCTCGAAGGAGAACTTCCCGTTCGCGGCGATCAGGCCCGTCCGGATCGCCGGCCGCGACGTCACCGCCTTCCGCATCTCATACGTCGGCGAGCAGGGCTGGGAGCTGCACATGGCCTACGAGGACGGGCTCGCCGTCTGGGACGCGCTGCGCTCCACCGGCGTCACCGCGGTGGGGGTCGAGACCTACGCCAACTCCCGCCGGCTCGAGAAGAGCCTGCGTCTGCAGAACGCCGACCTGCGCACGGAGTACAACCTCTTCGAGGCCGACCTCGCGCGGCCCAAGGTCAAGGAGGCGGACTTCCGCGGAAAGGCGAAGCACCTCGAGTACCGTGCCCGCGAGCACCAGCCGGCGATGCTCTGCACGCTGGTGATCACCGACAACGTCGATGCGAGGGGCGTTGCGCGTTATCCGGTCGGCATCCTGCCGGTCATGGACCCGGAGACCGGCGAGACGCTGGTCGACGAACTCGGGCGGCGGTCCTACACCACCTCGATCGCCTTCGGGCCGAGCATCGGCAGGAACATCGCGCTCGCTTACCTTCCCTGGGCCTGCTGCCAGGAGGGCCGGAAGCTCTCGGTCCGGTACTTCGGAGAGACCTACCCGGTCGAAGTCGTGGGCATCGGCTACAAGCCGCTGTACGATCCGGAGAATGCCAAGCCCAGGAGCTGAGTCTCTCTCAGATGCCCGGCGGCGCCTGCCGGATGCATCCTGCCACCACATGCTCGCAGACGGTTGCGGGCGCCCGGCCGCTATGAGTGAAAGCCATGATCGTTGACGACGTTGCCAAGTTGAGCCTCCTTGAAGACCGGAAGCCCGACCACGCGCTGCCGCGTCCCTTCTACACCGATGCCGAGATTTTCGATCTCGATCTGCGCAGAGTCTGGTACCGCGACTGGCTGTTCGCGATCCCGTCGTGCGAGATTCCGCAGACCGGAAACTTCGTCACCATGCAGGTCGGCGAATATGCGATCGTGATCGTGCGCGGTGCCGATGGCGTGATACGGGCCTTCCATAATTCCTGCCGGCACCGGGGCAGCCGCGTCTGTACCGTGCTGAAAGGCAGCGCACCGAAGCTCGTCTGCCCATACCACCAGTGGACCTACGAGCTCGACGGTCGGCTGCTCTACGCCCGCGACATGGGCCCCGACTTCAAGGCGGCCGATCACGGGCTCAAGCCGGTCGCCTGCGTCGATGCCGGTGGCGTCGTCTACGTCTGCCTCGCCGACCAGCCGCCAGCGATCGACGGCTTCGTCAACAGCGCGCGGCGGTATTTCGCGCCGCACCGGCTGAACGAGGCGAAGATCGCCTACGAGTCGACGATCGTCGAGAAGGGGAACTGGAAGCTCGTCATCGAGAACAACCGCGAGTGCTATCACTGCGCCGGCGCCCACCCCGAGCTGTGCCGGACCTACCCCGACCGGCCAGGCTTCACTTCCATGGACGAGAGCGGCGCGATCGAGCCGGCGGTGACCGCGCACTGGGAGAAGTGCGAGGCCGCGGGCCTGCCGTCGAAGTTCGTCATCGCGCCCGACCACCAGTGGCGCTTCGCCCGCATCCCGCTGCTCGGGCCGGGCGAGAGCTACACGATGGACGGCAAGGCGGCGGTCCCTACCAAGCGATTGTCGAACTCGCCGTTCGCCGACGCCGGGTCGCTGCTGAACTTCCACTATCCCAACACGTGGAACCACTTCCTCGCCGATCACTCGATTGTATTCAGGGTGCTGCCGATCAGCCCGACCGAGACCGAGGTGACGACGAAGTGGCTCGTCCACAAGGATGCTGTCGAAGGCGTCGACTATAAGTTGGAGAACCTGACGCGGGTCTGGATCGCAACCAACGACGAGGACCGTCAGGTAGTCGAGGAGAACCAGCGCGGCATCAACTCACCGGCCTTCGTCCCGGGACCCTACTCCACGATCCAGGAGGACGGGGTGATCCAGTTCGTCGACTGGTACTGCCGGACCATCGGCAACCGCGTCGGCGGCGGCGGCCGGCTGGCGGCGGAGTAGACTCGATGGCCTCAGACCTGATACCGCGCCTGGTCGGCGCCCGGACCTGGAAGGATGACGAGCCGCTCGAGTGCGTCTCGGTGGTGCCGGACGGTCCGGGCACGGTCTCCTTCACCTTCCGCTCGCCGTCGGGGGCATGGTTCGACTATCGCCCCGGCCAGTTCCTGACGCTGGAGTTGCCCGTCTCCGGCGGGCCGATCCATCGCACCTACACGATCTCTTCGAGCCCTTCGCGGCCGCTTTCGATCACCCTGACCGCGAAGGCGTCTGCCAGCAGCGTCGGCACGCGCTGGATGCTCGACAACCTGGCGCCTGGCACGCGGATCAAGGCGATCGGCCCGGGTGGCATATTCGTCCCCGACGTACCGGCCGACCGCAAGCTGCTCTTGCTCTCGGCCGGCTCCGGCGTCACGCCGATGATGTCGATGACGACCTACCGCTACGACCTTGGCGGCAAGCCCGACATCTGTTTCGTTCAGTGCGCCAAGCGACCTTCTGAACTTGTCTTCCGGCGGCAACTCGAGGCCATGGCGCGCCGGGTCCCGACGATCACTCTGCATTACGTGGTCACCCAGGACGATCCGTATGACGCCTGGACCGGTTATCGCGGCACCTTCAACCAGCTGATGCTCGGCCTGATGGCGCCCGACTACCTCGAGCGCGAGGTCTACTGCTGTGGACCCGAGCCGTTCATGCAGACGGTCCGCGAGATGCTGATCGGCTTCGGCTTCGACATGGATCACTACCACCAGGAAGCCTTTACCGGACCGCCGGTGCTGACGCCCGCCGACGCGCCGGAACTCGAC
>Ga0116152_10003103_pt1 | contig 13393 bp, 13 predicted proteins | sample AD_UKC119_MetaG_FD_89894 | JGI IMG/M metagenome (GOLD analysis project Ga0116152, IMG submission 89894) | Active sludge microbial communities of municipal wastewater-treating anaerobic digesters from Hong Kong - AD_UKC119_MetaG | ecosystem: Engineered > Bioreactor > Anaerobic > Digestate...
ACCGGCGCCGGTACCGGTGAGGAACAGAACATACAGGATTCCATCGATGTTTATTTTTCAACTTTCGCCAAATCAATGGCCAGTATCGGTGCATTCTTTGCCGGTACGCCCAATATCATCGAATACCTGAAATACAACATTCGCTCTCAGATCTTTGCCAAGTCATTGCCCATGCCTCTGGTGATCGGCGCTATTAAACGGCTGGAATTGTTAAAAACCAAGCCCGAACTTCGCGATAAGCTTTGGCATAATGTCCGCCAATTGCAGGATGGTCTTAAGTCCCGCGGGTTTAATATTGGCGATACCAACTCCTGTGTCACGCCCGTCTATCTCCAGGGCAAGCCGGAAGAAGCGACACAACTCGTTTACGACCTGAGAGAAAATTATCACGTATTCTGTTCCATCGTTGTGTATCCGGTCATCCCCAAGGGAATGATCATACTGCGACTCATCCCTACCGCATCGCATACCGATGAAGATATTCAAATCACCCTGGATGCATTTGAAGCGGTATCTCAGAAGTTACGTTCCGGAGTCTACGGCAGCGAGATTTATAATCCGGTCAAAGCCTGATCCGGATTTAGGATATAGCATCTGGCCACCGGGTATTTCGGTGGCCATTTTTATTTACACCCGGTATGATTTCCATGCATACCAGCCAATTCCCCCAAAAAGAAACAGAAGCCCCAACCCTACCGGAAGCAGACTGATCGATGGTTTTGTCTCTATCGTCAGCTTGATGATTAAGTATTGGATGATAGTAAAGAGGAGGAGGCAAGCCATCTTTAAAAACCGCATCAATTTAATGGCCAATCGATAGGCTTCAAAAGCATTTTCGCGGGTAATTGGTTTGAGGTAATTATAGGTATGCGGATAGCGCTGCAATACCGAAAACCCACTATAGATCAATAGGCTTATACCGGGAATTATCCAGATGGTATTGCGACTTTCCCATTGATCCACAACCCCGGCTCCATTCAAATGCACCGGGATCCGGGGCGGCAATTGTGGCCAGTGCTGTCCGGCGAGGTAAACTACCAGGAGCAATAGTATTAGGGATATCCCCTCCACCACATAATCGCCCAGGTCAGGAGGAATAGAAATCCGGGGTCTATCCATTTGGAAAAATTATTGCGAAGTTTGTAACCTAACAATTTAAGAATACTTCTTAAGAAACGAAATAACGACCATTACACATGGAATACCGATTACTAGGTCGTACAGGAATCCGGATAAGTCCTCTGGGGCTGGGAACGGACAACTTTGCCAACCCAACGTCACCCGAAGAATCCACCCAATTACTCCTGGAAGCATTGGATGCAGGAATCAATCTGGTCGACACCAGCAATAGTTATGGGCAGGGGGAAAGCGAAAAGATCATTGGTCATGCGCTGAAGCAGCATCATCGCCGTCAGCAAGTCATCCTGGCAACCAAGGCCTACTACCCGGTAGGCATGCATGTCAACGATCAGGGTAACAACCGCAGACATCTTATCCAGGCTTGCGAAGATTCCCTGAAGCGATTGCATACCGATTACATCGATCTCTACCAGTTGCATCGGCCTGATGATGTCACCCATCCGGAAGAGACGCTTTATGCCCTGGATACGCTAGTTCGCCAGGGCAAAGTCCGCTATGTTGGCACATCCACGCATCCGGCATGGAAAATCATGGAATCCCTGGGGATCTCCGAAAGCAATCATTGGGTACGTTTTGTTTCGGAGCAATCACCCTACAATCTGCTGGACCGCCGCATCGAAAATGAATTGATACCCATGGCGCAGGCACACCAAATTGCTTTGATAGCCTGGTCGCCACTGGCGATGGGTTTATTGGCGGGGCGCTATCCCCAGCCTAAAAAACGGCCGGCAGACTCGCGGGCTGTGATTCGTGGAAGCATCTATGCCGACCGGGTGACGGACAAAGCCATTGAGGCAAGTTTGAGTTTCGTGGTTCTTGCCAAAGCAAAAGGATGGGATCCCGCCCAACTGGCCGTTTGTTGGGTTAAAGATCAGCCCGGTATCACCGCACCTTTGATTGGTCCAAGGACCATCGAACAGTTGCATCAAATGATACCCGTGATGGAAATGAATCTTCCCGAACCATTGCGGGAAGCTTGTGATAAATTAGTTGCTCCCGGAAGTGCAATAGCCAATTTCCACAATTCCGCAGCGTGGATGAAATGGCAATTCTAGTTCCAAATTGGCGTAGGGTAGGCATTGATCATCAACCGATGAGTTAAAGCAAGGGTGGGGTTTAGCTTAACTTCAACAGGTGACCCATCAGGCTTTTTTTGGTTTCCAGATAGTAGCGATTCTCTTTTCTGGGAGTGATCTCAAGTGGTAATCGCTCGATGACTTCCACATCCGAATGTTCGAAAGCGGTTAATTTGGAAGGGTTATTGGTCAGGAGCCGTATTTTCTTAATGCCCAGGTCCTGCAGGATTTCGATTGCCGTTTCATACGTCCTTTCATCCGCTTCAAAGCCCAGATGCGTGTTCGCATCAACGGTATTTACACCTTGATCCTGAATATTATACGCTTTAAGCTTATTGATAATACCTATACCCCGACCTTCCTGACGCAAGTAGATCAACACGCCGCCTTCCTTACTGATAAGCTCCAGGGACTTTTCCAGTTGTTCGCCGCAATCACAACGATGGGAGCCGAACAAATCTCCGGTGATGCATTCGGAATGAACGCGAACCAGTACGGGTTGAAAAGGGTCAAAATGCTCTCCCACAATAGCAAAATGGGGACTCATATCCTCCGGATCATCGGAATAGGCGATCATTTTAAAGACCCCTTGTTCCATTGGAATAATGCTGGCAGCCTGCGCCTTTAAACTCATTTTACGCTATTGAAGTCCCAAAATTAATACAATAAAAACAAAAAGGATCACAGAGGGTTCTTCATTGGGTTCATTTCGCCGCTAAACGAGCATAGATATCGCCTGAGAATGCATCCGGGTCACGCTCCGAAACCCATTGCAAGATCTCTGTCGCCGACATCCATTGGTCAAAACTCAACTCAAAATATTCACGAAATGATACATTGTACTGATAACTGCCTAAAGTCTCCAGTCGATGAATGCACCGCGTAGATTGCTCCTTCAGGTAACTGAAATACTCAAAGGACAAGAATGGAACAGCCGTCTGTAACCCAAGCAATGCCGGGTATTCAAAATCCTCGACGTCAAGTTTTATGAAATCCGGAACGCCATACTGATCGATCAGTTGCTGCAGCGTAATGACTTCCGCAATATGTTGGCGGTCCCATTGAACATCAAAGGAAGATCGATCGTGGATCGTTGTTCGCCAATCGGCATCCGCCATGGTACTTACGGTCGGCGCTATCGAACTGATATGTAAGGCCAATTTTCCCGGTTTTTCTCCGATTGCTTCCTGATGCAGATGGATTTGGGGTTTATTCCTGAACCTTTTTTTCAAATAGCTGAAAAGGCGAGGATTTGGTTCCACAGCAATTACGTTAGCACCCAGCTTCAGCCAGGTAGCGCTTTGAGCTCCAATGTGCGCTCCGATGTCAAAACACAGGTAGCCAGGCTGTATCCAGCTTCGATAAAACCGGTGCAGGCGCAACTTTTTTACCGGATTATTATAAATCATGCGCGAGCGCAACATCCCGATTTCTTGTTTCAATTCGAATCCCATGGTAAGCGATATCCTAAAAAATCAAATAATTGTTCATTGAATGGCCGGAAAAAAGACTGGAGTGTTTCCCGGATTTCCGTTGGTATTGCTTCGGGCGGTGCTTGATTATACCGGATTTCGGTTGCCGGTCGATACGGTTCAACGCCTAGCCAAGCATACAATTCACGCATCGTTGCGGTCCATTTATTTTGGCCATTGATCGATTTTATATCCAAGATCCTTATCTGATCCCAGCCAAAGGTCTCGATCCATGCCGGCAGTTTTAAAATGTAGCACGAAGGGCCGAGGAGCTGACCGTATTGACCTGTTATAAAGTCTTCCATCTCCCGGTCAATCTCGCGCTCCAATGTTTCCAGCTTCCATCCGATATCTCTGCCTTCAGCGGTAAATCGCTGCAGCATGCGGTAATGTGAAAAGGTCCTCTCCACCGGATCACGCAGCATGAGGATCAATTTGATTGCTGGCAAATGTGCTTTGATTACCTGAGGCGGCACATCAAAAAAAGTATTGGCGCTGGCTTCTCCAGTCAATACCACTCCGGTTGACGGCCAATCAAATTCAACCGGCTCTTCGTACAATAATCCCTGAGCATCAAGTTCAGGCCAGATCAGGGTGGCAGGAGAGCGATTCGACCACTGGGGAAAATTAGCTAAATATTCTTCCCAGTGGCTGGCCAGGTATTCGGAATCATGGATGAAGAAATTCGGCTCTTTGCGCTTTCCCGGCATTATCTGCGGATGGTCGGTCAGATACCGGAATAATGACGAAGTCCCGCATTTACGTTCACCGATGATGTAAAAAGAAGGGATCAGGTACGTCATATTGTCGCCGGTTCTAGGATAAAGTTCTGGGCTGGACTCCTTGCTCAAACCGGAATTCAAAATAAGCCAAATTCTCGAATTTACTACAGACTTTCTCTCTCTCTCATTCGTTAAGTGAGTAGTATAAATTACATAAAACCATTATATTTAAAAGTCGTAGCTTCGCCGAACGGTATTATGAATCGTCTCAACATGAAATTTAGAACGTTGAAATGGATATTGCTCATGGTCTTTGTTTCCCTTCTGGATACCTCAAGGGGACAGTCTCTTGTCCCAACCGTTGTATCCTCTTCCGGAGGACAGAGCCAATCAGGAGATGGTTATTCACTTTCCTGGACGTTGGGAGAAGCGTTCACGACTACCCTGGCCAACGAAGGTTTAAAGCTGACCCAGGGATTCCATCAACCCGACCTCGAAGCGACAAGTGGTCGATTTCGTTGGGATAACCAGGAGATAACCATTTTTCTCTACCCCAATCCTACGAATGAAAGGATATACCTTTTACCCTCAGGGGATGGTTCATTCAGCTACCGGTTAACCTCTCTTCAAGGACAAGTTCTTAAAATATTGACTCCCGGGCCAGGCCTGAGGGAAATCGGCCTTGATTCTTTTCAAGGCGGGTTATACCTGGTTCAGGTATGGAAAGACAACCACCAATTGGGTACCCTAAAATTCATATTAAGCAGATAAAAGATACTGATGAAAACGATTTTCATTCTTGCTATTACGTTATGGTTTACTTCGCTGACCATGGGTCAAACGCCCATGGGTTTCAGCTATCAGGCTGTAGCACGCAATGCAGACAATACCCCGATCCGGAATGCTAATATTTCTTTCCGGATAAGCATCATCAAAACATCCATTTCCGGCACCCTGGCCTATCGCGAGACGCATCAGGTCATGTCCAATGATCTGGGTCTTTTCACTTTGCAGGTTGGACAGGGAACTCCGAACGAGGGCGAATTTAGTGCGATTGACTGGGCCGGGGGGCCTTACTTTATTCGCGTTGAAATGGACCCGGAGGGCGGTACCAGCTTTATAAATATGGGTACCAGTCAGCTGCTGAGTGTTCCATTTGCCAATTTTGCGGACCGGGCAGCCTACGGAGCAGACGAAGATGCTGACCCGGCAAATGAAATTCAAGACCTGACGTTGAACGGGTCAACATTGTCCATCAGCAATGGAAATAGTGTTACGTTGCCCTTCGGAGATTCTCTGGATGCCGATCCTGACCCCACGAATGAAATTCAAACATTGGTTTACGATACCACATCCCAGCGATTAAGTCTTACACCCGGGTCCGGCAGCCTGCTATTTCCGGTTTCGCCCTGGCGCAAATCGACCATTGGATACTATTATCCTTTCCAGGCGATGGCCATCGGAAGGAGTGAATTCCCCCAAGGCAATCTTGTCAACTTGTGGAACTCGACCAAGTCGGTAGGGTTAACAATTAATACAAACCGGTCCCTTTCAGATACATCCCGCACAACGGGCGTCATGAACACGATGGTTCAAAGCGGACCGGGCCTTGCCATTGGCTATAAATCACAACTAACCGGCAGTCTGGCGACCCACGGCATTTTGCAGGGCATTGTCAGTCAAATCAACTTGCAGGACTCCTCAGAGGCAAATGGCTTTGGCTATCAGGCCGTCCTGCCAAATTCCGGTAACGGAACCCGCTATGGGTATTACGCAGATGCTCCGGGCGCAAAAGGTTATGCTTTTTATGCACAAAGCGGAAGGACCTTTCTCCGTAATACCGGGATTGGCATGTCCAATCCAACCGAAATGCTGGAAGTAAACGGCAACCTGAAATTTAATGGCGCAACGACCAACGGGATTATCTTCACCGATGGTTCCAAGTTAACCAGTGCCGCGAACCTGGATAACGATCCATCCAATGAGTTGCAAGATCTTACCCTGAATGTGCTCGAGGGTGCCGGCCCTTCCAACCTGGACGTATATCAGCTTGCACTGTCCAATACGACGACGGTTGAGCTTCCCTATCTCGATCTGTGGACGCCAACCCTGGCAGCGGGAAATCCTCCGGTGATTACGGAGATCAACAGCAATTTTCCCTTAAGAACAAATACCATCAATACGTCTTCCATCTTCGCCGGAAATACCTACTCGGAGGCCATTACCGTCGGTAGCGATGTGAATGGTCAAATCAAGATAACCCCGAGTAAATTTGCATTCAGCAATCCCCTGGGAACCGGAATGGCCTTACAGGAAGACCGGCTTCAATACATCGATCCTTCCCGGGCTAATAATTTCAGCATGCAGTTGACCAATACCAAATTGAATTTTGTCAACAGCGGAGATTGGACTGCGGTGGAGCTGGGATTGAATCAAAGTCAGGGGAAACTGGCTCTTTATCCGGGCACCGGCCTTTCTGCCTATCTGGAAGCCGATATATTAAATGGAAGCCCATACCTCAACCTGCGGAACACCAGCAGTGTCAATGTGGCCAGGATGTCCATTAATCCTGCCGGAGCGGGGTGGTTCGAGACACGGGGACCTAACGGCATGCTCAATGGTGCCATCACCTCTACCCAGACCAATGGAAACCATGGAGCTATAACAGTCTACGATGAACAGGGACAAAGCCAGGCAGGATTGTTTGTCAATGATGATGGCCAGGGCGTCGTTTTCGCCGATGTGAAAAACTTCCGTACCCCCAATCCGGAAGACCCGTCGGAAGACATCGTCTACGCCAGTCTGGAAGGTCCGGAAGCCGCGGCCTATGACCGTGGCAGTGCATTGTTAAAAAAAGGAAAGGTATTCATCCCTTTTAATAAATATTTCCGGTTGATAAAATCCGAGGAGGATATGACCATCCAACTTACTCCCCGGTCGGCCGATTCAAAAGGGTTAGCTGTTACTGAGATATCTCCGGAGGGTTTTTGGGTCGAGGAATTACATAAAGGAAAAGGAAATTATGCTTTTTTCTGGGAGGTCAAGGCAGTCCGTAAAGGATTTGAAAATTACCAGGTGATCCGGAAGCGCTCGGAAGAAAGGTAGGATACTAATTAAAAAAAAAGCACGACCCACCCCTAAATCCCCTCCAGGGAGGGGACTTTGACGCATGCCAGCAAGGTATTTTATTGCCTTTATTCAATATATTGTTCGCAATGAAAAGGCCATTTGATGCACCTATCTATCTCATCTCCCTAGCATTACACAATCCCCTCCAGGGAGAGGACTTTGGCGCATGCCATCATGGCATCCAGAAAAAATGCATCGCAATCAACGACCCTCCCCTGAATCCCCTCCAGGGAGGGGAATTTGACGCATGCCTTCAAAGATTTACTCCGCCTTTGGTAATTATTCAACTCTATAATGAAAACCAAAAGATGCACACAACTAATTCATAACCCCAGCATTACACAATCCCCTCCTGGGAGGGGAATACAAGGGGTGGGTCGTGTTAATTTCAACCCAATATTTCTGAACCTAACCATACTTGTTTTTCAATTAGTGTAAGAAGCATTTATCCACTTCCAATATCTCCCATGCATTAGATAATTCCCTCCTGGTAGGGATTGTCATCCTGAGCAAAAGCGAAGGAATTAGGTGGGTCTTTATCAAAATCCCTATTATTTTTTATCCAGGGTGGGTGGGTTAATCTCAACGCATTATTACTGACGCTAACCTCACATGTTTTTCAATTAGATAAGAACAATTATCCGCGCCCAATATCTACCTAGCATTACACAATCCCCTCCAGGGAGGGATTGTCATCCTGAGCAAAACCGAAGGAAAAGGGATCCCCTTTATCCCATACCATCCAAAAAAATATCGCAATCAACGACCCACCCCTAAATCCCCTCCAGGGAGGGGACTTTGACGCATGCCATCAATGATTTACTCTGTCTTTGGTAATTATTCAACTCTATTATGAAAACCAAAAGATGCGCACAACTAATTCCTCACCCCCTAGCATTACACAATCCCCTCCTGGGAGGGGAATAAAAGGGGTGGGTCTTTATTAAAATCACTATTCTTTTTTATCCACTCTTCAATTACAAACAAAACCCCAGTCATGTTTCTCTTTACATCCTTGTCATCAAATCTTAAAAAATGAACACCTAATAATTCCAGCGTATTCTGTCGCTCATTATCTAATTTAAACTGCTCATCTCCGTCGTGTGAAGTACCATCAATTTCAATTGCAAGTTGTAGATCTTTACAGTAAAAGTCCACGATAAAATGATCAAGTGGTTTTTGCCTGTCAAAGTCAAAACCCAACAGTTGTTTATTCTTAAGTTGTTTTCACAACAAGACTTCTGATAAAGTCATGTTCTTTCGCAGTTGTTTGGCAAGATCCACCAAGTATGGCTCGTAGGGTATAATTCTTCGTGGCAATGGAATTGTATTATTTAATGAATAATGAATATAATAAATATTCAACTACCCACCCCTAAATCCCCTCCAGGGAGGGGACTTTGACGCATACCATCAAAGATTTATTCAACCTTTGGTAATTATTAAGCTAAAGAATGAGATCCAAAGACGTGCACAACTAATTCCTTACCCCAGCATTACACAATCCCCTCCTGGGAGGGTTTTTGTCATCCTGAGCAAAAGCGAAGGAAAAGGGGTGGGCCGTGTTAATTTCAACCCAATATTTCTGACGATAACCATACTTGTTTTTCAATTAGTGTAGGAAGCATTCATCCACTTCCAATATCTCCCATGCCAACCCACCCCTAAATCCCCTCCAGGGAGGGGACTTTAGCGCATGCTGTCAATGATTTACTCCGCATGGTAATTATTCAATTCTATAAAGAGATCCAATGGATGTGCACAGCGAAATCCACCCCCTAGCATTACACAATCCCCTCCTGGGAGGGGAATACAAGGGGTGGGCCGTGTTAATTTCAACCCAATATTTCTGACCCTAACCATACTTGTTTTTCAATTAGTGTAAGAAGCATTCATCAGCACCCAATATCTCCCCAGCATTACACAATCCCCTCATCGGAGGGATTGTCATCCTGAGCATACGCGAAGGAAATGCGAGCCCCTTTATCTCATACCATCCAAAAAAATATCGCAATCAACGACCCACCCCTAAATCCCCTCCAGGGAGGGGACTTTGACGCATGCCATCAATGATTTATTCTGTCTTTGGTAATTATTCAATTCTATAAAGAGACCAATAGATGCTCACAGCTAATTCCTCAACCCAGCATTACACAAAGGGAGGGGACTTTGACACTTGCCATCAAGGCATTTCGCTGCATTTTTTAAATATTTAATTCTATAAGTTGGATTTATTGGATTCATTCGGTCAGCTACGATGACCTCATCCAATTGCTACGCAGATAATCCAGAAATGATTCCCGGGAAATCAACTCCGCACCAAACTGACGTAAATGTGCGGTGTCCTGTTGACAATCAATCAATACGATTCCTTCACCCTGCAAGTGTTGCACCCACTTGATGAATCCAAATTTGCTGGCATTGGGTACTTCGGTAAACATGGACTCTCCATAAAAGACATCACCTATCCGCAGCCCATATAAACCGCCGACCAATTGATCCTCCTGCCACACCTCAACCGAATGGGCGTAACCCATAAGGTGCAATTTAATATAGGCTTCTTCCATCTCAGGCAAGATCCAGGTCCCGTCCTGGCCTTTGCGATCGGAAGTACTGCACCGGTGGATAACTTCTGAAAAACATTGATCCGTGGTCCACCGGAACCGGTCCCGGTTTAAATAGGAGCGCATGCTCTTGGCAATCTTCAGTTTATCCGGAAAGAGTACTAACCTGGGATCCGGGCTCCACCAGATAATCGGATCACCCTCGCCGTACCATGGAAAAATCCCAAAGCGGTAAGCCAACAAAAGGCGTTCAGGACTTAGATCCCCGCCTATGCCAACAATGCCATCCGGACTGGCTTCGTTTGGATGAGGAAAGACCAATTCATCAGGAGGTATCAGGTAAATCGGAGACATAATTCCTCCCGGTTAGGAAGGTTTGGTTTCGTATTCAATGACTGCAGAAAGACCGCGATCGATCAGGGCATCTTTTTTCGGCTTTAACACCTCGAACTGGTCGGTCTTTACGGTGGCTTTTCCCTTAAAATGGATCAGCATACTTAATTGTTCAGCCTGTTCAGCGGTATGCTGACAAATTTCCATCAGGCACTGGATCACCCAGTCAAAGGTATTAACGTCATCATTGTAGACGACCAACTGAGCCTGCTTCCCCAGATCGGTGTCCAGATCCGCCAGGAGTACCTCCTCGTCTTCCTCAAATAGTTGCTGCCACAAAGATTGGGACATATTAAGCTAAGTTTTGGAGCGTCTTCTTGATTTCATTAAAGTTAGGCAGTTCTCCGGCATTTTCCAACACTTCCGCGTAGCGAATAATTCCTTCTTTATCAACTACAAAAGCACTGCGTTTAGCTACTCCCCGCATCCCTAATCCGAACGCTTCGTAGATCGTTCCATAGGCGCGTATTACTTCCTTGTTAAAATCGGAAAGCAATGGGAAGTTGTATTGTTGCGCCTGCTTAAAGGCTGCCAACGTCTGCGGTGAGTCCACTGAAATGGCAAATATCTGGACATTCAACGCCTGATACCAACCCAATTCATCACGCATGGAACATAACTCGGTGGTACAGGTTCGCGTAAATGCCAGCGGAAAAAACAGGATGACCACCGGTTGCCCTTTAAAGTCGCTAAGGCTAACCGGCTTTTTCTCATCGGAATACAATGTGAACTGAGGTGCGACCTCTCCTACCAATGGTGCCATGTTTGCATGAATTTGACGGGCAAAAATAGAAAAAATCCCTTACCACCCAGAATGGATTGGGTCACAAGCCAAGCATCGCACCCAAGCAAATGACTGATCGAGTATATTTACCGGATGAACTGGAAGTCCGGAGAAAAGCGAGCATATCTGGAGCTGCACATTGCGGTCGTATTGTTCGGTTTTACAGCGATCCTGGGTGACCTGATCACGCTGCCCTCGCTGACCCTGGTGTGGTGGCGCGTTTTTCTGGCATCCATCAGTTTGTACCTGATCATCCGCCCCCGGCAAACATTGCAAAAGCTTTCCCGGCGCGCTATGCTCCGTTTTATTGGGATCGGATTTCTCGCCGGATTGCACTGGGTAGCCTTTTTCGGGTCGGTAAAACTCTCCAATGCTTCCATCACCCTGGTAACGCTTGCCAGTGGCGCCCTCTTTGCCTCCATGCTGGAACCCTGGTTTTTTCGAAAAAAGGTGGCCCCGATGGAAGTCCTGCTGGGATTAATGGTTATCCCGGGCATGTATCTGGTGGTATCCAGTATAGATTTTAGCATGTGGGCCGGGATAGCGGCAGGCCTGGTGGCTTCCCTACTGGCCGTTTCCTTTTCCGTTCTAAATAAAAACTACATCAAGGATAGCGACGCCCTGACCATCACATTTCTGGAGATGAGCGGAGCCTGGATCCTGGTCAGTATCCTGCTGCCCATTGTGCAATTGGTTGAGCCGGTGCCTCTTGCATTCTGGCCGAGGGATCTGGATTGGGTCTATTTGCTGATTCTGGCGCTGGTATGCACCACGCTAGGCTATGCGATGTCCCTCAATGCACTCAACCATCTGAGCGCCTTCACCACCAGTCTGGCATTAAATATGGAGCCGGTCTACGGCATCATCCTGGCCTGGCTGATCCTTCGTGACAATAAAGAACTGAATTCGACCTTTTATCTGGGGGTAATCGTCATTTTGCTGGCGATCTTCAGCCACCCCTTTTTGAAGAAACAACTACGGAAAAAGCAAGCACGATGAACGATTACCGCGCCATACAGGATTATTGCGGTGCACTATCCAGTGAGCAACACCCCCTATTGGCAGCATTGCAGCGGGAGACGTATCTGAAGACCATCTACCCGCAGATGCTCTCCGGCCATCTTCAGGGGCAGGTCCTGCAATGGATCACGGCCTGGGTTCAGCCCCAACGTGCGTTGGAGATTGGCACCTTTACAGGTTACTCGGCCATCTGCATCGGTATGCAGTTGCCGGAAGATGGCCATCTGGACACCCTGGAAGCCAATCCAGAGTACCGGCACATCTCCGATAAATACATTCGCGAAGCCGGACTCAAATCCAGGATCACCTGCCATCAGGGAGATGCCCTGACCCTATTGGCCGGTCTGCCGGGTCCTTACGATCTGGCTTTTCTTGATGCGAACAAAAGGGAATATCCCGCGTATTTCGAAGCCATACTGCCAAAAATGAATCCCGGCGGGATCATCCTGGCCGATAACCTGCTGTGGTCGGGCAAAGTCATTGATGATCCGGGTGACCCGGATGCGCGAATATTGAGGGAATTTGCGCTACAAGTCAAGAACGATCACCGGGTGGAGTCCCTTCTATTGCCTATTCGTGATGGACTGCTGCTGATTAAAGTTTTGAAGGTTGAATGTTAAGAAAGCTCCTTCCAATAAGAATAAATGACACCGTCATCCCACGCTCGACTTTACGTCTTTCGGGCGGGAATTACAGTAGTTTTGAAATTGCAACATGTGCATAATGGATAAATGGTGAATGCATGGAACCTTCATTTAACACGCAACATTCAACACCTAACATTCCCTACAAAGGTATATACATCCATATCCCCTTCTGTAAACAGAAGTGCCATTATTGCAACTTTCATTTCAGTACTTCCAGGCGACTACAACCACAAATGGTGGAAGCATTGGTCCGGGAGCTGGAACTGCAAAAGGATTACCTGGAAGGAGCGAATGTTGGAAGTATCTATCTGGGCGGAGGTACGCCATCCCTGTTAACCTCTGAAGAACTGGACCGCCTGTTTGCAACTATCCACCGGCTGCACTCGGTGGATGCTGGCGCCGAGATTACCCTGGAAGCCAATCCTGATGACATCACTCCGAATACG
>Ga0116152_10003105_pt1 | contig 13390 bp, 9 predicted proteins | sample AD_UKC119_MetaG_FD_89894 | JGI IMG/M metagenome (GOLD analysis project Ga0116152, IMG submission 89894) | Active sludge microbial communities of municipal wastewater-treating anaerobic digesters from Hong Kong - AD_UKC119_MetaG | ecosystem: Engineered > Bioreactor > Anaerobic > Digestate...
AAATCTATATTTTCTATTGATTGAATATCCTTTTGTGTTTCCATATTTCTTATTGTTTTATTAATTATACTTTGCCGATAAAATAAATACCCGTCATTTTCTATAAACAGCTTCCTGATTTCGGGCCGTCAAAATTATATTTTTTTGTAGAACATAAAAGCGAAAAACAGGATAGTTTATATAGATGAAAATTGTAGAAATTAATTGATTTTTGTTTTGTGAAAAAACAGGACAATCCCTGAATTAACGATTAATATAAGAGATATTTTCATCTATATACTGTGTACAAAACTATAATCTGGTTATTTTAAATTATTTCTATGATTAGGTTAGTATTTAATTCGGAAATTGCATTTCCTCTCACAGTTCCTGATACAGGCATCGTATTTTCAAATTGAGAACTTGAAGCAACAGGAATATGTGTATTTCCTGCAACAATTCCATGGCTGGGATCAAATCCAACCCAGCCAGCACCGGGAAGAAAAACTTCAAGCCAGGCATGTAATTCAAATTCTGGTTTTTCTAAAGGAAGGTAATAATAACCGCTAACAAATCGTGCCGCAATTCCCATATGCCTTAAAAGTTGAATTTGCATCCAGGCTAAATCCCTGCATGAACCCCATTTGGCCTGAAATGTTTTTTCTGAAGTAAACGGCTCTCCTGTGTGTCTATATTCAAGTGCAAAATCAGCATGTATTTGCCGGGTCAATGATGTTAAAAAATCAACTGTGTTTAAAACTGAACCTTTACTTATTATTCTCCCATATTCAATAAGTTCCTTGGAAACATTAAAAACTTTTAATGAAGGCTTCAGAATCTCCATTAGAGATTCAGAGTAAGTAAATGGAATAGTGAAATAATCTGTAGGGTATAATAGAAAATTGAAAGGATTAAATTCCCGCGTTTCAATTATCATTTCTAACTTGATAATTAACTCATTGTACATCCCTTCAAACCATGAGAAATGTACAAAATTGTTTTCAGCATCAACATGTTCGGCAAAACCAATTGTTTCAGGAATAACCTTTAATTTAAAATATTCGACGTTAACAAAAGGTGTATTCCTCGGTTTGAACCTAAAACTGTGAGGCTCAAGAAAAACCTCAGAACTAAATTGATAAATGGTATCGTGAACAATTTTGAACCTCATTATAATCCTTTGAATATTTGCGTCTTACACGTAGTCTTTATTCATTGTTTACGAATTTAATTTATCCATCCATTCATCGGGCAATTCGTTAATTCCTTCCCGAAGTTTATTGCTCCACAATTTCGATATTTTTTGCAACTCGTCCTTTTTATATCTTTTTTCAATAATATGATAAGAATCTTTCATATAATAAACCACATCAATTGGAAAATCCACATCGTTAGCGCTTATGCGTGTAGCCTCAAACGAAAGGAAACCTGCTTTTAAGGCAAATTTTAACGAAGAATTATAATTTACTACACGGTCTAGTATCGGCTTTCCATAGCCATTGTTACCAATAATCATAAATGGAGAACCTTCCGAAATCTCCACCCAATTCCCTTCGGGATATAAAAGATAAATTTTATGTTCGTCGTCATCCTGCAATTGCCCTCCCACAATTGAAAACAGGTTAAAACTAAGCCCTGCCTCTTTTAGTGATTCCTTGTCTTCGCCTGCAGCCCTTTTAACTTGCGCTGCAAAAGCATTTACTGCTTTATAAAGTTTATTGTAACTTTCATCTTCTTCTTCAATAATTTCTTTAAAATAGGTAAGAGCTTTATCACGAACAGAACGCAACCCCGAGGTCATTATAAAAAATGAATGTTTATTTTTATTTACCGTAAAAACTTTTTTGGCTTGTGTGGTTTCATGTCCTGAAGTGATTCTTGTATCAGAAATTCCTACGAAACCTGATTTTACCTTAATTCCTAAACAATACGTCATGATTGTATATAGTTTTAATTTCTGTTTATAATATTCTCCATCGAGAAAAATGTCTCAAAAATGGCAGTAGATGTCTCGTTTAATTTTTTCTGAAAGTTATCAAGATATTCATGTAACCCCATTTCAAAAATATCCTGAATATCGACATATTCCAATTGTGACTTTAAAATTCCAAGTTGTTTTTCAGCATTGTTGGAATAACCTTCTGTCCTGCCTGAAATAATATGCAAAGATTGTTCTGTTTGTGTTAAACATTTAAGTATAGAACGGGGAAATATTTTGTCAAGGATAAGAAATTCAGAAATTCCTATAGGAGTGAGTTTGCCGTTTTTCTTCCGATACATATCATAAGCACTTACTGATTTAAGCAAAGACGCCCATTGAATAATATCGAATGGAGAACCAACTTCTTCGGGTGTTGGCAGCAACATGTGGTACTTTACATCCAAAACTCTGGATGTTTTATCGGCGCGTTCAATCAACTGGCCAATTTTTCCAAAATGCCATCCATCGTTTCGCGAAATAGTGGCATCGGTAATACCATATACTAACTGGCACCCTTTTTTTATTTCAGTAAAATAATTTCTTGGATCATTCTTCTTCCAACGTTTTTTCTCTAACCCATCTTTTACCAGATAATATAAATAATTTATCTGCTCCCATACTTCTTTTGTTAATTCAGGTCGGATTGCCCGGGCATTTTCACGAGATCTAGTAATGCTATTATATATAGAATTAGGATTTTCAGGATCGAAAGCAAGAAAATATATAATCTTATCTTTTTTTTCCTTTCCGTATAATGATTCATATAAAGCCCAGTCGCCTGTTGTAACAACCAAAGGCCTCCATTGTTCTGATATTCCTGAAGATAATTCCAGGGAGAGATTAAAGTTTACATCCATGAAACGGGCATAGTTTTCTGCTCGTTCAATATATCTGTTCATCCAATATATGGCATCAGCGACTCTACTTAACATACTATAATATTTATTAATTATCTAAAACCCAAGTATCTTTACTACCACCCCCTTGCGATGAGTTTACAACCAGTGAACCTTTTTTCAGGGCCACACGTGTTAATGCGCCAGGTATTATTTTTATATCTTTTCCATACAAAATATAAGGCCTTAAATCAACGTGCCTACCTTCAATTTCCCCATCGGTCAAAGTGGGAACCCTGGATAGGTTTATGGTAGGCTGTGCGATATAATTCCTGGGATTATTTACTATCTTAAGTTTGAATTCTTCCTGCTCCTCTTTTGTAGATTTAGGTCCTATCAGCATTCCATAACCTCCCGAAGCATCAGTTTGTTTTACTACAAGTTCATGAATGTTTTCAAGTACATATTTTAAGTCCTTTTCTTCGTCACATATATAGGTTTGAACATTCGGAATCAGGGCATCTTCACCCAAATAATATTTTATTATCCTGGGAATATAAGCATAAACTGCTTTATCATCGGCAACTCCTGTTCCGGGAGCATTCACTAAGACTACATTTCCTTTTTTGTAGGCATTAAATAATCCGGGAGTTCCAAGCATCGAATCTTTCCTGAAAATAAGTGGATCAATAAAATCATCATCTACTCTTCGGTAAATTACGTCTACGCGTTGTAACCCGCTGGTGGTAACCATATATACAAAATCATCTTTTACTACCAAATCTCGTCCTTCAACAAGTTCGGCACCCATTTGTTGGGCAAGATAAGCATGTTCAAAATAGGCTGAATTATAAATCCCGGGCGTTAATACAGCAATTGACGCTGGTGTTACCTTGGTTAGTGATTCGAGCATATCCCTTAAATTATGCGTATAATTATAAACCGGCCGTACATGAAGTTTTTCAAACAATTCAGGGAATGTACGCTTTAAAATCTCCCTGTTTTCCAGCATATATGATACCCCTGAAGGTGTCCTTAAATTATCTTCCAGAACGTAAAACTGATCATCACTATTGCGAATTAAATCGGAACCTGTGATATGTGCCCAAACTTTCTCCGGAGGTTTTAGTCCTTCGCATTGTTTAAGAAAAGTGGCGCTTGAAAGTATCAGTTCTTTTGGTATGATTTTATCTTTAAAAACTTTCTGGTCGTTGTAAATATCATCGATAAACAAGTTTAAAGCATAAATTCTTTGTGTTAGTCCTTTTTCCAAATAATCCCATTCACTGCTACTTATAATCCGTGGCAAAATATCTAAATGCAAAATTCGTTCAATTCCCTGGTTATCACTGTAAACATTAAATGTCATCCCTAATGAAAGCTGTGCACGATCGGTCGAGTGTTGCAAAAAATTTAGTTTCTTCCAGTCCATTTTTTCCAATCTTTTTTTAAGGAGATTAAATTGAGGGCGAACCGATTTATCACTTTCAAACATTTCATCGTAAAAACCAGTTGTTTCGTATTTATCAAAATTTACTTTAGGCATATATGATGTTTTTAATATAATATTTTGTAAGAATTATATCTGCCATAGCTAATAATTATTGACTATAATCCTAATTAATAAAGCGTGATAGCCCTATTTAATTATGGCTTAAACCCAACAAGCCATGTTCTATTAAAATTGTACTTTTTAAAATGCCGATTGGAAAAAGCAAGGCATCCTATATTGTTAAATTCAAAAACTTAGGAATGCACTTCAAATCTTTAATTTTAATCGGTTTATTAATCAAAAAGAAGCTCTATGATTTACACCTCAGATATTTTTAAATATAGCATAAATTTTTAAATCAGGCAATTTTTAGACTACAAACAGAGTATCTGTTAAAAAAATGTAAATTCCCTTAAATGAAAGCAAACGTTCACTAACGATCTGAATAAAATGTAAACAATTGTTTTTTGTTAATGATTAGTAAATTCGATTTTTGGTATTTACTTTTTACTACTTTCGCTTACTTTTTTGAAATGTAAAAAATGAAGAAATTTCTGCTGTATCTGTTGATATTTGTATCGGTTAGCTGCGAAACGGAAGGGCAAAAGTTGGTGAAGGATTCATATAATACTATGGAAATATCTATTCCTTTTAAACTTGACAGAAAGGACGTAAAACCCTTATATACTTTTCAGAATCTTGAGCTTCAAAATAGCTTGCAGCAATTGATAAATGCCCAACCCAAATGGAAAAGGCTTGTTGACCAGAAAAAATTAGCCATCGGGCTGGTATTGTTAAATGATACAAGCAATATCAAATTTGCCAGGGTTAACGGGAATAACATTATGTATGCCGCCAGCCTGCCAAAAATTGCAATACTCCTTGCCGCCATGGACGCCCTTGAGAAAGGCGAAATTGCCGAAACCGACAAGCTTCACGACGATATGAAACGGATGATTGCGCGTTCGGATAATGATGCCGCTACACGTATTATGGATTTGCTTGGGTTCGAAAAAATTGAGAAAGTTTTAACCGACCCAAAATATTTATTGTACGACGAAGAAAATGGCGGCGGACTTTGGGTTGGAAAACGTTACGCCAAAACCGGTAAACGCTACCCTGAACCAATAAAAGGGATCAGCCACGCTGCTACAGTTAACCAGGTTTGCCGATTTTATTACCTGTTACTTAACGGACAACTGGTTAGTTTCGATCGGTCATCTCAAATGTTATCGATTATGGAAGACCCGGAACTTCATCATAAATTTGTAAATGCCATTGAAAAGGCAGAACCCAATGCAAGGCTTTTTAGAAAATCAGGGACTTGGCACGATTTTCATGCCGACTCGATTTTGGTTTGGGGCCCCGACAACAAATACATCCTGGTTGCATTAACTGAAGATCCGGACGGTGAAACCATTTTAAGAAATCTGGCTTTAAAAATCGATAATATTTTAAAAACCATGAATTAATTCCTAAATTTCCATCCACCACATGTAAATGAACATGGAGAACAACCCGCTGGTATGGAACAACGAAACGATAGGCAAAACAATTAAGTTTTTACTTTCCCGGTTTTTCGATTTGCGGGAAGGCGAATACAAACGTGCTTTCCTGATGCAGTTGAATATTTTCCTGATTATTTCAACTTTGCTCATTGTAAAACCTTCGGTAAACGGCTTATTCCTAGCGCATTTTGGGGTGGAAAGCCTTCCACTTGCCTTTGTTTCGGTTGCCATTGCCGCCATGATTTTATCGTATTATTATTCCCGCAAGCTCGTCAAAACATCATTTTATCTGATGATGAGAAGAACGATTGCCATTTCGGTAATTGTGCTTATTGTGTTTGGCGGGTTGCTGGTTTTCCATGTGCTCGAAAGCTGGGTAATTTACCTGTTTTACATTTGGGTAGCACTGTTTGCAGTTTTGTCTGCCTCGCAATTCTGGATTCTGGCCAACCTCGTTTTTAACCTTCGCGAAGCAAAACGACTTTTCGGATTTATTGGCGCGGGTGCAATCGCCGGAGGAATTTTTGGCGGATATCTTACGTCGTTGCTGGCCCCTGCAATTGGTGCAGAAAACCTGCTTTTTGTGAGTGCTTTTTTACTTTGGCTTTGTATCCCCATTACGCGCATTATCTGGCGCGATAATTTAAGCGGTAAAAAAAATCCGTTCCGAAATCAGAATAAACTACAGGAAGTTGTTGAAAGCCCTTTTCGGTTGATCCGAAAATCAAAGCACCTTTCTTACTTAGCTGGAATTGTCGGGGTAAGCGTACTTATTGCCAAATTAGTAGATTACCAGTTTAATGCCATCGCTTCATTCAAAATTTCCGATCCGGATGAACTAACTGCATTTTTTGGGTTCTGGTTTTCCAACTTCAACCTGATTTCGCTGTTGATTCAGCTATTTATTACACGTCGTGTTGTTGGGGTTTTTGGAGTTGGTGTATCTTTATTTATCCTTCCTGTAGGAATTTTTATCGGCGCAGTTTTAATACTTTTTGCGCCATCACTTTTTGCAGCAATTATTATAAAAATGGCAGACGGAAGCCTGAAACAATCCATTAATAAATCGGCAGTTGAACTGCTCGCCCTTCCAATCCCCCTGGCAATAAAAAACAAAACAAAAACCTTTATCGATGTTTTTGTCGATAGCGTGGCAACCGGAATCGGCGGAATTATTTTGATTCTGATTGTTAACGCATTTCAGCTTTCAACACCTTTTATCAGCGTAATGATTATTCTGATTCTGATCGTCTGGTTTTATTTTGCATACAAAATCCGAAGAGAATATATTCAATCGTTTCAACAGAAATTAAAACAAACCGGGCCTGAAAAAGAAACCCAGGAAATCAACATTGCCAACGAATCGGTTTTAAACGGATTAATTAATGTACTTGAAAAAGGAAGTGAAAACCAAATCATTTGGGTATTGCAAAAAACGAGGGAAAAACCCAATGAGAAGTTATTTCAGCCTATTTTTAATTTGCTGAAACACAAAAATGGCATTATCCGCGGAGAAGCCCTTCGAAACCTGAATTTATACCGGCACAAATCCATTTCGGATGCAATTCATCAAATGATTTCCGACTCTGCTCAGGAAGTAAAAATTGCTGCTTTTGAATACCTGCTACAGCATCATATAGAAAACAGGGTTGAACTGATGCAGCAATTTCTTTCTGATAAAGATTACAAAGTGAACGGCGCTGCTTTGTTGAGTCTGGCAGGCGAATTACGCGATAATCCCGAACTGAAAAAACAGTATGAATTGCGCCAGATTGTTGCTGAAAAAATTGAAACATTGAAAAGTGAAAAAAATGTAGAAATCAAAGATTTCAATACCAAAATTATTCTTGAAACGATTGGAAAAGGAAACATGCCTGGATTTTTTGCATTTATCGAAACAGGGTTGAACAGCGAAAATCAGGAAATAAAAACACAGGCAATAAAAGCTGCCGGGTTAACCATGGATACAGGGTTTATCGACAAACTCCTTGCTTTGATTTCCGAACCTGAATATTCTAAAAATGCTGCTTTGGCGCTGGCTCAATACGGGGTTGAGATTATTTCTTTTTTAAAGTCTGTTTTGCAGAATAATTCGCAAATAGAAATTCAGCGAAAAATACCTGAGGTTGTTGAAAATATTGAATCGCAGCGCTCAGTAAATTTCCTGTTTGAACTTTTGGATTCGGAAGATTCGGTACTCCGGAATAATGCGCTTGTTTCGCTAACCCGGTTAAAAGGAAAGTTTCAGTTTCTGCATTTCGACAAAAAGTTGGTTATTCGCAGGATTCTCGAAGAAGCCCGGTTGATTCAGGATACACTTTCAATTTTATACTTGCAGACTAAAATCGATAATGAGTCAAAAACCGATAATCCAGAACTGGTCGATGCAAGAAAAAGCTTAATCGATTTACTGGAAAGAAGGCTCGATGGAGGCCTTGAACGGATTTTCCGTTTGCTTGGGTTGCGGTTTCCGCCCGATGAAATCAATACGGCTTTTAAAAGTTTTCAAAGCGATAAGTCTGATGTAAGAATCAGTAGCATTGAGTTTCTTGACAATCTTCTGGATACCCGGCTTAAACGGGTAATCATTCCTATCCTGGAAACGACGATACTGGATACGCATTCCGAAGAAGCTTTGAAGAATCTGAATCTGCACGTGCCAAACGAAAAGGAATGTTATTCTATGTTGCTCAGCGGAAACGACATAAAAATAAAGCTTGCCGTTTTATACCTGATAGGCCAGTTGCAGGATCCAAAATATTTTGATTTGATTGATCTGTACCGTAATAATCAAAATCCCAAAGTGCGTGATTTTGCAGAGAAGGCATTTTTTTCACTTACTTCCGAATGATATCGTCAATCTGTGTTGCCAGCGTTTGATGATCGATATTGGAATTCTTTTTAAGTACATTCGACATGAGCGCTACCATATAAACTGTTCCGTCGGGGTGTTCGACAATAGCCACGGAGTTCATGTAATTTTCAACATTACCCATGTACTTTTTACATTCAAAACCCTCTTCGGGCTTGCATTTATAAAGACTGCCTGACTTAAAATAAACGGCAGCATTTGTTAAACGTGGCGAAGTTGCATACCGAATTCGACGGTCGGTCATGTACAACAACCGCTTAATTTCCAGGCTCGACTGCACATCCACAATTTTTCCCCGCTCCAAAGCGACTATATATTTCATTAATGCATACGGCGTACCTGTACTTCCACCTTCACCCGGGATAAACGATTTTGCGCCCTGGGTAAACATGCTCCCCAATTTCCACTCGTCCCTGGCAATCCCGATAGCCTGTAATGGATCGTTCACCACTTGTATTGATAATTTTCGCAACGAATCTTTGGTCATTGATTTGAAAAACTCATTGGCCTGCTGTTCGTTTAAATTCGGATAGGCCTTGCCAAAATGATGCATTAAAATCATTTCGCGCCAAACCACGCTTGCCGCGCCATTATTGCTAACCGACAACATATGGTCGGCCCACTCGTAAAGTGTAAAAATATCGTCTTCTTTTACCGTTCTTTTTATCAGAACTTTGGTTTCGGGGTCGAAAAACGGAACCGTGTGCGCGTCAGTCATCGCCCATTTCCCCGCCCGCACCGATTTACTTTTCAGCAACTGCTGACGCTTTTCAAACGAATCGGGATAAATATTTTGCAACTCGGTAAAAAGTCCGGCCACTACCGCCAGCTTTCCAACACTGCCCGGCTGAAATCCGCGGTTTTCCTGGCGACAGGCATATCTGAACGGTTTTCCCAGGGTAATATCAAGCAAAGTCACCGAGTAGCTTTCATCGAGATTAGGAAACAACCCTGCCAGTTTCTTTTGTAAGGCAGCATTCGGGGTTGGAAGGGTGGCGAGGCTGTCGCCTTTGGAATTCATCAACTGCAAATGAATATCATTTAGTGTTTTTCTGGCTCCTTCAACTGGTTTTGTATCTTTTATTTCACCGTTTAAAACCATTTGAAGCCGCACCAATCGCCTGATTCCTGTGAGCCAAAAACCATCGATTGGATAAGCGCCAGCAAGTTCGGAAAACAGCAGCAAAGCCAAAATGAATAAGGTTTTTAGCCTGAATTGTTTTATTTGACAGAATCTTTTCATGATTATAATTTTTCGGAAAGTGAAATAACTTTTGTTTCATCCGGTTTTGGCGAAATCGATTCCAGATAAGCTGCTCCGGCTGCGTTCCGGTTTTCCACAAAAGGCCTCACCTGGAAAAGCCAGAGTTTGTTATCAAGGAATCCCAGTTCAACATCGAAAGGCCCCTGCATACTCCCGATTTCTTTCATTTTTTGTTTCAGAAACTTACTGAATTCGCGGATTTTTGTGAGGTTCTGATCATTCAAAATCGGCTTCTCAAAAGTGGCAGCGGCTTTTCCTGTTCCTCCGGTTACCGGAAGCATGTTAAAATACGGTTCCCGTGCCGGTGAAATCAACCGGTTTAATCCATCGCTTTTCAGAAGATAGGATTCAGCAGCCTGCCCGTCAACCGCACCGCCGGCACCGCGACTAAATGCGATGGTTAAGTCATCCGCATTTCCTGAACTTATCCCCTTGGTAATTAAAACGCCCGAATAATCAACGCTTACACTCGGAATCACCAAAATGGAAGGATACACGTTTTCGGGATTCAACAGAAAACTCTGGCGCCATCTGAAACTCCGCTCCGAGTATGGCGATGCCCAAACCTGTTTTACCCCTTTTATGATTTTATCTTTATCGACAACATTGAATAAAGTAAGATTTAATCCTGCACCGGTAAAATCTTTCAAATCTTCCATGTTGGTATCACTTCGTAAAAATACCGGAACGCTGCCCATTTCCTTTCCCAGAATTTTCACAAATTGAGTTTTTAAATCGGCTTCAAACTCTGGAAGAAAAGTCATTTCCAGAATCGCGTTTCGCAAGACTTCCAGTTTTTTCAGAATAAAAGCATCGATTTCGTCTTTACCTTTCCCGACTGTTTCCATCGACGAAGATTCAGCAAAAGCAGCATTTAAAAAATCCCAGTACGAACCGCTTGTCCCCGGCATTTTTTGCTCCATGTGCTGTTTGAAAATCCCAAACGGAATCACAAATCCTTCCACCACATTATCGGGAAACATCAGCTTGAGCTGCCCGAGATTTGCAGCTTTTGGCCCGCAAAGTTTCCCTGAACTGCTTGCATTTACCGACCGTAAATTTAGCACCTTCTTCTGGTTCAAATCGAGTTTTTCAATTCCAACCCTGATTTTTCGTTCCTCCCGTTTTTTCACATCAAAAAGCGCTTTTTCGTTAACTTCCATGCTTTCTGCCAGTTTCATAATTACTGTTCCGTTATTCGAAACGGCATAAAAAACATGCTTGCCATTGTATTTATTAAGGTCGGCCATATTTTGCATGGAAAGAACCGCATTCGGAATTCCAAGGTTCCGCGCCAGCAACTGCACATGCGAAACCAGGTTTCCTTCGGAAACAGTGGCAATCCCGGCAATGGGTTTTAAATCGGACGGCGGGTGACTGAAAACATAGATTTTATTCGACGAAACTTCAATATCTTCCGGATTTTCGGCAACCACCAGTTCACCTTTGGCAAATCCGGGGTTCAATCCGCGAAAATGGCTCTGGTTCTGGAGGTCAAAAACCTTGTTCGTTTGATTGGATTTTTTTGCGATAAAACTCCCTAATTCTCCTACGCTTTGCCCTAATTGCAACAAAACCGATGACCGAATTAAATCATCAGCAAAACCTTTAGCCAGAGGTTCAAACCCTTCGAACAGCTTGATTTCATTTTCAAAATTTGCCCGTATCATACCAGTACTCCATTCCACAACCCCCCTAGCAACATTCAGCTTATCGTTTAGCTTGCCAACGGAGGTTGAATTCATATTTTGAACGTTCAGCAGTGGTTCGGTCTTTTCCCATTCCCAAATTTCAATATAACCTGCCCCAACTGCTGCCATGGAAAGTGCATAATTCTTCTTGAGTATATCTTCAACAGAATTCGATTTCCAGTTGGACAGTTCTTTAAATATCAGCTCTTCCAGCTTATTAGACAAATCGAATAGTACCATTTTGTTTTTCACCGGAGACGTTAAAATCGTTTTCCGAATTTCGAGCATGAAGTTGGCAGCAAGTTCAATTTTCCGGTCGGCAGTGGCAGCCGCGACAATTTCACCTACTTTCGCCTGAATTAAACTTACCGACGCTGCAGAAATGCCTTTTGTTTTGCTGTACGCATTCAGCGATTCCCAATTTACAGGCTGAAACATGATTTCCATCTCCGAAACCAGTTCATCGATTTTTGCTTTTATGGGAGGCGATAACTTTAAATCGTTTTTCTGCTTGAACGCTTTTACCGAGGTAATATCCGAAACTTCAGGTTGCCCGTGAATTTTTACGCGGATATTCATAAACGACGGAACGCTGTCGGCAATTTCCATGGAAAGCGCCCGCACTTTTCGGATGTTCTGAGTTTCAGTTTTGTGCGGAAGCGATTTAAAAAACTGGCGGAGCAGAAAGAAATTGTTTTGCTCCAAAGTTTCATTGGTTAATGTCCAACTCAAAAACCTTTCACCCCAGGTGTTTTCATCTTCATCCTGAAAAGCACCGCGATAGAACTTTGCTTTTTGCTGAATCCAGCCATTATCAATTCCTTCGATATAATTTTCGATTTGGTATTGTTTTACCCTCGAATAACGATTTTCTTTATCCAGAAACTCTGAGAAATCGGTGGCCGCAAGTATTTGTCCTAAAAAAATATGATTGCCTTTCGCCAACTGTTCAACCCATGTTTTATAAGTTGCTCGTTGTACCCCACCTTTTTCGGGACAGCGCTGGCGTGGGATTACCCGTGAACCATCGGGGCAAAACCACATAATTTGCTGGTATGGCCCTTTGGCATCTTTTTTAAACGCCTCGATTTTGCTTTTTATCTCCGAATTCTCAATCGGCTGAGAATAAATTGCTTGAACCGAAATAACAAGCAATAATGTTAAATATATAGTTTTCATTAGCCACAATCATATACCCTAACTGTAATATACAAAAAAATTAATCGATGCAATTATTGCTAACCAAATTTCAAAAAGAAATTTTTAGGCGAGTCAACAATTATTCAATATATGTTTGCTGTTTTTGCTTAACACAGAAACTCTTCTTGTTAATACGTTTTCATTAAGAAACTTTTGTTTTGTCGAAAACAACCGTGGGCTGGACTGCTGACAGTTTTCTTTGTTTGCTTCATTAAATAAAACGGATGATGCAGAAAAAATAATCTGCTTATCAGAAAAACTTGATTTTGTATTCACCTCATTAGTATTTCTAAACCTATCGGGAAATTGACTTACTGAAATACACAAAAGCAAATAATATTGACCCATATTACATATCTACCTTCGTACATGCCTAGGAATTATAGTATCTTGATGGTAATAAGACCACAATAAAAGGGATTTAAGAACAAAGTATTCAACCGCTTTTCAGATATATCAACTCCCAGCCGTTTTAAGCGTCTGGAAATTTCGACATTGGGCATTTGATGATATTCTTTCCATTCAAAGACTTTTTTGAGAATTTTTCCTTCTTCACTAACAACCAGT
>Ga0116152_10003112_pt1 | contig 13374 bp, 7 predicted proteins | sample AD_UKC119_MetaG_FD_89894 | JGI IMG/M metagenome (GOLD analysis project Ga0116152, IMG submission 89894) | Active sludge microbial communities of municipal wastewater-treating anaerobic digesters from Hong Kong - AD_UKC119_MetaG | ecosystem: Engineered > Bioreactor > Anaerobic > Digestate...
AGGCGGGCCGCGCGCTCGGGCTCCAGGTCGAGCGCCGCGAGTTCGGCCAGCAATGCCTGCACGCGCGGGTCCATGTCAGTTCTCGTCCTCCTGCGTGCAGAAGTACTCGATGGTCTTCTGGGCGCAGGTGCGGCAGTAGCCGAGCTTGTTCAGCATGGTGTCGACCATGCGGTCGTACAGCTTCTGGTTCTCCTCGTTGGTGCGGTTGGCCAGGGCGCCGATGAGGCTGCCCGCGCCGGCGATGTCGCTCTTGAGGCGCACGTCGGTGACGGCCTTGACCAGCTCGAGGTTGTCCATGAAGTCGTAGTTGGGGTCGAGCCCGATCTTCTGCCCGTAGATCTTGCGGATCGACGTGCGGAACGACTCGCGCTGCTCCTCGGTCTTCAGCTGCAGCCGCTCCTCGATGCTCTTGATGAACCGCTCGTCGACCTTCAGGGCCTTCAGCTCGCCGGTCTGCGGATCCTTGTACTTCCACATCTTGTCGGGGCCCAGGTGCTCGGCGTCGATGCCGATGATCATGTTGACGTAGTTCATCACGTCCTTGCGGATGGCCTGCGGCTCGTCCATGTACGCGTTGAACATCTCGGTCATGATCCGCTCGCGGTACAGGCCCTTGGCGGTCTTCAGGTCCTCGAGGTACTTGGCGCGGTCGTTGTTGTCGTGCACGTAGTCGAGGATGACGCGCTCGACGGTCTTGAACACGTCGTAGGCGAACATGCAGCGGCCCTCGTTGGTCTCGCTGCTCTCGACCATCAGCTGCACGGCGCGGCCCAGGTTCCGCTGGCCCAGGCCCTTCTGGCCGAAGCGGTTGGTGATGTCCGTGTCCTGGCTCAGGGTGTCGATGACCTCGGCCAGGGTCTTGATGGACTTCTCGCCCGCGACCTCGCCCGCCGCCAGCTTCATCATCTCGATGGGCGTCAGCTTCTCGCTGTGGGGCAGGCGCGTCAGGATCGCCGACACGCTGGCGGCGTAGTTCAGGTTCGGGTCCTGGTGCAGGTCCTCGCGGGTCAGCGTGGTCTTGGTCTCGCTGCCGATGGCGTACTGGGTCAGCTCGTGCTGCAGCCGGTAGTTGGTGTTGTGGCTGATGTAGCTGATGCGGCAGCGGTCGATGATCGGCGCCTCCTCCTTCTCGGCCAGGAAGCGGTTGAACTCGCTGTTGTTGCTGGTGGCGATGATCAGCGTGTCGATGGGCCACTTGAAGCCGTCGATCTCGATGGTGCGGTTCTGGATCACGCCGAGATACACCTGGACGAGGTCCTTCTTGTTCTTGAACATCTCGTCCGAGAAGTGGATGCCGCCGCCGGCCACGCGCGCCAGGGCGCCGCGCCTGAGGTCGAAGCGGTACGGGTTGTTGGTGTCGGTGATGTGCAGCAGCCGCTGGATCGACTCCTCGCCCAGCAGGTCGACGGCGCTGGAGGTGATCTTGTCCTTCGCCGGGTACTTGCCCGTGACCGTGCCCAGGCTCTCGGTCAGCGGCACGGGGATGATCTCGACCTGGGCCAGCATCTTCTCGAGGTCGCCGTCGCAGGCGGTGCGGAGGTCGTTCCAGATGTAGCCCGAGCAGGCGCCCAGCGGACGGTAGTTGTCGAACAGGCGATCGAGCTGCGCCTCGTCGAAGCCGACCTTGCGCGCCAGCCACTTGCGGCTCTCGGCGGGCGAGTCGAACAGGTTCATGGCCAGGACGGCCGGGTCCTCGTAGGTCTGGCTCTCGATGGTCGCAATCCTGCCGTATGACCCGATTCTGTCCAGCCCGGTGAACCGGAAGCTGTACTTGCGGTTGCCGTCGCGGGAGAGGAACTCGCGGTAGAGCCGGCTGACGTACTCGACGAAGAAGGTCTTGCCGTTGCCCGGCTCGCCCACCAGCACGTAGGCCATCTCGGCCGAGCTGCCGCCCTCGGCGGCGTCCTTCACGTAGGAGACGAAGCTGTTGATCTCGTCGTACATGCCGACGATGTGCTTCTTCCCGTCCCGGAAGATCTTGAAGTCATAGGTGGTTTTGCCGTTGACCACCACCTTCTCGATGGGGCTCTCGAGGATCATCCGGCTGATGGCCTGGAAGGCGTTCTCGAAGACCCGCTCGCCCGACTTCAGGGCAAGCAGGTGGTTCTGCAGCGTGTTCTTCTTCTCGACGGCCATGGTCGACTCCCATCGTGGCGTGGCCACCAGCGCCCGCCGCACACGGGGCGGCGGGACGATCCGTGTCCGCCGGCTCCGCAAGGCCCGTGCCCAAATGGAAGTGATGAAATGTCAACAGATGCGACGCGTTCCCGGGGGCGCCGGCCAGGGGGCCGTTGCCCTCACGAAACGCATTCCCGCGACCGTGCGCCATAGCCGGCGCTGGAAACGCGCCGCCCGATGGGCTATATCAGGGAAACGCAAGCGTCGGCGGGGGCCCGGGACCCGCCCGTCCCGCTCCCGGAGGCATCCGATGTCCGTGCTCATCCGCCGCCTGTTGCCGGCCCTGGTCCTGGTGGCCGCCGGCGCCGCCGCCGCCGCTCCGGCGCCCTTCACCCTGGCGCGTTTCCTCGAGGTGCCGGTCATCACGTCGCCGGCGGTGTCGCCCGACGGCGCCCAGGTGGCCTACACCGTGACCTGGCGCGACCTGGCCGCGGACAAGCGCGAGACCCGGCTGTGGCTGGCGGACGTGGCGCGGGGCACGACCCGGCAGCTGACCTTCACCAGCGCCGGCGTGGGTGGGCTGGCCTGGCGGCCCGACGGCACGCTGAGCTTCCTGCGCACCGACGACGGCGCCGCGCAGGTGTGGATCAACCCGCTGGACGGCTCCGAGCCGCGCCCGGTGACCTCGCTCGAGGGCGGCGTGGGCGCCTACTGGTGGTCGCCCGACGGCAAGCGGCTGGCGGTGCTGGCCGATCCGCCGGCGGCGGACGAGGACGAGGCGGCCGCGGCCGAGGGCGATCCCCGCGACCAGGCCCTCTACCCGGTGACGTCCGATCGCCGCGATTGGGAGGTGCGCGACCGCATCGAGCACCCCGAGGACTACCAGCAGCTGTACGTCGTGGACGCCGAGGGCGACCACGCCGGGGCGAAGCCGCTGACGGCCGCGCCCTGGCATCCCTACCACGCGGCCTGGTCGCCCGACGGCAGGACGCTGGCGGTCACCTTCAACGCGCGCTTCAGCTCGCTGGTGGACGAGGACCAGCAGATCGCCCTGGTGGATGTCGCCACGGGCAACGCGACGGTCATCACCCCGGCCGACCGCCACGCTTCGCTGGCCGCGTTCAGCCCCGACGGCAAGAAGCTGGCCTGGTACCAGGACCGGGACGCCATGTTCCGCGCCTACCTGAACCTGAAGGACATCGTGGTGCGCGACCTGGCCACGGGCCAGGACCGCGTCGTCACCGCCGACACGTCGCTGTGCCTGGGCGGCTCGGGCTCGACGCCCGAGACGGCGCCCGTGTGGGGCGCCGGCGGCCGCGCCCTGTTCCTGCCGGCGGCCGACGGCACCCGCCTGGAGCTGGCGCGGGTCGACACCAAGGACCAGAAGGTGACCCTGCTGACCGCGCTCGAGGGCAACCTCGCGGGGATGAGCCTGGACGGCGGCGTCGTGGCCTTCGTCGAGAGCGCGCTGGACAAGCCGGGCACGCTGCTGGCCGGCAAGCCGGGCGGGAAGATGAAGGCCCTGGCCACGACCAACGACGCGGTGGCGGCCTACGGGCTGCTGCCGGCGCGCAAGCTCGCGCTGCCCGGCTCGGGCGGCGTGACGGTGGAAGGCTTCCTGTTCCTGCCGCCGGGCGCGGGCGAGCACGACAGGCTGCCGGCGATCATCGAGATGCACGGCGGCCCCTACTCGCGCTACGGCAACGCGTGGACCACGCGGTACCCGTGGCAGGTGCTCTCGCAGGAGGGCTTCGCGGTGTTCATCGTCAACCCGCGCGGCGGCACGGGCTACGGCGCCGACTACCTGCGCGGCGTGTACCGCAACTTCGGCACCGACGACTACCTGGACATCATGGCGGCGGTCGACGCGCTGGTCGAGCGCGGCACCATCGACCCGGACCGCCTGGGCTTCACCGGCTACAGCTACGGCGGCCTGTCCACCAACAACGTGGTCAGCCGCACGGGCCGCTTCAAGGCGGCGGTGTCCATCGCCGGCATCTGGAACTACACGTCGGCCATGGGGCAGAACAACCCGCAGCTGTTCATCGACAGCTACGACCACCCGTGGAGCAGCGACCTGCAGCGGATGTGGGAGCAGAGCCCGGCCTCGCGGGCCGCGGACATCACCACGCCCACGCTGATCATGCACGGCACCGACGACGAGCCGGTCGACCCGCGGCAGTCCATCGAGATGTTCAGCTACCTGCAGCTGAACGGGGTGCCCAGCCGCCTGGTGCTGTACCCCGGCGAGGGGCACGGCATCAACAAGCCGAGCCACATGATCGACTACCAGACGCGCGAGCTGCAGTGGTTCCGGCATTACGTGCTGGGCGAGGACGCCGCCGAGGGCGCCCTGCCGCCGGTGCCGGTCGAGCCGTAGGGGCTACTCGTACGACCGGGGCACGGCGCAGATGAACACGAACGGCTCGTCGCCCGTGTTGCGGAACTGGTGCACGTCGCCGGGCGCGACGAAGGCGAACTCGCCGGCGGCGATGGGGTGCAGCGCGCCCTCGCCGTCGACCAGGGCGCCGCGGCCGCTGATGACGTAGTTGACGTGCTCGATGCCGTCGTGGCGGTGGTGGGGCGAGTGCCCGCCGGGCTCGACGGTGAAGACGCGGAACGAGAAGTTGGGCACGCCGTCGGCGCTGCCGATGACGAGCTGCTTGGCGACACCCTGGACGCCGTCCATGGTCACGGGTGTCTTCTCGACGTCGTCGAGCCTGCGGATGATCACGATCATTCTCCTTGGGTGGGGGCCGGTCCGGTCCCGCCATGATAGCCGCGGCGGGCCCGCGGCGCACGGGGGCGCGATGGCCAGCGACGACCTGCCGGTGAGCAACGGCGTGACGATCCCGGCGGACGAGCTGACCTACGCGGCCAGCCGCTCGTCGGGACCGGGCGGCCAGCACGTCAACACCGCCGACACCCGCATCCAGCTGCGCTGGAACCCCGGCACCAGCCGCGCCCTGACCGACGCCCAGCGCGCCCGCGTGCTGCGGGCGTTGGCCTCGCGCCTGACCGAGGGCGGCGAGATCATCCTGGCCAGCGACGCCCACCGCAGCCAGCGCCGCAACCGCGAGGAGGTGCGGCAGCGCCTGGCGCAGATGCTGCGCGAGGCGCTGGTGCCGCCCAAGCCGCGCAAGGCGACGCGGCCCACGGCGTCGTCGCGGGCCAGGCGACTGGACGACAAGCGGCGGCGCGGCGAGATCAAGAAGGGGCGAGGGAAGCCGGAGGACTAGGGCGCACCCGGCGCCGGCGCGGCCAGCAGGGTCAGGCGCCGCACGGCCACGCCGCCGGCGCGGTCGTCGGCGTTCCTTGCGTCGAAGCGCGACGGCCGGTAGCCGGGGCGGACCAGCGTGACGACGATCTCCGCGCCCGCAGGCCGGGCCGGCAGGCGGACGGCCACCTGCCCCGGCACCGTCGGCAGCGCCACGGCGCCGGTGGTCGCGCCGTCGATGAGCACCGTCAGCTCGCGGCCCTCGCGGCCGTATCCCGCAATTTCCAGCAGCAGGTACGCCGGCGGCCTCGCGGCCGTCCAGGGCACGCGCACGTCGGTGCGGTCGGAGAGCCAGCCGATCGAGTCGGGCTCGGCCGCGCAGGCCAACAAGCCGCGCCAGCCGGGCGTGTCCGCGGGCCGCGTCGAGGCCCAGGCGGGTGCGGCGCCCGCAGGGCCGGGCAGCCCGTCGCCCTGCCGCAGCGCCAGCCGGCGCACGGCCACGCCCAGGCTGCGGCGGTCGGACGACGCGGTGTCGCGCTCGGCCGGCACGAAGGTGGGGCTCAGCACGCCGATGGCCAGCGCGCGGTCGGACATCGCCTGCGGGATGGGCACCTCGAGGGTGCACGGCGGCCGGCCCGGCGGCGCCCAGTGGACCGGGCGGCCGTCGACGGTCACCAGCAGCGGCGCGTCGGGCGCCGCGGCCGCGGCCAGCTCGATGTGCAGCGCGTCGGGCGTCGCGCCCAGGCGCGGCGTGACCACGACCGAGCCCGCGCCGAAGGTCCAGCGCGTGCGCACGCCGTCCCAGGGCACGCCGCCGTCGAAGCCGCTGACGAACACGTCGGGCAGCGGGTCATTCACCAGGTTCACGTCGACGTTGGTGAGCGCCTGCCGGTCCAGGCGCGCCAGACGCGGTGCGCCGCCGCTCCAGTCGGCGGCCAGCAGCGTCACCGCGTGCTCGCCGGGGCCGAGGGCCGCCTCGGGCAGCATGGCCGACAAGAGGCCCGCGCCGCCGCCCGCATCCCAGGCGTAGGGGCGCGTCACCGAGCGCATGGTGTCGTCGATGGCCACCACCAGGTCCAGGTCCGCGGGAAGGCCCGCGGCGGCCGCCACGGTGCCGGCCACCAGCGCGGGCAGCGTGCCGTCGGCCGACGGCACCACCAGGGGCCCGGGCTCGCGCAGCCGCACCGTGATGTCGTCGCGCACCGGCACGTCCGCCGGCACGGGGCGGCCCAGCAGCTGCGCGCCCCGCCGCGGCGCCAGCAGGGCAGCATCTGGACCATCGGGACCGAAGTTCGCGCGGCGCCGCGCGACCGCCTCGGCGCGCTGGGCCATCACCGCGGCGGCATCGACGGGCACCCAGCCCTCGGCCTCAAGGTAGGCCGTCGCCGTGTCTCGGCCCGCATCGGCCGCCAGGTCGCGGCCCGCGGCCCAGGGCAGCGCCGTGCCCAGGGCGCCGGCGATGGTGGGCAGGATGTCGAGCGTCGACACGATGCGGTCATCCACCACGCCCGCTCCGCCGCCGGGCCGCCGCACCAGCAGCGGCACCGGCAGGATCTCGCCCTCGTTGGTGGGCGTGACGCCGCGGCGGCTGTCGCCCGGCGCGAAGGCCATGCCGTGGTCGGCGCAGAGCACGACGACCGCGCGCCCGTCCAGGCCCGCCTCGCGCAGGCGCGCGTCCAGCCGGCCGACGAACGCGTCCACGAAGCCCATCTGCAGCAGGTAGCGCTGCTGCATGGTCAGCACGCCCCACGGGTCGTCGTGCCAGGCGCCCCACTGGTCGCCCTGGATGCGCTCGTGCACGAAGCCGTCGCGGTACTGCCCGCCCCCCGGCAGCAGCAGCGGCGGGCCGTGGGGCACCATGGCGTGCAGCACGTAGCAGCCCGCCGCACCGTCGCGCTCGGCCGTGCCCAGGGTGGCCAGGAACGTGTCCAATTGCTGCCGGCGGTCGGGCAAGTCGGCGAACAGGTCGGCGGCCGACCGGCCGAAGCCGATCCACGCATTGTCCACCGAAGGCAGGCGGTGTGCCATCCCCGCAGGCAGCAGCACCCGTCCCGCCAGCACCGCGAGGTCGCGCACGGTCAGGCGCAGCAGCGTGGTCGCCGAGCGGTCGCCCAGGGTCGCGGGGTCCAGGCGCGTCACCGTCTCGAAGGAGTGCACCTGGTGCGACGGCGCCAGCCACGTGAAGATGTTCCGCGGGTACGACGCCAGCGTCGGCAGGCTGTCGGCCGTCGGCCGCGCCCCGCTGAGGATGGCCGGCACGGCCCAGATGGTCGAGGGGCTGACCGAGAGCGCGTTGCGGTACCAGGTGGCGCGGTCGGCGAAGGCCGCCAGGTGGGGGTACTGCTGCCGGTCGAGCCCGCCCTCGCCGTCGAGCAGGAACGCCGTCGGCAGGGCGTCGAAGACCACGAGCACCACCGGCATCGACGCGGTCGGCGCGACGCCGGGAGCGACCGCCGCACCGGCGCCGCGCGCCGATCCCAGCAGCGCGCGGGGGCCCGGCTGCAGCAGGAACACCAGCGCCACCAGCGGGGCCGCCAGGCCCGCCAGGCCCAGGTGGCGCCGCAGCCGCGGCAGCCGCGCGGTGAACGCGACCACCGCGGCGGCCAGGCCCAGGGACACGGCGACCTGCATCGCATCGGCGCCGCCGATGAAGCGACCGACCAGCGGCCGCAGCCCGGCGGCCAGCAGCACGAGCGCGAGCGCGGCCCACAGCAGGGGCGCCGCGCGGGGCGCCGTGCGGGCCATGCCGGCCACGGCGCCCGCCAGCAGCAGCGGCGGACCGGCGGTCACGGCTGCGACCAGCCCGATCAAGGCGACGCCCTCGATCCCATGGATGGACAGGAACGCCGGGTTGCGCGCCAGCAGGTCGAACACCGGCTGCACGATGCCCAGGGCCCACAGCGCGGCCAGCGAGCCGGCCACCGCACCGATCCGCGGCGGCATCACGATGGTCGGCGCATCGTCGCGCGGCGTGCGCAGCGCCGGCGCCAGCAGGCCGTTGGCCGCCAGGCGGCCGGCCATGGCCGCCACCGAGGCGGCGACCGCGCCGGGCCAGAGCCCGGTGGCCGCGGCGACCACCAGCACCACCGCCAGCACCGCCACCTCGGCGACCGAGGCGTGGGTGATGGGATCGGTGCGCCGCCGCGCCACCAGCAGCGCCCGCTGCAGCGACAGCAGCACGCTCAGGGCCGGCATGAGCGCCAGGATCACCAGCGGCGTGCGCGCGTAGGCCGCCAGCGCGGGATCGAGGCCCGACACGCCCACCAGCCAGAGGTCGGCCAGCGGCGTCAGGGCGATCAGCGCCAGCCCGGCCGCGGCCGCCGCGGCGAGCACGGCGGCGAAGCGCCGCACCAGCCGCAGGTGGTCCCACGACCGGCCCAGCATGGCGACGGCGACCTCCTGGTAGCTGAGGCCCGGCGTGCGGAACACGAACACCAGCGCGTTGACCACCGGCAGCACCGCCAGCGACTCGGTGGGGTGCGCCATGCGGCCCATGAAGAACGTGACCACCGGCTGCACGGCCAGCGAGATCAGCGACGTCAGGGCCAGGGGACGGTAGAATCGCGTCACGTCGCCCCAGGTGGGCGTCGGGCCGCCGGTCGTGGCGAGGGTGGTGCGCACGGCGACCGCCGCCATCACCCGCGCGGCCGCCGCCTCGGCCACCGCGCCGGCCACCAGCGCGCCGGCGCCCACGACCGCGCCGGGCCAGGCGGTCAGGGCACGCAGCGTGCCTGCGGTCAGGGCCATGGTGGCCAGGCGCACCACCGTGCCGGCCGCGACGCGGCGGGTGTGCCCCGTGCGGATCATCACGCCCTGGTAGAAGCGGCGCAGGCCGATGGCCGCCGGCCAGGGCAGCATCAGCAGCAGGGCCCGGTGGGCGAGCGCGGCGACGTCCGCATCGAGGTGCAGGACGCCCACGGCCAGCCCCTGCCAGGCCGCGGGAATCAGCATCAGCGCCATGGCGGCGGTCACCACGGCGTTCAGCGCCAGCATGAACGCGCGCAGCCGCCGGTAGGCTCCGGCGCCGTCGGCCAGGGCGGTCGAGGCGCTCATCATCATGATGACCGGCGCCTCGACCAGGATGGCCAGGGCCCAGGCCACGCCGTAGGCGGCGAGGTTGGTGACCGGATCGGGCAGGCGGGCGATGACCGCGGCCAGGAACGGGCCCTCGATGGCCATCATCAGCCACGTGGCCTGCAGGGGCAGCCAGAACCGCGCCAGGCGCGCCGGGGTCAGGGGCTCGTGCATCCGGCCAAGGTAGACGGCGGCGGGCGCGCCGCCAAGCCGCAGGCGCAACCGGCGGCCGCCGCTTGCGTAATGCAGAAGTTGCCTTGACCCGACCCGGTCCGGCCAGGCGGCCCGACCGCGAAGAAAGGACCCCGACATGACGATGCGTGGGAGGATGGGCCCGGCCCTCGGGCTGGCGCTGCTGCTGGCGTCGCCGGCGCTGGCCGGCGAGACGACGAAGGACGGCGTCCTGTGGATCGAGAACGGCGCCGCTCCGGCCAAGGGCGCGCGCACGGTGAAGCTGGTCGAGCAGTGGCGCGCCGGCGGGGAGGACTCGGACGAGATCTTCGGCCTGATCAGCCAGGTCATGGCCGACGCCAAGGGCAACGTCTACCTGTTGGACACGCGCCTGTCCGAGGTGGCGGTGTTCGGTCCCGACGGCACCCGCACCGGCACCCTCAGCCGCGAGGGCGACGGCCCGGGCGAGACCCGCATGCCGGCGAACATGATGTTCCTGCCCGACGGCAGCCTGGGCATCCTGCAGATCTTCCCCGGCCGCATCGTGAAGGTGGGCCTGGACAACGCGCCGCAGGGCGTGATCGAGTTCGGCGACCGCACCGAGGGCGGCTTCCTGCAGCTGATGGACTGCATGGCCCAGGGCGACCACCTGGTGGTGGCGGGCACCGAGATCCGCCAGAATCCGCCGACGGGGCGCATCCAGACCAGCTACGCCGCCGCCTGCACGGCCGACGGCAAGGAGCTGGTGCGCTACGCGTCGTACCGGCGCGAGCTCGACTTCTCGAACCTGCACTGGATCGAGGACGACCTGCAGCAGGTCGACTTCCGCAAGTCCGTGGTGGGCCGTGACGGCCGCGTGTACCTGGCCCCGTTCCGCAACGAATACCACATCGATGTCTACCGGCCCGACGGGGCGCGCGACCGGGTGATCACCCGCGCCTACGAGCACCGCCAGCGCACCGCCGGGGAGTTCGAGCGCATCGACACCATGCGGGCCGCCCAGTTCAGCCGGCTGCCCGGCGCGAAGTGGACCACCTCGAAGACCGAGCCCGACATTTCGGCCCTGCGCATCGGTCCGGACGGCAACCTGTGGGTCGAGACCAGCCGCGGCGGCGTGGACCGGCCCGAAGGCGTGTTCTACACCTGGGACGTGTTCGATCCCGACGGGCACTTCATCGAGCAGGTGTCGGCCGCCTGCCCGGGCGACGGCGACGACGACATGATGCTGTGGACCGCCGACGGCGCCGTGCAGGTGACGGGTTTCGTGAGCGCGGTGCGCGCGCTGCAGTCGGGCGGCGCCGGGGCCGCGGCTGCCGACGAGGACGCGGCGCCCATGGAGGTCATCCGGTACCGGACGGCCCCCTGAGGCCCGCGCAGGCGGGGAGATCGGGAACGGCCGGGGGCGCCCCCGGCCGTTCCGCTTGTCGGTCCCGGGGGCGCGCCGTACGATGGCCTCCATGCACGACCCGCTGTACATCACGTATTGCGCCGCCGCCAAGGATCCGGCCGAGGAGCCCATGGCCGCGGCCTGGCGTTACAAGTCCAGCCGCATCGACGCGGTGCTGGCCCTGGCCGTCGAGCGGGGCGCCGGCTTCCGCATCCTGTCGGGCCGCTTCGGGCTGCTGGCCGCGGGCGAGCCGATCCCCTGGTACGACCACCTGCTGACGGCGGGCGAGGTGCCGGCCCACGCGGCAACGGTGGCCCGCCAGCTGGCCGACACCGGGGCCGGGGGCGTCGTGTACTTCACCCGCGGCGCGGCGGTCGACCCGGGCACGCCGCCCTACCTGGCCTGCTGCCAGGAGGCCTGCGAGCGCGCCGACCTGCCGTTGCGCGTGGTCGAACTGCCCGCCGGGCCGCTGGACCTGGCGATGCTCGACCTGCTGGTCTGAACGACGCGGCGGGCATCCGGGGGAAGGATGCCCGCCGCTGTTCCTCGCCGGCCGCGGGGGACTAGGCGGCCTTCCTCGCGAAGAACGTCTTCTTCAGCAGGTCGACGAACACGGTGGCCGCACCGGCGATCAGCAGCCCGTCGGGCAGGGTGCGCGACCACATCCAGCCCTTGAGCGGCTCGACCGCCTCGCGCTGCCGCGCCGCCCAGTAGCCCAGGTCGTGCGCGGTCTGGGCCTGCCGGAAGCCGATCACCAGCGTCGGCACCGCGAACAGGACCACGCCCGCGGTCAGCAGCCAGAAGCCCACGCGGCTGGGCCGGTCGTCCCACTCGAGGTGGTTGGCGACGGCGTTGGCCCGCGCCGTCAGGTACATGAACGCGATCGAGATGTAGCCGAACGCGCCGAGCAGCGCGACGTGGCCGTGGGGCATGATCAGGTACGTGCCGTGGCTGTAGTAGTTGATGGTCGGCAGGTTGATGACCATGCCCAGGAACCCGGCGCCGAACCAGTTCAGGAAGGCGCTGCCCGCCAGGAACAGGAAGGGCACGGCGAACGGGAACGGCTTGCCCGAGGCCTTGATCTCCTTCTGCTGCTTGATGGCCTCGATCATCAGCACCGCCAGCGGCAGCGGCTCGAGCGCCGAGAAGATGCCGCCCACGGCGATCCAGTACTCGTCCAGGCCCTGCCACCAGTAGTGGTGGCCCACGCCGAGGGTGCCGCTGGCCGCGACCAGCAGGAGCTCGAACAGCATGACCCGCTCGGCGGCCTTGCGCGGCACCAGGCCCAGCGCGACGGTCAGGAAGGCCAGCACGCCGGCGGCGAACAGCTCGAACGTCAGCTCGACCCACAGGTGGACGACCCACCAGCGGTAATAGTCGTCGACGGTGTAGTTGGGCATGATCTTGTGGATGGGCATCATGCCGGCCATGTACAGCGTGGCGATGCCGAAGGCGCTCCAGATGATGGTGCCGACCAGGACGTTGTTCTCCTTGGCCTTGCGGATCACGCTGAACACCATCAGGAACCACATGACCAGGCCGGCCACCAGGCCGATGTCCCACACGCGCCCGAGGTTCAGCAGCTCGCGGCCCTCGTTGCCCAGCCAGAACCACGTCTCGCGCATGTGCCCGGTGGCGCCCAGGTAGATGCCCGCCAGGCCGCCGCCGCCCACCACCAGCAGGGCGACCCACAGCACGTCCACCAGCCAGGGGAACTTCAGGTCCTCCTTGGCCACCAGCGGCGCGATGAGCATGCCGCCCACCAGCCAGCCCACAGCCACCCAGATGATGGCCAGGTTCACGTGCAGCGCGCGCATCACGTTGAAGGGCAGCACCGACTGCGGCAGCAGGAAGTTCCGGCCCGGGTCGGTGTAGATGTGCGCCAGGTAGCCGCCCAGGATCATCTGCAGCAGCAGGAAGAGGCCGACCACCGGCACGTACTTCAGCAGCTTGCGCTGCGACGGGTACAGGCGGTCGATGACCAGCGCCTCGGCGGGCTCGTCGCCGGCCGAGGGCTTCAGCAGCTTCTCGTAGGCGACGTAGAGCACCAGGATCGTACCGACCCACAGCACCAGCAGCTCCCACAGCGACCAGTAGTGGCTGTTCCAGCCGGTGTCCTGGTCCAGCAGCGGCTCGGGGGGCCAGTTGTTGCTCCAGGTGCGGTCGGTGCCCGGGCGCGTGGTGCTGGCCACGAGTTGCGCCCAGTCGACGAACGCGGCGATCAGGCGCGCCTCGTCGGCCCGGATCACGCCGCCGGGCCAGGCGTGCGCCTTGTCGCCGTCGGCCAGGAAGGTCGTCAGCCAGGCCGTGTTGGTGGCGAAGGCCTCGGTCGAGGCGGCGCTGTAGATCACGTCGCCCTCGTTCAGGGTCGGCGTCTCGCGCACGTCCGCCTGCACGCGGGCGCGCA
>Ga0116152_10003113_pt1 | contig 13373 bp, 6 predicted proteins | sample AD_UKC119_MetaG_FD_89894 | JGI IMG/M metagenome (GOLD analysis project Ga0116152, IMG submission 89894) | Active sludge microbial communities of municipal wastewater-treating anaerobic digesters from Hong Kong - AD_UKC119_MetaG | ecosystem: Engineered > Bioreactor > Anaerobic > Digestate...
CTTGAGTCCCGTCATGCTCACGCCCGCGTAGTAGGTCACCGGCACGCCGAAGAGCATCTCCACCGTCTTTGTCGCGTAAAGGAACCCGTCTCCTTCCGCCGCGCCGCCCTTGGCGAACGCCGCGTTGATCTTCCAGCGCCCGCGCGTGCCGTAGATCGGCGTATAGGTGTCCCGCGGGATCGAGATCAGATGCACGGTGCCCGCGTCGAAATCGACTGCGGCGAGGATGAGCACGTCCGAGCGGTAATTATTTCTTGCGTTCCGGTATACGCTTTCGCTCTCGTCTTCGCGTTCGGGGCTCTGGTCGAACCCGACGAGCAGGATGTTCACGCGGTCCTTCATGAAATCTGCATCCGCCTGTTGCTCCAGCGCCTCCTCGGGCGAAAGGGTAACCTCGGGCGTCGGGGTCGCCGCGGCGGCGCGCGTTTTTTCCGGCAGCGGCGTAACGGTGTCGAACGCGCGCGCGGGGTCCATTCCAACGATATAGAGCGTGCGGATGCAATAGGTCAGCACAAGCGCGCCGAGCACGCACGCAAGGATCGTCCAGGTTTTGCGCATAAAAAACCTCCGCGCGGGCGTTCGTCCGCACGGAGTATTTTGTGTTTCGCGGAATCGATTTATTGATCCGATTGCTCTTTTATCATTTTTCCATCCGTTTTCGGCGGCCGGGTTTTGATCAGCTCGATCTTCAGGATTTTTGCGACCCGCTTATACAGAAAGAACGTGATCACCGAATTCACCACCGTCTTGATCGCATTGAACGGGATGATCGCGGTCGGCAGCAGCGCGAGCACCGTTTCGCGCGGCATGCCGTAAAAATGAACCGTAAAGAGCAGGTTCATCGGAATCATCATGAGCACCTGCAGGACCGCGCCGACGCCCATGCCGACGAGCGCGCCCTTCCTCGTGCGGTGCCCGCGGTAGATCAGCCCGGCGGCCAGCACGTAGCTGCCCGTCGCGCAGAAGTGCATCACGGCGCCGACCCACACGGCAGGAGAAAAAAGCAGCCACTGCAGAACGCTCACGACCGCCGTCAGCGCGAGCCCGCACCACGGCCCGTAGAGAAACGTCCCGATCAGGATCGGCACGTCCGCCATGTCGTACTCCAGAAACGGCGCCGAAGGAAAGATCGGAAATCGGATTAAGTAGATCAGAACGATCGACAGCGCGGTCAGCATGCCGAGTTTCACCAGCCGGTCGATCCCTTTTTTCTGAATCATACGCGCACCTCCAAAAGAAAAACCCCGCAGTTTGCAGCGGGGTGGAATCCGATTGTAACAATCGGTCGTTCGCTTCTTTCATCCGGACTCGCCGCGCCATATTCGGCTCGGCTTACCGTCGGCGACGGGATCGCACCGTCTCGGTCGTTCAACTCGCGGGCTCGTCGGCGCAGAGGCCGCATCACCGCCGGTGGGGAATTGCACCCCGCCCCGAAGCTATGTCGGCCCGAAACGGCCGAATTTTTCGTTTCCCGGGAAACAATCGACTCATTTCTCCGGATTCTCGCCTATCGTAGCATGTTCCGGCGGGGATTTCAATAGCCGAAGGCGATTTTTTACGCTTTCCGGCGAAACGCGCCGCGGTTGCGGCGGCCGGTCCCCGCGATTTACAGCGGCACGACTGCGCGCCGCGACAGCAGTACGATCAGCCGTTCGCCGACCGGCGCGCCGCCGAGCGATTCGAGGGACTGGGCGTAAAGCGAAATCTGCGTGCGGTGCCGTTCGGCGGCCTGCGCCGCGCTTTCGCCTTCCCGCGCGCGGTCGGTCTTATAGTCGACGATGGTCCACGCGCCGTTTTCTAGAAAACACGCGTCGATCACGCCCTGCAGCAGGATCCTCTCGTGCGCGTCGGTCTCGCCGAGCGCGGACGCGTCCATTGCGCAGGAAAACGCCAGCTCGCGCTCGAGCCGTTCGGCATGGCGCATGCGCGCCCAGAGCGGGGTGGAGAGAAACCAGCCGATCGCGCGCGCGTCCGCCGCGTCCGCCTGCTCGGGCGTGAGCCGCCCGCTGTCGGCAAGACGGGTAAGAAAGTCCCGCACGCCGCCCGGGTCCAGACTGCCGTCGAGCGGCAGATACTGCATGGCCTGATGCGTCGCGGTGCCGGCGAACGCGCCGTCCTTCGGCCGTCCGAGAAACGCCGGTACGTTCAGCGCGGGAAGTTCCGCCGTTTCCCGGCCGACGCCGCTGACCGCGGCTTTCGCCGGAAGGCGCACGGCCTCTTCATGCGGATACCGCCAGGAAAGGCGCTTTTCGATCGCCGCGACCACCGCCGGGTCCGCCTCCGGCAGCGGGGCCGCCGTCTGCGCGCGTTCCGCGCCAAGGAACGTCTCGCGCTCATAGCAGCTTATCTCCAGCGCGCGCCGCGGCCCCATCAACAGCCACTGCAGCGGCGTGCCGGCGCGCAGCACCGCCCATGCGGCGGGGTTTTCCTGCGCCCGCAGGAGCTTCTCCTCCGGTTTGAACGCGCATCCGGTCAGAATCAGACGGCACCGCGCGCGCGTCATGGCCACGTACAGCACGCGCATCTCCTCGCCGAGCTGCTCCACTCGAAGCCGCCGGGACAGGATCTGCCGCGCGAGCGTATCGCGTTTCAGCCGCGGCGTTTCAGCGCCGGCATCGTCGAGAAAGCGCAGCGCGATCCCCTGTTCGGCGTGCAGCAGCAGCGAATGGAAGGTGTCCTGCAGGTTGAAGCGTTTCCCGAGTCCCGCGACGAACACGACCGGAAACTCAAGTCCCTTGGATTTGTGGATCGTGAGAAGGCGCACCACGTCCGCCGTAACGGTCTGCGCCGCGCCGACGGCGGCGGTATTCGCGGCAAGGTCGATCTGACGCAGGAAGTTCCACACCCCGCGCGCGCCGCCGCGTTCAAACGCGTGCGCCTTGTCGAGCAGCGCGTCGAGGTTCGCCTGACGCTGCGCGCCGCCGTATCCCGCGCCCATCTCCTCGTAGAAGCCCGTTTCGTCGAGCAGTCTGCCGAGCAGTTCCTCGACGGAGACAAGCCGGCTTTCCGCCCGGTACGCCTCCAGCCGGTCCAGAAACGCCTTCGCGCGCGCGCCGAGCGCGTCCGTTCCGTCCGCGCAGGCGGCGAACGCCTCGAAAAACGATCCGTCCCGGTGCGCCGCGCGAACGCGCGAAAGCTCCTCGAGCGAAAAGCCTCCGACCGACGAGCAGAGCACCGAGAGCAGCGCCACGTCCTGGCGGCGGTTGTCGATCACGCGGAGGAGATTCAGCAGGATCTGCACCTCCACGGCGTCAAAATAGCCGCCGCTCGACTGCGCGTAGCACGGAACGCCGCAGCGGGAAAGCGTCTGCGCAACGGTCTGCGCGTCCGTCCCCGCGCGCAGCAGCACCGCAAAGTCCCGGTATCCGTAGGACCGCGTTTTTTTCGTGCCGGGATCGGTATACCCTTCGTTTGCGATCAGTTCATGGATGCGCCCCGCGATCAGACGGGATTCGACCTCCAGATCGGCCGCGTCCTCAAGCGCGTCCTCCCCGTTTTCCGGCTCCTCGCGGCCGCGCCGGATCAGATGCAGCTCCGCACCGCCCGGCGGCGGGTCGCCGCCGCAGACGAGCCGCGCGCGCTCGTCGTAGTCCAGTTCCCCCGCTTCCCTGGACATCACCGCACCGAACGCATCGTTGACGGCAAACAACACCTCCCGCGCGCTGCGGAAGTTCCGGCTCAGATCGACTCGCCGCCCCGCCTCTCCTGAAAATCGCATCAGCTTCTCCAGAAACAGCGCGGGCTCCGCCTGCCGGAACCGGTAGATCGACTGCTTGACGTCGCCGACGAGAAAGAGGTTGTTCCCACGCGACACCCGCCGCACGATCGCCTCCTGCACGCGGTTGATGTCCTGATATTCGTCGACGGCGATCAGTTCAAACCGGCCGCGGTATTCCTTCGCGACGGACTCGTTTTTCAGCGCGGCGAGCGTCAGGTGCTCGAGATCGGCGTAATCCATGCAGCCCGCGCCTCGCTTGGCCTCCGTGTACGCCCGATCGAACCGCCGCACGACGGACACGAGCGCGGACACCGCCCCGCCCGCGCGCCGCATAATCTCGAGCGACTCCGAAGCGTTCCGCGTCAGCCGTGCGCGCTGGTCCTTCACGAGCTTTTTTCCCATCTCCCGCGCTTCCTGCACGGGCGCCTTTTCGGACTCGTCCGTCCCCCGCGGAAACGTCATACGCAGGTATTCGATGCCGCCGAGCGCCGCGCGGTATTCCTCGTATCCACAGCAGAGCAGCAGCGCGCGGTAACGGGAAAGGTCGTCGTCGAGCACGGAAATCACGCCCGCCAGTTCGGGCGGAAGCGAATCGCGCGCGGCTTCTACCGTCTCGATCACAAGAGAAAGCTCGTGTTTGCAGTAGGACACCGCGTCGTCAAGCAATCCGTTCAGCGCCGCGTCGTCGCCGTAGCGCGCCGCGGCCTCGGTCATCCATTCGTCCGGCTCCGGCAGCGCGCGTGAAAATTCGTAGGTTCTCTGCACCGCCTCCCAGGCGGCGTTCTCGCCGCCGAACGCAGCGAGCAGCGCTTGATAATCGGCGTCCTCCGCGGCGGAGAGCTCGGTCAGCAGCGCGTCCTTGACCGTTTCCACCAGCGCGGCGCTCTCCATTTCGTCCGCCACGCGCGAACCGGCGGGCAGGCCGACCGTATGATACTGCCGTCTGAGCACGCGCGCACAGAACGCATGCACGGTGGAGATATACGCGCCGTCGGCCGCGCGCGCCTGCCGCCGGAGATACCGCATCCGCTCGGGATCTTCTTCCGCGTCGGCGGCCGCGTTGAGGCGGTCGGAAATACGCGTTTTCATCTCGGACGCCGCCGCGCGCGTAAACGTGAGCACCAGCATGCCGCCGATCGGGCAGCCGGCAAGCACACGGGAGACGACCCGCTCCGTCAGCACGGCGGTCTTGCCCGCGCCCGCCGCCGCGGAGACGATCAGGTTGCCCTGGGTCTTTATGGCCTCGCGCTGTTCATTCGTCCAGTCCATCCGCGCCTCCTTTGCCGAGCAGCCCGAAGAACTCCTCCTGCGAAATCTTCGTCAGCCGCCGCACCGTGCAGCCCGGCACCTTCGGATCGAACCGGCAGACGCTGCCGTACTCGCAGTACCGGCAGACCTCCCCGCCCTTTCTCTCCGCCGCGGGCGACGCGTCCGTCTCGCCGCGGTACATGCGCGAGAGCGTTTGCTCCGCCTTGTTCACCGCAGCGCCGAGCAGCGCGTCCATTTCACCTTCGGCACACACGCCGCCCTTCGCCTCCCCGCCGGAAAACCGGACCCCCGCGAGTACGGACGACTCGCCGTCGAGATCCGTCTGGCTCAGGCGCAGGATCTCCGGTTCGGACAGCGTGAGCCCCTTAAGCCGGAACGCGTCCGCCGCCGCCGTTTCCGCGTCCGGCTCCGCGTCCGAGATCACCGGCTGCAGCACCGGCATATAGTACATACCCGCGTGCGTCCTTCCGCCCGCCGCCGCGGCAAGGTACAGCGGAAGCTGCAGCGCGAGCCCGTGAAACACGCCGGCAAAATCGAAATCACGGCCGCCCGTTTTGTAATCGACGATGCGCACGCAGTCGCGCCCGTTCACGCGCGTGCCGTCGATACGGTCGATCTTGCCGCCCAGGAGCGCCGCGCTTCCGTCCGGCAACTCGAGCCGGATCGGCGGAAACGGCTGACCGGCGCCGAAACGCACCTCGGTTCCGACCGGTGCAAAACTCCCCGCGCGCATCTGCCGCGCGATCGCTGCCGCGCTCTGCCGCACCACGCCGACCATCAGAAACAGCGTTGCGCGGAGCCGCTCGTTTTCCAGAAAGATCCCGTCGTTGTGCGCCGCAATCACGCCCGGCAGCGCTTCGTCGGCAAGACGCCGCGCGTCTTCGTCCGAAAACCGCTTCCAGTCGACGCCGCGCGCGCGCGCAAGGTTGACGAACGCCTCGAGCGCCGCGTGGTAAAACGACCCGAGATCCGCGGCCCGCTCGGTAAACTCCCTGACCTCCTCGGCGCGCAGGCCGTACTGCACGAAATGCCGAAACGGGCAGGCGTTGAATGTCTCCAGCCGGCTCGCGCTCATGGGCTGCGACGCACCGTAAAGAGAGCGCGCCGCCTCTTGCCCGATCGAAGGCTCCGGCGTCCAGGTCCCGCCGGCGCGCGCCATGCGTTCAACGAGCGCACTGGTCTCCGCTTGTTCGGAAAGAAGTTTCATCAGCGCGGGCAGACGCGCCGGGCAGTTTCCGTCCGATTCGTAGCGGCGCAGGTCGGACGCAAGCAGCGTGAGCGCCTGCGCGCCGCAGTCGGGCAGCGCGTCGGACGTTTCGACGTCGCTCTTCATCGTGCAGCCGGGGCAGATTTTTTTGAGCCGCCCCACGATCGGCGAGGGCGAAAGCTCGCCGTCCGCGCCGCCGTAGGCAAAGCTGACGTACATCGTTTCACGCGCCTTCGACAGCGCGGTATACAGATCGAGCCGGTCGCAGTCGGAAAGCTCTGGCGAAGTCATCCAGAGTTCCGCGCCCTTTTCGCGAAGTTCGGCGATCTCTCCGTCGTCCAGAAGCGCGTCGTCCGTGCGTGCGCGCGGCAACAGTCCCTCGTTCGCACCCACGACGAACAGCGCTTTGACCGCGCGGCTCTTGGTCCGCATCATGTCCCCGACGAGCACCTGATCGTTCGTCCCCGGGATCACGCCGATCTCCTGTCCGCCGAGGCCCTCTTCCAACAGCGAAAGAAAACCCTTCCGCCCCACGCGGAGTTCGCCGAGAATCGCGTCCGTCTGCTCGAGCAGCGAAACGAGCAGATTCCACACCTGCGCGTGCTCCTCCATCTCTGCGACGCGCCCGGCTTCGCGCAGCCGCGCAGCCCGGTCCCTGATCTGCCCGTCCAGCGAAATGCTTTGCAGAAACGAAAACAGCGCGCGCACCTGTCCGGAAACGTCCGCGCCCTTGAGTCCCTCGGCCAGCGCGGCGAGCGGAGCGGCGGCGGTCCCGCGCGCGCGTTCCGCGCCCTCGGACGGGTCCGCACGCGTAAAGGACTTGAGCAGCGCGCTTCCCCGAACGCCCGTGCGCTTCAGGTACAGCTCCAGCTCCTCCGCGTCGTTCTGCTCCACGCCGGCGTACCCGCTCTTGACGTATCGGAGCAGCTCCGCCGGCGGATAACCGTTCGCGGCAAACCGCACCGCGGAGAGCGCGGCGTCCACGGCCGCGTGTCCGGTCAGCGGGCGCCGTCGGTCGAGAAACACCGGAATCCGCCGGCGGCGAAACGCGCGCAGCACGAGCGACGCGTACGCGTCCATATCGGACACCACCACCGCCATCTCGCGGTAGCGCACGCCGGCCCTGGCGCGCGCAAGCACCGCCTCCGCCAGCGATTCCGCCTCCGCGCGGCGGCTGCTCGCGCCGAATATCGTCAGCTTCGACGCGTCGCCGGAAAACGGCTTTGCGGGGCAGGAAAACAGGTTTTGCTCGATATGCCGCATCAGCGGATCGCATCGGCCGGACTGTTCCGTCAGCCGCCGCTCGCTGAAGCGCGCGCCAAGCTGCGCGGCGATCGCCTGGATCGTCCACAGTACGCGCCGGTCCGGCTCAAACAGCTCCGCGTCCGCCGAGTCGTCGTCGCACCGGAGCGAAATTGTCACGCACGGCGAGCAGGCGATCAGCGCGCCGAGCATGCGGTAGAGCTGTCGGTTCGGCCGCTCGAGTCCGTCGATGTAGACCGGCAGCCCTGCAACGAACGACTCCGGCAGCAGCGAAACCGCCTCGTTGAGCGCGTCGTCCGCGTCGAGATACCGCGCGGCAAGATAGGTCTCCGTCTCCCGGTACAGCAGGGCGATATCTCCGAGCTTTTCCCTCAGCGGCGACGATGCGTCGAGCGTTCCGATCAGCGCGTCCAGATCGTCCGGACGCACGCCCGCGCGCTTGCAGTTGCCGAAGATGGTCCGAAGCTCCCCGCTGAACCCCGCCTGCTCCGCCACGGCACCGAACACCTTCAGCTCCGCGCGCTTCCGGTCGATTGCGCGGCGGACGACCATGCGGTACCCCTGCCCGGAAAGGAACGGCTTCGTACGCCCGTGCAGTTGCAGCACGCGCTCGCACAGACGCTCGAAGCTGTACACCTGCACGCCGAGCAGCCCGTCCAGCGCGTCGGCAAGCAGCAGTTCCGCTTCAAATGTATATTGCTCGGGCACGATGAGGATCGCCCGTTCCCCCGCGCGCTGATGCGCGCGCAGCGCCCCGACCATGTATCCGCTTTTTCCCGTGTCCGCCCGGCCGAGCAGAACGCGCACCTCGCCGCTCATACAAACCGCTCCCGGTGCACCGCCGTATAACGCATCACGCCGCCGACGTTCCGGCTTTCATAGAGCACAACCTCGGTTGCCGTAAACGCCGCGCGGCCCTGTTTGAGAACGAAGCCCCGGTCGCCCGTGATGTTCCGTCCGAGTGTAATATGCGGAACGAGCCGGCTGTGGTTATGCGAAAAGCCGCACTCCCACAGCGCGGACTCGAGCGATTCATACAGCTTGCCGAGTTCCTCCCCGTCGCAGGAGACCGAAACGTAGCCCGTGTGCGCGCCTTCGCCGCCGAACGCGCCGTAACCGCCGAGCCGCAGCACGAACGGCTGAATATCCCGCGATGCGGCGCACACCGCGTCCGCCGCATCGGCAAATGCGTTCGTCTCTCCGAGAAAATGCAGCGTCACATGATAGTTCTCGCGCGGCACAAACCGTCCCGACGCGCCATAGTCCTCCAGCGCGACGCGCGCGCAGGAAACCGCGCGCAGAATATCGGGCGGCAGCGGAACGGCGATGAACAGACGCATGAAACGGACCTCCCCTTCGGATCTGCCGAAAAGCGGCGGCTGCGTGCGCGCCGACTTTTCCTCGGCTTTTCCTTCTATAAAACAGTATAGCGAATCCGGCCCGCACCCGCCAGAGGCCCGACCGATTTTCATGCGAACAGGGCGCTCGTTTTCTCTCGTTTGCCAGCGTCGCATGACGGATCGGGCAGGCAGGAATTCCTGCAAAATCATCGGCCGATCTTATAAATTACCACAGAGCGCAGCAGACGGCCTGTTTCCCGTATTCATGAATACAACCGCTGTTATCCACATACCTTTATCCACATTATCCACCATGTTATCCACAAGCCGTGCTATTTTGGGTTTTCCGAATGTGCATAAGTTCAGGCAGTGTGCAAAAAGCGACGTATATTGCCGTATAGAACGCATAAACCAAGCGCCGTACACCGCTTGCAAATCACCCTGTATGGTGCGATTCCGTATATTTTTTCCTGCAGTTTCTCAAAAATATGCTATACTTGTATGAATTACCATTTGTGGTAATTTCGTCGTATCAGACGTGTTTTTCCCCCTCTGCAGCACGTTCTGCGCCAGCATTCGGCAGGGAAATCGCGCTGTTTATCGGGAAAAACGGGTCGATTCAGCGCAGGAAACACGAACGCACGGACCCGGGCCGTGTATTTCGACGGGTTCCGAGCTGATTCGTTTCATCGCCGCTGTTTGCTGTTAAAAAAGTCCTTTTACAGAGGATTCACCCCCTTCCACCCAATGGACACGTCCCTTGGGAATTTCTGGCCCTATCTGGGGCGCCTGGAAATGAATTCTTAGGGCCGTTACGGCCCTTGCGGTGGTTGGGGGGCGGAGCCTCCAACGTACCTTCCTTTATCGGCGTGAAAGCGGCGGCCGCTCATGCGGCCGCCGCTTTCATGCCGGTTTGTCATCGCATCAGCCCGCCTGCTCCCTGCTCTGCGATTCCATGATGAGTTTATCCGCCACCAGCGCGATGAATTCCCCGTTGGTGGGCTTGTCGTTCTTGCCGTATACCTTGTAACCGAAAATCGCGTTCAGGTTTTCGATCTTGCCGCGCGTCCAAGCGACTTCGATGGCATGGCGGATCGCGCGCTCCACCTTGCTCGAAGACGTGCCGAACCGCTTCGCAATGCCGGGATAGAGCTCCTTGGTGATGCGGTTGATGAGCGTGGAATTATAATACACCATGCGGATTCCCTCCCGCAGGTAGTGATATCCTTTGATATGCGCCGGGATTCCCGCAACGAGGAAGATGGACGTGATCTTCTCATCCAGCGAACGCGGCGGCTGCGCATAGCTGGCAAGCCCTCCCTGCGGGTTTTCCTGCTGCACCGCCTCGAGCGCGCGCTTGAGCAGCGCTTCCGGCTCCACGGGCTTCACCATGAAGTAGCGCACGCCGAGCGCGCAGCAGCGGCGCACCATGTTTTCATTTCGCATGGCGGACACCACGATCACCGCCGGCGGCGCGTCCGGGCAGAGATGCTTGAGTTGCTCGAGCACGCCCAGCCCATCGATGTGCGGCATGATCAGATCCAGCAGCAGGATATCGTATTTTACCTGCCGGAGCTTGTCCAGCGCTTCCCTTCCGTCGAACGCCGTGTCTACGGATCCGATGGACTCGCCGGCCGTGAAATACGCACGCACCGACTCAACGAAACTGACATTGTCGTCAACGACCAGAACGCGATAATGTGACATGTTTCTCCCCCTGCCAAATTTTGTATTATACGCATCTATTACGTACAATAACATTGTAACAGCAACCGATCCGTATGAACAGGGGTGGAATCACACGGGTTCTGTCGAAGACGGCGCGAAGAATGACTCAATTTTTGTAAATTCAGCATAATACCATATTTCGCGTTGAAAACCAAATCGAAGCAATAGATATTGTGGTTTTTGCTTGTTTTCGGCGCAGGATTCTGTCGTCCGGGACCGGCTGTCGCAAGTGGATACGCGATGCGTCCTTGTTCGACAGCATCACACGTGTGCATGAAACAACAATCTGTCGAAATACTTGTTATTATAGTATTACCGTTTGCACATCTGTGCGTAACACCCCGTCTCTTCTGTTGCATTCCGAAATTGAATGCGGGGAACGTTTCGACGAGTTTCTTCTTTTCATGTGACAAATCTGTCGAACCCTGCGGTTCTGCAGCATTCGACAGATCCGCATAAAATCAACCGGGCCGCGCCATGACGGGCGCGGCCTTCCAAGCGGGGTAAAAGCGGGATTTTATTTTTCTTTTCTTCGAATATCTGCGCCGAGCGCGTTGAATTTCTGATCGAGATATTCGTATCCGCGGTCGATGAAATGGATGTTGTTCACGACGGTGGTCCCCGTTGCGGCGAGGCCGGCGACGACCAGCGACGCGCCCGCGCGAAGGTCGCTTGCGGAAATCTCAGCGCCGTGCAGCGAGCGGATCCCCTTTACCTTTGCCGTCGTATTGTTCTTGACGCTGATCGAAGCGCCCATGCGCCTCAGCTCGCGGACATGGTTGAACCGATTTTCAAATATGGTCTCGTTGACCGTCGAAATGCCGTTCGCGGCACAGAGATACGCCATCATCGGCTGCTGCAGATCCGTGGGAAAGCCCGGATACGGCAGTGTTTTGACATTGATCGCACGCGGACGGTCCCCCATCATGACGCGAATATAGAAATCGCGCCCGTCATCGCCTTCGATCACACGCGCGCCGCTCTCCATGAGTTTTGCGGAAACCGCTTCCATATGCGTCGGAATCACATTTTTGATCACGACATCTCCGCGCGTCGCGGCCGCGGCGATCATGAACGTGCCGGTTTCGATCTGATCCGGTATGATGGCGTAGCCGCAGCCGTGCAGCTTCGGCCTTCCCTGAATGCGGATTACGTCGGTGCCGGCGCCCTTGACGGAGGCGCCCATCATGTTCAGGAAGTTCGCCACGTCGACGACATGCGGCTCCTTGGCGACGTTGCTGAGCACCGTCGCCCCTTCCGCCATGCTCGCGGCGAGCATCACATTGATGGTCGCGCCGACGCTCACAAGGTCGAAATAGATCTCCGCGCCGACCAGCTTTTTTGCATGGGCGCGGACGATGTTGCGCTCTTCGTCGCACTCGACGGTTGCGCCAAGCGCGCGCAAGCCCTTGAGATGCTGGTCGATCGGCCGCGCGCCGATCACGCAGCCGCCCGGCAGCGCGATTTCCACCTCGCCGAAGCGCGGAAGCAGCGCGCCGAGCAGATAGTACGACGCACGCATGCTGCTGACCGCCGTGCTCAGCGCCTTCGTGGTATTGAGCGTGCGCGGGTCGATGCGCATGCAGTCCCCGTCGGTGAAGTCGACGGACGCGCCCAGTTCCTTCAGGATCATCTGCAGGCTCTGGACATCCTGAATGTGCGGCAGATTTTCCAGCACGCAGGTCTCTCCCGCGAGAACCGCCGCCGGAATGATTGCGACCGCCGCATTTTTTGCGCCGCTGATGGTGACGGTGCCTTCCAGCCGTTTTCCGCCGTTGATTTCGTACCACTGCTTCTGCATACCATGTCCAGTCTAGCCGAATCGACATGCAAAGTCAAGAACGCGCGGGACGGTTTTCGAACCGTCGCCGCACGCGCTTTTCGCCCGTCCCGGAAGTGTTTGTGAGTAAAATCCATCTCGGCCGGTTCGTTCGATTGACAAGCGGGAACACACATGCTAAAGTTGATTTTGCGGAAAACAATTTTTTTTAGATAGCGGAGGCTCATCATGGAGAAATTGGTCATCGCCCTCGGCGGGAACGCGCTTCAGGAGGGCAAGGGTCCGGCGACGGCGGAAGCCCAGCTCGCGGTTGTGGAGAAAACGTCCGCGTATATCGCGGATATCATCGAAAAGGGATATCATGTGGTTCTCGCGCACGGCAACGGCCCACAGGTCGGGCGCATCGTTCTGCAGAACGAAAACTCGGTCGCCCTTACGCCCGCCATGCCGTTCGACGTGTGCGGCGCGATGAGTCAGGGCATGATCGGCTATCATATCCAGCAGAGCCTTGCAAAGGCGCTCCGTTCGCGCGGCATTCGCACCGGCGTGGCCACCGTCGTGACCCAGGTGATCGTCGATCGGAACGACAAGGCGTTTCTGAATCCGTCGAAGCCGATCGGCCCGTTTTACTCCGAGGCGGAGGCCAAAAAGCTGCAGACAGAAAAAGGCTATTCGGTGAAAGAGGACGCAGGGCGCGGCTGGCGCAGGGTCGTCGCGTCCCCCATGCCCGTAGAGATTGTCGAGCTGCCCGAAGTGGAATGCCTCATCGCGGGCGGGTTCGTCGTCGTCACCGTAGGCGGCGGCGGCATCCCCGTAGTCCGCGACGAAAAGGGCAACCTTTCCGGCGTTGCGGCGGTCATCGACAAGGACCTTGCCTCCGAGCGTCTTGCCGAGGACCTGAACGCGGACGCGCTGCTGATTCTGACCGCCGTCGAGCAGGTCTGCCTCAACTACGGCAAGGAAAACGAAAAACGCTTGTCCGGGATCCGCGTGTCCGAGGCGGAGCAGTACATCAGGGAGGGACACTTCGCGCCCGGCTCGATGCTGCCCAAGATTCAGGCCGCGTGC
>Ga0116152_10003114_pt1 | contig 13369 bp, 10 predicted proteins | sample AD_UKC119_MetaG_FD_89894 | JGI IMG/M metagenome (GOLD analysis project Ga0116152, IMG submission 89894) | Active sludge microbial communities of municipal wastewater-treating anaerobic digesters from Hong Kong - AD_UKC119_MetaG | ecosystem: Engineered > Bioreactor > Anaerobic > Digestate...
GCCTCAAACAAGTTAGACCTGCTTTTAAACGATATTAAGAACAATCCTAAGAGGTATGTTAATTTCTCTGTTATCGATTTAAGCCGCACAAAATACATCGAAGAAAAGTCTCAAAAATAGTCGATTAATATATCATTATAAATCAAATTATTACACAGCAAGCATGTAATTAAGTGCTTATATTGAATTACATGTTTAACAGTATAGCAACAAAATGCTCATTATCATTTTTTTTACGTTATCAACAACCTATTAATTTGATTGCCAATATATTATATTTTTTTTACGAATGACAAAAAATTATTTACATGATTAATAGCAAGTTGAATTGTTAAATCAAAATTCAAGGCCAAAACCACTTTTTTTTAAAAAAAATTCATTACAATTTTGTTGTAGTTGAAAAAAGGTTGATAAAAAACTCTTAAAAGGTTAGGTAATGTATAAGGCTATTGAATGTAAGGATGTTTGGCAGAATTGCCTAAAGATAATAAAGGATAATGTAACACCTATAAGTTTCCAAACATGGTTCGAACCAATTATTCCCGTTAAACTAGAAAAAAACGTACTTACCATTCAGGTGCCAAGTCCTTTCTTTTACGAGTATCTCGAAGAGCAATATATCGATTTACTCAGAAAAACATTGCGTAAAGAGTTAGGTTCAGATGCTAAACTAGAATATAGCGTGGTTATGGAGAATAGCGCTTTTCGTAATCAATTGCCTGTAACTGTTAACCTACCCACACAAAATAAAACTGACCTAAGAAACAAGCCTATTTCTGGAACGCCATCACAGGATATTTCCATTAAAAATCCGTTCGTAATCCCCGGAATTAAAAAGTTACATGTCGATCCCCAACTAAATCCTGAATATAATTTCAACAACTTTATAGAAGGTGAATGCAATAGGCTTGCTCGTTCGGCAGGGTTAGCAATTGCACAATCCCCAGGAAAAAATCCGTTTAATCCTTTTTTCATATACGGAAATTCCGGTTTGGGAAAAACCCATTTAGCACATGCCATCGGAATTGAAATTAAAAACCGGTTTCCCGAAAAAACAGTTTTATACGTTCATGCCGTAAAATTTCAAACTCAATACACCGATGCCCAATACAAGAATAATAACATCAACGATTTTCTCCATTTTTATCAAAGCATCGATGTATTAATTCTTGACGATGTACATGAATTTGCTGGAAAGGAAAAAACACAGAATACCTTCTTCCACATATTTAACCATTTACACCAAACTGGGAAACAATTAATTATTACATCGGACCAACCGCCTGCCGATCTTCAGGGTTTGGAGCAACGTTTACTATCGCGCTTTAAATGGGGATTATCGGCAGATTTACAGGCACCGGACTTTGAAACCCGGATGGCTATTCTTAAGCGTAAAGCATACAACGATGGAATTGAAGTTCCCGAAGATGTTCTGGAATATATCGCAGCTAACATCACTCAAAATATCCGAGAGTTAGAAGGTACCCTTATTTCGATGATTGCCCAATCAACGCTAGTTAATAAGGAGATAAATATTGAACTTGCCTCAAAAATGATTGACAAGTTAATTAAAAATACCAAAAAGGACTTAACTATTGATTACATACAAAAGATAGTTTGCGAGTACTTTGGGCTACCGACCGAAGCTATTCATGCAAAAACCCGCAAACGTGAAATTGTGCAAGCACGACAAATTGCGATGTACTTTTCTAAGAACCTCACCAAATCATCACTTTCAACTATAGGAAGTGTTATTGGAAACAAAGACCATGCTACAGTTTTACACGCCTGCAAAACTGTTTCGAATTTGATTGAAACCGATAAACGTTTCCGTTTACAAATTGATGATATCGAAAAAAAACTTAAATTTAACACCTAATAATTGCCCTGTTAAAGAGACCTTTTCTCCCCTTTCTATTTAACCCAACGAATCTAATTCGTTACTTATAATTTAAGTCACAAATAAAAGCGGTTATTAATCGCTGTTATTTTATTGTATGCGCCATGAATATTCTGAAAAAGATTATTGCATTTTTCTTTTTGCTTTTGCTTGGGAAGGGTTATTCTCAGAACTTAGACTCGCTAATCCGAATAATCAACAGTAATCCACAACAAAAAGAACTTTCCAACATTATTCTTCAACTTGCGGATCCTCCTTCCATTGGATCAAAACAAGCAGACTCCTTAATTGCAATTATCAAAAATAATTGCAACCACAAATCGTTCGATCACGAACTGGCGCTCATTTACATGTACTATGGAAAAGAGTTTCTTATAAATGGAAAATACAGACAATCCATCGATAGTTTACAAAAATCATTAAAATACTTTTCGTTAATCGATAGTTCTAATATAGCAATCATATATCAATACCTTTCGTCATCTTACCGCAATTTAAATGTATCGGATAGCGCCTTTTTATACTGCAATTTGGCAAAAGATATATATGAAAAAAACGGGGATATTAAACGACTAGCATTTACCTACAACACACTCGGGGGCATATACTTTAATCAAGGTAAAATAGAGGAAGCCATCAATGCATTCTCTAAAAGTTTAAATCTAAAGAAAAAAACCGGAGATAGCATATCAATGGCAAATACCTTAAATAATATTGCCATGATTTACGATGCTCAAAATAAAAACGATGAAGCATTAAACTTATACAAAGAGGCATTAAATATTTACACATTAAAAAATATCACAAGAGGTATTGAATGGAGTTGTAATAATATTGCACTAGTTTACAAACGAATGGGGAAGTACGAAGAAGCACTGGACATGTTTCTCAAATCTCTCGAAATAGATAAAAAGTTGAATAATGTTGATGAACAAAGTAAAACATTAAATAATATTGGATTGCTCCACCTTGCTATGAATAACTATTCAATGGCTATAAGTTACTTGGAACAAGCCAGTAAAATTTTCAACGAAATTCACAACGAAAATGGACTTGCCGCCACTTACATAAATTTAGGGAAAAGTTACTTAAAACTAGAACAACCTAGCAAAGCAACAAAATTCTTCGAAAAAGCACTTTCTACTTCTCAAAAAATTAACGCATTGGAATGGATTCGCGATTCATACGAAGGTTTATACATGACATCCAAGTTGAATAAAGATTTCAGAAATTCGACTAACTACTTAGAAAAGTACAAGCAATACGATGATACACTCAAAAGTCTATCGAATTTGAATAAAATCGATGAATTAAGAATCCAATTTGAAACTGAAAAGAAACAACGCCAAATAGATTTATTAGAAAAGGATCAACAACTCAATAAGCTGGAGTTAAAGCGTCAAAGTACTTATATTCAACTAATGATAACATTAGCGCTTTCGGTATTAGTGATTCTTTCGTTTACCATATTTTACCTGCATAAAGTAAAAAAGGACAGGTTGAAGTTAAGGCAAATGAATTCGGAAATTGAATCACAAAATGAGGAAATAACTTCACAACGAGACATGCTAAAAATGGCAAACGCCGAATTAATTCAACAAAAAGAAGAACTCCAAACGCAAACCGATAATATTGAAACCTTAAATAAACAAATCACCCTTTATAACCATAGGCTAACCGAAAGTTTAGAATACGCATCGCTAATTCAAAAAAGCATATTTCCTCAACCACAACTATTAAAAAAATACTTTAACGATTACTTTCTGATTCTCAAACCCAAAGATCAGGTTAGCGGCGACCTATACTGGATGTGGGAAAACGAAAATAGTAATGAAATAACCTTTGCCATTGCCGATTGCACGGGACATGGTGTTGCGGGAGCATTTATGAGTATTTTAACCGTCAATATTTTAACTAATGCAGTCGGTATTGTAGGACTAAAAGAACCCGCCGAAATATCCAAATTTTTATATAAGCAACTATTAATTAACAATACAAATACATTCGATTCTAACTACTTACTAGGCATTGACTTTATAATTGGGAAATATTCAACAAACTCCAAAGTATTAAAATTCTCAGGGAGCCACATGAATTTTTATCACGTCAGCAATGAAGTTACCCAATTAATTAAAGTGGAAAGAAACTTTAACCGTAATTCCGAATTTATAGAATTCACTGAAAAATCCATAAACCTAAAGTCTAATGACAGACTTTACTTTATAACAGATGGCTATTACGATCAAATTAACTCGATTAAGAGGAAAAAAATGGGTAGAAACGAATTTTATAAAATATTGGAACAGGCAGGTAAGTTAAATGCTAACCAACAAGTTCCCCATTTTGAAGATTGCTTTAACAACTGGAAAGGCGAGTACGAGCAAATCGACGACGTTTTAGTATTAGGATTGTTTGTTTAATTTACACGATGTTGATTCCGAACTATGAACCACGGATTAAGCAATTCTTCCTTATTATATCTGATGCGCTCGTTTGTTTCGTATGATATTACTTGAAACCCTGCCCCTTCAACTATAGCTTGACCTGCAGCAGTGTCCCATTCCGACGAGAGTGAAAGTCTCGGATATATGTCAGCATTACCCTCGGCAATCATGCACATTTTCAATGAAGAGCCACAAGGAATTGTTTTTATATCACCCACTTTTTTGCTTAGCATTTCAATATATTCATAGGTTTCCGTTGAGGTATGCGACCTACTTTCTACAACAACAACTTCTTTGCGTGAAATGCTTTGCGGTAATTTTGTTTCCTGCCTAAAAAGATTTTCTGCCTTAAAATCTTTAATATTCACATTACTTATTCCCGACTCCTTATATGCCCCTCTGCCCTCTAAAGAATAATAAAGTTCATTAGTAACAGGAACGTAAATTACGCCTAAAATTGGATAACCATTTTGAAGAAGAGCAATGTTAACGGTAAACTCTCCATTTCGTTTTATGAATTCCTTTGTACCATCCAAAGGGTCAACAATCCAAAAGTATTCCCAATTTTTCCGTTCCTCGAACAGAATGTTACGTCCTTCCTCGCTAAGAACCGGAATATATGTTTTCGACAGACTTTCTTTAATTACTTCGTGTGCAACCTTATCGGCAAGTGTTAACGGTGTTCTATCGGACTTCAAATTTACCTGAAAATCGTTGCTATTATACACTTCCATAATTTTAGCACCAGCGTCAACACTGGTAACTATAGCAGATAGTAGTAGATTAATTATTTCTTGCTGATCTATCATTCTGTTTAAAATTAGCCGCAAAATTAACTTTTAAAAATCATTATCGAAATGTTTTTTGTTTAGTTAACATACGCCTAATTGATAACTATAAGAATTTTAATACAATAAAAACGATATTCCCGAGAAAATCTTGTAAAAATTTTAACTTTTACGATAAAAATTGATAAAGATGCTTAATAAACTAAGAATAAAATTTTTTCCGTTTCAAAAAAATGCTATGTTTGGCAGGATTTAATAAAAGTTTAGATAGTTATGGCAGTACTTAATACACTAAAACCAAAAGAAGTTTGGCAACAATTCGAAGAAATTTGCCAAATACCTCGTCCTTCGAAAAAGGAAGGAAAAATAATCGAATTCCTAGTTGGCTTTGCCAAAAAACACAAACTTGAAGTAAAAACCGACAGCGCTGGCAATGTGCTAATTAAGAAACCGGGAACCCCAGGCTACGAAAACTTACAAACTGTTGTTTTACAAAGCCATATGGACATGGTTTGCGAAAAGAACAGCGATGTAAACCACGATTTTTTAACCGATCCTATTCAGCCAATTATTGATGGTGAATGGGTAAAAGCAAATGGCACAACACTTGGCGCCGACGATGGTATTGGAATTGCAGCAGAACTAGCTATATTAGCCTCAAACACTGTTAAACATGGTCCCATTGAATGCCTATTCACAGTTGACGAAGAAACAGGCTTAACTGGCGCATCTGAAATAAAAGAAGGCTTTTTCGAAGGGAAAACACTTATTAACCTAGATTCTGAAGACGAAGGCGAACTTTTCATTGGTTGCGCAGGAGGTGTCGATACCATAGCCACATTCGCTTACGATGCCGAAAAAGTTCCATCGGATTCGGTTGCACTAAAACTTAACGTAAAAGGATTAAAAGGAGGCCACTCCGGAGACGATATTAACAAGGGATTAGGTAATTCCATAAAAATCATTAATCGTTTCCTATGGAAAGGCACTCATAAATACGATTTACGTTTGGCAAATTTAGATGGGGGAAATTTACGAAATGCCATTCCACGCGAAGCGTTTGCTGTTTTCACCGTTCATAAAGATGATAAGGCATCTTTAATATTGGAATTTGAAGAAATAAAAAATAGTATTGTTACCGAACTTAAGGACACAGAGCCCGATTTAAAAATTAACATAGAAGATACGGAACTTCCTTCGTTTGTAATTGACGAGCCAACTCACTACGATCTTCTTAACGCTATTTACGCATGTCCTCATGGTGTTTTTGCAATGAGTCGCAGTATTCCCGGGTTGGTTGAGACATCTACAAATCTTGCATCGGTTAAGTTTATTCAGGACAACCAAATTCTTGTCACGACCAGCCAGCGTAGTTCCGTAGAATCTGCAAAAACAGATATTTCGAATATGGTTGAAAGCGTTTTCCGTTTGGCAAACGCCAATATTCAGCATACCGATGGGTACCCAGGATGGGAGCCCAACATGGATTCCAATATTTTGGATATTACAAAAAATGCTTACGAACAACTTTTTAAAGTAGAGCCGGTTGTTAGAGCTATTCACGCAGGGTTGGAATGCGGATTATTCCTAGAAAAATATCCCGACCTGGATATGATTTCATTTGGGCCTACCTTAAGAGGGGTACACTCTCCCTTAGAACGGATTCACATTGGAACAACTCAAAAGTTTTGGGATTTACTTTTAGAAGTATTAGTAAACATACCTAAAAAACAATAATATCTGTTAAACTACTTTAAAGGCTATCGAGGTATTACGATAGCCTTTTTTATTCTTCCAACTCTTCAAAATAGTCCTTCCCAACCTGACAAACAGGGCAATGCCAATCGTCTGGCAAATCTTCAAACTTTGTTCCTGGCAATATACCGTTCGAAGGATCTCCCTGAGTTTCATCGTAGATGTATCCGCAAACTTTACACTTATACATTTTGGTATCAATAAATTTGTATTTTAGTAAAAATTATCCACTATACCGCTTCAAATTAAACACATAGTAAACTCAACAAAATTAATAATTATGAATACCAAACAAACTTTTATCTCGATATTAATAACCATACTTGTTTTTACCTCTCTAAGTTCAGTCGCTCAAAAGCCTAAAAAGATGAAAGAACTTGGCATCAAAAGTAAAACCGAGTGGCAATACACATACGAAAATGGAGTTGAAAGTAAGTATATAGAATACCAAGCAACTTACAATTCAAAAGGTAAAATTTCCGAAGAAAAATGGTTCGACGAAAAAGGCAACACCGTTAAGCACTTCTCCTATAAGTACAACCAAGATGGAAATGAAATTGAAAAAGTTACCTATAACTCAAGAAACGAAGTTGTACAAAAAGAAGAAACATCATACGAAAACGGGTTAAAAGTTGAAAAAAAAGTTTTTGATAGTCAAGATAAACTAAAAAGCAAAAAGGTTTTTGAGTATAAAAACTAGTACGATGTTGGAAAGGTCTATCGAGTCGCTGCTTAATTTCACGAACTTTTCGGTTATGGATATTTCCCAAACCGATAAGGTTCGATTTATGAAAAGAGTTGACAAGAAGTACCTTGTCCCTATAGATATTCTTATAAAACTACTTCCTGAACTTTCAAGAAATTATTCGATTGTTGTAAACAAAGAACAAAAAACGCCAGAATACTTTTCCGAATATTTTGATACTCCCGAATTCAACATGTACTTCGACCACCACAATCAACGAAACCGAAGGTATAAGGTCCGTGTGCGATATTACAGAGCAAGTGGCGATGTTTTCCTGGAAGTCAAGTTAAAAACGCCGAAAGGCGAAACCATTAAACGCAGAATTCCATACAATGAGAATTTTAGCGTAGAACTATCAAAATTTATATCAGAAAAGACTCCTTATAAATTCGAAGAGTTGAATAGCACTCTTACTACTACCTTTAACAGGCTAACTCTTGTAGCCAATACGCTCAGCGAACGCGTAACATTCGATTTCAACACTAAAATAGCAACACCTTTAAACAAAAATTCTTACACCCTAAATAACGTTTGTATTGTTGAAATAAAAAGAGATTTGCAAGGCCCTAAAAGCATCCTAACCGATGAACTTAAAGATCACGATATTCGTAGTACAAACTTTAGTAAATACTCCATTGGGTGCGCCTTACTATACCATAACATGAAATCAAATAATTTTAAGCCCATACTACTTAAATTAAAACGTTTAAACGATGGAACTTTTAACGATAATTCAAGAAACTAGCACGAAACTTTTTGGAATAGAGCTTATCAACTCCAACGATTTTTATACCTTACTCGTGAGGTTTATATTCAACACGGCAATTCTTTGGATTAGCGTAAGATATTTGTACTATGCCAGAACTTTCCGAAAAGATTACGTTTTTACGTTTATGCTCTTAGGTGTAGTTGTCTTTTTTATCTGTTACCTATTGTCGAATGTAAAATTACAACTAGGATTTGCATTAGGCTTATTTGCCGTATTCGGGATTATCCGGTACCGAACAAATCCCATTCCTATCAAGGAAATGAGCTACCTGTTTTTAGTTATTGCCTTTTCGCTGATTAATGCTCTTTCCAACAAAAAGGTTAGCTATGCCGAACTTTTATTTTCAAATCTTGCATTACTTAGTGTAGCCGCCATTATGGAAAAGGGCTTATTTATTAAACACGTTTCGCAAAAGGTTATTGTGTTTGAGAGAATAGAACTTATAAAACCTGAAAAAAAGGATGAACTTATTGCAGAATTAAAAAGCAGAACAGGACTAAATATCATCAACGTTGATATTGAAAAAGTGGATTTTGTAAAAGATATTGCATGGATAACCATCCATTACCTTAGCAAACAAACAAACTTTCACTCCGAAAATGTTAATAACGAAGAATTTAACGAGTAACTATACTATCTCGACTAATTTAAAGGGAACTTTTACTAATGCCTGTAGATCTTTTCCAAGATTCTTAATGGTATCATCGTCCTCTTCGTAATACCAATTTATTACGATATTATGTCCCTGTGAGTAGGATTCATCCAATAACTTCAAAATTGAAAATAGCATTCGATTCGAATTGCTATTAACATATTCCATTTGGATATTAACTCGTGTTAATTGCTCAGGATTTTTAAGGTAATCTTCCAACCAATTTAACACAGGTTGAAAAAAAGACGAAGAATCTTCAGGAATAGACCGACCTGATATTTGTAGGAAGCCGGGTTTAAAATCGATTTGTGGTGTTTTACTAGTCCCCTTTATAAATAGTACATTTTGCCCACTCATGTTCTTAGTAATTATTGGGTAAATTTACTTTAAATACGTATTAAATTTGAATTTGTTCAAATTTTAACATAAGAACTAACAGATAAAAAATTAAGGGTATTCTAAATTGAATACCCTTAATAGTTAAGCATCGTTATTTAATACCTAACTGTTTAGCAATTTTTTTAGGAACAGCATCTTTATGTACCATTATAGAAATGGTCTTGAGCAAAACGTATGGCTTTGAAGCATAAAAATAACCGTCGTACTTAGCATCGGTACCCCAACTATTTTTCACTTTATAGAAAACATCACCATTCTGATCCTTAGCCTTACCACAAATTAAAATTCCATGATCGTCGGTTGTTTGGTAATTGTCAAAACCTTGCTGACGCATCTCCGGCGTAACAACTACTTCCTTTACAGGTTTCTCAAAAGAGTAAAGAATATTTTCCTTTTCCTTCTGGGAAAGTTGAGTCCAATGCTCTTTATCCGAACCCTCAGTTTCCTCGTAATTAACATCGGGAACAATAGCAACACCATTCTTCCAACTAAAACCTCTTTCGCTTACATCGCTTGCCCATGCAACAGGATATCCGTTGTCCACTGCATTGTCAATAATTTCTTCAAAATCGTTCAAAGGCACATTATATACTTCGCTATTTTCCCAGTTATCGGGAATTTCAAGAACAAATTTTTGATAGTAAGGATGATGAGTAAACGAGGTGATGATAACGTAATCGTCCAAGTTGAGGCCAAGCGATTCGAAATACGACTTTGGCGTGTATTCCTTTCCATTGTACTCAAATTTCTCAGGAACCTTACCTAAATATGCATCAAGAATACCATTAAATGCGGCTGGCCATACCGGAGTTAACTTGCGATTTGGATTTTCTACAATTGCCTTTACAAAAGCAAGAGCAACTGCATCGAGTTCGCCAAGCACAGGTTTATCCTCGCCATAATTTAATCCGCTATATACATCTAATGGAACAATTCCATGCTCCTTAATCATTTCGAGAACATCGTAAAATATTCCACCCGATCCAAAATTATCGGTACCGTGAAATCTGACGTAACGAATAGACTTATCGGCATAAGCTGTACGAACAATAAACATTGGGGAAAGGTTAACCTCCGGTTTTCCCATGCGTAAAAGTTCCGATTCCAAAAATGCCGTTCCCGAAAAACTCCAGCACGTTCCCGAACGATACTGATTTTTAACCGAAGTAGTTTTAATGTCTTTTAGGGGAGTGAACTGATAGCCTTTTAGGGTATCCTGCGCAAATATATTACCGGAAAAAAGGAATATTCCACAAGCCAGCAATACAATAAGATTTTTTTTCATAATAAATAATTTTAGGTTGAAACACTATATTGATTATGACTTACAAATACACAAATAGTTTAACAAACTAGTCGTCTATTGTTAGCGTAACGGTAAACACAGAACCTTCTCCCGACTTACTTTCTGCAAAAATTTTTCCTCCCATTTTCTCGATGAATTCTTTGCAAAGAATTAATCCTAACCCAGAACCCTTTTCATTTCGGGTTCCTGCATTCACAACTTCCTTATTAATTGTAAACAATTTATTCAACGTTTCTGCATCCATCCCTACACCGTTATCGGAAATACTTAACGAACAAGTTCCATCTGAGACTTTACAACTAATAGCAATTTCTCCGTTGTCGCGAGTAAACTTTACCGCATTCGAAAGCAAATTTCGGAGAATTGTATTAAGCATGTTTTCGTCGGCAATAACAAAGACATCGTCGGGAATGGCATTAATAAGAGTTATGCTTTTCTCCAACAACTTTGGACGAATAAGTTCGGCATTTTGATTAACAATCGATTTTAAATCGATGGAAATAGGCCTATACTGAATACTTCCCATTTGGCTTTTAGACCAATCCAAAAGATTCTCAAGAAGATTATAAGTATTATGTGCTAACCTATTCAACTCCTTAATAAAAAGAAATATGTTTTCCCTATCGAAAGGCTTATCGGAATTCAGCAAAAAATTTGTAGAGTTAACCAACGTGCTAATAGGATTTCGCAGGTCGTGAGCAATAATTCGGAAAAATTTATTTTTTGTAGCATTGCTTTCTTCTAATTGTAACTTCTGACGTTCTATCTCATACTTCTGGGTTTCCAACTCCTCGTTCTTAGCTAAAATCCAATCGTTTGCGTCTTTTAGATGCTCAGCCTGAACCAAGATTTCTTCCTTCTGAATTAAAATTTCCTGTGTACGTTCCTTAACAAGCTTCTCCAAGTTATTCTTTTCTGCAATTAACTTATATGTATATAGTTTAATTACTCCTAATATAAATAACCCTGCAATAAGCACAATACCAATATAAGCCCATACTGTGCGATACCATGGAGGTAAAACAGTAAAGGCAAACTCCGCAGGTTTTCCTTCTAATTTGTATAGGTTGCGAGCCTTAACCTTAAAAACATAATTGCCTTCATGCAAATTTGTATATTCCTTTTTCGTTTCCGTTGTCCAAGGCGACCAATCGGAATCATAACCTTCTAACTTATAGGAATATTCATTTTGTAATTCGCCCTCGTAGTATGGCCATGAATATATAAATACTAAAGAATTTTGGTTGTAACCAAATTCCAACCCCATATTTACGCTAGACGTAGGGTTTAAACGTATATCTTCGACATCTTTTTCAGAATTAACGGTAAAATTTGTACCCTGAAAAATTATTGAATCGGAACTAAGAACTTGCCGAATAAGCACCGACGGCAAATTAAAATAATCTCGCTTTACCTGTTTATACCGAAATATTCCTTTTTCGGTACTAAACCACATTAAACTGTCATCGTTATCCGTAATGTATAGCTCAGTTAAAATTTCTTTAGCTACTCTATAAAACCAAAGAGAATCGACATAAGCACTCGACTTTGAAATGTCCGGTACCTTTAACTCTTTGAATTTATTTGTTGAATAATCGAAAGTATAGGCGCTATTCAACGAATAAAAACGTGTGGGGTTATAAATATCTACTATGTCTATTACTTTTGAATTTAACCCATAAGACGTATCGCAAACCTCAACCTTAGCATTTTCCTCGCTTAACGGATTTGTAATACGCAACAGACCTCCATACCTAACCCTAGCCCATAATGTACCATTAAAATCTTCGCCAATCTTAATAATATTCCTATATGTTGGAAAATTCAACTTTTTTCTGCTCCAAGAACCGTTGGAATATTCAAAGGCAGCGATTCCTTCTTCAGCTCCAACCCACAAAATATTAGGACTTACCTTACTTTGTGCAATACAGTATGTTACTTCTAAAGGTGAAATTTTTTTAGCATTATCGCCCTCTATTTCAAAAACCCCCATACGGGTTACCACCAAAAGTTTACTATCCTGAGATTTTGGTAAACCTTGAAAAAGTTCTCCAGTCCTATCGGAACCTGTTAAATCGAAATATTTAAACGCCCAAGCCTGTTCAAAATTACCATTTACCTTTTTAAACATATCGGGCATAAAAGTTTCCTGCTCACGATTCTTTATGTAAAATACATCCGACCCTGTTGCAACGTAAAAGTAATCGCCTCTCCGAGCAACATCGGTCAATACACCACTAATCCCCATTTCGTCGTTCCAATAGCGCAGTGGCGATTTAAACTCAATTCTACAAATACCATTATCCAAGGCAAGCCACAACGCCTGCCCCCTTTGTAAATACAAGTAGTTTGTAGGACTGTTTATTCCTTTTGTGTGATAATCAATTACATCAACAACATTCCAATTTTCGTCAAGCACCAGTATATCCGAATTGATTGTGGAAAGCGCCAACAATCCATCGCCTAGGTTAATTCCATGGTAAAACGAATTATCAACAAAATATTTATTAACTGTCCTTGCCTTCGGATTAGAACTTTTTGAAATAGGGCTAACATTTCCTGTAACTGGATTATACAAATAAAGGCCATGGCCTCTTGTACATATTAGCCA
>Ga0116152_10003117_pt1 | contig 13354 bp, 13 predicted proteins | sample AD_UKC119_MetaG_FD_89894 | JGI IMG/M metagenome (GOLD analysis project Ga0116152, IMG submission 89894) | Active sludge microbial communities of municipal wastewater-treating anaerobic digesters from Hong Kong - AD_UKC119_MetaG | ecosystem: Engineered > Bioreactor > Anaerobic > Digestate...
ATCGCAGAGACGGCTTCCTCGATCCGGCTGATGTTTTTTGTGATCACGCCATCCTGATCATCGTCGAGGCTCTTTTTCATGAGAAAAAGCGCTCCTTTGATCACAGCCAGGGGGTTGTTGATCTCATGATTCAGACCCACGGTAAACTGGCTGAGCAGGACCAGGTTTTCTGTCAGTTTGAGGTTTTCATGCTCCTCTTTGAGTTTTTTCTTCAGGCCTTCGTCCGTATTCGCTTCTAAAAGGTCGAAGGAACGCCCGCTTGTGAGAGCGGCGGAAGCAAAAAAGGAAAAGAGTGAAGCCATCTTGATAAAGGGAGGAGCTGTCAAAGCGCTTGTCTCTCCTTTGAGGATGAGGACATCAGGGCCTTTTCCCCCGGCATCGAAAGCCAGGATCAGAGTCGAAAGTCCGTCCTTCTCCCGGGAAAAATAACCCTTTGAGGCAAGATCATGGTGAAGGGCTTCTTTTGAGATCCGGGGATCCAGGTAGCTCAAACACTCCTCATCACAGTTGTCCCCCTGACAGGAGAAAAGAATAGCTTCAGAAGCCGGGAAGAGCTCCAGAGCCTTCTCCCGGACAAGGGAAGCCGTCTCCAGGTACCCTTTTTGCACCGATCCGGGGATCAGCTCATGGAGAGATTGCATCTGGCGGAAGACTTTCCCGTAATTGATATTCTCTTTCAACCGGTCCAGTACTGTTGTGAGAAGGTCTTCATCGCTGTATTCCGTCCGATGACGAATCGATGTGATGAAACCCTGCTCTATGAGAAAATTGACAAGTTCATCAAGGGGTCGGACAGCCATCATCGTTCCTTGTTTTCGAAAAGAGCAATGATCTCCTGAGCCAGATGCCGGGCGACCTCTCGCTTCGTCATCCGATCCAGCTCCCGAGTCTTGTCCGGAGTGATGAGATAACAATGGTTGAAATCTGAACGGAAGCCCCCCTCTTTCTGAGTGATGTCATTAGCAACGATGAGGGCCAGTCCCTTCTTTTTGAGTTTTTCTCCGGCATACTCCAGGACACGATCCGATTCAGCGGCAAATCCGATAACCGGGACATCACTCTCTTTTTTGATCATAGAGATGATATCAGGGGTCCTTTTCAGGCGAAGTGTGAGAGTCTCCTCCCCCTTTTTGATCTTATGGTCTTCTTTTTTTTCAGGAGTATAGTCCGCCACAGCCGCTGTCATGATCACAAGATCGGCTCCCTCGTTTTTGATGAGCGTCATCACGGCCTCTTTCATCTCTTCAGCCCCGGAGACCCTTTCCTGGGGGACAGAGACTCCTGAGACGGCATCGCGCCCGCTGATGAGCCGGACATGGGCTCCCAGGCGCCAGCACTCTTCAGCGACAGCCAGCCCCATCTTCCCCGATGAATGGTTGGTGATGTAGCGGACCGGGTCGATGGCTTCCACTGTGGCTCCCGCTGTGACGATGATCCTCTTCCCTTCAAGGGGTTTCCCCGAGACTTCACGTTCTGTCACAGCAAAGATCAGCTCTTCCCTGGGGAGACGCCCCTTTCCTTCCACACCACAGGCCAGTTCGCCGGCATCGGGTTCGATGATGAGAAATCCCCGGGAGCGCAATGTCCTGAGATTCTCCTGTGTGGCGGGATTGTCGTACATCCGCACGTTCATGGCCGGACAGATGATTTTAGGTGTCTCGCTTTTCAGAGCGAGGATCGTCGTGGACAGGATATCGTCAGCCAGGCCGGAAGCGGCCTTGGCGATGATATTCCCTGTCGCCGGGGCACAGACAAAAGCATCGATGGAATCCGCCAGGGAGATATGTTCCATGGAGCCGTAGACGGGAAGGCTTCTTTCAAAACTGTCGGTGATCACCGGGTTGCCCGACAGGGTCTCGAATGTGAGAGGCGTGATGAACTCCATGGCGTTTTTCGTCATGGCAACGATGACATTCCATTGGGCTTTTTTGAAGAGTCGGACCAGGGAGGCGATCTTATAGGCTGCGATCCCACCCGTTATGCCGATGAGGACACTCTTTTTCTCATTCATCGACGATTCCTCCTTTACGGAACAGGATAGTAGAGCATATCCGTAATCCGGCTTCCATCACTCAGGAGAGCATATACGGAAATATAGTTCCGCTTCAATCTTTTATTACTATACCTGTAAGGCAGATGTATTTCAAGGGTTCCCTTCGGGGGGATCTCTTCTCCGTCCACGGAGAACGAGGGCCAGAGGCCGGGGAAGATATCCATGGATGTGATCAGGACCTTGTTGTCACTCGTATTATAAAGACTCCAGACAAATCCGCCCTTTTTCTCTTTGAGTGACGAGAGGACACGCGCAGAGCCCCTCTTTTCGAGAAAACGCTGACGGACCGTTCCTGCAGCAAAGAGCCATTCTTCGGAATAGTGGGGCAGAATACGTCCGTTGAAGGTCCTCACCAGGTCATGAAGGAAAAATCCCGACATCTGTCCCTTGGCCGAAAGGACTCTGATGTTCTCCTCGTAGCGCCGGAGCATCTCTTCAGGGCCCTGGCGGGCGGGATCTGCGGCGTCATTGAGGACCACGTCCACATCCTGGCCTGCCAGGATCTGAAGGGGCCCGGCCTCTTTGAGATAATCCTGCCAGCTCTCCATCATCCGGTCGTGCTCTCCATGGGTGGCTTCATAGAACATGACCATGATGACATCAGCTCCGGCATCTGAAAACATGACCGGATCCTGGCCGTGAGAATGGCCCTGTTCCCATCCCAGGGTAAAGACAAAGAGGGGTTTTTGAACAGCCCGGCTGACCTTTTTGATGACCTGGGCTGTCTTGAAAGCCCTGAAATAGCGCCATTTTTCCCTGAACTCGGGAATCGTCCCCAGACGGACATGGGAGCCCACATAGAACATCTTCTCCTCTTCTGTCCCCCTGGGCAACGTGATCCCGAAGATATCCGCGAACTCCTGATAGTGCTCAAACCCGCCGGGGCCCATCCGGATATAGTCGAGGCCCACAAAGTCGATGTCATCGTTCTCATCCAGTTCCCTGGCCAATGCGATGATGTCGGCCTCTCTTTGAGGATCTGTGATGGAGATGAATTTGTTGGTAAAGATCCTCTTTTTCTCATCATCGAAATCCTTTGAAAAACGGTACTGTCTCAGTTTTCCGTTGCCGTTTCCGAAGGAGAGGAAACTTCCGATATACCCTCCTTTATACCGGGCCTTTCGGCTGGCGGAGAAGCCTTTCCAGGTGTTGAGGGGGCCGGGGATCCAGGGATTCTCCCCGTCCACGCTCTTCAGGGAGGAATTGGTCTGGCCGATCATAAAATAGAGGGTATTGAATCCGATCCTCTCCACCCAGCGGTCGATGTTCTCAGGAGAAAATGACGGGTCTCTGAGGTAGTCTCCTTCCAGGTGGTCGTAGCGTCCCCCGTTCTCCACACTCCACATAAACAGAGGCTCGCTGAGAGGCCCGGGAGCCCGGCTTGTCACCAGAAAACGGAACGCCCGGCTTTCGTCTCCGTCCAGAAGGACCGTATAGACACCCCGGGGAGCATTGAAGCCCAGTGGGATAAAGGCCTTTTTCAGGCCGTTTCCGTCCTCTGTGCAGGGTATGAGGGCAATGGTGCCCGAATCGTCAAAGGGTCTGAACGGTTCCCCGTTATACAAGACAGTGATGAACGTGCCGGAATCGGTGACAAAAAGAGGGATCTCATCCCTGGTATAATAGGGCCTGTCAAAAAAAGCGGCATGACTCAGGCTGCACAGGGAAAAGAGAAGGATCCCGAGAGAGAGTGTCTTAAGTAAACGGTTTTTCACGGTTGCCGGTCATTTCTTTGCTCTTATCTTCCCGGGCAGGCGACAGGGAGAGCGTCTGCCGGACCTGGGCAAGCTCCTGTTCCAGGGAGGCCAGGTCATGGCCGATATTGACCACATCTTTTTCGATCATATTGATATCGCGGATGAGATACTCCAGTCTCTCCTGGAACATCCCTTTGGCTTTTTCGATTTTTTTCTTCAGGTCTTCTTTCATGGACATTATCCCCCTTTTAGACCAAAGACTGCAGGACTTTTGAGAGGGTCTTCCCCCTCAGCCTTTCAACGTTGATTATCATATCATAGAGGTCGGGAGAGTCAACCTTCTTTCCGTAAAAGTAGTCGATATAGTCCCTCCGCTTCTTGTCGGTCTTTTTGATCTTGTCTTCGGCCTCGCCGGCGGAGATCTTCTCATTTTTCGTGACTTCTCTGATACGGTACTCCAGGGAGGCGTCAAAACGGAGATGGACCACATCGGGGTAGTTTTTGAGGATGATCTGTGACCCTCTCCCGATGATGATGACATTCCCTTTCCTGTAGAGGTCTTCGATGACCTTTTTCATGAGATCTGTATAGGATTTCCTGTTCTCGATCTTCTTCTCCTCTTCTTTTCCGTGAAGAGTGGGGAAAAAGAGGGGAAAATAGACCGGAGCGTCGATCTGGGAGCCCGTGACCATGAGAGATGAGGAGTCGGCCATGGACTGGAGCATCTCAGCGATGAAGATCTTGAACGAGTTGAAGGAATCCATGGAATAGAGGTCCTCGATCTTATCAAGGGGCTGCCGGACAGATTTAGCGACTTCCATGAGAAGCTCATGGGAAAAGATATCCATCTCATTCTTCTGTGCAAAATCCTGAAGCATCTCTTCAACATAAAGCCCGTATGTCCTGGAAACGGTAAAGACAGCCATGAACTCAACCTCCTTGTCGGTGACGTCCGGCCAGCTGGCCGCAGGCCGCGTCAATGTCATTTCCTTTGCTTTCTCTCACTGTGGCAACAATTCCCCGGTCCTGGAGAGCCCCTGCAAATGCACGGATGGTTTCCTCTTCAGGACGCTCAAAATCAGCATACGGATGGGCATTATAAGGGATAACATTCACCTTGGCATTCAGTTCCCGGGCAAGATCCGCCGTGAGATGAGCATACTCCGGGAAGTCATTGATCCCCTTCAGGAGAATATACTCCAGAGTCACGGCTCCCCCTGTCCGCCGGTTGTACTCTCTGAGCGCCTCTTTCACTTCAGAGATGGGATGGCGCCTGTTTACGGGGATGAGAGATGACCGAAGCTCATCTGTGGGGGCATGGAGAGACCAGGAGAGGCCATACTGGCGGTTTTCTTCAGCCAGGGCCCTGATCCCTTCCGAAAGGCCCACGGTTGATATGGTGATGCGGCGCGCACCGAAGTTCATCTTGCCCGGGTCACTCAGAAGGCGCAGGGTTTTGATCAGTTGGGAAAGATTATTCAGGGGTTCTCCCATCCCCATAAAGACGATATTGGTGAGAGGAGAATCATGGAGGATCTGGCCCATGATCTCCCCCGCCGTGAGATCGCGCTCCAGCCCCCGGGTCCCCGTGGCACAGAAGCGGCATTTGTTGCGGCAGCCCACCTGTGTTGAGACACACAGCGTCCGCCGTGTCTCATACTCCATGAGGACCGATTCCACGTAATGCCCGTCGGCGGTCTCAAAGAGGGTCTTTGTCGTGGATCCGTCTTCCGAGCGCTGTTTGTCGGCTGCTTTCAGAGGGATCACGGCCCATTCACGGGCGAGCCGCTCACGAAGAGAAGCGGGAAGGTCTGTCATCTCCGTAAAATCATAGACAGACTTCCGGAGGATCCATTCATCAGCCTGTTTCAGGCGGTATCGTTGTCCCACGGCCTCGATAAAGGCCTCTTCTTCGTCAAAATAGGATCTACTCATAAGCTCTTTTCATTTTTTCGATCTCTTTATCCAGTTTTTTCAGGACATCATCCCGGCTCTCTCCTGAATAGGCCAGGGCTCCCACGAGGAGATTCACACGGTGATAATTCCCGGACTCTTCACTCAGCATGGTGTTTTCAAATTTCTCAAGGATACGCTCAGCCACGATCCTCAGGTTCTCTTCAGGAGTGTCTTCCAGAAGGACGATGAAATCATCCTCTCCGAAACGGAAGATCATGTCTGTAGGCCTCAGTGTCTGTTCCAGGATCGCCGTCACCTTTCTGAGGATCTCATCTCCCGTCAGGCGGCCAAAGAGAGAGACGATCTTGGCAAAATCCTCCACCTGGATCATGAGCGCCGAGAACATCCTCTTTTTACGCTTGTACCGGCTGATGAAACTCTCCAGAGTATCGTCGAGGTAATTCCTGTTGTAGGCTCCTGTGAGGAAATCCGTGATAGAGAGCATCTTCAGGTTCTGGCTCTGATTGAAGATATACTCCCCTGTCTCTTTCATCTTCACCTGGTTGTTGATCCTTTTGATGAGCTCTTCGGGGAAGAACGGGGTCTTGACAAAGTCATCGGCGAAGTCCTGGAGCCCGAAGAGAAGCTCTTCCATGTCCCCCGGGCCGGCGATGAGCACAATGGGGATCCATTGCCCCTTTTCCCTGGAGAGCGCATAACGCTGAAGCATGGGAAAAGACTGCTGGCTTGTCCCGATATCACAGAGGATGACATCGATGGTCCCGTCGTTGATGATATTTTCCGCTTCGGTGCACTGGGACGTATTAAAGACATGGTACCCTTCCTTTTGAAGGATGTAGTTGACTGTATGGATCATGATGGGAAAGTTGGAAAAATGAAGGGCCGACTTGTACTTCTTTTCGCTGATCCTGGAGACGATCTCTGTGATGAACCAGAGAAAAGCGCTGCTTTTCTCATCCTCCACATAGAAGTCCACGATGCCGGCCATGAGGCTTTTCCGTTTCAACTCCGCTGAAAGGGCACGCGTGAGGAGGATGACGGGGATATGGCTTGTCAGCCTGTTCGATTTCAACGCCCGGCTCACCTCAAAGCAGTCTTTGTCCGTGAGGCTGTCGCTGAGGACGATGTAATCAGGGTTGTTCTCTTCGGCCAGGAGAACGGCCTTCATCCCTTCGGCGGTCTCCCAGGCGGTAAAATTCCCTCCCCGGAGTTCAAAGAGATGTTTTTCCCGCCGCAGCGGGTTTTCGTCGATGAGCAGGATGGACGCCGGCTTGGGGTCGCTCCAGAGAAGATCGAAGACCTTGATGTGCTTCATGAGCTCTCCCTCCTTGATCTTTTCAGGGAGGAAGATATTGATTCCCGATTCCCGGGCCTTTTTGAGAAGCTCTCTGTTGATGGCCGGGGCCAGTCCCATGATGGGAGCCCGGACATGGAGCTCGTGGCGGAGGATACGGGCGATCTCGGTGGTATCCGTGCCGTCTTTCAGCGGCCCTCCCACGATGACAAGGTCCAGACTCTCACGGTACTCCCTGATAAAACCTCCCGCCTCGTCCATGGTATCAAAACCCGAGACAAAAAGGTCATGACGCAATAGAATATTGGAGAGTGCTTTGACAAAGTACTCATTTTCGTGAATACATAAAATATTCTTTATCATAAGTCCCCCTTTATCTCATAGTATACTCTTTTTTTGTGAACAATTCAATATTTAGATGGTAATATCGATCTCAACGGATCTCGAAGATTCTTTCTTTTTCATTTTTTTCCGCATCTCGTCGTAATAGGCCCCGTTTTTCAGATAGATCGTCTGGTATCTGACAAAGAGCTCGGGCTCATAGATCTTCAGCATCTCAAAGAGGTTCTTTTTGACGATATTGGCCTTCCAGTTGGGACTGGCAATGCGGAAAAAGGAGACATCGTCATTGAACAGGTCCATGAGCCGGAAAAGAGGCGTGATCTCGGGGAGAAAGGGGTCGATATTGAGAAATGTCGTGACCCCGCTGTCGCTCAGGGCGTAGAGTGTCTCCACCCTCTCGTCAGAAGACGGGAGCTTCCCTTCGATGAGCTTCACATGAAAATCGTTTGTCGTGGTGAGAGAGACCCCCACGTGGACATCTTTCATCCTTTTGAGGATATCAAGGTCACGCAGGATCATGTCCGAATGGGTGATCAGGCGGACATGGCAGTCGGCATCCGCCAGGCGCTCCAGGATCTGCCGGGTGATGCGGTACTTCTTTTCAGCGGGCTGATAAGGGTCGCCCAGTGAAGAGAGATAGACCTTTTTCCCCGCCCATCGGCTTGTATTCTTTTCCAATGTGTCCAGAATATCGCTTCTGACCTCGACGATGTCGCCCCATTTATAACCCGGATAGGCGGTCTTCGTGGGAATCTGGGCTGAACAGTGGGAACACCCGTATTGGCAGCCTTTGTAGGGATTGATGACGGTATAGGGCTCCCCTTCGAACAGGATCCTTGTGAAAGGCGGAGCTCCGGAGACTTCCTTGAATGTCATTATCTGATCCTCAGATTGGAGTTCCGGAAGCGGGCGATATGCTTCCCTTCGATAAAGACGATATCCGGGTCATTGAGATCCAAAGCGATCTCTTCCGTGTGGTCCTCGGTCTCGATGGTGAAGACCCACATGTGAGCCTCATCGCCGTGTGAGAACTCCTTGACCTCAGGGACAGAGTCTTTCTGTCCGCTTTTGTATTTGCGGAAGGAGTGGACCGGATAGATGACCACCGGATCCACATCCAGGTTCTGGGGAAGCCAGTAGATAAACTGAAGGCCCACGATATTCTCGATCTCCACGGGCTCATCCTCTTCTTCAGCCTCCTGGGGATCTTCCATCTGGGGGATCTTGACTTTAAAAGCGATCTCAGCCTCTCCTTTTTCTCCGGTGAGGTAGTTATGAATTCTCTGTTCCATGACATGTTCATAGATCGTTCCGGACAAGTCCAACAACTCTCCTTCATCACCGCTTATTTTAAATGTATCTCCATTGAGGATTATATCAAGTCTCTCATGGCCCTTTTTCATGATTTTTTTCAGGTCTACCCAGTCTTTCCGTCCGAGATAGCCGTAATCCATAAGCGATCTGAAAAAGAGGGTGAGGATCTTCTTCAGCTCCCCTTCATCAGCGCACTGATGGTCGATGGCTGTGTACTGATAGAGCCATTTGACAGCCATGGTGAGTGTTTCCAGGCGCTCTTTTGGTGTATAGACATTTTTTCTGAGCAGGACCCGCAGGAGTCCGTCTTTAAATCGTTTCATCATTGTCCTTTGAGATAGGCCTTATATCCTTCTTTTTGCAATCGTTCATTCTTGGCCAGGACCTCGTCTCTCATGCTCTTCTGGTAGGTTACCATCTTCTCCCTGAGAGCTGCGTCAGAGACAGAAAGGATCCGGACCGCCAGGAGGGCGGCGTTTTTCGCCCCTGTATCTCCGATGGCCACTGTGGCCACGGGGATCCCTGTGGGCATCTGGACAATGGAATAGAGGGAATCCACTCCGCCCAGATCAGAGGTCTTCATGGGGATCCCGATTACGGGAAGAGTGGTCTTGGAGGCCAGAACACCCGGCAGGTGGGCAGCTTTTCCGGCTCCTGCGATGATCACCCTGACCCCCCTCTCCACAGCCGTGGTGACTCTTTCGAGAGCCTCCTCGGTGGTGCGGTGGGCTGAAAGGATATACATCTTATACGAAAGGCCGAACTCATCCAGGATTTCGGCGCACTTGGACATGCTTTTCAGGTCGGAATCACTTCCCATGAAGATTTCCACATCGTGTTTTTTCATTGGATTTCCTCCTTTTTTTTGATGAAGACCAGATAGACAGAGAGGGAGAAAATGATAACAGCGAGGCTGAGGACCTGCCCCATGGTCAGCCACCCCCAGAGGAGATACCCGATCTGGATGTCGGGTTCACGGCAGAACTCGATAAGAAACCGGAACAGGCCGTAAAAGAGACCGAACAGCGGCCCCAGGAGAGGGACATTTCTTGTCTTCTTCAGAGCCGCAAGAAGGATGATGAAGAGAAGCGCCCCTTCCAGGAGGGCTTCATAGAGCTGCGAAGGATGGCGCGGGCTGATCCCCGCCATGGGAAAGATGACGCCCCAGCTTCCGTCAGTGGGTTTCCCCCAGAGTTCTCCGTTGACAAAATTGGCGATACGTCCGAAAAAGAGTCCCACGGGAGCGAAGAGAGCCAGGCTGCCCAGGACAGTCCAGGGATCCCGTCTTCTTTTCCGCGCAAAGAGCCAGGCTGCGATGAGCACGCCGATGAACCCTCCGTGAAAGGACATCCCCCCTTCATAGACTTTAAAGAGACTCAGGGGGTGGGACAGAAAAGCTTGCAGGTCATAAAAGAGGACATATCCCAGCCGTCCGCCGATGATCACGCCCAGGGCGGCTTCAAAGACCAGGTCGTCCACATCATGACGTGTAAAGGGAAGAAGCCCTTTTCGGGCCAGAAGGCGCATTCCTATGTAGGCCGCCAGAAATCCCAGCAGGTAGGCGATGGGGTACCAGCGCAATGCAAAAGGCCCCCAGATGTGAAGGATGACCGGATTGATATCATGTTCCCAGATCACTGATCGTCTCCCCCTTTTTTCAATCGATCAAGAAGCCGGCTGAATTCGTCGACGGTCAACTCCTGGGCCCGGGCCTCGGGGCTCTTTCCCAGGGAGTCTAAAAATGCAATGACGACTTCTTTGTTATACTCTTTTTTCAGATTATTGACAAGAGTTTTCCTCCGTTCCCTGAAGGCACGGAAGAGGATATCGGCCTCTTTGCCGCTCACAGAGACCTCTGAAGAGGGACGCATGGTGATCTTCAGCAGAGTGGAGTCCACATTGGGGACAGGCCGGAAATCGCCCCGCTTCACTGTCCGGAGCTTTTCAACATGGGCAAAGAGCCTCAAATAGACACTGTAGGCATTGTAGTTCTCCGAATGGACAGGGGCTGTCAGAGCGGCCCCCACTTCTCTCTGGACCATGAGGACTCCGCCGGCCACCGAATCCCTGTGGCTGATCAGGTGATTGAGGATGGGTTTTGTGATGTAATAGGGCAGGTTCCCTGCAATAACCTGCTTTTTCCCGAAATCCAGGGGTATATCCAGGATATTCCCTTGAACCACTTCGATTTTCGGAGAAATGTCCCGGAGGATCGGGATCAGGTCCCTGTCGATCTCAACGACCACAAAGCGGGGAAAATCAAGCTCAGCCAACTCGCGGGTCAGATTGCCCGTCCCGCCCCCGATCTCCACGAGGGCATCCCCCCGGAATTGAGAGACGGCCTCTGCAATATAGGTGAGCCAGTGAGGATTGACTAAAAAATTCTGTCCGAACCGCTTTTTAGCCTTCAACGACTTCCTCTGAAATGATCTGATAGAGAGAAGAGGCTTTCTGTTTGGAGACGTTTTTTGTCGCGGGGACCTCGATGATCTCCACGGTCCATATCTTGTTGTAGGCGCGTATTCTGATCCGGTCTCCCTCATGGACTTCCGAAGCGGCTTTCAGAGGGGATAATCCCTCGGGCCCCGACAGGCGCCACACATGGCCCGCTTCACAGACCTCCTTGGCTGTGGAGCGCTGTTTCAGGATCCTGGAGAGCTGAAGAAATTTGTCTATTCTCATATCATTATCTCTATATAATATTTATTCTGTAATTTAACATACATCTTTTCAATCTCTTCTTGAATTTTCTGCCCGTAGACATAATTTTTCACGTAATCCCTGACCTCTTCAAAGGCCATCTGACGGGCCTCCTCATGTTTTGCAAGATGGATGAATGTCAACCCGTTATTGATATAGCTCACAGAAGAGATGTCTCCCGGTTTCAGCCCGTTGAGAATATCAAGGATGACGGTGTTGATCTCCCTCTTTTTGGCATCCTGGAAGGGGATCAGCTGGACATTGCTCTGTCCGGCCCATGTGGTGAGAGCCTCCATCCCCCCCTTTCCAAAGACGGAGCGGACATTGGCTTCAAAAAGGCTTCTCTTCTCTTCACTCACGGCGGGAAGAAGGATGATATGGCTGATGGCTCTCTTCTCTCCCTGGATCTCCCTGCAGAGGGCGATATGATAACCGAATTTTGACTTGAAGGGGCGCGAGATCTCCCCTTTTTTCAATTGAAAGGCCACCTCTTCGAATTCAGGGACCATCATGCCGTGTTCGATGACACCCAGATCCCCTCCCTTGGGGGCTGTGGGGCCCTGGGAATACTCACGGGCAGCCTCTTCAAAGGTCATCTCATGGTCCAGGATCCTCTTCCTGATCCCGTCAAGCCGGTTCAGAAGGATCTGCTCGTCCTCTTTTGTCATGGGCAGAGGCAGATAACCGATGGTGTAGGTAAAGGTCTCCGGAGTCTTGAACTCACCGGAATTCTCGTCATAGGCTTTTTTGACCTCTTCGTCTGAGATGGAGATCCCCGGACGGATGACCGTGGAGACATAGTTCTGGACATACATCTCCTCTTTGATCTGCTGCCTGTAGATGGAGCGGAGTGTATTCTCGTCAAGCCCCTCTTCCTTCAGGGCTTTTTTGAAAGAAGCTTCTCCGCCGAGATTATCACGGATCCTCTGGATCATGGCATCCAGGCGTTTTTCGATATCATCGGAATTGACCACAAGGTCTTCGCTTTCCAGAGCTTCCATATAGAGCACTTTGTTTTTGATCATCTCGTTGAGGACCTTACGCTGCTCCTGGACACTCTGGTCAGGGTTGCCCATCATCGCCTCTTTGACTTCGCTTTTGAGAATAACGGTATCATTGATCCGTGCGGCGATCCCGTCGGAATATGCGTCTCCCTGGGCAAAAACCGCTCCTGCTGTCATGAGAAGAACCGAAAGAAACCCGATGATGTGTTTCATAAGCAACACTCCTTACCTTTTAAAATAGTTTTCGTTGATGGTGATATCATAACTCCGTTTTTTGAGTGAATTGATCCACTGGTCATACCGAAGTTCCCGTTTTTTGAGCAGAATGATCTGTTTGATCGTTGCTTCCACCTCGGAAAGGCTGATCTTTTTGGCATAGACGCGCTTTTCCACCTTAAAGAGGTGATAGCGCCCGTACTCGTCTTCCAGGATCTGCGATACGCCCCCTGTCCTCAGGGCAAAAAGCTCTTTGGCGTAAGTTTCGGGGAGGTCATCCCTTGTGTAGATGCGGTTTCCGCTCTCATCCAGCTGGCCGGTGAGGGTCACATAGATATCGTCGAACTTTTCTCCCGATTTCAGGCGCTCTGTGATGGCATTGGCTTCCTCCAGAGTGGCAAAATCGAGCTCTTTCACTTCAATGGATTCAGAATGGGTGTAGTCATCCTGGTTGTCTGCATAATATTTCAGGATCTCTTTGTTGGTGACGTTGATATTGTTGTAGACCTTCTGCTCTTCCACAAGCCGGATGAGCCAGTAACGCCTGAGATAATCCTTGAACTTGTCTCTGGAGAGACCTGCTTTTTTCAGGTATTCTTGGAAATGGCCGTCGCCGTACTGATCGCTGATATTGCGGATCTCCTCTTCCAGCTGGTAGTCGTTCACTTCGATCTTCTCCCGGCGGGCCACATCAAGAATGATCTCTTCATCGATATAGTCATTCAGGATCTTGTATTTGAGCTGGACCAGGTCGCTCTCCCTGACACCCTGGGTCACGCGCCCCAGCCGGAAAGCGAAAAAATCTTCAAACTCCCCC
>Ga0116152_10003119_pt1 | contig 13350 bp, 10 predicted proteins | sample AD_UKC119_MetaG_FD_89894 | JGI IMG/M metagenome (GOLD analysis project Ga0116152, IMG submission 89894) | Active sludge microbial communities of municipal wastewater-treating anaerobic digesters from Hong Kong - AD_UKC119_MetaG | ecosystem: Engineered > Bioreactor > Anaerobic > Digestate...
AAAAGTTTTATAAGCAAGTCAATTCTCATAGAACCAGTAATAGGTTCTTCATATATGCTTTCCAGTAAATTTTTAGTTTCGGTTTCTTTTGGATATTTATTTGAATTGCCCACCAAGTTTCATTTAAAAGAAAATAAGGATTTAACACTTAACTCACCTAAAGGACAAGCCGCTTATTCTAATTGGTCAGGGTCAAGATTGAGGGTAACATTTTCGGTTATTATTTAGAAATGAAATTGTGTATAAATTGACTTATTTTAGCAGAACAACTTTTGTGTTTTTACTTAACAGGTATTCGTATCAACGAGAAATAGTTTCCCAGATAAGATATTGATAGGATTGCAAGCATGTTTGCAAACGGGACTAAGTTAACTTCGTGATAACATTAAGTCGAGTTTAAAATCAGTTTTACCCTAAAAACCGTTTGTCCAAAAACTCCTGAAACTTATTCTTGTAGCCTTCGGCTATTGGTATGTAGGTGGAGCCAAAAACAATACGGCTTCGTTCGATGGTGGTTATTTTATTTAAGCTAACAATGTACGACCGATGTACACGCATGAACTGGGTAGCCGGAAGTTTTTCCTCAAGCGATTTTAGTGTCATTAACGATAAAATGGGCTTGGGCTGATCGGTTAAGTATATTTTTACGTAATCCTTTAAACCTTCAATGTAAAGTATTTTATCGAAATCGACTTTTTGCAACTTGTAATCCGACTTTACAAAAATGGATGTTTCCGTTGTTTCCTGTTTGTCGTCCGATTGCTTCTCAACTAATCCAAACCATGTAAGCGCTTTGTTGGCTGCCTTTAAAAATTCTTGATAGTTGAAAGGTTTTACCAGGTAATCGAGAGCGTCCACTTTAAAACCTTCTAGGGCGTACTGGCTGTAAGCTGTGGTAAAAATAATTTTTGGTCCGTTTTGAATTACCTTACTAAATTCGATACCGTTTAAACCGGGCATTTGAATGTCGATGAATACTACGTCTATACTGGTAGTGTTTAGCAGTTGTAGAGCTTGGTATGGCGAGTTAAACCTGCCCATCAATTCAAGGAAAGGTGTTTTTTTTACGTACCCTTCTATTAAATCGAGGGCAAGAGGCTCGTCATCAACAATTATACAATGCAGGGTTCTCATAGTTGCAATACCACTTTTACGTGGAACATTTTATTTTCGTATCCTCGGGTAAACGAGTATTTTCCGGGATAAATTAGCGATAGCCGTTTTTGCAAGTTTTCGAGGCCAATACCCTTGTTTCCGTTCTGGTCGTCGTTTTCGTACTTTTGCGGAAAATTGGTATTATACGTTTCAAAGGTAAGAATTCTGTTTTTCTCCTGCATAAATATTTTTATTTCAGAATCTTCCGTTGGACTAGTCCCATGTTTAAAGGAGTTTTCAACCAAAGGAATAAATAGGATTGGAGCTATTGTTGCCGAAGGATTTTCCAATTCGAAAAGCGTATCAACTTTAACGTTGTTGGATAAACGGAGTTGCATCAAGGCTATGTAGTTTTTCATTATTTCAACCTCTCCGTTAAGCGATACCCGCTCCTCGTCGGTTTCGTAAAGCATATAGCGCATTAGCTTAGCAAGTCCGTGTACCGATTCCTGTGCTTTATCGGGGGCCGTTTGAATTAGCGAGTAAATGTTATTTAATGTATTGAAGAAAAAATGCGGGTTTAACTGCATTTTAAGGTTGTTTAATTCCGACTTAAGATTTTCGTTTTCGAGTATTTTACGTTGATTTTCGGTAACGAACCATCGGCCAGTTGTTTTTATTGCTACGCTAATGCTAACAATGAATAGAAATGAAAAGTTATGTAATCCAAACACGAATCCTATTGGTGGGCGTGGATGCTTAGTAAAATCTTCGGAGAGAAAGAAGTTTCTTAAAATGTCGGAGAGGTAAGAGAATAGTACAATTACCAGTATGTTAATAATGATAAACCATGTAATTTTTTTGCTGAAAAGAAGTTTATTTATTAGAACAGCGTAGTTCAGGTAAAAAAGAATTAGAGAGAATGTCATGGGAATCCAAATGATGAAATTCGTCATTATCTCTTTAGGCTCGGAGTTGGGGTGAAACCTGTTAACGGAAAAAATAACAGGGGCGGCAAACCATAAGCCCCACACAAGTGCATGTAGGGCTACTATGGCTGTTGTTCGTGTTTTTTTATTATAGTTTATCATGGAGTGTTCTTATCAGAAATTCCCTCGTTGTGGGGGTTGCATATTTCCTTCGGGTCTTTGTCCTTCAGGGCCTTTTGGTCCACGTTTTTGAGGTTTACGTTCTTCCATGTATTTCTGGTAAACCTTGTACTGTTCCTTGGTTAGCAGTGCTTTTACTTTTTTATCCCGATTGTTCTCCATTTTTGTCATATCAGGACGTTCTCCAGATTCGTGTCCTGCTTTCATTTCGGTAAAGAAATTCTCAAAAACAACTTTTAGGGAGTCTTGAATTGGTACGTCGATAACCATTTCCTTTGACAAATCTAAAACTGTTTGTGCTGCCATTTCCGAAGGCTTCATTTTAGCCATGTCGGGTTGCTGTGCTTTTACTGAACTAACGCTTAGTAAAGCAATAATACTCAAAAAATAAATCTTTTTCATTTTTTTTGATTTTAAAGTTTAACTATTCGTAACGTAAGGCTTCAATAGGATCTAAGTACGAGGCTTTTCGGGCTGGATACCAACCGAAGAAAACGCCGGTAACTACGCAAACCATAAAGGAAATTATAATGGATGCAGATGTTATTGCTACTGGCCATCCGAGAATTGAAGAAACCCCAAACGACGCAATAAAACCTAGCATTATACCCAGAAAACCGCCGGCAACGCTAATCATAACAGCTTCAATAAGGAATTGTAGCATTATATCTATTTCCCTTCCGCCAATTGCCATGCGCAATCCAATTTCACGGGTTCGCTCGGTTACCGATACAAACATTATGTTCATAATGCCAATGCCACCTACAACCAACGAAATACTTGCAATAGCAGCGAGAAGAATAGTTAGCATGTTTGTTACAGAACTAAAGGTGCTTATAAGTTCCGATTGAGACCGAACTTCAAAATCATCGTCGTCGGCATCCTTAAGTTTATGACTTTTTCTTAAGGCGCTGGTAATTTCTGTAAGAGCCTTATCCGAAGTTAGCTCGCTCGTTGCAGAGGCAAAAATGCTTTGTAACCAAGTGGTTGCCATTACCCTTTTTTGTATGGTTGTATATGGAGCAAGGATAATATCGTCCTGATCTTGTCCAAATGTATTTTCACCTTTTTCGCTTAGCACACCAATAACCTTGAAGGGAATTTTGTTGAAACGAATAGTCTTGCCGATTGGTGAAGTTCCATCTGGAAACAAATTTTCTATAACTGTTTGTCCAAGCACACAAACTTTTCCTGCACGAAGTACGTCCTTTTCCGAAAATATGGAACCTTCTTTAATGGATAATTTTCGGATGGTTAAGTATTGGGAACTAACACCCTGTACTTGCGTAGGCCAGTTTTTGGATGCGTAAATAGCCTGACCGCTTGTGCTAACCTGCGGCGATACAGCAGCAACTTCGGGACAATTTTGTTGAATGGCTTTAATGTCCTTTACTTTTAATGTTTGCATGGAGCTGGGATTCATTCTTACACCTTCACGCATATCGCTGTTTGGTCGAACAAAAAGCATATTTGTTCCCATTCCCGATATTTGTTCCTGAATGCTTTTTTTTGACCCCTGTCCTATGGCAAGCATGGCAATAACCGATGCAACTCCAATTATGATACCCAGCATCGTAAGGAAAGTTCTCATTTTGTTCCTTACCATTGCAACGAGTGCTATTTTTATTAAATTTTGGATGTTCATTGTGCTATGTTGTTATTGGCAAGGAATTCGCTTAAAACTTTAGATGCCTTTTGTGGTTCTTTTATAATGCTATCGTCAATAATTAATCCATCGCGTAGTGTTATAGTTCTTTTGCTCATGGCAGCAATGTCGGGTTCGTGGGTTACGAACACAATGGTTTTTCCTTTGCCATTAAGTTCCTGAAATAGGTTCATAATTTCGTAAGTGGTCTTAGTATCGAGATTTCCCGTTGCTTCATCGGCAAGAATCATAACCGGATCGTTTACTAAGGCTCTTGCAATTGCTACTCTTTGCTGTTGTCCTCCAGATAGTTGGTTGGGTTTGTGATCCATTCTATGTTCCAGTCCAACTGCTTTTAGTGCTTCAATAGCTCTTTCCTTGCGCTCCTTTGCTGAAACTTTAGGATTGTATAGTAAAGGAAGTTCAACGTTCTCTATAGCGGTAGTTCTGGCAAGTAGGTTGAATGATTGAAATACAAACCCAATTTTTTGATTACGCAACTTTGCTAGGTCATTTTTGGGAAGCGAAGCAATGGAAATGTTGTCGAGTAAGTAAGTTCCTTCCGTTGGGCTATCTAAGCAACCTAGTATGTTTAGCAATGTGGTTTTGCCCGAACCGCTGGCTCCCATAATTGTAAGGAATTCGCCTTGCTCTACATTAAAGGAAACACCTTTTAGAGCATGTACCGTTTCGCTTCCAACTATAAAGTTTCGCTTAAGGTTCTCTATTTTAAGAATTTCATGATCCATCGTTCCTGTTATTTTCCTTTTTTGTTGTTACGTTGTGGAGGTTTTGGCATAAATGGACTACCACTCTGAGAAGTTTTATTTTTGCTGATTTGAATTTTTGAAGTACCAATAATTACGCTATCACCATCGTTTAACCCTCTTTTTATTTCGATGTTTACTTCATCGTCCATACCGGTTTCAACCATACGCGGCTCAATTTCATTTCCTTTTTTTACCCAAACCAGCTTAGCATTTTTCATATCCGGACCCATAGGAGGACGGTTAAATTCGCCATTTGATTGTTCCATTGCTGGTTTGTGTTTTTTAAGGTCCCCTTTGGGTTTGCCTTGCCCTGGTTCTGGAAATTGTTTTATTGTGTATTCCGATGCTAACTCTTGGGTTGGTTCAAATTGTAAAGCCTTTGGAGGAATCATTAACACGTTTTTTGCTTCTTGGGTAACAATTTCGACGCTAGCCGTTAAGCCTGGCATTAACTTTAAGTCTTTATTGGGAGCTTCAATGATTACGGTGTATGTAACAACATTGGAAGAAACGGTTGGTTCTAGCCTTATTTGCGTTACTTGTCCGGGAAAAGTATCATCGGGGTAAGCATCAACGGTAAAGTTAACCTGCTGATTTAGTTTTACTTGTCCTATATCGGCTTCGTCAACATCGGCTTCAACCTGCATTTTGGTTAAATCGCGCGCTATGGAAAATAGGGTAGGCGTACTAAAGCTGGCAGCAACAGTTTGCCCTTCCTCTACACTTCGGTTCAAAATTACTCCGTTAATGGGCGAATAAATATAGGCATAGGAAAGGTTTACTTCGGCCTGTTCTAGTTTTGATTTTAACTGTTCGTAGTTTGTTTTGGCATTTTTATATTGATATTCAGCATCTTCATAATCGGTTTCGCTAACCATTGTACCTTCGTAAAGTTTTTTAATACGGTTATAGTTTTGCTCGCGGTAATGAAGTTCGTTTTCGGCTGACGATAGGCTTGCCTTTGCTTGCAACTCCATTGCCTTTAACGTGGAACGGTCCAGTTCAGCTAGCAGCTGTCCTTTTTTTACAACATCGTTATAATCAACGTAAATTTTGTTGATAACGCCGGAAACCTGAGTACCAACATCAATTTGGTCGATTGGTTCAACGGTTCCAGTTGCTGTTACTGTGTTTTTAATATTGCCGTACGAAACCGTGCTTGTTTCAATTTTTATAGTTTCCTTTTTCCCTCTGGTAAAAATAATAGCGGCTAATATTATTACCACAATAACAATGGCACTTATTATTAAAATTTTCTTTTTCATTGTTGTGTATTTTATAATGTTATTGTTTTGCCCATGTAAAAGTCGAGTATCTTTTTATTTAGTATTGCTGCGTATTTGGATTGAATAAATTCCGATTTTGCATTTAGGTACGATGTTTTTGCTTTTAAAAGTTCTACTACGTTTATCATTCCTAGGTTAAACTGCTCTTCGGATAGGTTGTAGCTCTCGGTTGCCGATTTTAATTGTTCTGTAGCAGAGTTGTACCGGCTGACGCTGGCGTCGGCGTTTAGGTAAACGGTTTCCACTGTTTGTAGTAAGTTTTTTTCCGTTTCCTGTTGCGATAATTCTGCTTGGGAAATACTAATTTTCGATAACTGTACCGAATTTCTGTTAGTATTTTTGCTGAAAATAGGAATGTTAAGAGCAACGCCAAGTCTTTGAATTTGTCCGTCGGAAATCTGATTACTAAAACTTCCTATCGAATTGCTGGAATAGTTAGCCGATAGCCCGGCACTCATAGTTAAACTGGGATAATAGCCCGCTTTGGCAATTTTAAGATTCAACTCAGCAATATTTTTGCTTAGTTGACTCGATTTTATCTCGGGTCTTGTAGATAAAGCCGTATTATAAGCATCGGTTTTACTAGGTAGCATCGTAAGACTTTCGGTTAATGTTACTTCCGGAAAGGAAACCTTAAAAGTATCGACAACTGGAATTTCCAAAAGTTGTTTTAAATCGGTAGTTTTTGAGTTCAACTCGTTTTCGGCAAGTACCAGCGAGTACTTATCGCTCGAAAATTGCGACTCCATTTGTACCAAATCTAATTTAGAGGCAGAACCGGCTTTGTAAAGTTCACGGGTGCGCTCAACTTCTTTTTCCGAAGCGGCTACCATTTCGTTGGTGTAATCCACCGTTTCCTTTGCGTATAGTACATTTAAGTATGCTTGCGTAATAGAAAGAATTATAGAGTTTTGAGTAATTTCAACATCAAGATTTGCCATATCTAGGTTAAGCATACTTTTTTTAATTCCGTTTGTAATGCTATTTCCTTCGAAAAGAGTAAGGGATGAACTTACCGAAAATGCTGTACTTGTGTTGGGATCCCATGCTCCATAAGTGTTATTGGTAATTTTTTTTGAGTTGTTAAAATTCTCCGAAACGGAAGCGCTTACATTCGGAAGCCTGTCCGATTTGCTTTGATTTAGGTTTACTTTTTGGGTTTCAACGTCCAACTTTTTGCTGTTAACTTGGATGTTATGTTCTAGCGCATAGTTTATACACTTGTTAAGATCCCATTCCGTTGCCGTATTTTCTTGCGAAAATGCCGGATAGAATAAACTTGTTGTACCAACAACTAGGATAGTTCGGATAAGTAATGTTTTTAAGTTCATAAGCATTCACTATTTGCAGGCAAATATCTGCATACATATAGTTGAATACAAATAGAATAGATGTTTAGGCAGTAATTAAAGATAAACTTCGAATTTTTATCGACAGAAAACCGATATGAGTTGGATAATGGAGAGTTAAATTCGTCCTATTTTCCTGAATTGTCCGCGTTATTATCGTTGAGCAAGTGGCTTATGTTTACGGCAATTTTTAGAATTTTATAAACTTTACCGTTGGCATCTTTAACAGGAGTGTATGTTTCGTAAAACAGGTATGTTTTGTCGTTTAGAGTGAATTTATACGTTTCCTGTTGAATCATACCGTTATTTAAATTTCCCCAAAATTGTTTGTATTTATTCCGTTGTTCTTCGGTAAAATCTATTTGAAATGAGTGATGTTTTCCAATAATATCGGCAGCCTGTATGTTTAATAGTTTTAGGTAAGCATCGTTGATAAAACTAACGTAACCATCAGGAGTGTACTCAATTACATACGTTGAATTTGAAATGGCTTCGAATAAGGCTTTATTTTCGGCAACTTTCTTTTCCAAATCGTGTTGGATGGCAGAAACGTTTTCGTCTTTAAGCGAAATTTCTTCTTCCATTAGTTTTGAAGCAGTAATATCACGGGTAATTCCAAAGGTTCCAATAATTTCTCCATTTTCGGTTTTAAGCGGCAGCTTTGAAGTTTCTGCCCAAGTAAACCGCCCGTCGGCCATAGTTTCTTTCTCAACAATACCAATTACGGGAGTATCGGTACGAATAATGCGTTGTTCGTCCTCGTACGCAGGACGTGCATGTTCCTCGTCAAAAAAGTCGAAGTCCGATTTTCCCATAAGTTCTGCCTCTTTCTCCATTCCAAAAAAGCGCAATGTTGACTTGCTTGCCTTAATAAAACGACTTTTTAGATCTTTAAAGTAGATTTTGTCGGGGAGATAGTTGAGTAGGCTGTCGAGAAGCGTTTTTTCCCATAATAGTGCATTTTGATTTTCCTGCATTTCTTCGTTACGCTTTTCCAACTCTTCCTTAATGGTAGCCAGTTCTTCAAGGTTTTGCCTGACCTCTTCTTCCTGAGCCCTCATTTCTTCAGCCTGCTGTTGCGTTCTTTCCAACAATTCGGTTGTCCGGATATTTGTTTGAACCGAGGTAATTGTTTGCGCAATACTTAATCCGATTTGCTCAACAAATTCAATTTTATACTTTTCGAATTTATTAAACGAAGCTAGTTCTATTACACCCAGCACATTTTCTTCAACTTTAAGGGGAACAATGAGCAGCGATCGAGGTTTTGCCTCTCCTAATCCTGAAGAAATGGTTATGTAATTTTCGGGAACTTGCTCAAGGTAAATGGTCTGCTTTTCGATAGCACAGGTTCCTACCAAGCCTTCGCCTATTGCTATTTGTTTTTCGATAAATTTTTTTCGGTTATAAGCGTAAGCCGCGAGAAGTTGAAAATACGGTTTAGCGGCATCATCGTTGTTGAGAATGAAAAGTCCTCCCTGAATAGCCCCAAGGTAGTTAACCAAATTGCTAAGAATATTCGAACCTAATAGTTCAAGATCGTGATTGTATTGGCGAAGAATTTCACTGAAGTTGGCCAGTCCCTGATTAGACCATTGCCTTTTTTCTTCTTCTTCGTGTCTTTTTTCCTCCTCCTCTTTTGCCCTTTGAAGATTTTTGGCCATGTTAATAAGCGATTCGCCTAATACGTCATCGTTGCTTAATACCTGTATAGTTGCATTATAGTTTCCCTTTCCAATTTCTTCTGCAAATTCAACTTTATTGGCAAGTCCATCTACGGTAAGGTTGAGAAAATTAGCCATGTTTCCTAATTCGTCGCTGCTTTTGGCTGATACTTTCATTTCATGCGAAATATGTCCTTTCGATAAGCGAAGCAGCATTTGCGAAACAGCGCCAATTGGTTTCAACACAAAAATATCAGAAAAGTAAAGTACAAGAAGAATTATTAATATAATGGCAATGATACCGAGGATTAGTGTTTTCCAAAAAACGGAGGTAGATTCATTTAGAACCACAGATTTTGGAACGAATACAACGAGCGACCATGCCTGTGGGCAGTTGCCTACGGTAATGGGTTTATAGGAAACAAACCAGTTTTTTCCATTAGCATCTTTGTCTTCGAAGAAACCACCTGTTGCGTTGGCAACCTTTTCTTGCAAATTCTCCTTTTCGAAGAAATTACCATAATATACCAGAGCATCTTCGCCAATAAGATCTTTATCGGGGTGAGCAATAAATTTCATTTTTGACGAAAGCAGAATAGCATAGCTCCCTTTGTATGGTGTTAAAGTCCTTATATAATCATAATAATATGTTAAGGGAATATCAACACCAACAACCCCGGCAAATTTATCGTCAATGATATTGGGGACTACTAAGCTGGTCATTAATACCTGTTGGGAAGGGTCATTGTCATAAGAATCAAAGTAGGGTTCTTCGAGGCTTTCTGTTTTTTCTTTTTTTAACCAGGCATAATCAGGAGAATCGGTTTTATATATAGTATCGGTAATTGCCTGTATAGCTCCGCTATTTCTCCAAACTACAACGCGGAATCTTCCATAATCTTTAGGATAACTAGGGTCGAGAAATTTCATTTCCCAACTATCCCATACCGATAAAATATTAGGGTTATTGCCTAGAATATTACTGTATAATCTTTTTAAATAAGGGAATAAACTATCGTTTAAATATTTGTTTTCTTTGCATACTTGCGAAAGAGAACGCGTTGTATATAGGTTGATTTCAAGATCGTTTTGAATGCTTAACGCATTTTTTTCGGCGGTTGCATTCATTTTTTCGATAGCCGCATCTACCGAACGAGTTTTAAATTCGAAGCTGACAAATATTAATAGTACGAAAATAACAAGAGAAGTAACTCCAACAAAAAGGATTAATATCTTTTTACGAAACGATAAGTTTAACAAATACTTACTGATTTTCTGCTTTAGCAGATCCAGATTATATTTCATATTAAGTTTTACAACTAGTTTAATAAAAACTTTGATACTTACGAACGCGCGGATTAACGCACATAACAGGAATATCTAGACTCTTTTCCCGTTTGGCATCAATAAAGTTGTCGTACTTATCGGACATAACCAATATTAAATCGGCTTCGATTGTGTTACCAAACCTGAAAACTTCGTCTTCGAAAGTTCCCTTCTTTTTAGCAGTTTTAATACCGTAAACAATGTTTACCCCATCCAACATTTTTTTTGTAAAGTAAATGTTGTTAGCCAACATTTTTTTCTTGCTATCGTCGGTTATGTATGGCTTAATAAGATTTATGTTACACTTATAGTATTTAGCAAGATATATTATCCAATGAACGGCCTCCTTGAATTTTTGGTCGTAATCAACAGGAATAACTATTTCAATATAGTGGTCGTGCTTAGGCGGATTGCTTACAATGATAAAAGGTAGGGTAATGTTTTTGAATATCAACTTCTTGAGAGAACGTGAATTTCTAATCTTTTTATCTTTAAACTTGTAGGCGTGATTCGATACAATAAGGTTTACGTTTGCAGTAAGAATTAAATTTTTGAAAATTCTCGAAGGATTTCCCTCTAAAACAAGTGTTTGTGGCCGAACACCATACTTTGCTTCAACATTAGAAGCAATTTTTTCAAATTCGGCATTTAGCGTTTCAATGTTTTTAATGTTTACCTTTTTAATGAAGGTGTCATAAAGTAGAGAATGGGGAATTATATGTAGCAGCATAATGTCGTTATCTCCGGCATTTGCCAATTGTATAGCATGTTGTAGTGCTATCTCACATTCCTCGGTAAAGTCCCAAGGCACAAGTACTACTTTTCGAATTTTTTCCATTTCTTGCGAAGTATGTAAGGTCAAAAAAATGAAAAACTTACTATTTATTTTAAGTTAAACGAGTGTATGTCTAAAACGCGTATAATAACACCCGATAAATTTAGTAAAAATATAAAAAAACTTATAAAAAACTATTGAATTTCCTTATTTTCCATTTGCTCCATCCATTTTTTTATGCTTTGAAGTTGCAGTTCTTTGTTTACATTTCTTAGTCTTCGAGCGGTTTTCGTAAAGTACTGGTGCTTTTCAATAAATTTAATTTGAAGCGTGTTCCAGTCGTGTAACGAGCCAACCATTCCATGTTCATGCAACTCTTTGTAAAGCATGTTGGAAACAGGAATAAAATCTGCTCTGCCCAAGTAGTCTAAATCGGCATCACAAATAATTTCTTCCATAATGTTTTGGGGATTTGGAGGAAGTTTGGTTGCCATAATAAGTTGGGCTACTTGTGCAATTTGATTTTTGTTGTAGCCAAATTTTGGGAGAATTTCGTGGGCTAGTTTTACGCCCATTTCTTCGTGTGTTGCATAGTCAACAAGATGACCTGCGTCGTGAAGTAGTGCCGCTGTTCTTAGTATAAGCAAATCCTTTTTTGAAAGGCCTTCGGAACGACCAATTAGTTCAACCTGAGTGTAAACGTCAACGGTATGTTTAAGATTATGGTAGTAAAGATTTTTGGGAAGTCCTTTTTCCAGTTTTTCCAGCATAAACTCTTCAAGATCGCCAAGTCGTATAAGTTGTAATTCGGTGGTGAAATCGTTATTAGGGAAAAGACCATCGTTATTTACGGAGAGTTTTGGGATAATTCCTTCCACAAAGTACATTTTTACGTCACCCTTATTTTTTATAGGAATTTTTCCCCGATATGTACAGTTGAAGTAATCGCGAACCAAAAGATATGTATTTTCGGATATGTTTATTTTTCCGGCTTCACCAGCCGATTCCATTCTGCTTGCTGCATTAACGGTGCTTCCCCAAATATCGTACGACAGCTTATTCCTTCCGACAACTCCCGCAATTACAGGGCCAGTATCAATTCCAATACGAAGTTCCCAAACTTCTTCGCCATTAACGCGGTATTTGTTGATTTCCCGCATTCTATTTGTCATTTCTAATGCCGCTGCTACCACTTCGATGGGATTAGTGCGGTTCTTTTCAGGAATACCTCCAGCACACATATATGCGTCGCCAATGGTTTTAATCTTTTCAATTTTATAGCGATCTACAACCATATCAAATTCGAAGAAGAAACGATCTAGTTGATCGATTAATTCTTCGGAGTTTATTTCATCGGTTATGCGAGTAAATCCCTGAATATCGGAAAAGAGTACGGTAACCATTTGAAACTTTTGTGCTTCAACTTTGCCGTATTGCTTGAGTTCTTGCGCTGTTTTTTCTGGTAAGACTCTGGTTAATAGATTTTCGGATTTTGTTTTTTCGCGAATAAGCTCTTCTGTTCGATGGTATAGTTGGGTTTCAAGTTCATTGACGGCTTGGCTGTGCTTGAGCATTAAGTAGCAATGAATTAGCAATGCAGATGTGCCAATAAATAAAAACAATGAAATCCAAACTCCTAGCATAAGTGGGTATTTAATCCAACTAAACTACAATTTTTTTGATTTAAATAAAAGAAACTGGCAGAAAAAGAGGAGTTCTAAATTTTATATTGAAATACCTTTGCTATTAATTCGAAGGAAAGGATGTAAGATTTGAACCGTAAACATGGTATTGGAAAAATTGTTGGTAAAAATCTACTTTTGTGTAAGTGTTTAGTAGCGAGAAATAAACGTCAAAAAGTGGAAGGATTGATTGGTATTAGCAAGTTTGCCATAAAAAATATTGAATAATTATTTTTTCCCCTTCTAACATAAGTGTTGGTGTGTTTTGTACCAACTTTAACATTGAAAATGTTGTTTATATGCTTTCAAATTAAAGCTTTTAATTAACTTTGCTGTAATTAAGCAGAGAATTGTTATTAAAAATTTTAAGCCATGATTTCAAAGAAAAGAATTTTGGTTCCTACCGATTTTTCCGAAGTTGCTGGATATGCACTTCAGCATGCCGTAAGAGTTTCCGAGGTAGTAAAGGAGCCAATATCAATTCTGCATATTGTTCAGGCCGAAAGCGAAATACCAAGTGCACAGGAAAAAATCAATTCGATTGTAAAGGGTATAAGAGAAAAATATGGGAAGGAGATCGTTCCAATTGTAAAAGTGGGCAGTTACTTTACCGATATAGCGTTAGTAGCAAGTGAAATTAACGCCAGTA
>Ga0116152_10003120_pt1 | contig 13349 bp, 4 predicted proteins | sample AD_UKC119_MetaG_FD_89894 | JGI IMG/M metagenome (GOLD analysis project Ga0116152, IMG submission 89894) | Active sludge microbial communities of municipal wastewater-treating anaerobic digesters from Hong Kong - AD_UKC119_MetaG | ecosystem: Engineered > Bioreactor > Anaerobic > Digestate...
ATCTTTTAGAAACCGGATAAAAGCTTCCATTTTCACATCACGTAGCTGCATTAGAGCTTTGTTTTCTTCTGAAGGATTTTCAATGAAACAGGTTTTCTGAAATGCTTGAGCGTTCGCTTTTAGTTCCAGTCTATCCCCCGGCTTCCAAACCAAAGGCATGTAATTGGCTTCCAAAGGGTTTTCATTTTTTAGCCGCTGGGCAGGTTGGCCGTTAGATTGAACTACCAATTCCAAGAGCACTTTCTCCGAAAAATCATTCGTTAATTGAAAAGAAAAATGCCCGTCCTTATTTACTTTGACAGAGTCGACAACTTTTCCAAGATAAGGTGATGCCAAATCGGTTAAAGTTTGTGGCTGTAGGATATAAACCATCGTATTGGTTTCGACATGTTCCAAAATTCCTGAAATGGATGTCTTGGAATTACAACCAAATAGACTTAAAACCACTATTAACGTAACTAAAATCCTTGCTCTGAACATCTTTTAAAGATTGTGATTATTCATCAAAAATATACACTTTGGGAAATTGTTTCCTTATTTTTTCAAAAATAAATGATGACATTTTTTACCGCTGCCGATATACTATAAACAACTCAACATGAAAGCAGCAAAATTTCTTCTCGTTCTATCCGTAATCAGTCTCTCTGTAGGCTGTGGTAACAATTCAAATGAAAATTCTTATGAAGATGATGATTATACCGAAAACAGCGGGGGCTTTTTTGGGTCTTCCAAAGGCAATCTAAAAACCTTCGCTTTTAAAGATGCCAAAACCGGCATGGTAGTTTACCAAAAGAAATTTCCTGCCAACTGGAATGTGAAAGTACAGCCAAGTTATACTTTAGACCAAGACTTCCCATCCTTCTTATATAATATTCAAGGTGAAAATGGCCTCATGGCTTTTAATTCTGGGATCCGTCAATTTATTGCCTACCAAGACCAGCAAACGGCCCAAATGATGCAGAGTTATGGTATGAAAAACATAAACAATATAGTTCCAATACAATCCATCATACAAAGTGAAGTTACGCCCAACATGCAAAAAGAAGGGTTCCGATTGGTAACCACCTACAGGGAAAATTCCATACTGGACTACATAAACAAAAAGAAAGCCGAAAAAGGGTTCCAACAAGCACAAGCCGATGTTGTGGCCGCCGAATGGACCAACAATGCTGGTAAAAAAGCGGTTACTTATGTCTTTCAACTTGTTCTGCCCAATCGCGGTGCACAAGCTTATGAAAACTTTGCCATCTGGAATTATGCCGTAGATTATATGGTAACTTCTGAAGGCGATTTTGAAACTGATAAGAGTCAGTTTTTGGCTTCGGCTATGAGTGAAGAAGAAAACCCCCAATGGGAACAATACCGAGCTTCCGTGAGCCAGAGACGCCAACAACAACAAATTGCCCAACATCAACAACGTATGAGAAACAACCAAATAGCTTTCGAGCAACACCAAAACAACATGAGACAACGCTCGGCGGCCATGGATGCCAGCCACCAACAGTTTATGGACAACTTACGAGGCACAAGCACTTCCTATGGTGGTGGTTACAGTAGTGATGCGAGCCATAACAGCTTCATTAACATGATTAGAGAGGAAGAAACCGTTAACTATAATGGGAATTCATATCAAGTAGATGCCGGAGCTGATCAATATTGGATGAATAGCAACAATGAATACATAATGAGTAATGATGCGTTTTACAACCCTAATGCAGATAACTCTGTGAACAATTACGATTGGCAAGAAGTATCCCCAGAATAATTGAAGTTTTATTTAGTTAGTTGGTTTTTACCAAAAAAGCCCTGAGAGTTTCTCGGGGCTTTTATTATGTAATTAACTCCAATAGCGCAGCATTGTATTTATAAATATTGATTAGCCTAAGATTTAAATCAATTTTTTTATTATTGAAATCCTTTTTAAGATAGGATATCATGAGATATAAACTTTCAACCAAGGTTTCAAAATCGGCACCCACTAGCCGCTTTATCTTATATTTTTCGCCCAGTTCCTGCGTGATTTTCTTTCTGCTGACTGCTTTATACGGGATTTCATATTTTACAGCAGCGGCCAATTCCTGTATTTCCAACATGTGTATAATCTCAACCCTCCTATCATTATCAATAACTTCTGAACGTTCAATTTCCTTCAAAAATTTTTGGTTCAGTTTAAGCTCGGCTCTCAAGGCTCGTTTGATGGCTCCGGCTTTGGAAGCCAAAGCACTTCCATCTTTTACTACATCGTAAATTTCTTTAATAACACTCATTGTTTAACTCTATAATTCCGTTTAAAAATACAGATTTATGCAGGTTATTTCATGTGTTCTTTAGTAAAAAGTTACTTACAAATAAAATTTCTACTCTTAAACGAGTTTATTGAAGACCGTTTCTTTTTCGTCCTATTTTTGAACCACTCCCTCAAAACTGTACAAAATAGCTAACTTATTGAAAATTAAATGCTATTACTCAACAATTTAGTTAAGTTATGAAAACTATTCTTACTATTATCAGGACAGTTACGCCCTCTACTGTCCATAAGCGACATGCGCTTAACCTTTCAACCATTTTAAAAAAATTGGTTTTTGTTTTGGTTTTTGCAAACTATGCAGGATATGCTCAGCAATCAGGAATCTTTGAAAGCTACGTAATCTTGGATAATGGCTTTGGAAACCAACAGTTTGATCTGTTTTCGCCAACTGATACAACCGTTGATACCCCTGCTTATGACTATAGTGGTTCCAATTTTGGAACTATAGGTACCCAAAATGGAACATTAATTTTAAATGGAGGGCAAAATAATGTTTGGAAATGTTACGCTTCTGATGATATAACCTCTGGCTGGCTAAATTACAGATTATACCCAAGTGGTTCCCCAACAGGTGGTTGGACTGGAATCAATTTGAATGGAAATGTTTTTGATTACGGAACTGCTTGTTCTGGGAGTGGAACAAACCAATCCTGGATAAGAGACAACGCTAATATCAATTTACTTTCCGGACTCGCTTCCGGAGATTATACACTGGAAGTATACTCCAATGCCGATTACACCTATAATAGCGGTGCAAACTCCAGTACGCATTATGTAAATAATAACGGTAATAATTTCACAGCCACATTTAGAGCAGACAACCCGCCAACAGCATCCTGTCATGACCTTACCGTTTATCTTGATGGGACTGGAAATATATCGATTACAGCTACCGACATTGATGCAGGCAGTACGGATGATTTTGACGTCCCAACTCTTAGCATAAATATAGACACATTTGACTGCTCAAATATTGGCAGTCCGGTGACAGTAACTTTAACTGCTGAAGATTCCTTAGGCCAGACCAGCACCTGTACTTCTAGCGTAACCGTTATAGATAATATTCCTCCAACTGCTACAAATCCTAACCCTATAACCATTGACTGTCTCCCCATTCCATCTTCGGATATTACAGTAGTAACCGATGAAGCCGATAATTGTGGTACACCAACGGTCATAAACATGGGCGGAACTCTATCGGGAGATTCATGTTCAGGAACATTCGTAAGAACCTATCGTATTATTGATGGCAGTGGTAATTATACCGAGGTAACCCAAACAATTACCATTCAGGACAATGTTCCACCTACAGCAAGTAATCCTGCGCCCATTACTATAGAGTGTGCAAGTGATATACCTGTACCAGATATAACTGTAGTTACTGACGAATCAGACAATTGTTCAACTGCGACAGTTGCTTTTGTTTCTGATGTCTCCGACGGTAATTTTAATCCGGAAATTATAACCAGAACTTATAGTGTAACCGATGACTGTGGCAATAGTATTAATGTCACGCAAACGATTACTATTGATGACGTTACCAATCCTGTAATAAGCTTAACTGGAAACAATCCAATAACAATTGAGGCTTGTGCCGGTTATATTGATTCTGGTGCTACAGCAAGTGATAATTGTGATGGCGATTTAACAGCAAGCTTAATTATAAACAGTGCTGTGAACCCTAATGTAGTGGGAACTTACTATGTAACTTATGATGTTTTTGATTCTAATGGAAATAACGCTACGCAAATAATTCGCACTGTTGTTGTTGAAGATAGTACACCGCCAACTATAACTCTAGTAGGAGACAATCCTCAAATAATTGAAGCCTGTAATAGTTATAGCGAGCTTGGAGCCTCGGCCACCGATCCCTGTTTTGGGGACATTTCGGGGAGTATTGTCGCTGACGCCTCGGCCGTGGACACTTCAACCGTGGGCACCTATCAGGTAACCTACAACGTTACCGATGCTCAAGGTAATGTTGCAACCGAAATAGTACGTACAATTTATGTTGAAGATACATCACCGCCAACCATAACTCTAGTAGGAGACAATCCCCAGGTGATTGAAGCCTGTGACAGCTATGCCGAACTTGGAGCCTCGGCCACCGATCCCTGTTTTGGGGACATTTCGGGGAATATCTTTATTGATGCCTCGGGCGTGGATACTGCAACCGTAGGTACCTATCAGGTGACCTATAACGTTATGGACGCCAATAGCAATGCTGCCATAGAGGTAATCCGCACTGTTGTTGTTCAAGACAATACGGCACCGACAATCGTTCTCTCAGGTGCCAATCCTCAGGTGATTGAAGCCTGCGATAGTTACACCGAGCTTGGAGCCACTGCCACCGATCCCTGTTTCGGGGACATTTCGGGAAGCATCGTAGTCGATGCCTCGGCCGTGGACACTTCAACAGTGGGCACCTATCAGGTAACCTATGACGTTATGGACGCTAATGGCAATGCTGCAACCCAAATAGTACGTACAATTTATGTTGAAGATACATCACCGCCAACCATAACTCTAGTAGGAGACAATCCTCAAATAATTGAAGCCTGTGACAGCTATGCCGAACTTGGAGCCACTGCCACCGATCCCTGTTTCGGGGACATTTCGGGAAGCATCGCAGTTGATGCCTCGGCCGTGGACACTGCAACCGTGGGCACCTATCAAGTGACCTATAACGTTATGGACGCCAATGGCAATGCTGCCGTAGAGGTAATCCGCTCTATTGTTATTGAAGACAATACGGCACCGACAATCGTTCTCTCAGGTGCCAATCCTCAGGTGATTGAAGCCTGCGATAGTTACACCGAGCTTGGAGCCACTGCCACTGACCCCTGTTTCGGGGACATTTCGGGAAGTATCGTCGCTGACGCCTCGGCCGTGGACACTTCAACCGTGGGCACCTATCAGGTGACCTATAACGTTATGGACGCCAATAGCAATGCAGCCACAGAGGTAATCCGCACTGTTGTTGTTCAAGACAATACGGCACCGACAATCGTTCTCTCAGGTGCCAATCCCCAGGTGATTGAAGCCTGTGACAGCTATATCGAACTTGGAGCCACTGCCACCGATCCCTGTTTTGGGGACATTTCGGGAAGCATCGTAGTCGATGCCTCGGCCGTGGACACTGCAACCGTAGGCACCTATCAGGTGACCTATAACGTTATGGACGCCAATAGCAATGTAGCCGTAGAGGTAATCCGTACCGTAAATATTGTTGATACTATTAGTCCTTCATTCACATCTTGTTCATCCGATATCACTTTGAGCAATGACCCAGGACTATGCGGTGCAGTAGTAAATTTTGCCAACCCTACAGCAACAGATTCCTGTGGCAGCATATCAGTTACACAAAGTGATTCAACTGGTTTAACTTCTGGAGATTTATTTCCTGTTGGTGTAACCTCACTTGAGTTTACCGCAGATGATGGCAATGGAAATTCTGTTATTTGTTCATTTACAGTAACCATTAATGATACTGAAGTTCCTACGATTAATTGCCCAATAGATGTAACTGCCAATGCAGACAGTAATTGTGAAGCTACAAGTGTCTCTTTAGGAACACCCACTACAAATGATAATTGTGGCATTGCTTCCGTAACCAATAACGCACCTTCTACCTATCCATTAGGAACAACCCCAGTTATATGGACGGTGACAGATTTAGCAGGAAACAGCACAACTTGTATTCAAAATGTAACAATAGAAGACACAACACCTCCAACAATAACATGTCCTTCAAATATTACCGTAACTGTTGATCCAGGACTTTGCACTGCTTTAGTAATAAACTTAGGTACGCCAACGATAAATGATAATTGTGGAGCAGGCTACACCAATGACGCCCCAACGGTTTTCCCAATTGGAGACACCATTGTGACCTGGACAGCTACTGATGGGAATGGAAATACAGCCACTTGTACGCAAACAGTAACCGTAAATGACAATGAAGCTCCCACAGCTAGTTGTCAAAACTTAAGTTTCAGTATTGATTCTGTTACTACATTGCCCATTATCATCACAGCTAGTGACATAGATAACGGTTCTTTTGACAATTGCGGCTCCGTATCATTGAGTTTATCACAAACGTCTTTTGATTGTAGTGATATTGGAAGCAATACGGTGGTACTAACGGTTACAGATACCGCAGGAAATTCTTCAACCTGTAACGCCACTGTAACCATTACCGATGCCGCTGCCGGAGCTTCTGTAAGCATTTCTTCGTCACCAACAACTCCTATTTGCCAAGGAACATCCGTAACTTTCACTGCTGCACCTGTAAATGGAGGTGCTTCACCTACCTACCAATGGTATCTAAATGGTAACCCTGTTGGCACCAATAGCGCTAGTTACACGACATCAACTTTAGATAATAGCGATCAAGTGTATGTTGAAATGACTTCTAGTCAATCCCCTTGTGCTACACCTCAACAGAGCAACATTATTAACATGACGGTCAATCCTACGTTGCCTGTAACATTTACATTAAACGCTTCAGCAAATCCTATCTGTAGTGGAAATAACACAACATTTTTTATTACCAATTTAATTAATGGTGGTTCTAACCCATCTTATCAATGGTATATAAACAGCAATCCAGTTGGCGGGAATACCAATACTTATTCTTCTACATCAATTGCTGATGGCGATGTGGTTTCGGTTGAAGTAACATCCAATGCTACTTGCGCCAGCCCAGTGCCACAAATACAGAGTGTAACAATGACCGTTAACCCTTTACCTAATGTTACTGCTTTAGCTAATGGTAGCTCTACAAATATCACTATCTGTGAAGGAGATTCCTTAATCTTAACGGGTAGTGGAGCTTCAACCTATACATGGAATAATGGTGCAGTTAATGGAGTTTCTTTTATCCCAACTGTTGGAACGCATACTTATTCCGTAACGGGGACTAATGCAAATGGCTGCTTCAATACAGACACCATAACAGTAACTGTTAATCCAAATGCCACTATTAACTTAACAAGTGGCAATGATTATCAAGGTGTTTGCAGAACTGGAGGAAGTCCATCAGGAACTGTTGAAAATATTATTTACTCCATAACAGGAGCAAATACTGTAACGGTTACTGGACTACCAAATGGTGTTAACTACAACTATAACTCAACAACAGGAATATTAACAATTGGTGGCAATCCCGATAATAATCAAGGAGGTATTTATCCTTATACAGTAACCGCAAATGGAACTTGTACAACGGCCACTACAAATGGTGAAATAACAATATACACCGGAATACCTAGCACTCCATCACAAGTAGATGGCCCAACAGTAGTTTGTCCCGTAAGTACTGTTACCTACTCTGTTAACGATAATGATAACGTGGCATATTATACCTGGACAATGCCTAATGGTGAGTTTCAAATACAATCTGGTCAAGGCACAAATGAGATCACAGTCCTTATCACGGAAACAGATTTCAGCTTTTTTGGTTACGACATAACAGTAACCGCCATTAACGATTGTGGAAGCTCACAAACAAGAACTAAAACAGTTTATGTAAGTATAGATTCATATGATATTGATGCTGGAAATGATATTTATGTTTGCGCAGGAACCACTCAAATAGCTATGGATGGCTATGTAGGTGGTTTAAGTTATAATGAATGGGATTGGGACGACAATGGAGCTGGAGGTAGTTTTTCAACACAAAGTGTCTTAATTGGTCAAACATGGAGTTGGTCATGTTGGTGTAATGTAGATCAATATGGAAATGATATGGTTGAAACTAGTACTTATACCATCCCCAGTTCTGCACAACCTGGCGATGTCATTACTATTTCCCTTGTAGCCGATAATGGCTTATTATGTCCAACTGTTAGTGATGATGTACATATCTACATTTTAGAACCCACAGATGCCGAAATTACTTCAGCCGACACTACAATTTGTCAAGGAGATAGCACCACAATTACCTTTGAAGGAACTCCAAATAGTCAAATACGTGTTGATGGTGTATGGTACAACCTAGGATCAGATGGACTGTACTCCATGACTGTATCTCCAAGTGTTACCACAACCTATTTTTTAGATAGAAGTAGATATCAAGCGAGCACATTCCCAGGGAATAATAACTGTCCTACCCCTTTAAATGAATCCGTTACCATAACCGTAAATGCTCCTCCAACCGTAAACGCCGGAAGTAATATCTCTATCTGTTCAGCAGATACCGTAACCTTAGCAGGTAGCTTGGGAGGTGATCATGCTAGTGGAAGTTGGAGTACCAATGGTTCAGGGACTTTCAGCAATAATACTCCAACAGCGGTTTATACTCCAAGTGCCACAGATATATTTAATGGCACTGTAACACTAACTTATACCAATACCCCAAGTGATGGCATTTGTAGTGCCGTGAGTGACAGTATGATTGTTACCATCAATTCTGAAGCTTCAGTATATGCCGGTATTGACCAAACCATCTGTAGCAATGCTATCGCAACCATGACAGCAAGCATAAGTGGCGGTGCCACTAGTGGCGTATGGAGTACTTCTGGAAGTGGTATCTTTAGCTCTAACATGCCAAATGCAACTTATACGCCTGGCGTTGGAGAAACCGGAACAATTACCTTAACATACACCACCAATGATCCTAGTGGTCCTTGCGGACCAGCCATAGATAGTATGGTTCTCACCATTACTCCAGAAGCTACCGTAAATGCAGGAACTAACGTCACCATTTGTGAGGGCGATATGGTTTCCCTATCTGGTTCTTCTTATGGTGGTGGTGCTACTTCAGCTACCTGGAGTACTTCAGGTACTGGTAGTTTTTCAAGCGGAAATTACACCCCTAGTGCTGCGGACATAGCTAATGGCTCAGTTACTTTAACTTATACAACAAACAATCCAGCCGGGCCTTGTGGTGCTGTTTCTGCAACAAAAACAGTTACGATAAACAAACAACCAAGTGTAGATGCTGGGTTAAACCAAACCATTTGTTCAACAGTAGGGAATATCAATCTTAATGCTACCGTTGGCAGTGGTACAAGTGGGGCATGGTCAACCTCAGGTGATGGGTCATTTAACAACAGCACCCTAGTCAATGCCACATATACACCTGGAACCGGTGATCTAGCAACAGGAAATGTCACTTTAACGTTTACTAGTAATTCGGCCGTTTCGCCATGTAGCAATGTTTCCGACTCAGTGACCTATTCCATCATTCCATCGGTATCAGCCGTAGCGTCTATTACAGTACCTGCCACGGATTGTAATGCCCAGGTTACATTAACAGCAAATGGTAGTGGTCAATGGTCTGCTGTCTCAGTGCCAACAGGAAGCAGCTATAGTTTCTCCAATATAAATGATCCTAATGCCATTTTTATTGGCGAAAGTGATGCAACTTACAATATTACTTGGACGTTGTTAAACACCTCACCTTGTAGTAATACACAGGCTACCATTTCCAATGTATACTTTCCAGCATGTGCAAATGATGTAATTGATTTTGATGGCTCAAATGACAATATAGATTTTGAAGACAATTTTAATCTGTCGGGTGACTTTAGTTTAGAACTATGGATAAAACCGAATGTGACTGATGGCAACATAAAGACTATTCTTTCCAAAAGAAATGCCGATAATGTGAACACAGGATATGACTTACGCTACGTTAACAATACTATCCAATTTAGATGGAATGGTAGCGGGCAGATTTCGGCTAATAATATCTCCACGAATCGTTGGTATCATGTTGCTCTAACCCACAACGGAAGTACGTATAGATTATACATTGACGGAATTTTAAGGACTTCAACTACCGGTTCGGCTCCTACTTCCAATACCATGAATTTTTTATTAGGTGCTATGGATCGTCTCAATAGTACTCCAACCAATTTCTTTGATGGTTGGATGGACGAGTTGCGTATTTGGAATGTGGCCTTGTCTATAGACCAAATCCATGAGATGATGAATCAGGAAATTGAAGATAATGGATTGGTACGTGGTTCAACCCTTGGTCTTGACATTACAGGTTTAAACTGGTCCAATCTTTTGGCTTATTACCAAATGAACCAAAGCACGGATCTTTCCGGGGGTTATCTAGCCAATATAGCAGGTGGAATAAATGGTAAATTAAAAAATATTCTATCAACTCAAGAAGAAACCGCTCCCTTACCTTACGTATCCATTACCAATGGAAGCTGGGATAATGCCACTACTTGGAATGCCAACAGCTTACAACAAATACCAAATACCAATGGAACCGATGGCAGTACGCCTGTTTCTTGGAACATTGTAAGAACCCAGCATGATGTGAACTCGAACAGGCAGGTAACCGTACTTGGATTATTGGTTGACAACAATACCTACAGCGTTGAAAATGACCAAGCGCTTTACGTAAATAAATACTTAAAAATAAATAGTGTCTTGGATTTAGTTGGCGAGTCTCAATTGCTTCAACCCAATAACAGCATTGTAGATTACACCGGTACTGGCCGATTGGAAATTGACCAGCAAGGAACGTCCAATCTATTCAACTATAACTATTGGGGAAGCCCTGTTAGTTCCAATGGTTCTACATATACTATTGGAAGTAGCTTATATGATGGTAACAATCCAGTACAATGGACAAGTGGTTATGATGGCAGCCCAACTTCACCTGTAACTTTAAGCAGGTATTGGCTCTACCTTTATGAAAACTACCCAATAGATTCCTACGCCGATTGGCATTCAATTAATGAAACCAGTAACATAAGTGTAGGCCTAGGGTATTCCATGAAAGGTAGTGGAGCCGCTACTGCCAATCAAAATTACACTTTCAGGGGGCAGCCAAACAATGGCTCCATAACCTCGCCAATTACAACAGCTAATGAGGCTCTTGTGGGCAACCCTTACCCCTCTGCAATTGATTCCCACCAATTTATAAATGAAAACGCATCAAGTATAACAGGTTCCATTTATTATTGGGAACATGCGCCATCCAACAACTCCCACTATTTAAGTGCTTATCAAGGTGGTTATGCCATCTACAATCTCTTAGGAGGAGTTGCCGCAGTTTCACCCCCTGAGATTAACGGTGTTGGGAATGCCAATAAAATACCTAAACGTTACATCCCCGTAGCTCAAGGGTTTATGGTCAGAGGATCAAATAATGGCAATATTACTTTCAATAACAGTCAAAGAATTTTTGTCAAAGAATCTGGAAGCAATTCATTGTTCATGAGAAATTCCAGTGATTTGGAAACCGTAGACCTTGACGAAAATGAACCAGACGACATCAAGCGTATTCGCATTGATTTTGTTTCGGCACAACAAAGCAAAAGACATCTGCTATTGGGCTTCACCCCAAAAAATGAAGCTACTCCTGGGGTAGATTTTGGATACGACGCACTCAATACCGAAGACTTCCCTAGTGACATGTCTTTTGTTATCAATAATGACAATTACATTATCCAAGGGGTTGGAGCCTTTGATGAAAATAGTATATTTCCTATATCGCTGAAATTGAATGCGGCTGGCCCAATTAAAATAAAAGTAACCGATGTTGAAAACTTTGAGGACGATATTGATGTATTTCTATACGATGCTTTATTAGAAACCTACACGCCTATATCACATGATATGGTTTACAACGCCAATCTTTCGGCAGGGGTGTATAACAATAGATTTTTCATTACTTTCAAGATAGACGAATCTCTTGATGTGATTGATAATGAGTTGAGTCAGGTTCAGGTTAATTATCTCCATCAAACCGATGAAATTTATATTAAAGTTCCAGAATCTGTCAACTTAAAACAAGTGTATCTGATAAACATGTTAGGTCAAACGGTTAAATCCTGGAATGCCACCAACGCTACATTGGGGACGGAATGCAAGCTACCTGTCAAAAATATATCGGAAGGCAACTATATTGTAAAAGTACAAACAGATAGCGGTGGCACCACCAGTAAAAAAGTAGTTATCAAGCTATAAGCACGTACATCTAATTTTTAGATTATATATAGAAAAGCAACCCAATGGGTTGCTTTTCTATTTTAAAACCCCAATGAAAATGGCGCAATGATTTCATTGGGTTAAGCAAAAAATAAAAATAACACCTTAACATTTCCTACAAAAAATATGTATTACGTCGATTTTTTAATACATTTTATCGTCGATTAATAAACTTACTATAATTTCACTCTTAGAAATTTTCTTTTCATTTTAAACCCAAATAAAAATGAAAACACTTAACCAACTTATCATGGGAGTAACCATGGTCTTTTCTTTGCTAAGTCATGCTGAAGAGAAACAAATCTTAAATTCGACTAATTCAACCAATGAAATTCAGCGTTTAAGGCTCGACTTTGTATCGCCTTTAGGCTACACTAGACATTTATTATTAGGATTTACACCTGATAATGCGGCATCCGATGATGTAGATTATGGGTACGATGCCCTAAACATTGAAAATTGGCCAGACGATTTGAACTGGAGAATTGGAGATGACAATTACATCATACAAGGCGTTGGCGAGTTTAATGTCTCGAAGGTTTATCCATTTCGCATGTTTCTTAGCAACGAAGGCTCCGTTGAGTTTGTTCTCAATAGCCTTGAAAACTTCAACTCTGATATTGATGTATATATTTATGATTCTCTACTAGGAACCTTTTCTGGAATCAATTCCAACTCGTTTACAATTAACATGCCCACAGGTGAGCATATTAATAGATTTTTTATCACGTTCACAAATCAATATAACGTCATTAGCAACTCGATTGATTCTTACCAAGCGCAACTTTCCATTCCGGAACATGCTTTAAACAAACCCCAAATTCAATACTATTACCAAAATCAAGAACTAACTGTTTCCTCGGAAAATACTATTACAGGGGTACATATTTACGACCTAAGCGGCAAGGTTTTTTATGCTATTGAGCCAAAAAAGAACAACCTTACAATAAGCTTAATTGACTTTAACATGGCTTCTTCTGTATATATCGTAAAAGTCCAAACACAACAAGGAAACTTTTATAAGAAGTTTTTTGTCGATAAGAGGTTTAACTAGTAAAGAATCCTCTTTCGAAAAATATTA
>Ga0116152_10003121_pt1 | contig 13348 bp, 10 predicted proteins | sample AD_UKC119_MetaG_FD_89894 | JGI IMG/M metagenome (GOLD analysis project Ga0116152, IMG submission 89894) | Active sludge microbial communities of municipal wastewater-treating anaerobic digesters from Hong Kong - AD_UKC119_MetaG | ecosystem: Engineered > Bioreactor > Anaerobic > Digestate...
ATCATATTTGAAAAGTCCGTTTCGTGTTCCAACCCAAATTTCATTTCGGGTATTTCTGAAAAGCGCTGTTACTTCGGAATCGGGTAATGGTTTTCCAGATTTATCGACAAGTGGAATATGTTTAAATCTTTTTCCTTGAATTGAGAAAAGGAATAAGCCACGAACTGTTCCAACCCACACGTTCTCCTGTAAATCGCATAAAATTGGAATCTTAAGGTCGTTTACTGTGTTATTGGCTATTCCGTGCGAAAATTCAGATAAACTACCCTGTTCAGGGTTGTAAAACAAAATCCTGGGCGGGTCATTTATTATAATCTTGCCGTCGTTCGAACTCCTAATATCGAAATAATACTGTGTTGTTTTACCCAAATCGACAGAACTACTTTTTATTCTTGTAAAGGTATTTTGTCGAAAATTAAAACGGTTTAATCCTGATTTGGTGGCAATCCACAAATCACCTTCTCTATCTTCAGTAATAGAATATATCCAGTCGTCAGAAATTGAATTTGTATCGTTTGGAATAGTGTTATAAATCTTGAAGGTTTTCCCGTCAAACCGGTTCAGCCCGTATTGAGTGCCAATCCACATAAACCCTCTCGAATCCTGAAAAACACAGTTGGCAACACTGTTCGAAAGCCCATCCTGAACTACGTAACTCCAAAAGTTAAGTTGTTGGGAATAACCTTCTGTTATAAAAACCACAAAAAAAAGAAATATGTTAAAAAGTCGGGTCATTTTCCTGGACAGCGTTTCATAAATTGTAAGCGGTCAATAAAAGTTAAGCCGAGTTCTTTTGACACACCCAATTTAAATCTTTAATCGGAAATTTTTCAAAAACAGAACCCAAATGTCGTTCAACGACAAATTTTGGTCAATGAATAACCTGTTTCTCCCCAAGGGTTACTGAACCTCATACAATCGTAGGTAGTTATCAGCTTTCTGTTAGTGGTCAACTAAAGTTGCTGAGATTCTTCAAAGCATTTATGTTCACATAACCAAGTCAAATTTTTAATATAAAAAGTACTTAAACTGAGGATATATACAAACAATATTTCGGGGAAATTATAAGGATTTAAACACTCACATTTTTCATAGAAATAGTAATTAAACAACAAAAATGTAAAAAGTGTAAGAATCTGTCCGGCTGGCAGATTTACAGACTCCCGTTTCCCCGGCGGGAGTTTTCTTTTTTGAATCATAGACAATGTACCTAATTGTATAACATAAATATTTATCTATGAAAAGACTATTGTTTTTTACGATTGTACTTGGTCTGGGAATTACGTCGTTATTTGCCCAGACAAAACAAATTCAGGGAACAGTGGTATCGGCTAACGATGGCTCCCCGATCCCTGGGGTTTCTGTTTCTGTTAAAGGGACAACTGTTGGAACAGTTACCAATGCGGAAGGTAAATTTGTACTGAATGTTCCTGAGGATGCAAAAACTCTTGTTTTTTCTTTCGTTGGATTAAAAACAACTGAAGTCGCTCTTACATCGGTATCTGAATACGATGTAGCCCTGGAGTCCGATTTTGTTGGGGTTGAAGAGGTAGTTGTTACTGCCCTGGGCATCACCAGAGATAAAAAATCTTTAGGATATGCATCAACTGCGGTCAGTGGCGCTGAATTTACCGAGGCGCAGGTTGTTAATCCAATGAATGCTCTTCAGGGTAAAGTTGCCGGAGTGGATATTTCCACGGCACCGGGACCGGGAGCAACACAAAATGTATTAATTCGTGGAGCTTCTTCATTTGGAAACAACCAGCCACTTTATGTAGTGGACGGTGTCCCTTTAACCAACGAACAGATTACAGGAGGAAATTCTTTAAACTGGAACGTTGATTATGGTTCAGGTTTAAATGCTGTAAACCCCGATGACATTGAAAACATGACCATTCTGAAGGGTGCTGCAGCAACAGCTCTTTATGGGTCAAGGGCTGCAAATGGTGTTATCCTTATTAAAACGAAATCGGGTAAAAACACCAATGGCAAAATGAAAATTAGCTATGATGGCTCATTCACGGTACAAAATGTCGGACGCATTTCTGAACGACAGGATATGTTTGGACAAGGGTGGAACGGCGCCCATGCTTTGAATGAGAATGGTAACTGGGGTCCCAGATACGATGGCAAAATGCGGCTTTGGGGCTTTGTGGTTGACAATAGCCAATTGTTAAAACCTTATGCTTTTGTAGAATCCAGGATTAGGGATTTTTATGATTATGGGATCAGCTACAAAAACTCAATCTCCGCGTCTGGTGGTAATGAAAACACTAACTATTTTATGTCCTTTTCTCACAACAGTACTGATGGTGTTTTGCCTGACGATGTTGATACCTACAAAAGGATAACCGTATCAACCAAAGGCAGCCATAAGTGGGGTGGAATAAGATTGAGCTCTTCCGTCAATTACAGTAACGAAACAACCAGGGCTGTTCCTTCCGGACAAGGAGGTTCTGTTTTTCGAAGTATTTGGGAAATTGCAGAGGATTATTCTCTTGTAGATTTTAAAGACTACAACAATAAATTCTTTAACCTTGCCAATTATTTTACTAATTACGGTGTAAATCCATATTTCTCTCTTCACGAAAATGGTTCTTTTCAGAAAAAGCATAAAGTTTTTGGTAAGGCTCAAATGGATATGGACATTACCGACCAACTTTCAGTAACTTATCGTTTTGGTGGCGACCTGGAATTGGCCAATACCGAAGCTTGGGTAGCTATTATTGACCTGCCTACAGATGCTCCCAGCTACAACGGACAAAAAAATAATACGGGTTCATATAGTATTTATAAAAGAACCAGGTACGAGTTAAACCATGATGCATTTATTAATTACAATAAAGACATTAGTGAAAAGTTAAAATTAAATGCAATTGCAGGTATTAACATTAACGAACGGGGTTATACTCGTGTCGGGGGGGCACTTACAGCACTTGATGTTCCCGGGTATTACAACCTGTCTAATGGAACATCCGATCCTGTTGCATCTCAATATAAAGAAGAAAGAAGGCTTTGGGGCGCATTTGGAAACGTTGAAATGAGTTACAACGATTTCTTATATTTAACGGTTACTGCCCGAAACGATTGGTCATCAACTCTCCCATTGGAAAACAATAGCTATTTCTATCCAGGTGTAACCGGTAGTATTATCTTAAGTGAACTGGCAAAGAAAAATGGAATGGAGCTAAAGAGTATTGACTTTGCCAAGTTAAGGGTTGCTTATGGATGGACTGGTAATGATGCGGATGTGTATAATATATATCCGGTATTTGAAAAAGGCTATGTTGATAACCCTGGCTACCCCGGCGTAAATGATTTAACATTACCATTAAATGGAATAAACTCATGGATGATTGCCAATCAATTAGGAAGCCCTGATTTATCTCCGGAGATTACTAAAGAATACGAATTTGGGTTGGAAATGAACTTATTTGCCAACCGTTTGGGATTCGACATTTCTTATTTTAACAAATTAACCGAGGGGTTGATTGCCCGCCAGCCATTGGACCCTTCATCGGGTTACACTTCTATCGTAAATAACATTGGTGATGTTCGAAATAAAGGGGTTGAGTTACTTCTTTTCGGTTCTCCAATCCGGACCCAAAACTTTGAATGGACTGTTAGCATTAATTATACGCAAATTGATAATAAGGTTGAGAAGTTAGCTGAAGGCGAAGTTTTACTTGGTGGATTCGGAGGAGCAGGTATTGTTGCCGTTGAAGGTATGGAAATGGGTGTATTCAAAACTTTTATTACACAAAAAGTAAATGTCAACGGTAAAGAATGTATTGTTGTTGATGGCGACGGGATCCCCATTGCAACACCTGATCAGGTTGTATTAGAAAATAAAAGTGTAAACGAAGATTTCAGTGCAGGCTTGACAAATACTTTCAGGTATAAAAACTTTGTACTAAGTGGCACTCTCGATTTACGTTACGGTGGCTATATGTACTCCTATCAAAAAGATTATATGGGTTGGACAGGTAGTGGACCTGAAACGATCTTTAACGATAGGAACCCATTTGTAATTCCGAACTCAGTTATATTGGTTGACGGTGAATATGTAGAAAATACTATTCCGGTTGGAGCAGGTCATTTACATGATTTTTATTCAGCAGGTGCTTTTAATCAGACAGATGAGTTTTTTATCGACCGTTCTTACTTAAAACTAAGGGAAGTGAAATTATCTTATGATTTACCAAAAAGCTTAGCACGGAAAATAAAAGTTGATAATATACGCGCTTCCCTTGTTGCCGGGAATATCTTATTATGGACGCCAGCCGAAAATGTGTATATCGATCCGGAGACGACAACATTTGGAAATGATATTGGAGCCAGGTTTGGAGAATTTGGGGGCAACCCGACCAACCAAAACTACACTTTCGGGCTATCGGTTACATTTTAATAATTATAAATTGAAGAATTATGAATTGTAAAAAAATATTATACATCACATTAATTTCAATACTAACAACAGTATTCGTTGGATGTGAAGATTGGTTGGATGTCAATAGTGATCCAAATAATCTTAGTGAGCTCAGTAGCCCGGAAACACTGATGCCAGTTGCACAATTGGCTATTGGTAATGCTTTAATGGGCTGGGAGATGGGTTTTCACGGCGCCTTTTGGTCCCAGTACTGGACTCAGGACCATAACTCATCTCAGTTCAAATTTATTGACAGGTATGATGAAGACGATTTTGCTACAACCTATACCAACCTGGTTCCTTTTGCCTTAAACGACTTAAAAGGGATGAAAGAAAGATCAGAGGAAGGTTCCGGGAACTACCTGGTTGCAGAAGTCCTTTCAATTTATACATGGCAAATTGTTACCGACCTTTGGGGTGATATCCCATATTTTGAAGCACTTCAGGGTGAAAACGGTACCTTCTCCCCGAAATTCGACACCCAGGAATCGATCTACAATGATCTGTTGAGCAGGATTGATGCGCTACTTGCCATGGACTTCTCAAAAGCTGAAATTAATGCCAAATTTGATTTTATTTATGGTGGCGAAGTAAGGTTATGGTTGGCTTTTGCAAAATCCCTGAAACTGAAATTAATGCTTCGTTTGTCAGAAACTTCAAAGTACAATAATGGTGATGCCTTAGTATTGGCTAACAGTGGTGGATTTATTACTGAAAACGCCATGATATCGGGTAGTATTTGGGAAGCCAAAGACGGTAAAAGGCATCCAATGCTTGAATTTATTAATGCCGGCTATTTTGATAATATTATTGCAAGTAAAACATTTTTAGAATACCTTATTGTAAACAACGACCCCCGCATTGGAAAACTATATTTACGAACTTCGGATGGTTTCTATATTGGCAGCCTTCAGGGAGACTATGCATATACCGGAGACACGGATGGTGATGGTATTATTGATAGCCAGGAAGAATATAGTCTTGTTGATTTTAATGCAGATACAGATATTCCATTAATGTCTACCTGGGAAGTGGACTTCTATCTTGCCGAAGTTTATGCCCGTGCAAACGATAATGTAAAAGCAAAACAATATTACAATGCCGGGGTACAGGCTTCTCTTGCTTATTGGGGCATTAGCGGTTCAATAACCAGCGCCGGGGAATATGCAGAATGGCCAAATGGAACAGTTGAAGAAAACATCAAGGCAATTGCCATGCAAAAGTGGGTGGCCTATTGTAAACTACAACACATCGAAGCATTCTTCGAACGTAACAGGACCAAGTATCCTTCAGTAAATGCTGCCCAGATTAAAACACCTGCTGACAGGGAAGAGATTTATGCAAATTTTCCTGCCGGAGAATTCATTATCTCAGTTGCTGGTCTTGGTAAATTAAGTGGGAATCTTCCTGCTTCTCCTACTTATCCAAATGATGTTATAACCAGAAATACTACAAAACCATCGCAAAAAACGAGCATGGGTGAGCGAGTTTGGTGGAACCAAAAAGCAGGTAAGTAATTTAACCTTTTAATTAAGTAAAATATGAAAACGATTTATTTATTTATAGGAATTATATTACTTCTTGGCATTACCACAGGATGTGACAAGGAGTCAGAAGGATGGCAAACATCTAATATAACTTACTATGTATCATTTGTTTTTGATTTAGCCGAAGGTACTGATCAATTTGGAAATCAAAAGATAGTAATTGACAAAGGTGATGTTTATGATGTAAATTCTAATTACTCTGCGACAGAAGGAGATACAGATGTTAAAGATAAAACAACAATAGAAGGGACAGTGGACGGTAATACCCCCGGTTATTACAGGGTTGATTATTCGGCAGTTAATAATGACGGATATTCTGCTGCGGCTACCATTGGGGTTTTTGTTGCCGATCCTGCAATTACAACTGATATCTCAGGAAGTTATTCCGGAGATGTTTACAGGACTCCAACGGGTAGTTCATTTACAGGTTTTCCGGTTACTATTGCAAAAGTTGCTAACGGGATATTCTATATCGACAGATTGTGTGGAAGCTATTATTTTGATGGGCTCGGATATTCTGCTTACGGCAATTATTTTGTCCACGGTTTTGTTAGGCTGAATGCTGATAATACGTTAACATACCTTGCCAGTTATAGTCCCGGATGGGGAGATACGCTAGGCGGCGACGGCCTGGAATATGGAGAATATGACCCTATTACAGGTGTCGTTAGCTTTGGTTCAATATATGCCTCAGGACGTGTCTTCCATGTAACCTTAACTCCTAATTAATAATGTTTTAAATTTTAGAAGATGAAAAAAATAGTTAAATATTTATTCGTTATTGGGCTTGTAACTATATTCGGTTCGTGTGATGATGAACTGCATATTTATTATAGCTCAACTGCAGAACTTGATGGTAACTGGTATGTTAAATACAACCATGCTACTTATGGGGAAGATCCTTTCAATGTAGGTTATACACCATTATATACTTATAATACAGCTACAGATAACGGACAAGAAATATGGCTGAGCGATGAGGCGAATTTTTGGGATTATAAAGTGAGGATTGCCGCAAACCCGGGAGGCTTATCATTTGGAAGCTCAGCAGAAGTTACCAGCATTGTTGACGGTTACGAGATTAAAGTGATCATTGAAAACGGTAAAATTATTAAAAATGCAGTAGAATTACCGTCCGGCGTAATGGCCGACAGTATATACTTCGAAGTATGGTTTGAAGATTTAGCTGAATCCACCGAAATTGAAAATGACAGGTTATTGGTTGGCGGTTACCGTGTAACTGGTTTCCCTGAAGATGTGCTACATTAGATGTTTAATCATAAAGGGGCTGTCTGTTAAGATAGCCCCTTAAAACAAATTTGTGGTAATAGAAATAAACCAAAATTATGAGAACGATCCTGTTATTCTTTCTTATTTTAGGTTTTGCAATATCTGTAAGTGCACAACCCTTTGGTAATCCTGCAACAGGTTATTACCTAAAGCGAATGGATTATGAAAGTAGCAGCGGCGAAAAAGGGTTTACCTCCTTTCAGTATAACAGCGAAGGAAAACTGGTTAAAGCTTTGTGGTCGTTGGAAGATGGAAGCCGCTTCTCCAATAATTTTTACCAGAATGATGAAAACGGAAACATAGTTTCTGCTTTTCGTGAGTTTTCAGATGGACTAACTTCTCACGAAATATTCATTTTTAACAATTCAGACAAGAAAACCGAGGAGCACTTTTTTCGCTCGGACAGTGTGTCGGGTTCAGCTTTTTATGAATACACAGGTTTACAATTGTCAAAAATGGAGTGCAAGAACTTTAAAGGTTGGCTGACCGCAACTATCCATTACACGTATAACAATAAAAGCCAACTTGAAACAGGCAGTATAAAAACAGGCGATAAGGAGGTGGGGAATATCAGTTTTGAGTATGATACTTTGGGGAACCTCGTAAAAGAACACTGGGATTTCGGTGACCGCTGGAACCAGACTTTTACTTACATCTACGAAAAAAAAGGCATTGGTAAGAATTACTATTCCAGTCCGTATTTAGTATGTCCCGCTGACTACCGGATTAGCAAGGAGTTTTATTCGTTCAACAATGAATCCAGCGGGCCATCATATTATTATTACAGCGACAATGGTTCGCTCGAGAAGAAAAGATTTGTGCGTTCTGATAGTCTGTTTACCGACACAAAATACATTTATGATAACCGTAAAAGGTTAATTCTTTCCGAACGAAAATATTCGGACGGCGATGAAGCAACTTTTCAATACAAATACGATACAAACAACAATTTAATTGAACGGTATTTTTTCAGGGGCGATACTTTGTTTGGTTTCGAGTCATATTTATTTAATTCAGATGATGAACTGACTAAAGCTTATCTGAAAAATTTCGATGGTTGGTTAACGGGTACCATTTGTTATAAAACCAATATTCTGGGGCAGGTAACTGAAGGTAAATTTAAGGGCGAAAATGGATTTGATGCAATTATCAATTTCAAATACGATAAACGGGGCTTGTTGAATGAGATTACCTGGAATTTTTCTTTTGGTAAATTTCAGAAGTATGTTTTTGAGTATGAACCTGTCGGCAATTCAGGTTTTTGATGTACCTTGGAATTTTATCAAACTATTAGAATTCTTGGGAATAGAGACTCAAATATGAAAACAAAATGCCTGATATTGGACGACGAACCATATGCACGGAATTTGTTGCGTGACCATATTGAGAAAATCGGTGGCTTCGAAATTATAGCTGAATGCGGAAATGCGATTGAAGCGATAGATGTTTTAAGAACACAACCGGTCGATTTGATCTTTTCGGATATACAAATGCCTGAATTAACTGGCATTGAATTCATAAAAACACTAAATACCCCCCCCAATTTTATTTTGACAACCGCTTTCAGAGATTATGCACTGGAAGGCTACGAACTGAATGTGCTTGATTATCTGATAAAACCAATAACCTTTGCCCGCTTGCTGAAAGCAGTAAACAAGTATTACCAGTACTCAGGCCAGCCAATACGGAAAATTGAAAAGGAGCCGGAACAGGTCCAGGCGATAGACGATTTTATGTATGTCAGAGAAAACAAGCGTTATGTGAAAGTAAATTACAGGGATATTTTGTATTTCGAAGGATTGGGCGAATACATTCAGATTTTCACCAGAGATAAAAAAATTGTAACCAAACAAGGACTAAATGACCTGGAAAAGAAATTACCCCCTTCAAATTTTCTTCGTATTCATAAATCACACATTGTTAATCTTTCCAAAGTTGAGTCTTTTACTGCACAAACTATTGAAGTGCCTGGCAAAAAACTGACTATTGGAAGAAGTTATAAAGAACAGGTTTCAGAGGTTTTAAAGAGGTTCAAATAGCCCTCCAGCCAACACAAAGTATCTGTGTTTTTAGAATATCTCGGATAAATCAAACAAGATTATTTCGGTCTTCCAAAATCAAATTAAAAAATCTCGCGTAAATATTTTTTCATAACGAGTACCTGGCAATTTATTGGGATTTGTTGTACTCATATTATACCTAAAACAAAAGCACCTCCATTTCTGAAAGTGCCTTTTTATCGTGGTGGGCCATAGGGACAAGCATCGAACCACTAATTGAAGGATTACAATGCTATCTTGAATTTAATGAGTGCAGAGAAACAAAAGAAAAAACTCAAAATGGAGTTTTGTCGTTTTTAGTAGCTCCTAACATCTATGAACCATCAGATGTACAAGGATTACAGTCAATACTGTAAAAAAGAAGAGACTTGTTAATGTTTTTTCCCCTTTTAAAATTATTCTTCTCCAACACTTTGGCAGAAGCTATATTTGAACTTTCAGTTTCTGCTGTTATCAATTTCACATTTCTATTTTTTTGAATCCATTGAATTACTCCCGCAATAGCTTCTGTCATAAATCCCTTATTACGGTATTTAATATCCGTTCCGTATCCAATTTCTACTTTGCCATTTTCATCTGGTTCTCCATGAAAACAAATCGCCCCGACGATGGCCTTTTCTTCTTTCCAGATTATCATCCACATGGTATAAAAAAGATAGTCTTTGGAAGGCTTGTCTATATTAGGCAATAGATCGTTTTCTATTGCTTCTTTTGTTTCTTCACCAATCAGCGAATGAGAAGGAATCACCCCTAAGCCTTTTGTAAGATCGTTAGGTGAACGAACAGCTTGTTTTAGTTCCCGTGCTGTTAAGGGCTTTATCAATAAACGCTCGGTTTCAATCATCTAATTGTAATTTTACGAACTCCTCCGAATTCATTATTTCCGGTAATTTCTGTTTTATCTTTTCTTCTTCCCAATCCCACCACTTAAGATTGAGGAGTTTCTGAACTTTCTCTTCCGAGAAGCGTTTGCGAATCTGCCTGGCAGGCACACCTCCAACAATTGAATAAGGCTCAACATCTTTTGTTACCACCGCCCGCGCACCAATGATTGCCCCATCGCCAATGGTAACACCGGCCATAATCACTGCTTCGAAACCAATCCACACATCGTTGCCAATAATAATATCGCCTTTGTTATCCCAGGCATCGGTAACCGGAACTTGTAAATCCCATTCGTCGGCCAATACCGGAAACGGATACGTAGATAAGGAGCTGAGCGCATGGTTGGCCCCGTTAAACAAAAATTTGACGCCACAGGCAATCGAACAGAACTTTCCAATAATCAGTCGGTCGTTGTTCACATATGGATAATGATACAACACGCATTTCCATTCAAAGTCAAGCGGGTTTTCAAAATCGTGGTAAAAAGAATAATCGCCCACTTCGATAAAAGGGCTTTTTACGCAACTCTTCAGATAAACCATGGTTTTATCGTTTTTGCGCGGATATAATAATGTTTTGTCTGTCATTTGGTTAAATTTTCGAACCAGGCTGCCACACAAAATTGATTTGCATGGTAGCGAGGTTTTTCATTTATACATTAAAATCTGATTAAACCACGAGGAATGATTTTCATCAGACAAATATCATCCCCCATTTTTACGCTTTTGAGCAGTTCTACATCAACTTCGCACCCAAAAGCTTTTTCGAAAAGAACTTTGCTGTAACCAGTTGTACACTGGCACCATGTATTGGTTTCCAGTTTGTCAACTTCGGCGAGCATCGGGCAGGGACAAAACGGGAACTGCAAATAGAGTTCGCCATTTTCATAGGATAATCCAGCTGCTTTAGCTTTGTCCTGGCTGGCAAATTCTTCCAGATTGGAAGACGATGACATAAGCTCCTTAACCAGGTTAAGTTTCTCGTCCATCGCATATCCGCACTGGCAATTCATCCTGATCTTTTTTACCGTTTGAACATCAAAATGCGTTTCCAGTCTTTTCATCGTATTTTTTACCCATACCGGGTTACTTTCCGTATTTTCAGACACAATTGTTTGAGCCGTTATATGATCGCTTTCTGCTTTAATTGCATGATATATAACCTGCTTCTGAATTTTTCTTATATCGAACATAATTTTTTATTTTTTTGATAATTACATAAATAAATTCGCACTGTCGTCTAACAAGACAACACATAAACACAAAACATGAATGTATGAAAAACCTTTTCAGGAATATGGAAGTATATCCCTGAAGTTACAAATATAAGCCTGCGGTTTTCTGAGGCTAATTATGCTGCAATTATCAATCTAAGAATAGTTCTCAAAACTCAGTCAATTATGGTTTGAATGCAAAAATAATAAAACAAAATATCTTATTTCAAGCAAAAGTTTATTTTCTGACAGAAAAAGTATTTGCTCTTGGTTTTACTTCAGCTCTGTAAGTATTTCGTATTTAGAATCCCCGTTAATGCTGTCGTATTCTTACAATAGAGCAATTTTGAGTGCAACCGCCAGCTTCTAAAAAGGTACTCAAGAAAAAAGCCGGACAAGCCTCAGCCTTCTTTCTTCAAATCTTATTATTTGAAGAAATATTATATTCATATAAAATACGATTTTAACACACTCAGTGTCTGACAATCAGAATATACAAAATATTTGCTTCGCTCTGAAATGCAAAGGTTATTGCCTGAAGTAGTTGCCTTAGCATTGTTTTGTTAGTAAAAATGTTAGTGCATAAAAAAAGAGCTACACTCATTTTAAGTGTAACTCCTTGTTTATTGATGGTGGGCCCAGCTGGGCTTGAACCATCTACCCACTGATTATGAGTTGATTAGAGTTATCCATCATGAATTGTCATTTACTTGTACCACTTATCATTAAAATAAAACTATTTTAATTTTTATCCTGATTTTCCGGTTTTTTCATTTTTTATGGCAAGAAATTGGGCAAGATTTTCCTTTTGAATTCTTCGGGTTATTTCAGGATGAAAACGGATGAAAAATCCATCCTAATAATGCTTGGTATGAACCTAAATAGGACAATAGGTCATTTTCTATCTCCTATTTTGTGGACATATTTATTCTATCCAAAATTAAAAATCAAATTACCCGCGGCATCTAAGAAAAACCTGTTTTGTTCAACCAATGAAATGTAAATCTACCACTATACCAACATGCTGAAAAGCATAATATTGAAACGCTACAAATTCTTGTCTTATAGAAATAACAAATGCAGTTTTTCATACATTTAGCCAGATCGTAACGCATTGCCTAACGTAATGTAAAAAAGGATTTTGCAAAGGAAAAATTTAATATATACCATTTTCAAATTTGTGTAAATCCGTTGACATACAATCCATATCATAAGTTATTATTTTTCAAATAGTTTATAAGGTTCTAAAAGATGTTGATTTATTATATATAAAAAGAGCTAAACAACCTATGAATCTAAATCTTAATTCCTTAAACAAGCTTTTGATTCTAATCGGATTAAGCATACAAACAATATCCTTAAGTGCATTTTCCTTCAATAATCCACCGATATTTATGCAATCTCCCGGAAGCATAATGTCCGTTCAAATTTCAAATACAATAACCTTTGAATTCAAAGCAATAGATTTGGAAGGAGATCCTATATCCTATTCTATTGTTAACGGAAATGGTGCTTCAATTAATTCTTCAACAGGATTATTTAGTTTTACAGCAGAGATAGTTGGCAGTTATCCTTGTACAGTCAGAGCATCTGATGGTATTAATTTTACCGACTTCTCATTCACTGTAAATGTATTACAAGCATCTAGGGTACTGTTTTTCACCTTGCCGGATGGAGACATATTTTACACAGAATCTTTAAATACATTTTATCACCGTTTTCTTGTGAATAGTAATGACGAACAGATAATTACATTTTCTCTCGTTTCAGGGAACAATGCATATATTGAACCTCTTTCAGGTTTGTTTTATTTTACTCCACCAACTTATGGCGAATATTCATTTCTTATACAAGCAACTAACGGGACAATTGTTGAAGAATATTCTTTCAATGTAATTGCGCAAAACACTGGGAAACCTGTTGC
>Ga0116152_10003122_pt1 | contig 13343 bp, 6 predicted proteins | sample AD_UKC119_MetaG_FD_89894 | JGI IMG/M metagenome (GOLD analysis project Ga0116152, IMG submission 89894) | Active sludge microbial communities of municipal wastewater-treating anaerobic digesters from Hong Kong - AD_UKC119_MetaG | ecosystem: Engineered > Bioreactor > Anaerobic > Digestate...
CCTTGAGATACTTCGAGCATTCTCTGCTATCCTATTTCCAAGAATTTCTCCAGCCATTGATGCGTTTCCCTGCGTAACAATTCAGGGAAAGAGCCAATTAGCAGAAGCTTTCGGCGTTTCCAGAATATTTCAAGCTGAGACAAGTGGTTCAATTGAATGTATTTGCATCCTTGATCACGATTTTTCGAGCGACAAAGAATTTGAGTCAGCCATTGATTCTGCCAAAAAAAATTCCCTTCAATTGATTGTCTGGCAACGTAGAGAAATTGAGAATTATCTTCTCAACCCAAAAGTAATATTCCGGACTATACAATCGAGGGAGCCTGAATTTGGCGACTTTCTGACGCGCTTTATTGAAGTTGTCGACTCGTTCCTCTATGAACCGGATGCACAACACTTTTTTCAAAAAAAGCATGTAGCTAAACCAGCAGATTCGGACAAATTCATAACTGGTCATTTTGCAAAACAAACAATGTCCCTTGAGGAGAAAATCGCGATTGTACCAGGTAGAAAAACACTTCAGGCACTTCGAGATATGCTTCGAACCCACTACCATACACTCTGCTCAATCAACGATATTATTTGTCATTTCAAAACAGGAGAGATACCAGAAGAAATACAATTTGCACTAAACACAATTTACAATATCAATGAACCTTAAGTCCCCTTATTGTATACCACCCGAGTTCATTCATTTCCCTTTCATAGATTTTTGGATTTGAAACTAAACCAGTTTGTTCCTCCAAGAAGGAAGTCAAAATGTTTTCCATCACTGTGACGTAATACGTCACAGTATCTGATATATACTGACAATAGAGAAACTCCGCTGAAACCGTACAACATTGCCTTGCGCATAGCGAATTTTCAAGTATGATTGAAAAAAGTGAGGTAAGTATGCCATTTAGGACTGTGGATACCAATAGCCGAAACTCAGTATTCAACTATCTCGAAGATGTGCTTGATTATTACAAAACTGCAGAAAATGCTACATTAAGTGAGTGGCCTGCCATTGAAAAAGGGTACGAGCCATTCCAAAAGAATGAATCATTTTATCGTCATGCCATGTCCTGGTTTATAAACAGAAATATCAATGTAATAAAACATAACAAAAAAAATCGCTACTTAAGTACATTTATCCTTGCAGCAGAGTTTCCCCCTACACTCGGATATGGAAGGTTGATTGAAGAGTTGGTTAAGCAATGTGGCTGGCTATCACTGTATCGTTCGCCCAAAGATAATCTTATCGATTTTATCGAATCAATTGATATCAATGCCTATTCTGTTGTACAACGCCAATCCTTGAACATAGACTCTGAAGGTTATTATGCACTGTTGAACCTTATTGAAATTCTATCCTCAATACGGTATTCACTAGATTCTCCTGAAAACCTTGATTCTGTCTGTGCTGTTGTTTCGGAGAAGAACAACTGGGATCTTGATCTGGTACTTCGAGTTGCCCATTCATACAAAGACATTCTCATTCCCCCTAACAAATCGACTGAGCAAAAACCGACCCCATTGTTTTCATATCAACTTATTGATGATGGAATCGACTGGCATCTTTTCATCAAGCACAATCTCACAAAAAAAGTATCAATACCATTACCAAGTTCAATTCTCTTGCCCAGATTCACCTCAGGAGTCATCTCGATTCTATCAGAAAACGAGAATGCAATCATTGAGGAAACCTCACAACTGGTTAAGATAGAAGTGCAAGAAGGTTTTCTTGAAATTGAATGTTCATTCCAAGATGACAACATTCCGGTCATAAGAAGAAATAAAGGTCTGCAAAGAATTCAATTCATCATCTCAGTCAAAGATACAAACGCCCGTACACAGCAATTGTTCCTTGGACAAATCAAGCGTAACGACCCATTTCTTATCTTCGGGAAAAATGGTAGTGAGATTATCTCCAATACACACCTTTTCAAACGCGGGGAAGTATTAAGGATCATACCGCTGACAGATACTATCGGGTCAACACTCGTAAAATCCCCAGACTTTTTCCAAGAAGAACAAACCGGGAATTTACCTGTTTTTCAAACGAGAAGTACCCAGCTGCCTTCTATCGATATCGGGAAGATTGAGCTTCAGTTTCGCTCGATACCTTTTAACATCAAATTACGCGAACAAACAGCATGGGAAACCACATTCAATAGAAGCAGAAAAGTAATCTCCTATTTCTTCTCTCCCATGATGGAGATGTTTCTTGAAGGAGAATTGCCTGAAGGCCTTGCTCCTACCATTCGTCTTGAAAAGCGTATAACAGGTACTGATGGAAAAGAAAATCGGATTCATATCTTCACCGTTTATTCTCAAGGAATAATCAGGCCCATCCAACCATTACCCTCACCAGGTCAATACACCCTGACTGTTGCCTTCGGAGATGATGCACCCAGTTCCATCACCTTCAATCTACTCCCTATAAAGTCTATCAGGATTATTGAAGATAAGCATATTTGTCTTAAGATGTATAAATCTGTCAAGGATTTTCAATTACAGGGCGTCCATTCATGCACAAGTTCATTCGTTGATGGTTTGATTGATATCCACTGTCTCAAATACGGGAAACATGATATCGAGGCAATTTACTACTATAAGTATTCTGAAAGCCAAACACTCAAATCCACCATCAAATTCACATTTGAAGCAATCGAAGAGGTTGTTGGTCATTTCAGCAAGATTGTTGTGCCTGGTTCTCAAGAGCCTCTCTCTCTGGAAAATGACTTGATTGCAAACTCCTATTTGGAATTCCGAAGGACCAGCTTGAGAGACTCCTCTATTCCTTATAAAATATCAGCATACATGGAATACTCACACACTGGCATGCGTATCTATCCCCAAAATATGGTTATGTATACAGAAGGAGTAAAGCCATATTCGCTTGCTTCGTTGGTAACACTTGTGAGATCCAACCAATACTCTCGTTTGCTCATTACCGTCGAAATCGAAAAAACCGAGCTCTATAGAATTGAGTTTCTCAGCAACCGAAGACCTATCCTCGATCTAGAGAAAGAATGGCAACAAGGGGCATATTCCAGCCTTACCGCAATGCCACTTACAACTTTGCAACCAGAAATATACCAATCACTTGCCACATTACCAACCAACTGTTTGGTATATGGAATGGTTGAGAATGCAATAGGGAAACAAGTAATCGCTACCTTTCCGACGAATATCAATTCTGCTGCAGTCCCTACAACCGAACCTGTTTTGAAATTCCTTTCACTCTGCAACCAAAATATGAAACCAACAGAGGTTACCATAGATTTACTCAGCCAGATCCTTCAATCGCCTGAGCAATCATATAAACTGCTGCAATGGCTGTCGAAAGCCAATGCATGGGAGTTTCCCTATGATATTAAAGTCTTTGCCAAATTGCTCGATGCTTTCCCCGTGTTGGTCGCATGGGCTGAAATGGCACGCACTCCGAACAACCGTTCAGAGCGATTTGCTCTTTGCATCCCAAAAGCCCAAAGGGAGTATGACGCTGGCATGCTCTATACCCCTGAACTCAGCAGAGTAATCAACCATCCTCGATTCATTCCTGAATTGATAACTCTCAAAGATTTGGAGATTCTGGATGAACTCAATCTGATCCCAACCGAAGCATCATTGTTCTCCTTGTTTGCATTTTGTTGCAATCCGTTCATCAGTAATGGAAAGCCGGTTCTTTCTTGGCTTACGCTATTCTGGCTTAGGGACTACTGCAATCGACAAGGCAGGCTTTCTGAATTCCTTGCCTGTTTTCCTCTAGCAGAAGGGATGAAGATACCTTTAGTCACCAACATTGCCAAGGAATATACAGATTGGATACCTACCTATGCCCAAGATAGTGAATCCGAGCAAGATTTGGATGCAATCTTCAGAGATGAGCAGAAGCATTACCTGAATCCTCCTTTGACAAGAATTCCTGGGCTGTCACAATTTCTTAAAACAATCAGACAACCTGCTTTCGAGAAAGGGTTACTGCAAATCATCCAACAGAAGCCACTTTTCTATGCTGAGCCAAATCTCAGAGGCTTTATTACCTCAACTAAATGGAAGAGCATCATTTTTCTATCACTTACCGCTGTAAGCACACAACTCAATAAACAATCATTGTTGAAAACCTTACAAAATCTTTGGTCCTTCGATCACAAGACTTATGTCTATCTCTTGAAGTGGCTCAACAACCATGAAGAGACAACACGGATTTACAATGCATATTATGAATACTGGATGAATCGCTTCTGGGAGGAAAAAAATGTTTGATGCCCAAAAAACAGAACAAGAAATAAAACAGAACCTAGCAGACTTCATCCTGGATTGGAAGAAGATAAGAGATATTGATATCCGTGAAGCATTACGTAATCTTTGGACTTCCGCAACCCCTCAAGAGGGATCCCTCCTTTCAGACCTACTTATTGAGAACAATTTCCCCTATGTGATGAGCGCGCCTCCTGCAACTCTTCAAACGCTTGACAATCAGTTTTTTAGTGAGTTGAACAAACACCTGCAATTTAGGGAGCAAGTAATCCAAGCGGAGCAACTTCCCTTGCTTGCAGGAGGAAAATCGTCTTTTCGAGGAAACAAGAAGCTGCAACAGGCGTTCCTTTCCATACTCCAATCAAATACCTTTTCTTACTCAACTCCACTTTTCGCCCACCAAGAGAAAGCTATTCGTACAGCTATGGCAAACAAGGACTTCATCCTTTCATCCGGCACAGGATCTGGAAAAACTGAATCTTTTCTTCTCCCAGCTTTAGCTCGCTTGTTCAATGAAACAGACGAGGAACGACGACAATCAGGAATAAGAGTGCTCATCATTTATCCGATGAATGCTTTGATAAACAGCCAAATACATCGTCTCCAATCATTGATTGGAGTACAGGACCCAACAAGAGAACCAATCCGATTCGCCCTTTACAACAGCAAGCTCAAAGAAAGCCTCTCACAGTTCAACGCCTACGAACATGAGAAATCTGATTTTTGTACCTGGCCAGATTGCCAGACCATCAGCAGGGAAGAACTTAGAAAGAACCCACCTCATATCTTAGTAACAAATTATTCCATGCTTGAATACGCTCTTATCCGCCCTAAGGATTATTGTCTTTTCCTCCCTGAACGACAAAAATTACACACCATTATCCTCGATGAAGCACATACCTATATGGGTGCAATGGCAGCAGAAATTTCCATGCTTATTCGAAGAGTGCTTCTTGCATTCAACAAGCAAAGTTCTGAAGTCCAATTCTTTGCAACCTCTGCTACAATTGGAGATCCCCAAAAAGATGAAGGTTACCTATTAAGGAAATTCGCATCAGAGTTATTTGCTAAAGATATCAAGTCCGTTGAGTATATTGATGGGAACAGAGTCAAACCACTTTCATTCATCAACCACAAGAAACCCATACCAACCACAGAAATCTTCTTGCTGCTCGAAAAGCTGGAGGCTCTCCCCTCTGAAGCCTCCGATGAAGAACGCCTCCAGACAATACAACAACAATTCCCCTCTTGCACTTCATCCTCGTTCCAAGATGCCCTTTATGAGGTTTTCTCACGTAATGAAACCTTCGTGGAGGTTGTAAACAACCTGACGAAAGAACCAATAACCATTACCAAGCTTTCAAGAAAATTAGGCATCCAATCACAACGCTCTTTGGCCTACAGCGTAATACGGCACCTTTCAATCATCACATCTGCTATAAAAACCAAGCCATTGGTAAAGCTGCGGCTTCATTCAGTTGTAGAAGCACCAGATGGGGTTTTCTACTGTGGTTCCTGTAAAACATTTTACAATTCGTTTCATGAACACTGCCCAAATCCTACATGCAAGCACGAGCCGTTGTATGAATTGGTTGTTTGCAAAGAATGCGGAGAAGCCTATCTGTGTTCCAGCACCACCAAGGAAGGGAAGAATCAACGTATCGATTGGCGGTCGAAGTCTTCAAGCCTTACTCTCAACCTGATTCGGTTTGACGGTACTCCTGCATCGCTCCCAAAATGCTTGAATTGTTCTCATGCATCAACTGGCAATCAGACTGAGGATGAAAACGATGCCGATATTTCCCAAGAATTTGACAGCTATGTGATTGATCCTGAAATTGCTCTGTACAAGCAGGTATTCTTCTCCGCCATCTCAGTCAGCATAGATTTGATCCAGAAAATCGCTATCGATTCACTTTACGCAAACCTTGAACCTCATAAGGACAGTACAGAACATTGGTTGCCGGGAGAAGGCAGGCGTCTCCTAACCTTTACAGACAATCGTCAGGGCGCAGCCAAGCTTCCCACGGCATTGGACTGGCTTCATGAAATTTATTTGGGGAATCGGTTGCTCTACGAATCAATCAGACAAGCTCTCAAGAGCAATCAAGATCATACTGCAGGACCTTTCGAATCCTTTTCCGAACGGGGACAGATGTGGCTGGAAGAGCGTCCTAAAACTGGCATGCTTCTTGAAAATATGCTTGAAAAACTTCCCGGTACGTCCAAAGAAGAAATAATGCAAGCACTCCCAGAGTTGATAGCAGAACATCCCTCTTCATTTCCTTTCAATAGGTTCTACACAGAATCAAGTTTACTTGATGACATATTTGCTAATTGCAGCACAGAGAATAGCATTTCTTTTGCAGACGCATCACAAGCACTCAGCAATTCTCCTGATCTTAAAGAGATGGCAGGTATCTTTGAGAAAATTGAAAAAGAAGAACCCTGGGAAGAACCAGAATACCGCAGGCAAATTGCCTATTGGATTCTCATTCGTTCACTGGGTATCCTCTCTAGGTCACAATACCTACCTGAAAACTCTGGTTTGTTCAAACTTGATTTTAAGTTTCCTTCGATCTTTTGGGAGAAAATTCAGCAGAGTCCACCCCTCTCCAAGTATTCAAAAGACCAGGTATGTGCACTTGTAAAAGGACTGCTTCATCACATGAGAGCCAATGGAGGCATTGCATCCATGACACCGGGATATGATGAATGCTTGTATCCAGCTTCTCGCTATATTCTACAGAATGCATTGGTCAATCAGTATTTCATCTTGAATCGTTCGACACTTCCGAAAAAAGCCTCTTCCAATATCAAGAGCTGGTATACGTTGGAGTCAAAAAATGAGACAGCACTCACAAGAGTCATCAGAAAAGCAGTGGGGAACATGGATCTAGGTGTCGAAGCATGCCAAAACCTTCTTGCTGAGCTTTGGCCCCTTATGGTAAACAATCTTCCGGCTTACTTCTCTAAACATGAATCTGTACCAGAAGCCTATGCGCTGAAGCTTGATAAAACAACTATATCCGAAAATCCAGTGATGTACCGGTGCCCTGTTTGCAATAGGACTACCCCACATCATATCAATGGATATTGTATTTCAAGTTCTTGTTTTGGAAAAGTAGAAGTTCTTGATCAGTATCGCGTCCATGACCTTTATGGCTATAAGCGGACAATCTCATTCCCAAAACTTGGGATGAGCACTGTTGAACATACAGCCCAATTAGAGCTTTCGGAGTTAACAAAGAATGAAAAGCAGTTTATCGATGGAAAAATTAACGTTCTAAGCTCGAGCACTACTATGGAGCTTGGTATCGACATCGGAGGTATCACATCCATTTTTTTGGCGAACTGCCCGCCAGGTCCAAGTAATTACCTCCAGAGAGCAGGCCGTGCCGGCCGACGTGCTGATCGTCTTGCTTATGTACTTACCAGTGCCCGAAAAGTGCCGCTCGATCATTACTTCTTTCTACATCCGGACCTCTTCTTTACCAGAAAACCTCATGACCCTTATGTATCGCTCAATAGTGAGAAAATCGTCAAACGGCATCTGAACTCTTTCATCCTCAGATCCTTCTTTGACCAACTCATCGATAAGGAGCCAAACCTCAAAGAACTCTTAGCAAGAAAAAGTAATCCATTGGCCTCATATGGAACAGTGCAATCCTTCTTTGGATTTGAGTCCAATTCACGACTTCCACATCCGATAATTGAGCTTATGTTGAATTGGCTGCAAAGTATGCCTTCATCTCCTGAAAGTAAAATCCTGCTTGCAGGAACATCATTGGCAGTTGGATTCAATCTCCAATCCTACTATCTTGAACTATATGATAGATTTAAAGACGAGTATGATAATCTTAAAAACTATATCACGGGAATTGAGCAGGAAATTAAAAACCAGGCGGAAAAATCAAATAGGCAGAAAGTCTTGCAGTTTTACCGAGATTCATTGCTAAATACCGATATCGTGACATTCTTGATTAATCTTTCACTTCTTCCCAAATATGGATTCCCTACCAATGTTGTTGCTTTGAACACAGTCAACTATCGCAGTAAAGTAGACAAAGCTGCTGATGAGTACACGTATAATCGATTCCGACTGCAACGTAGCAGTGAGGTTGCAATCAGAGAGTACGCCCCAGGTTCTGAATTGATTGCAGGCAAACGCCTTATCAAATCCAAAGGATTATCATTCAGCTCATTTTTCGGGGGGGAGGCGTTTTCAAGTTCCTCAACTCTAGACTCTCGTAGCTTTGTTGAATGTGATACTTGTAAACATTTTTTCGTGGTTTCTCCCACGGTGAACGAGATGCCTTGTCCAGTTTGTGGTACACCATCCTTTAGAAAAGCACCAGCTACAGATAACGAATTGATACATACAAAAACCAATTATGTTCGTTATGGTGTGCTACCAAAAGGTTTCAGGGTGGACTATCTGGAAGATCAGCCTTATGCCCCGAATAAAATTGATAGAGACGCTCTTTCTACAGCTTTCTATGCTTCCTTGCAAACAGAACCAAGCGCTTTCGTACATGTTATTCCTGATATATTACGGATAGCCACGACGCAATCAGCAACTTTCTATGCTATTAACAAGGGCCCAATGGGTCAAGGATACGTTATATGTCCAGCCTGTGGGCGTAGCGTACCGAAGCACCAATATAAGCCAGAAGATTTCAAGAACCATACCAGGCTATACTCTGACAAACCATGCAAAAGCAATGTCTCACCTTTAATCAGAAATCTGATGGCCGAGTTTATTACCGATGCAATCCAGATCCGCTTTTCAAAGGACTTCATTCCACTCACCCAAAGCGATGTATTCATGAAAACTTTCGGCCGATGCCTCCAATTGGCTGCATCAAAATTCCTAGGCATTGATGACCGAGAACTTAGGTTTTTGGTACAAGCATATTTTGATCCAGAAACCAGTACTTGGAATAATCAGGAAATCGTACTATATGACGATGTTCCAGGAGGTGCCGGATATTCAGAAATGATACGCTCCCTATTCGGTCACCCCCGATTCTATTCATATTTATTGGAAGCTACCGAATGTCCTGACAAGTGTGATGCATCTTGCCCAGCTTGTTTAATTACCTATGAGCGAGATGAAGCTGACAAGCAAATTTATAACCGTCACCTAGTTCGCGAATTCCTTGAAAGAGAAGATATCAAGGGGTACTTTGACAACTATATCGGGTCGGTCAATCCAAATGCTGGCGACCGTTCGGTGACTGATATTGTCGGTGATATAGTGAAACTATTGATGGGCAAGCAATCGAGCAAAGTAGTGCTTTACTTCAACAGCCTTCCTGACGACGAGTTTTCCATTATCGACAGCAAATTTGGAGCTCTTCTGGATTTGGCAAAGCAAGGAACCAAAGTGACTCTGGTATTTCCGTCTTCGCTTATCCTCAAAACATATACTACAATACAAAAAAACTTGGACTATGGTCTTTCCTTTGCAGGAGAAAATCTCCAGCTTCGAATCCGGGATGTTGTCGATCAATACAGGCGTGCAGCTGTTGTTGATACGAGCGAAGCAAGATTCATCTATGAGAATTATTTACAAACGGAAAAACCGTTTACACCATTTGACCACTCTCCGTCAATTCGCAAGATTGCATCAGAAGATTATAAGTTCCCAGACTATCTTTCTCCACTCAAGCTGAATATTGAGAAGCAGGGAATCAAGAGCTTAAGAACAAAATTTAAAATTGTACAGTCAGTCTCAACAGTAAAGCTCTGGAAATATCTTTCTGAGCAATTTGATTTAGATGCAGATAAACCAATCGTAGAGGTTTGGTATGCTGACCGATATCTTCTTAGGTTTACAGAAACTTTATGCTTCCTGATGTTGGTCAATGATATGCCTCTTCATCAGGGTTCGAGAATTCATGTAGCAGTGAACGAAGAAAGAAGCAGTGGGGCAAATTACACATTCTATGATCGAAGGCAACAACAAAGGTTTTTAAATGCACAAACATCACTGAACCCACACAACAAGGCACATATCCAACTGTATGTAACCACCGAACGCTCACTTTCTACTGATCCTGGTCAGACACATCAGCGAGAGCTCCAGATAAAGTATATGGACGGGACTTTCTCATCATTTTCATTCGACTCAGGGATGAGTTTCTTCTCTCCCTTCATCGACCGAGATTGGGACTATGAGCATGAATTCTACCAAGAAATGATGATCAAAATGGAGAGCAGATTTCAAAAGTATACTAAGTTCATGGACTCCCTCATTTTCTTCTATCCAGAGGTTGAAGAAAAAGATGCCCTCAGTAAACGCTTTGAACAAGCAATTGATGCTCATCGCATCAAGGCTATGGAAGGAGTATGAACAAACACATTCTTGTGACTTTAGCCACACAGCGATTTATAAACGCCGAACGCGAAACAGTTCGTCTTGTGGATGATGTTGAGATGATTTTCTCTAATAATTCAAGAAATCTACTTCGTCCTCAAGAATCGGAGAATGGCGCCGCCCGAACGTATCTTACACTTTGCAAGAAAAATTCGGCTTTTCCCTTGCGTACTAACCCCTCTGAAATACACATGCAAATCTGAATCTCATAAGGAGGCAATTTGTGGATTTAGAATTATATAGGATGATTGAAAAAAAATATGGAGACGTTGCTAGCTGGGCTATTTGGGAACCTGCAGGGATTGAACCAAAATCAAATATCAGTGTTGTAGATATTCTTGACCCAAATAAAAATGAAGGATTGTTTTCTACTATAAAAACAAACATAGCAATGGTAGGACTAAGCTTCTCACGATCAGTGAAGTTTAATAAACCATTTCAAAATTTTCATGATTCACATCCTTTTGCGAATGATTTTAAAATTAGATTTGCTTTTGAAGATTCTCCCTTTTATGGAGCATATATGACTGACGTAATAAAAAACCTCGAAATGCTATCTTCAAAGGATGTAGTTGCTTACCTAAATAATAATAAAGGGATAATCGCCAATAATATTGAATTCCTAAAGGAAGAACTAAAAACGATAGGAGCAGAAAAGCCAATAACCCTTGCTTTTGGAAGAGATTGCTATAAACTCCTGAAGAAGAACCTTGATGAGTCAATATACAGCCACTTGATTAAACTAACTCATTACAGTCATTATATTAGTAAAGAGGACTATAAAGAAAAAGTATTCAAAGAGATTAAAAAGGTAATGGGTTCCATTCCATAATTTCATACTATCGGTATCAGTTAGGACTTCCACATCCACCACAGAAATCGCCCAATGGCACTCGCAGAGTAATGGTTGCGTTCAAATTTTGTTCGCCTTCCATAGGGCGTAATTCTATCCGATGGAGATAGGTGTGAACATTGACTAGAAAGGGCAGTAAACAAAAAGCTGTCTTCCTCCCAACTTGATTGTCGATACTAAGGGCAGAGTGCTTAGCTCATATTGGCTTAAATTTTCATCAACCATATACCAAACCATGCTAGCAACTTCAAGATTTTTTTTGATGGTGAAACGGTTTCTCATTAAGCTAAAAACCTTCGTAATGCCACCAAACAGGAGATTTGATATGGAGTTCATTGCTGCCATGTGAAGAATGCATTTGCAAAGCAATACTAACAGTGATTAAATGTCCTCTAAACAAGGAAGAGAATTCTTTGATGCTCAACCAGGTACCTTGTTTTAGGAAATCATGCCACAGAGGCAGTATTTTGTAATCTCTGTAGAGGATTTGGATAATCTTCCTGGCACTGATACTTATTCCATAGCTCGACCTGGCTTTGGAGGTGCACTAGAAGAGGATCCACCGATTCTTGTCCTTAATATGCTTGGGCCACTCTTCCAAGATATCCAGACTCCCGAGAAAGACATCTGAGGATGTGTTCTACCATTTCATCTCCAATGCAGACATTATAATACTCTGCTACATATTCCCTGAGCCTTAAGCAAACAAGTTTTTCTATGGTAATTCCAAAGCATTGCTCAAAACCTTTTTTGTACAGATTCAACTGAGTCGCAACATTATTTACATGATAGGTGGATGTTCTCTTAAGATCCATGATTGCAAGACTATTCGGTCTACCAGTAAACAAGAGGAAATCCAGCCTGCCTGCACAGAGAGGTTTCCCAAGCTCATCAGAAATCACAACCATTGCTTCCATCCCTATTGGAATTAGGCCGTAAGTACTCTTCAACCTTTTGTATCCTTCCAGTTCAGGAGAATAGCTGCTGATTCCAAATGCCTCGTATCGCTCAATTGTATTGTGCATGGCCGTTCCTCTTGCGGCTGCTCTGGCAAGCACATCCGCGGGAACATTAGAATAGATGTTCGGGCCATACATCTTCATCACCTGAGTAATGCTTGGAACGTACGCTCCATCCACCATATAGGAATGATCAGAATGGCTCTATTTGACAATTCATATTGAAACCCCATTTTCAGGCATTGGATCAAGCCACTCATAGACAAATGGGGGATAGTCCTTATCCCTCAAATCCTTCCATCTTGCTACCTTGGAGACGTTTCTGAGCTTGTCAGCGAGCAGCGTTGCCCTTGTTGTGGCTGTGATGCCGGGGGTTTCCTGTTTGAATATGGTCAGGTTTGCATAGTTCTCCAGGTACTTCGTACTGACACCGTTGTACCCTCTCAAATCCTGCTTGAAGGACGAGTGAAGATTGTTGACCTTCTGAAGGTTGTATTTGCCTTGTCTGGATTCCGTCTTGCTTTTCAGCTGGATGATGGGAAGCTCCTTGTCTTCTGCATACTTCCTGGCAGCTGTTAAGGCGTCGGTGACCAGGATGACCGATTCACCAAGATGGCCGGCATATACTGCATCCAGGTCATCAGCAGTTGGGGCACCCATGTTTGAGGGCTTTCCCCAGCAAACATCGTTCCCCCCTATGGCGAAAGGAGTACATACAAGGCCTTCGTTCAATCCTCTTGTGCTGCTGCACGACCCCCTGCCATGCCTATGCCCGGATTTCCTGACTCGCTTATAATCGGGCTCCCTGAAGACGGGTTCTCCCCGATGCAGGTTGTTGTAGGCATTCTTGTTGCCCTTGGTGCTCAATTGGGTGAAGGTTTCGTCTGCTTGCGTATGTTCC